>Ga0302324_100002853_pt1 | contig 39312 bp, 30 predicted proteins | sample Palsa_T0_1_FD_201949 | JGI IMG/M metagenome (GOLD analysis project Ga0302324, IMG submission 201949) | Peat permafrost microbial communities from Stordalen Mire near Abisko, Sweden - Palsa_T0_1 | ecosystem: Environmental > Terrestrial > Soil > Palsa > Peat permafrost | place: Sweden: Abisko...
TGCTGGTGACGGATGCCTCCGGCGTGGGCCACGCGGAACTGGTGGCGCGCCTCGCCGCCCGGGTGGACCAGCACAACAACCGGGGCCGGCGCGACTTCTCCATCGCCTTCAGCACCGGGGTGTCCACCTTCGACCCCTCGGAGCCCGAGCCTTTGGAAGTGCTCCTCAGCCAGGCCGACGCGCGGATGTACGCCCAGAAGCGCCGGCGCAAGGACGAGCAGCCCGCGGCCTAGTGCTTCAGGCCTTGACAAGCTGCCGCAGCACGAAGGGCAGGATGCCGCCGCTCTTGAAGTAGTCGAGCTCGTTGGGCGTGTCGATGCGGCAGGTGACAGTGAAGCGTCGGTGGTCGCCCTTGGCCGGGGTCGCCTCGACGGTGAGCTTCTTGCCCGCGGCCAGTCCCTCGGCGATGCCGTCGATGTCGAATGTCTCCTGCCCGGTGAGCCCGAGGGAGGCGGCGTCCTCGCCCGGCTCGTACTGCAGCGGCAGGACGCCCATCCCCACGAGGTTACTGCGGTGGATGCGCTCGAAGCTCTTGGCGATGACGGCCCGCACGCCGAGCAGCTGGGTGCCCTTGGCCGCCCAGTCGCGGGAGCTCCCGGTGCCGTACTCGGCGCCGGCCAGGACGACGAGGGGCGTCTTCTCCTTGGCGTACAGCATCGCCGCGTCGTAGATGCTCATCTTCTCGCGGGTGGGCAGATGCACCGTCACCCCGCCCTCGGTGCCCGGCAGGAGGAGGTTTCGGAGCCGGATGTTGGCGAAGGTGCCGCGCACCATCACCTCGTGGTTACCGCGGCGGGCGCCGTAGCTGTTGAAGTCCTTCGGCTCCACGCCCTCCTCCATGAGGTAGCGGGCGGCGGGGCTATTCTTGGCGATGTTGCCGGCCGGGCTGATGTGGTCGGTGGTGACGGAGTCCCCCAGCACCGCCAGCACCCGGGCGCCGCGGATGTCCGTCAGCGGGGCCGGCTCCTTGGAGAGCGCGTCGAAGAAGGGCGGCTTTCGGACGTAGGTGCTCTTCGGGTCCCAGGCGAAGGTCTCCGCCATCGTCACCTTCATCGCCCGCCAGCGCTCATCCCCGTCCAGGGCCCGGGCGTACTGCTTCTGGAATTGCTCCGGCTTGACGAAGCTCTCCACCGCCTCGCGGATTTCGGCGTCGGTGGGCCACACCTCGTGCAGGTAGACGGGGTGGCCGTTTCGGTCCTCGGCCAGGGGCTCCTTGGTGAGGTCCTTGCCCACCGTGCCCGCCAGGGCATAGGCCACCACCAGGGGCGGGCTGGCCAAGAAATTCATCCGCACGTAGGGGTTGATGCGGCCCTCGAAGTTGCGGTTTCCGGACAGCACCGAGGCCACCACCAGGTCGGCCGACGTCACCGCCTCGACGATGTGCTCCGGCAAGGGGCCGGAGTTGCCGATGCAGGTGGTGCACCCGTAGCCCACCAGGTGAAACCCCAGGGCCTCGAGGTAGGGCAGCACCCCGGCCGCCTTGAGGTAGTCCATCACCACCTTGCTTCCCGGGGCGAGCGACGTCTTCACCCAGGGCTTGGTGCTGAGGCCGCGCTCCACCGCGCGCTTGGCGAGAAGCCCCGCGCCGAGGAGGACGGCCGGGTTACTGGTGTTGGTGCAGCTGGTGATGGCGGCGATGACGACTGCCCCGTGGCCGACGTCGTAGCGCAGGCCCCGCTCCTTCACCTCCACGCTGGCCGCCGCGCGGTCGGCGGCCGAGGTTTCCTGGGCCTTCTTCTGCGCCGGGCCGGGCGCGTCGTCGTCCTGGGGCGGGGCGACGGCCAGCATCTCGGCCAGCGACGCCTCGTACCCCGTCTTCATCGAGCGGAGCGGCACGCGGTCCTGGGGCCGCTTCGGCCCGGCCAGGGAGGGCTCCACCGTCCCCAGCTCCAGGGACAGCGTGTCGGAAAACACCGGCTCCGGCATGTCCGCGGTGTGGAAGAGGCCCTGCTCCTTGCAGTAGGCCTCCACCAGGGCCACCTGCGCCGGCGAGCGTCCGGTGAAGCGCAGGTAGTTGAGCGTCTGGACGTCCACCGGGAAGAAGCCGATGGTGGCCCCGTACTCCGGGGACATGTTGGCGATGGTGGCCCGGTCCGGAAGCGACAGCGCAGCGATGCCAGGGCCATAGAATTCGACGAATTTCCCCACCACCCCCTTCTTGCGAAGCATCTGGGTGACGGTGAGGACGAGGTCCGTGGCGGTGGCCCCCGCGGGGAGCGCCCCGGAGAGGCGGAAGCCCACCACCTGGGGGATGAGCATGGTGATGGGCTGTCCGAGGAGGGCTGCCTCGGCCTCGATGCCGCCCACTCCCCAGCCCACGACGCCGAGCGCATTCACCATGGTGGTGTGGGAGTCCGTCCCCACCAGCGTGTCCGGGAAGAGGGAGTGGCCGTCGCGAAAAACCACCTGGGCCAGGTACTCGAGGTTCACCTGGTGGCAGATGCCGGTGTCGGGCGGGACGACGCGGAAATTGCGGAAGGCCTCCTGGCCCCAGCGGAGGAAGGCGTAGCGCTCGCGGTTGCGCTCGAATTCCAATTCGGCGTTGGCGGCAAAGGAGGTGGAGCTCCCGAACTGGTCCACCACCACCGAGTGGTCGATGACCAGGTCCGCCGGGTTGCGGGGGTTGATTTTGTTGGGGTCGCCGCCGAGCGCGGCCAGCGCCTCGCGCATCGCCGCGAGGTCGACGACGGCCGGGACGCCGGTGAAGTCCTGCAGCAGCACCCGGGCCACGTAGAAGGAGATTTCCGTGTCCGGCGTCGCCTTGGCATTCCAGGCCACCATCTTCTCGATGTGCTCGCGCCGCACCACCCGGCCGTCCTCGTGGCGGAGGAGGTTTTCCAGGAGCACCTTGAGGGAGAAGGGCAGGCGGGCAGCGGCAGGGTGGCTCTTGGCCAGCGTGGCGAGGCGGAACACCTGGTAGGAGGCGCCCTCCACCTCCAGCGTCCCCTTGGTATGGAAGGAATCGGTGTGCATGTGGGCTTCTCCCATGAAGCCTCTATGCACCGCCCGATGCGCCGCGCGCAACACGCATGCGACGCATCAGGAGGATGCGCCCTGGGCCAGAGGCCCTCACTTCTCCGGGACGGAGGGCGTGTCGGGCGGCGGTTGGACGGGGGTGGCCTTCAGCTCCGCCGCGGCGGAAGCCCCGGTGGGGACTTCGCGCACCACCTTGCCGGACTTGGCGTCGATGACCAGGTCCACCGGCGCGCCGCCGCTCGAGCCCGGGCCGAAGCGCAACAGCCAGAGGTTTCCGGGCAGCTCCTGGGAGCCCCAGAAGACGCGGTCCGGAAGCTTCGAGGCGTAGATGTAGTCGGACCCGATGTGCATCGCGTCGTCGAAGCCGCCGACGGTGATGACGTCCTGGGGCGGCGCCGGCGGCACGAGTGGCGGACGGTTGCTGCGGTCATCGGCCACGCAGGCGGCGAAGAGGACGCTGCACAGAAGCCAACCCTTGCCGCCCGACGCCATCGACATGTCCCCGCCCGACGTTTCTCTTCTTGAAGGCCCGTCCCGACTTCGCGGCAACGCTAACACGAGGAGGATGGACGGGGACGCCCCCAGGGTCCACCTCTCCTCACCTCCGGCCCCAAGGCAACCCCAAGGGCCAGAGAGGTGACTTGGCCCTCAGCGCAGAAGCGCCTCTTCCGCGGCGCGGGCCACCGCCGCCCGGGCCCAGGCCGGCTCGACGACTTCCGCCTCGCCCCCGAAGGACATCACCCACTGGGTGAGCCAGCGTTCCGAGTCGCCCGCCACTCGCACCTCCACCCCGCCGTCCGGCAGCTCCTTCACCTCGGAGCCGAAGCGCTCACGCTGGTAGGGCGCGGCCACGGGCGAGAAGCGCACCCGCACCTCGCCGCGCTCCGCCGGGTCCGGGACGTGGGACGGCGTCCCCACCCGGGCGGCGAATTTGAGCTGCGTCACCACCACGTGCGCCATGCGGTCCACGCGGAAGAGACGCTGGTCCGCCCGGCCCGCGTCCCAGGCGCTCAGGTACCACTGGCCGCGGTGGCTGAAGAGCTCGAGCGGCTCCACCCGGCGGGCCTCCACCTTCGTCCGGACATTTCCGGCGTAGTCGAAGGTGAGCTCGCAGCGCTCGGCGATGGCGCGGGTGATTTCGCCCAGGTCCGCCGAACCCGTGGTGCGCATGTCCACGGTGCGCTCCAGCGCGTGGTAGCGCAGGCGGGCCGTCACCGGGAGCACCTTCTCCAGCTTGGCCAGCGCGGTGGCCAGGGCCCCGCCCGCCGCGGGGCGCAACAGCTCGCCGGCGGCGGCCAGCGCGGCGGCTTCCGCGGGGGTGAGCCGGGGGGGCTTGGTGAAGCGCTGGTCGAGCTCCACCGTCACCTTGTCATTCTCGACGTGCAGGTCGATGAAGTCGTCGGGCTGGAAGGGCGGGCGCCCGACGAGGGTGAGCAAGTCGAGGTCACGCAGAAGCTCCTCGCGCGACAGCCCCAGCGCCCGGGCCAGCGCATCCACGCCGATGCCCTGGTTTCTGGAGACGTAGGGCACCACCAGTAAAAGGCGCCGGAGCCGCTCGTGGACGTCGCTCATTTCGGGGCTTGCCCCCCGTGCTTCCTTCGCACCGCCTCGGCCATGGCCGAGATGCGGGCCACCGCAGGCTCGGGCGAAAGCACCCGCACGTCCGGGGAGAGCGTGAGGAGGTGGCGCAGGAGTGGGTCGAGGTTGGTGACGCTGAGCGTGGCGGTGGTGCGGCTGCCCTCCCGCACCACCCGCGCCTCCGGGAAATGGGCCTCGGCGCGGTCCGCCAGCCCACCCAAGAGGCGCAGCGTCACCTCCGTCGGGGGCTCGATGCGAAACTGCCAGGGGGAGTGGGGGACGTGGTCATCGAGGCGAAAGTCCGCTGGCACCTGGAAGTCGGCGGTGCGGGGCTTGCTGGTATTCATCTTCAAGTCCCGGATGCGGTGGACGTGGAACGTCCGCAGCGCCTGGCGCTCGTGGCAGAAGCCCACCAGGGACCAGATGCCGCGCCGCAGGGCCAGGCCGTAGGGGTCCACCGTCCTGTGTGACGTCCGTGGCGAGCGTGGCGAGGCGTACTCCAGCGTCACCGACTTCCGCGTGCTGGCGGCCGTCCACAGGGACTCCAGGTGCTGGGGCACATGGCGTGCCTCTCGCACCGCGCCGAGCTCCATCCGCACCCTGGGGGCCGGCAGCTCAGGGTCGGCGAAGAAGGCCACCTTCCTTAGGGCATGCTGCAAGTCCTGCCGCCCGGGAAAGGCCCCCGAGGCCAGCGCCGCCGAGCCCGCGGCGTAGAGGACGGCCATCTCCTCGGGAGTGAAGCCCACGTCGGGCAGGTAGTAGGCATCGCGGTCGAGGAGGTAGCCGTCCTTTCTGTCCTCGTCGCCCTGGACGTAGGTGAGCGGGATGCCCAGCTCCAAGAGCTCCGCCTTGTCCCGCTCGAACTTGCGCTCGGTGGCCTCGTCCGTCCCGGCGCCGTAGTCCTCCGGGAAGGCCTCCTTCAGCTCCGCCCAGGAGACGGGCTCCTGCGCGTCGAGGAGCAGCGCCACCAAGTCCAGCAGTCGTTCCGTGCGGTCCATCGTGAAGGGCTGCAGAATGGAGAGGCGTGCCGCAACTCGTCAAGGCATGGGCGCACGACGGCCGCGTGTTACCGTGGCCCGAGCCGTCCACCCTTGCCTTTCGCGAGGTTTTCCTCCGTGCCTCTTGCCCTCGTGCTTTTGGTGCTGGCCCAAGGCAACCAGAGTGTCCACGACTGGTTGGAGGGCGCCGAAATCGGCGACCGCGAGCAATCCATGACGTTTGGCTCCAAGGGGGGCTACCGCGCCGAGCGGCACGACGGCCTGGGAAGGACGCAAGCCCGGGGCGCCTGGAAGCTCACCGGCGGCACCCTCTCGGTGACGGTGAGCAGCTGCAGCGGGCCGCACTGCAGGAGCTTTGGAAAAAGCTACACCGCCGAGGTGGCGGTGGTGGGGGAGCGCGCGCTCAGCGTCGAGCCCACCCCGGCCGACGTCCCCTTCAGCCGGGGCAGCTACTACTGCCACCACCAGGGCTGCGAGAAGCGCATCGGCGTCCGGCTGGTGGCCCACACTGCGCCCTCTCCGGCGGTGCGGGCGGCAGCCGAGCGCCTCATCGAGCGCAACGTCGGGCGCAACACGGAAGTCGTCTGGTGGGCACCCCGCACCGAGACGCCGGCGCCTCTCTCCACGGTGCTGTACTGCCCGCGGGAGGCCGACGCGGCCCAGAAGGCGGCCGAGACGGTGGTGGCCGACCTCGCCAGCCTGGACTGGCTCGGGCCGCTCATTGCCCTCCCTGCCACCGGCGACTGCCTGTGGGACGTCCAGGTGACGGTGGGAGACGCGGTGAACCTTCCGGAGCCAGCAGCGCGGCCGGCCCCGTGAGCCGCATCGCCGCGCGGGTGCGCGACTTGCCCGCCACCATCTTCTCCGAGTTCAGCGCGCTGGCGCTGCGCACCGGGGCCCTCAACCTGGGGCAGGGCTTTCCGGACTTCGACGGGCCGGAGGAAGTCCGCGAGGCGGCGGTGCGCGCGCTCCGGGGCGGGAAAAACCAGTATGCGCTTGGCGCCGGAAGCCTCAATTTGAGGCAGGCCATCGCCGAGCACGCGCAGCGCTTCTACGGACAGCGCGTCGACGCCGAGAAGGAAGTCACCGTCACCGCGGGCGCCACCGAGGCCCTCTTCGACGCCCTCCTTGGCCTCCTCGACCCGGGCGACGAGGCCATCCTCTTCGAACCCTTCTACGACTCCTATGCCGCGGCGGTGGCCATGGCCGGCGCCACCGTCCGGCCGGTGACGCTGCGGCCACCCTCCACCGGCCACCCCGGGTGGTGGTTCGAGACGGCCGAGCTCGAGGCCGCCTTCGGCCCGCGGACGCGGGTGGTGGTGGTGAACTCTCCCCACAACCCCACCGGCAAAGTCTTCTCCCCGTCCGAGCTGGACGTCATCGCACGCCTTCTCCGGCAGCACGACGCGGTGGCCCTCACCGACGAGGTGTACGAGCACCTCGTCTACCCGCCGGCGCGCCATGTGCGGCTGGCGACGCTGCCCGGCATGGCGGAGCGGACACTCAGCATCAGCAGCGGCGGGAAGAGCTTCAGCTACACCGGGTGGAAGGTGGGCTGGGCCATCGGCCCACCCGCGCTTCTGCGCGCCGTGGCCCAGGCGCACCAGTACGTCACCTTTGCCGTCGCGGCACCGCTTCAGGAGGGCATCGCCGCGGCCCTGCGACTGCCGGACACCTACTTCCAGGGCCTCCTCAAGGACTACGCGGCCCGCAGAGACCGGCTCCTCGTCGCCCTGCAGGCGGCGGGGCTTCGGCCCTACAGTCCGGAGGGCGCCTACTTCATCTGCTGCGACGTCACCGGGTTTGGCCACCCAAGCGACGCGGCCTTCTGCCGCTGGCTCACCACCGAGGTGGGCGTGGCCTGCATCCCCCTGTCGGCCTTCTACGCCCGGCCCGGCGAGGCGGCGCAGGTGGCCCGCTTCGCCTTCTGCAAGACGGACGCGGTGCTGGACGAGGCCGCCCGTCGCCTGGAGCGCCTCGGGCACGCGGTGTAGCCCCCGACCTCCACTCCGCGTGGAGTGTGGGCAAGCGGACGCGGCCTTGCGGCGCTACATTGCCTCGCCCAGTCTGTACCTTTCTTGGAGACGGACCCGCCTGAACGACATCGCCGGAAATACCCTCGGGCTCAAGCCGAGTGAGCTGCAGCGTCTGCGCAACACCTACCGCCGCCGCGTCTCGGCCCACGAGATTGTCAGCGCCGAGCTGGCTCGTCACCTCACCGAGCTCTCGAGGGACACCCACCGCCAGGTGGGCGTCCTCCTCAACCGCAAGGGGGACGTGGAGCAGGTGGTGGTGGGGGATGCGCAGAAGCTCGAGCTGCCGGACATCGGCCGCGCCCGTGCCGGGCAGGTGCGCCTTCGCGGCCTGCGCCTCGTCCACACCCACCTCAAGTCCGAGCCCCTCACCCGCGACGACCTCACCGACTTGGCGCTCCTGCGGCTGGACCTCGTGGCGGCGGTGGGCGTCCTCGACGACGGCCTTCCCGGTGTCCTGCACTGGGCGCACCTCGTCCCGGCCAACGGGGAGGGAAGTTACTGGCACACCGAGACGCTGCCCGACGTCCACGGCCAGCAGCCGGACCTGGTCTCGACGCTTGCCGCGCTCGAGGACGAGCTGGCGCGCGGCGCACCGGCCCGCTCCGTCGCCGGCCGCGAGCGCGCCATCCTCGTCGCCGTCTGCGTCGATGGGGACCGGTCAGCGGCCGAGGCCTCCCTGCGCGAGCTGGGGGAACTCGCGCGCACCGCCGGGGTGGAGGTGCTCGACTCCATCCTCCAGGTGCGCCGTCAGCCGGACCCGCGCTACCTGGTGGGCAAGGGCAAGCTCGAGGAGCTCGTCCTGCGCTCGATGCAGCTCGTGGCGGACGTCATCATCCTCGACCGCAACCTGAGCCCCTCGCAGAGCCGCCACATCGCCGAGGAGACGAGCCTCAAGGTCCTCGACCGCACTCAGCTGATTCTGGACATCTTCGCCCAGCGCGCCCAGAGCGCCGACGGCAAGCTGCAGGTCGAGCTCGCGCAGCTCAAGTACCTCCTTCCGCGCCTCAGCCAGAGCGACGACTCGCTCTCGCGGCTGGCGGGCGGCATCGGCGGACGCGGGCCGGGCGAGACGAAGCTGGAAATCGACCGCCGGCGCGTCCGCGACCGCATCGCCCACCTCGACCGGCGCATCACCCACCTCTCGAGCGAGCGGCAGGTCCGCCGCGGCCGGCGGCAGCGGCGCGAGCTCCCCGTCATCTCCATCGTCGGCTACACCAACGCCGGCAAGTCGACGCTCCTCAACGCCCTCACCCATTCCACGGTGCTGGTGGAGGACAAGCTCTTCGCCACCCTCGACCCGACCAGCCGGCGCCTGCGCTTTCCCGAGGAGCGCGAGGTCATCATCACCGACACGGTGGGCTTCATCCGCGACCTCCCCAAGGACCTCCTGGCCGCCTTTCGCGCCACGCTGGAGGAGCTCGACGATGCGGACCTGCTCCTGCACGTGGTCGACGCCGCCGACCCGGCCCGCGACGCACAGGTGGCCGCCGTGGAGCGCATCCTCGAGTCGCTCGGCTTGCAGGAGACGCCGCGGCTTCTGGTGTGGAACAAGGCGGACCGCCTCGCGGCGGACGACGTGCAGCTGCTGCTCCGGAGCAAAGGCGGCGTGGCGGTGAGCGCGCTGGCCAACCAGGGCCTCGAAGCCCTCCTCTTGAAGGCGGACCGGACGCTCTTCGCCGAGGGCTCGGCGGACCGCCTCGGCACCGTGCACGCCGAGCCGGCGTTGACCGAGCCGCTCCCGGTGCTCGAGCGCCTGCCGCCGGCGGCCTGACCCTTCGAGGCGGGTCTCCGCGCCTCCCTTTCAAAAATAGACGGAGGCCGTCGAGTAGAGGGCGATGGGCGCCCCCGGGGTGAAGGCGATGTTGGTCGTCACCTGGTTGAGCCGACTGAGGACGCGGGTGTTGTAGGGGGCTTCCACGACTTGGTAGGTGGTGGCGAATTGCGCCTCCCGCCAGGTGGAGTTGAGGAGGTTCTGGATGGAGAGGCCGAATTCGAGGAAGCGCCAGCGGTAGGCGCCGTAGAGGTCCACCAGGAAGTAGCCCTGGGCGACGAGGGTGTCCTCCTGGTTGGCGGGGCGGTTTCCCACCCAGCGCGCGCCGATGCGGGCCCGAAAGCCCGGCGCCCAGCTGGGGTGAAAGAGGCTCAGGCCCGCTTGGCCGGTGAAGGTGGGCGCCAGCGCCACCGCATTCCCGTTGCCCGAATTCTCCGTGTAGACGGCATGGGCAACCGAGACGTCGACGTCCGCCCAGAGCCAGGAAAGAATCTGGTAGCGCGCCTCGAAGTCGAAGCCGCGGCGGTTGGTGGGGCCCGCGGCCTCGGTGGTGCCGACGTCGGCGTCGAAGACGAATTCGGACTGCAGGTGCAGAAACCAAAGGGCTCCGGCGACGTCGAGCCGTCCATCGAAGAGGGACAGGCGCGTTCCCACCTCCACCCCCCAGGCGCGGGGAAGCGCGCCGACGCCGTTGCTGGCGACGATGGCCCGGGCGTCGTTGCTGTGAAAGCCCCCTCCGCCGTCCAGGTAGAGGTCCCACAGCGGCAACGGGGTGAAGACGGCCTGCAGCTTGGGGTTGACGATGGCCTTCTGGATGACGGCCGTGCCCTGGTTGGGGTTGCTCGCGGGCGGGGGGTCCGAGTTGTAGGGCAGCTGGTTGGTGACATTCCACTCGAAGAGGTCGGAGCGCACCCCGAGCAGCACCCGCGCCCATCGGTTGAAACGGACGTCCTCCTGGGCGAAGGCGGAGAGGTTGGTCTGGGTGATGTCCGCGTCGTCGCAGGGGTTGGGCGGCACGACGGTGGCGCCGGCGGCGTCCACGTAGGAGTCGGCCGGGCAGCTGGGCAGCCTGACCCGCTGCTTGTCGTGCCACAGGGCCACGTTCATCGTGTCCAATCGCCCCTGGGCCCCGAGCTCCGTCACGGTGCGCACCTCGCCGACGTCGACGCGCTTCTTGTAGAGGGCGCTGAAGCCGACGTAGTAGCGCTGGTCGTCCTGCTCGATTTCGTCGAAGTTGACCGGGTCGACGAGCTGGAAGGTGAAGTCGTTGAAGAGCCGGAGCGAGTAGCGGACGAAGTAGGCGGTGAGCTGGATTTGGTCCGCGGCGGAAGGACGGCTGTCGAGGCTCAGAATCAGCATCTGCCGCTGCGTCTGGCCACCCTCGGTGGGGTCGATGGCGCCAAACTGGTTGAGCAACCCCGCCTGCACCAGGGGGAGTGGAATCTGCCCGCTGGCGCTCCACTGGGACCCATAGGCGGTGCCCAGGATGCTGATGCGCGTACTCGGCGAGACGTTGAAGGTCGTCTTTCCGAAGAAATTGTAGCGAAGCAGATTCTCCGGGGAGAGGAACGGCCCGTTGGTGCCGTACATCTCCGCGGCAAACCACGTTGGTGAGTCGGTCCCGAAGGGGCTGGCGATGCCGAGGACGCGCCAGGTGTCGAAGGAGCCGTATTCGCCCGTCACCGAGCTCTCACCGAAGCTTCGTCTCGTCCGGAAGTTGATGGCGCCCGCGGTGTCGAAGTCGCCCGTCTCCACGAAGTAGGGCCCCTTCGTCACCTCCACCCGGTCGACGGCTTCCGGGATGAGGAAGTGCAAGTCGGAGAACCCCTGCCCGTGGCCGTTGCTCGGGAGGTTGATGGGGACACCGTCCAGGTAGAAGGCCACGTCCGTCCCGTGGTCGGCGTCGAAGCCCCGGAGAAAATACTGGTCCGCCTTCCCACCCCCCTGGTGCTGGGCAATGACGAGGCCCGGCACCACGCGAAGGATGTCCTCCGGGGTGGCGTAGAAACGCAGCTGGAGGTCGCGGTCGCGGATGGTTTCCGCCGATGCGGCCGACGTCGGCGCCGGCGCCTCGACGCGCGTCTCGAAGAGGGGCTTGTCCGAGGCTGCTGGTGGCTGTCCGGCATCCGGGGCCGGCGGCACCGCAGTTGCCGGGACGAGCTCTGGCTCCTTGGCCAAAGGCTCCGAGGGAAGCGCGCCCGGTGCGGCGGCGGGCGCCCCCGAAGAGACGGAGGCCGGCTCCGGCGGAGGAAGCGACTGAGCGAAGGTTTGAAGAGACGCGAGCAGCGGAAGGGCCCAAAGGATTCTTCCGATGGACGAGGGAAGGGGCACGAGGGCGCGCGCACAGCGCACCCTGCGGGGCGTAGGCATGGGACTCCCGAGAAGGGGTGGGGGCGAAGTGCGGCAGGACGCGCGAGGGACGTGTCGACTGCCGCTACGGCGCGCCGGGGACTTCAGGGAGCCGCCACCGTGGCAGCACGGGCGCTCGCCACGCGGCAACGCCCGTCACTGCCAGGAGGAGCAGCACTGCCACCAGCGCCAGGGTGGCTGGCGCGGACGCCATGGCAAGCTGGAGGTGCTCGAGTGCCCCCGGGGCGTGCTGGTGGGACGCGGGAGCCGCGTCGCGACGGGACGGCCGGTGCGCCGGGCTGGCGTGCTGCACCCAGCCGCCATCCCCACTCTCGTGAAGCAACGGCTCTCCGTGCGCAATGACGGCGTGGGCCAGCGGCCCGAGGCCGAGTCCCCAGAAAAGGAGCAGAAGCCCGACGGGTGCCGCGCGGAGGCGGCGCTGTTGCTCGGTGGAGGAAGGCGTGGAGGTCACGTCGGCTCGATTACGTGGAGGAGTCGACAACGGATGCAACTGAAACCCGCGTTTGCACGTCGCTGGCGTCCGGGAGGCCCCGCCCGCGCGTACAGTACCTTCGAAATGAAGCCCCTGCCCCGCGTCCAAGCCCCGCTGCGTCGCGCCGCCGTGGGCCTTCTACTCCTGGCAAGTCTCCTTCGCGGGCCGCCCGCCGACGCGCACCTGACGCGCGTCTCCACCAGCGAGTGGACGTTGAAGGACGGGGCGGCCGTGGCCGAGCTGCAATTCTTTCAGGGGGACTTCTACGGCCTGTTTCCAGAAGGACTTCCGGAAAAAGACGTCGCTGCCAGGGTGCTGTCCCTGGTGACGGACACGACAGTCGTCAGGGCCGGGGACGTGGCCTGTGCCCTGAAGGGCCGCACCATCGCGCCCAACGCCGATGGCTGGGCCATCAACGCGACGTGGACGTGCCCGACGGCGGAGGCCGACGTCTGGGTGGTGCGTCTGGGCGTCCTCGAGCTCCTTCCCGCCGGGCAGACGCACCTGGCCCGGGTAAGCCTCGGGGACGACGTCGTGGAGCGCATCGCCAGGAGCTCGACGCCCACCTTCGAGGTGGAGCTGCACCCGAGCGTCTGGGCTGCAGCCAGGCGCTTCTTGCGCCTCGGCGTGGAGCACATCTTCACCGGCTATGACCACATCGCCTTTCTCCTGGCGCTCCTCTTGCTCGGCGGCCGCTTCCTGGACTTGGTGAAGATTGTCACCAGCTTCACCATCGCCCACTCCGTGACGCTGGCCCTCGCCGCGCTCGGCATCCTCCACCCACCGGCCCGGGCGGTGGAGGCCCTCATCGCCGCCAGCATCATCGCTGTCGCGACGGAGAACCTCTGGGTGCTGCGCGGGGGCCAGGGCGCGAGCGCGCGGGTGGCAAGCGCGCTCCGACACCGCTGGCGCCTCACCTTCGCCTTCGGGTTGGTGCACGGGTTTGGCTTCGCCAGCGCGCTCTCCGAGCTCCACCTGCCGCGTTCGGCGCTGGTGGCCGGCCTCGTCTCCTTCAACCTTGGCGTGGAGGTGGGGCAGGTGGCCATCGTCGCCCTGGCCTTCCCCATCCTGCGCTGGCTCAGGACGTTGCCCCGTTTTCAGCCCTGGGGGCCGCGCCTCCTTTCCGGAGCCATCGCCGTCTTCGGACTCGTACTCCTCGTCCTACGCCTCGACGGCCGCTGAGACGCGCTGGCCGTCGGGGCCTCATTTTTTTCTCCGCGGGATGCATCCAGGGACTCGCCAGAGCCCGTACGGCCCTGGTGCGCAGTCAGTCCCAGCGCCTGTCGGGAGGAATCTCATGAACGTGAAGGCACTCGGGCTTTCGGCGCTTGCCGTCGCCCTTTTCGCAGCGCCCCTGGCGCTGGCCGCAGACCATCAGGACGGGCCGGCCGCCACGGCAGAGCCGGCGGCAGACATCACCGACGTCTTCGCCTGGATGAGCCCGGATGCGTCGATGGTGAATCTGGTGATGGACGTCTTTCCCTTTGCCGGCGCGACACCGCAGTTCTCCAACGCCGTGCAGTACGTGTTTCACACCTCCAGCCGGGCCAGCTTTGGAGCGGCAGTCGGAGGCACGGTGAACGTCATCTGCACCTTCGACACTGCCCAGAACATCAGCTGCTGGGCGGGGGACGAGTACGTGACGGGAAACGCCAGCTCCACGAGCGGGCTGAGCAGCGCCAGCGGCAAGCTCAAGGTCTTCGCCGGGATGCGAAATGACCCCTTCTTCTTCAACCTCGATGGCTTCAAGGCCACGGCCGCTGACGTGACGGCGGTCAAGGGCTCGCTCACCTTCGACCCCAACGGCTGCCCGATGCTGGATGGGCCAACCGCGACGGCCCTGGTGACGCAGCTCAAGTCCGCCCCGGACGGGGGCGCGCCCCAGGACCATTTCCTGGGCGCGAACCTCCTGTCCCTCGTCGTCCAGCTCGACAAGTCCATCCTCACCGCCGGCGGTCCGGTGGTGAGTGTCTGGGCCGCCACCCACGTGTCGCCGTGAGGAAGACCACCATGACCCGAGTCACCCGAACCCTTGCCATTGGTGGCGCGCTCGTGCTCGCCGCCTGCAGCAGCTCCACCGCCTCCAATCCACCCGCCCCGGCACTGGGGACGACCATCACCGACAGGATGGGCCGGGCCGCGGTCAACACCGCCCTCACCAACCCCTTCGATACGGTGTCCGGAAGCTCGGTGAATGCGGTGAAGGACGCCTACAACTCCGTCAGCGACCCGACGCTGTGGAGCGCGATGTTCCAGGGCTACATCAAGTCCAACCTGGCCATCCTCGATGGCCTGGACGGCGTCTGCGGAAACCAGTTCATCGCCGATGCCAGCAGCACCCGGTACGCCACGCTGGCCTCGGTCCTCGTCGATGACCAGCTGTACCTCAACACCGCCAGCGGCAGCTGCACCACCTACCTCGGGGTGGAGGCCAACGCAGTCAACGTCATCCCCAACACGGACTGCGGCGGCCGGACGCCGCTGGAGAACACCATCGACGAGACGTACTCGCTCTTGGCCGTCGGTGCGCCGAGCGGCGTCACCAACGGCATCCTGTCCGACGCCGACAGCATGCCGAGCCTCACCGCCTTCCCCTTCCTCGGGCCACCGAACTGAAGCGATGAGACACCTCGGCGCACTGGCGTTGGCGGCTTGCCTTCTCTTTCTCTCTGGCTGCCAGCGGACGGCCGCGCCGCGGACGGAAGCCGAGGACGCCCTCCGCACGACGGAGGGCGCCCTGGCGACATCCAACCTGGATGCGCTGGTCCAGGCGCGGGAAGCGGCCATCGCGCGCGATGAGCGCTTTGCCGCCGAACGCGCGGTGCTGGTGGACCTGCTCCAGACACGCGGGCAGCTCTTCGGCCGGCTCGCGGACTACGACACGGCGGAGACCATCGCCGACGCGGCCGTCGAGAAGGCACCCCACCTTCCCGAGTCCTGGCTGGCCCGGGCCAGCAGCCGGCTGACGCTGCACCGCTTCGACGAGGCACTCCTGGACCTCGACGAGGCCAAGCGGCGAGGCGCCGAGCCCGACGCGCTCGAGGCGCTCCGCGCCTCGGTGCTGCTCGCCGAGGGACACACGGACGAGGCACTTCCGCTGCGGCGTCACGCCGTCCAGCGGTGGGCAAGCACCTCCAACCTCACCGCCCTCGCGGTGGCGGAGGTGGCGGCCGGTGAGGTGGCACTGGCGAAGCAGCACCTCGATGCCGCCACGCGTGCCTTCCACGACGTGGCGCCCTTTCCCATCGTCTTCATCGCCTTTCAACGGGGCCTGTTGGCCGAGGAGGCGGGAAACTTCGACGGCGCCGCGGCACGCTACCGCGCCGTCCTCCAACGCCTGCCGCGGCACGTCCAGGCGACGGTGCACCTGGCGGCCATCGAGCTGGCCAGGGGACGCCCGGAGGCGGCGGCCGACGTCCTCGCGCCGCTCGGCGCCTTGCCGGACCCGGAGGTGATGGCGCTCCGGGCCGACGTCCTCGAACGGCAGGGGCACCCGGCCGACGCGGAAACGCTGCGCGAGGCCGTCGAGGCGCGCTACCGGACGCTGGTGGCGCGTCACCCCCAAGCCTTCGCCGACCACGCCGCGCGCTTCCTCCTCTTCCGGGATGCGCCAAGCGCGCTGGCCCTGGCGCGGCTCAACCTCCAAGTCCGCTCGACGCCGCAGGCCTTTGAGCTGGCGCTGTCGGCCGCCCATGCCGCGGGGGACGAGGGGCTTCGCTGTCGGCTGTCCGCAGACGCCCGGCGAGTGCCGCACCCCACGCGGCGCCTCGAGGCCCTGGTGAAGGCTGGCCTCGAGGGCTGCGCGCCCGCAACGCTGCCGGCCGTGGCCGGCGGCCTGTCCCGCTGACGGCCCACCCGCGCCGGACGGCCAACCCCGTGGCGAGGGCGTCCAGCACGCGTCGCTCTCTATAAGGAGGCCGCCTTTCTGGGACGGTGCGCGTCTTTCACGACGCACCGCGCTAACCCTCCGGAACTCCTTGCGATGCGTTCCAGCGCAGGACTAGAAGTCCGCCTCGGTCGAAGGTCCCGCGCTCTGGATGGTTTTGCAGGGTGCGGGCGTCGTCGTCGTCCTGTTGTCGTCTCTTGTCTTGCGGGGAACGTCCCGGCGCGATGCCGGCAGCCCCAGGGAGAGCGAACGTGACTTGGACGCAGAACTACTACCCGCTCGGGAACCTCTTCCTCTCGGCCGTGGTGGCGGCCATCCCGGTCATCGTCCTTCTGGGTGCGCTCGCCTTCTTCCACGTGAAGGCGCACATCGCCGCGCTCCTCGGCCTGGCCGCGGCGCTCCTGGTGGCCCTCTTCGTTTACAAGATGCCGGCCACGATGGCCTTCGCCTCGGCCTTCAACGGCGCGCTCTTCGGCCTTCTGCCCATCGGCTGGATCGTCCTCAACGCCATCTTCGTCTACGACATCTCGGTCACCACCGGGAAATTCGAGATTGTCAAAGACACGCTCTCCGGGCTGGCGAGCGATAGGCGCATCCAGATTCTGCTCATCGGCTTCTCCTTCGGTGCCTTCATCGAAGGTGCCGCCGGTTTCGGTACGCCCGTCGCCATCTGCGCCGCGATGCTCATCGGCCTCGGCTTCCGGCCGCTCGCCGCCGCCGGCCTGGCGTTGATTGGCAACACGGCGCCGGTCGCGTTTGGCGCCCTGGGCATCCCCGTCATCACCCTGGCCAAGGTGACCGGGCTGCCGGTCCTCCTTTTGTCGGCGATGGTCGGTCGGCAGCTCCCCTTCTTCTCCGTCATCATCCCCTTCTGGCTGGTCTGGGCGATGGCCGGGTTTGCTTCCATGGCCGAGGTGTGGCCGGCCTGTCTCGTCGCCGGGCTCTTCTTCGCCGTCCCCCAGTTCCTGGTCAGTAACTTCATCGGACCGGACCTGGTGGACATCATCTCCGCCGCGGTGAGCATCCTCGCCACCTACGCCCTGCTCAAGGTCTGGCAGCCGAAGAAGGTGTGGCGCTTCGAAGGGGAGCCGGTCGCCAAGGAAGTCAAGCGGCACTCGGCGAAGGAGGCGTGGCTGGCCTGGCTGCCCTGGATTGTCCTCTCGGTCATCGTCGGCTGCTGGGGATTCACGCCCATCAAGAATTTCTGGAACAACTCCTTCGGTGGTGTTCTCGCGCCAAGCTTCGAGATTCCGGGCCTGCACAACCTCGTCCTGCGCGCGCCTCCTTTGACGCCCAAGCCCACGCCCGAAGCCGCCAAGTACGTCCTCAATTTCGTCTCGGCGAGCGGGACGGCGCTCCTTCTCACCGGAATCATCTCCGGGCTTCTTCTGGGCATGAAGGTCGGACAGCTCTTCAAGACCTACCTGAACACGCTCAACCGGGTGAAGTACTCGCTGCTCACCATCGCCGCGATGCTGGCCCTGGGCACGGTGACCCGCTACTCCGGTTCGGACTCGACGATGGGCCTGGCGTTCGCTTCCACCGGACGCGCCTTTCCCTTCTTCGCCTCGCTCCTCGGCTGGCTCGGCGTGGCCCTCACCGGAAGCGACACCGCCTCCAACGTGCTGTTCGGAAACCTGCAGAAAGTCAGCGCTCAGGCCCTGGGCCTGAACCCCATCCTCACCGCGGCGGCCAACAGCTCCGGCGGCGTGATGGGGAAGATGATTGACGCTCAGAGCATCGTGGTGGCCGGCGTCGCCACCGGGCAACAAGGGCAGGAGGGCACTATTCTCCGCTATGTGTTCTTCCACTCGCTCGCGCTGGCCTGCCTGGTGGGCATCCTGGTGTACCTCCAGGCCTACGTCTTCACGGGCATGATTCCGCCCTACCCCTAAGGCTCACCATGTCGCTGCAGGTCCTTGCCGCTGCACCCGAGGGCACCGAGAAGGTGCTCAACAGAGAAGCGCTCGCCTTCCTCGAGTCGCTTCACCGTCAGTTCAACCCCACCCGGGAGCAGCTGCTCGCCCGCCGCGTGGAACGCCAGAAGGCCTTCGACGCTGGCACGTCCCCGGACTTCCTCTCCGAGACGAAGTCCATCCGCGGCGGCGACTGGAAGGTCGCCGCGGCGCCGGCGGATTTGCAGAAGCGGCGGGTGGAGATTACCGGCCCCGCCGAGCGGAAGATGATGATCAACGCCCTCAACTCGGGCGCCTCGGTCTTCATGGCCGACTTCGAGGACTCGCTCTCGCCCTCCTGGCGCAACGTCGTCACCGGGCAGCAGGCCTGCATCGAGGCCGTCCGGCGGACGCTGACCTTCAAGAGCCCGGAGGGAAAGTCCTATGCCCTTCAGGCCAAGACGGCGACCCTGGTCGTCCGTCCGCGGGGCTGGCACCTCCCGGAGAAGCACGTCACCGTCGACGGCAAGCCCATCAGCGCCAGCCTCTTCGACTTCGGCCTGTACTTCTTCCACAACGCCCGCGCGCTCCTGGACTCGGGGAGCGGGCCCTATTTCTACCTTCCCAAGATGGAGAGCCACCTCGAGGCGCGGCTCTGGAACGACGTCTTCCGGGCCGCCCAGGACGCTCTGAAAATCCCCCAGGGAAGCGTCCGGGCCACGGTGCTCATCGAGACGCTGCCGGCGGCTTTCGAGATGGAGGAGATGCTCTACGAGCTCAAGGACCACGCGAGCGGGCTCAACGCCGGCCGCTGGGACTACATGTTCTCCTTCATCAAGAAGTTCAGGAACCGGAAGGACAAGGTGCTTCCGGACCGCGTCCAGGTGGCGATGACCGTCCCCTTCCTCCGCGCCTACACCGAGCTCCTGGTGAAGAGCTGTCACATCCACGGCGCGCACGCCATGGGCGGCATGTCCCCCTTCATCCCGAGCCGCAAGGACCCCGAGGTGAACGAGAAGGCCCTGGCCAAGGTGCGAGAGGACAAGCTGCGAGAGGTGAACGACGGCTTCGACGGCACCTGGGTGGCGCACCCGGACCTGGTCCCGGTGGCCATGGAAGTCTTCGACAAGGTACTCGGGGAGCGTCCCCACCAGAAGGAGAAGAGCCGCGCCGAGGTGCACGTCACCGCCGCCCAGCTCGTGGATGCGGCCATCCCCGGCGGAAAAATCACCGAGGCCGGGTTCCGGCTCAACGTCGACGTCGCGCTCCAGTACATCAACAGCTGGCTTTTGGAGAACGGCGCCGCCGCCATCCACAACCTGATGGAGGACGCCGCCACCGCCGAAATCTCCCGCGCCCAGCTGTGGCAGTGGATTCGCCACGGCGCGACGCTGGCCGATGGACGGCCCGCCACCCGCGCCCTCTACGAGAGCATCCGCACCGAGGAGCTGGCCAAGCTGGGCGGACCGGCCACCGGGCGGTACAAGGACGCGGCTGCCCTTCTGGACAGCCTGGTCCTCTCCGAGGACTTCCCGGACTTCCTCACCATTCCCGCCTACGCGCTGCTCGACTAGCCCGGAAGGAGGGAGGACGCCCCATGTCGTACCCCTCCGCCGTCTCGCCTGCCGTCCGGACGCCGTCCCGGCCCGTCCCGGCGTGGGTGGTGGGGCAGCTGGCCTCTATCGTCGGCCAGGAGCACGTGCTTCACGACGCTGGAGCGCTCCACACCTACGCCAGCGACGCGCTGGCCACCTTCGCCGTCGAGCCGGGCGTCGTGGTGCTGCCCGGTTCCACCGAGGAAGTCGCCGCGGTGGTGAAGACGGCCCGCCAGGCCAGCCTCCCCATCGTCCCCCGAGGCTCGGGGACGGGACTCTCCGGCGGGGCGCTTCCCGTCGCCGGCTGCGTCCTCCTCGGCCTGTCGCGCATGAAGCGCATCCTCGAGGTGGACCTGGACAACGGCTTCATGCGAGTCGAGCCGGGCGTCATCAACCTCGACGTCAGCAAGTACCTGAGCCCGGCCGGCTACTACTACGCGCCGGACCCCTCCTCGCAAAGCGTCTGCAGCATCGGCGGAAACCTCGCGGAGAATTCCGGCGGCGCCCACTGCCTGAAGTACGGCTTCACCGTGAATCACGTCCTCGCCGCCCGCCTCGTCACCTTTGACGGGACGGTGGTGGACTTGGGCTCGGCCGTCCAGGACACCCCGGGCTTCGACCTCCTCGGCGTCCTCGTCGGCAGCGAGGGGCTGGTGGGCATCGTCACCGAGGTGACGCTGCGCATTCTCCGCAAGCCGGAGGCGACGCGGACCTTCTTCGCCACCTTCCCCTCCACCACCGAGGCCGGAAACTGCGTCTCGGAGATTATTGGCTCGGGCATCGTCCCGGCCGCCATCGAGATGATGGACCGGCTGGCCATCGAGGCGGCCAAGGCCGCCGTCGGCGTGGACTGGCCGGACGTCGGCGCGGCGCTCCTCATGGACGTCGACGGGCCCTTGGCCGAGGCCGAGCACACCTCGCAGAAGGCCGTCGAGCTGGCGCGCCGGACGGGGGCCCTCGAGGTGCGCGTCCCCAAGGACGAGGCGGAGCGGATGCTGATGTGGAAGGGGCGAAAGAGTGCCTTCGCCGCGGTGGGCCGAATCAGCCCCAACTACCTCGTCCAGGACGGCGTCATCCCGCGCACGGCCATCGCCGAGGTGCTGGGCGAAATCACCCGCCTCTCGCTAAAGGAGGGCCTGCGAGTGGCCAACGTCTTCCACGCCGGGGACGGGAACCTCCATCCGCTGGTGCTCTTCGACGCCAAGCTGCCCGGGGAGGAGAAGCGCGCCGAGGCGCTGGCCGGGGAAATTCTGCGCATCTGCCTCCGCCACGGTGGCTCCATCACCGGCGAGCACGGGGTGGGCGCGGACAAGTCCATCTACATGGGGGAGATGTTCAGCGAGGACGACCTCGACACCATGGGACGCGTGCGGTGCGCCTTCGACCCGGAGCAGCGCTTCAACCCGGGCAAGGTGTTTCCCACGCCCCACCTCTGCGGCGACCGGCCCGGCGTCCATGTGGCCCACCCCGTCGAAGTGGCCGGCCTCGCGGAGCGCGTCTAGTGGCGGTCCTGGAATTGCCCGGGACGGAAGCCGACACCTTTCTCGGCGTCCGGCCCTCCCGCGTCTTTCGCCCCACCTCCCTGGAGGAGGCCGAGGAGGCCATCCACAAGAGCGCCGAGGAGGGCCTGCGCCTGGCCTTCGTCGGGGGTGGGACGGAGCTCGAGCTCGGCGCGCCGCCCACCGCGCTGGATGCCGTCCTCTCCACGCGCGAGCTGACGCGGGTGCTGGAGTACGCGCCCCTGGACCAGATTGTCACCGTCGAGGCGGGCCTCCCGCTCGGGACGCTGCAGGCCTTGCTGCAGAAGAAGGGGCAGATGCTGGCCCTCGACCCGCCCTGGGCGGACCGGGCCACGGTGGGCGGCATCGTCGCCACCAACGCTTTCGGGCCGAGGCGGACGCGCTACGGCAGCGTGCGGGACCTCATCATCGGCGTCACCCTCATCCGCGCCGACGGGACGCGCACCCGGGGCGGGGGCAAGGTGGTGAAAAACGTCGCCGGCTTCGACTTGCCAAAGTTGATGGTCGGCTCCCTGGGAAGCCTGGGCCTCATCTCCACGGTGACGTTTCGCCTCCACCCCCTGCCCGAGTCCTCGAGCACCGTCCTCTTCGCGCGCCTCACGCCTCCCGGTGTGGGACGGGTGGTGGCCGAGATGCGGAAAGGACAGCTCGAACCGGCCGCGGTCGCGGCGCTGTGGAGCGAGGCGGGCCTGGAGCTCGGCTGCCGCTTCGAGGGCTTCGAGGCCGGCGTCACGACGCAGCGCGACCGCCTGGCGGCGATGGCGCGCACGCTCGAGTTTTCCGTGGAAGTCCTCGACGGCCCGGCGGCGGATGGCTTCTGGGCCAGGCAGACCGCGGTGCGCGAGGCCCCGGCCACGGTGCGGGCCAAGCTGGCCACGCTGCCGACGGAGCTCCCGCGCGCCATGGCCGAGGTGTGGCCCCTGCTTCGCAAGGGCCTGGACAGCCCCCGCGCCGCCCTCTACCCGACGCTCGGCCTCGGCTTCCTCGCCGGCAACATGACGGAGGCTCAAGCCCTGGCCCAGGCCGTGGGCCAGGCCCGGGAAGCCCTCGCCGCGAAGGGCGGGCACCTCGTCCTCCATGCCGCGCCGGCGGGACTGCGAGCCCTCACCGACATCTGGGGGCCGGCTCCCTCCGGAGTCCTCATCTCCCGGCGGGTGAAGGATGCGCTCGACCCGACGCACCGGCTGGCCCCCGGGCGCACGGTGGGAGGGCTGTAGGGCCATGGCCCAGCGCGAATTGCTGGACGACTGCGTGCACTGTGGCTTCTGTCTGCCGCACTGCCCCACCTACCAGTCCTGGGGCGAGGAGATGGACAGCCCCCGGGGCCGCATCGACTTGATGAAGGGCCTCCGCGACGGCAACGTCGCGCTCACCTCCGACGTGGTGGCCTACTTCGACAGGTGCCTCGGGTGCATGGGCTGCGTCACCGCCTGCCCCTCCGGCGTGCAGTACGGGACGCTCATCGAGCAGACGCGGGCGCGCGTGGAGGCCACCCACCCCCGTGGCTTCGCGGACCGGGCCTTCCGTGGCCTCGTCTTCTCCCTCTTCCCGCACCCGGCACGCCTCAAGGCGATGCTGCTCCCGCTCTGGCTGTACGTCGTCACCGGCCTGCAGAAGCTCGTGCGGATGAGCGGCCTTTTGAAGCTTCTCCCCCCTCGCCTCCAGCAGCTCGAGGCCATGCTGCCGGAGGTGCGGTTCGCGCACCTCACCGCGAAGCTGCCCAACAGCGTCCAGGCCCAGGGCGAGAAGCGGGCCACGGTGGGCCTCGTCGCCGGCTGCGTGCAGCGCGTCTTCTTCCCCTCTGTGAATGAGGCGACGGTGCGCGTCCTCGCCGCCGAGGGGTGCGAGGTCCGCGTGCCCGAGGGCCAGGGGTGCTGCGGGGCGCTCTCCTTGCACACCGGGCGGGCCGCGGAGGGCCTGGCCATGGCGCGGGCCCTCATCGCGCGCTTCGAGCAGGGGGGGGTGGACACCATCATCATCAACGCCGCGGGCTGCGGCAGCACCCTCAAGGAGTATGGCCACCTCCTGGCCGGCGACTTGGCCTGGGCCGAGCGCGCGCGGGCCTTCAGCGCCAAGGTGCGCGACGTCAACGAGTTCCTCGCCGCCCTCGAGCCGCGGGCGGTGCGTCACCCCCTGCGCGGCCGCGTCGCCTACCACGACGCCTGTCACCTGGCGCATGCCCAGGGCATCCGCGCCCAGCCCCGGCAGCTCCTGCGGGGCATTCCCGGGGTGGAGCTGGTGGAGATTCCGGACGGGGACACCTGCTGCGGCAGCGCCGGGACGTACAACCTCATGGAGCCGGAGAGCGCAGCGGAGATTGGCAAGCGCAAGGTGGCGAACGTCCTCAGCACCCGCTGCACCCTCCTGGCCAGCGCCAACCCCGGCTGCACGCTCCAAATCCAGAAGCTCCTGCGGGACCAGGGGCAGACGCTGAATGCCGCGCACCCGATGGAGATACTCGACGCCTCCCTGCGCGGAGGCTCCCTCGACCCGGGCGCCTGAGCGCCCCGTCCTCTACTGGATGGCGCAGGGTCCGCCGTCGGGCGGGCTCGTGCACGCAAGACACGTCCCGGGCGCGACGCCGGCGTCGAGGCTGACGAGGCAGGTGGTGAGGGTATAGGTGCCGGTGAGCTGGGTGGTGCCGCCAAACACCGCCGAGAAGTTGAGGCTCGAGCTCCCCCCGTCCGTGGTGTCGAGTGGCGAGAGCGTCACGCTGCCGGTGCTCGCGTCCTGCTCGGTCGGGTCGCAGGCAGCGTCCGTCGAGAGGCCGGCCACCAGGGCGAAGAGTCCCGGGGGAGTGCCGCCGGTACTGGGGTCGACGACGGTGTAGGTCGCCGCCGAGAGGGGCAAGGGGTCGCCATTGGCGTCGTAGGCCCCGAGGAGGATGGCCAGGTAGTCGAGGTTTGCCACCTCAGCGTTGACGACGACGCTCGCGCCGGTTTGCAGCGCGGCACAGGTGCCGGTGGCGGCGGAGAGCAGCACGTACCCGTCGGCCGCATTCTCCGGGTAGAGGACGAGCAGGCTTTCGGCGACGGTGAAGCCGAGCTCTCCTTGCGTCACGGTGGACGAGCTGCAGGCGAAGAGGCCCGAGCCCACCACGGCCAGCGCTGCGAGCATCCAGCCTGCGCGTCGCATGCCTTTTCTCCTCCCCTCCGTCAGTACCCCAGGGCGAAACTGCGACGACGTCTCCGGCTCCCGACTCGAGGGAGCCGACGTCACTAGAAGCCTGTCGGAAGCAAGCAGGTGCCGCCATCGAGCACTGGCGTCTGCGCACCGATGACGCAGGTGGTGAGGCCGTAGCCGCCAACGAATTGGTCGGTGCCAAAGACGACCGAGAAGCTCCCGTTGGAACCGGTCCCCGCGTCGGGGAGGAAGGGGTCCACGGTGATGGTGCCGCTGTTGGCGCCGGTCGGCGTGTAGTCGCACTCCGCGTCGGTCTCGAACTCGGTGGACTGGGCATACAGGCCGGCGGCCGTGGGAAGCGTCGTCATGAAGATGTTGTACGTCCCGGCCGTCAGGGGCAGCGAGTCGTCGGTGGAGCCCTGCGCGCCCAGGTTGAAGACCAGAAAGTCCGAGAACCGAATCTGAATGGGCGACGCCCCTTGCTGGAAGAGCTGGCAGTTGCCGGGGTTGGCCGCATAAATCACCGAGCCTGTGGTGGGGTCGCCCTCCAGGAGCACCAGCAGGCCCTCTTGAATGGTCCACCCGAGCGGGACGGTCATGATGCCGGGCGTGTCATCGCACGCGCTCACTCCCACGCTGACCAGCGTCAGCATCCCAAGGCTCAGCAACACGCTCCTCATGCGCGACTTCTCCTGGTGTGAATCGCTCAAGCGCTCTGCACTTGTTCGCGCGCCGAGACGGTGATGGCCTCGGTGAACGCCCGGTCCGCCGGCCGGGCCTCGGTGACCGGCGCTCCGGTGCCTCGCAGACGCCGGCTGTAGAGGCTGAGGCTCGGGTCGAAGATGAAGCGCAGCCACAAGCGCGTCCAGCTCTGGTGCGCGTGCAGGGAGTCGTACAGCTCCGGCGCGATGGCCTTGATGCGCGGGAGGCGTGACCAGGGCACCATCATCAAGTCATGGTGCTCGTTGTGGTAGCCCACGTTGAAGGCGATGCGGTTGAGCGGTCCGTAATAGGAGAACGTCTCCTGGTCCCCCGGAGCGGTGAGGTAGTGCTCCTGAATCCAGCGGGCTCCCACCGGGTGTAGCCCGATGGCGAAGACACTGGACATGAAGAGGTAGAGGAAGGACCGCCAGCCGAAGGCCCCCAGCACCGCGGCCACGAAGGCGACTTGCACCGCCACGTTGGCCACGTACCAGGCGTCCCAGATTTTGATGCGCTTCAGCCGGGGCACGCGTGCCGCCTGCCAGGCAAAAAAGGTGAGCAGCCAGAGGGCCTTGCGCACCGTCCCGTTGCCCACCACGCGCGCCTCGAAGGGCCCGGCCAGGTCCGCGTCCAGGTCCGGGTCCCCCTGAAAGCGGTGGTGCAAGAGGTGGTACTTCCGGAAGGGAATGGCGGCCGGGAAGATGACGGGAAGCCCGGCCACAATTTGAAGGATGGCGTTGTCGCGGGCTCGCCGGAAGACGAGGTTGTGCGTGCTGTCGTGGATGAGCACCCACAGCGCGTGCACCACGAAGGCGCCTCCGAGCCAGGCCAAGAGCAGCAGGAGCCACACCGGCTGCGCCCGCAGCGCCCAGGAGGCGAAGACTTGCAGCCCCACCAGCGCCACCACGAAGGCCGCGCTCCAGGGTTCGCGTCCAAACAGCTGGCGGACTTCCGGGTGCGTCCGCAAGAGCTGCCGGGTGCGCTCCAGGTGTGGTTCCGGGTAGGTGACGGTGTCGAAGGAAAGCGGGGCAGAGAACGGCATCTTGGTTGCTATACGCGAAAAATCGCTGAAAAACAGGCCCCAGCAACCGCTGCTCCGCAGCGGCCCCTGACAGGCAGAAAGTCGAGCGACTTCCGGTCTCTACGCCCCGCATGGGGGGGCGCGACCGCGGCCCGTTTCTTCGAAATTCCACTCAATCGAACGAGCCCAGAGGCCCCTTGCCTGCTCCCCCGCTTCAGGTTTCCGACTTCGGTGCCCGCGTCATGAGCTCCACCACCGCGCGCTTCGGGTCCTTGCCCTCGTACATGATGGCGTACACCTGGGCGCAGATGGGGAGCTCGACGCCCGCCTTCTCGGAGAGGTCGCGCGCGCTCTTCGCCGTCTTCACCCCTTCCGCCACCTGGTGCATCTCGGCCAGGACGTCCTTCAGCGCGCGGCCCTTGCCCAGCTCCACCCCGACGCGGCGGTTTCTGGAGAGCTCGCCGGTGCAGGTGAGCACGAGGTCGCCCATCCCCGAGAGCCCGGCCAGGGTGAGCGGGTTTGCCCCCTGGCGCACCGCGATGCGGGTGATTTCGGCGAGCCCCCGCGTGATGAGGGCCGCGCGCGCGTTGTCGCCGAAGCCCAAGCCATCCGAGATGCCGGCGGCGATGGCGATGCAATTCTTGAGGGCGCCGCCCATCTCCACGCCGACGACGTCCGTCGAGGTGTAGGCCCGGAAGCTCTCCGTCTGGAGCGTCTTCTGGACGCGGAAGGCCACCTTGTCCCAGCGGCTGGCGATGGTCACCACCGTCGGCATCCGCTTCGCCAGCTCCTTGGCGAAGGAGGGACCGGAGAGGATGGCCAGGTAGGGGTGGATGCTCTCCGGTAGGCAGTCCTCGAGGAGCTGCGTCATGGTCATCAGCGTCCCGTTCTCGATGCCCTTGCTGACGCAGACGATGGGCACCTGCTGCGGAATCCACGGCAGGGTGCGCTTCATCACCTCCCGCGTCGCCTGGCTGGGAATGGCCAGCACCACCAGCTCCGCGCCATCGAGCGCCTCGGAGAGCTCAGAGGTGGCCAGCACCCGCTCGCTCAAGGGGATGCCCGGAAGGTAGCTCGGGTTCTCGTGCCGACTGTTGATGGCCGACACCATCTCGGCATCGCGGCCCCACAGCCTCACCTGGGCGCAGTTGACGGCCAGCGTGTTGGCCAGCGCCGTCCCGAAGGAACCCGAGCCGAGGACCGCTGCACGCACCGGAGTCGCACCCCTTGGGCAGCTGCCGCCTTGGTTAGACAGCGCCGCCCGAAGGAGCGTACCGCGGCTCAGCGGCCAACGGACAGACGGCTCCTCCTCTGGCCAGGGGCGCCCGCCGCCCGCGGGCCTTGCACCGAGGAGGCGGGCCGGTGAAAACAGTCGGGAGCCCGCCCGTGCCCTCCCCCATCTACGACCTTCTCAGCTTCCGACGCACGTTCGCCCTCTTGATGGTGCTCGTGGCGTTGCCCTCGGCAGGCCTCACCGGCCTCGGGGTGGTGGCCATCCTCAACGAGCGCGCTGCGGTGGAGCAGCGCCTGGGCGCGGTGTGGCGCAGCCGGCTCGAGCTCCTGGCTGGCCGGCTCCGCCAGGCGCTGGACGCCTGCACCGTCACCACCGGCCCGGGCGGGGCGCTCGAGGTGCGCACCCCCACCGGCCAGCGGCTGACGACGGATGGGTTTCAGCTGGAAGGCGACTCGGTGCACGCGGCGAATGGCGAGCTGGCGGCCGCGTTGACGCCCTACCGAAGCCAGCTCGCCTTCCTCCCCAGCCGGCCGTCCTACCTGTCCGTCGCCGGCCCCGAGCACCCCTTCCTCATCGTCGCCGAGCGCACCGCCTCGGGCGTGGTGGGCGCCCAGCTGGACGAGGCGAAGCTGGCGGGCCTCTTGGACGACGAGGGACGGACGCTGCTCTCGAAGGACGAGCCGGTGCACTTCGCGCTCGTGCCCATCAAGCGAGAGGCGCCGCCCCCGGGGCTGGTGGGTCGACTCATCTCCGGCGTGGCCACGGCGCGGACGGCGCTCGCTCCCACCCCGGTGGCGAGCCGGCCGCTCTCGCCGCCGTTTCAGGAGTTTCAGATTCAAGTCGTCCCGGAGTCCGGCGACCCGGTGGCCGCAGCCTCCACCCGGAACCGCCTCGTCTACGGGCTCTTGCTGGCCATCTTCTACGTCACCTTTGTGGTGGGCGTCGTCTACACCGCGCGCGCCCTCTACCTGCACGCCCGGCTCTCGCGACTGAAGACGGACTTCGTCAGCCTGGTGAGCCACGAGCTCCGCACGCCCCTCACCTCCATCCGGATGTTCATCGACACCCTGGCCCTCGGCCGGGTGAAGGACGAGCAGCAGACGCAGGAGGTGCTGGTCCTCCTCAAGCGGGAGACGGAGCGACTCTCGGCGATGATTGAGGCGGTGCTCGACTGGTCTCGCCTGGAGAGCGGCCGCCACGGCTTCAAGAAGGAGCGTCTCGACGTCCGGCAGGTGGTGAATGCCTCCCTGGAGGCCTTTCGGGCTCAAAGGCTGGAGGCCACCATGGCCCTCTCCACCGAGGTGCCGGAGAACCTGCCGCCCATCGAGGGCGACCGCGAGGCCCTGGCCGGCGCGCTCCTCAACCTCCTGCACAACGCCTACAAGTACAGCGGCGCGGACAAGCGCATCGCGCTCCGCGCCCACGGTGACAAGCGGGGGGTGGCCATCAGCGTCGAGGACCACGGCGTCGGCATCCCGAAGCGGGACAGGGAGCGCGTCTTCGAGCGCTTCTACCGCGTGGACAACCTCCTCACCCGAGCCACCGAGGGCTCGGGCCTGGGCCTGTCCATCTCCCGCCGCATCGTCGAGGCGCACGGCGGCTCCCTGACGCTGGTGAGCGAGCTCGGCCGGGGCAGCACCTTCACCTTGCACCTGCCCCCGGCACGCGCATGAGCGCCGACGCCGGACGCATCCTCGTCGTCGAGGACGACCTCTCCATCCTCACCGGCGTCTCGATGAATCTCCGCTTCGAGGGCTACGAGGTGCTGCAGGCGCAGGACGGCGCGCAGGGGCTGGAGCTGGCGGTGCAGGAGGCACCGGACCTGGTCATCCTCGACATCATGCTGCCGAGGATGAATGGCTACGAGGTGCTGAGCGAGCTCCGACGTCGCGGCCAGCGCGTGCCCGTCCTCCTCCTGTCGGCCAAGGGGATGGAACGGGACAAGGTGGAGGGGCTCGAGCTCGGCGCCGACGACTACGTCGCCAAGCCCTTCGGGGTGGCGGAGCTCCTGGCGCGGGTGAAGGCGCTCCTCCGGCGCCGCTACGGCGAGGAGGGCACCGTCGTGCGCTTCGGGGACGTGGCGGTGGAGCTGGACGGCAAGCGGGTGCTGCGCGGCGGAAAGCCCCTGGAGATGACGGCGCAGGAGTTCCGCCTCCTCGTGCACCTGCTCTCCCAGCCGGGACGGATTTTCACCCGGGAGGAGCTCCTGTCCGGGGCCTGGGGCCTCGAGTACGAGGGGACGCCCCGCACCGTGGACACCTTCATGCGCCAGCTCCGCGCCAAGCTGGAGCCCAACCCGGACGAGCCGCGCTACTTCGTCACCGCGCGCGGGCTCGGGTACCGCTTCGAAGGCGACGCCGCGAGCGAGTGACGGTGCGCAGCGTCCGCCTCACGGGGACAGCCCCCTAGACGGTCTCGACCACCTTCTTCAGCCAGCGGACGAAGGCCTCGGAGGACAGGAAGGTGAGGTCCAAGTCGCCCACCCGCAGCCGGTGGGCGCTGGCCAGCACTGCCGGGACGTTGGGCTTGAGGGCGACGCCGTCGGCCTGGGTGCCGTTGCGGCTGGCGGCGTCGGCCAGGGCCCACCGCGCCGACGTGGCCTCGCGCTGGAAGTAGGCGTGGAAGCGGCTGATGCTCCGGTGCGGAAGCACCACGTCATTCACCGAGGCCCGGCCCACCGAGATGCCCTCCTCGAAGGGGTTGGGACGGGCGTCCGTCTTTCTCAGGAGAAACACCACCGGGTTGTCGGCGGTCGGCACGTGCGCCGGCGGGTGCGTCCAGTCCGCATCCTCGAAGACGCCGGCCTCCCACACCAGGACGGGGCTGGTGACGGCCTGGGCGAGGGCGTCCTCGCCATCCACGAAACGGCGCACGTACTCGGTGAGAAGACTGACGGGGGGGAGCTCCACGGCGAGGCGAAGCATCGACCAGCGTCGAGGGCGCTTCAAGTTCCCGCGCTGGCGACGTAAGACCACCTTGTATGTACCGCCGCTACACCGTCCATCGCGATGGGGACCTCCTCGTGGAGGAGCTCGACCCGTCTGGCAAACCCATCGAGCCCGAGCCCGTCGCGGCAGAGGACCGCTTGCCCGTCGAGGTGACGGTGCTGGCCGCGGACACCCTCGACGCCAAAGCCCAGCTCCTGGACCTCCTCGAGCTGGCCTTCGAGATGGAGTCGAGCCAGGACGACAAGGCCCGCTGAGACGGACGCAGTATCAGGGCCGGAGGTGGGCGACCACCAGCATCACCGGGTCCCCCTGCTTCCAGGCCCGCCCGCCGAAGGCGCCATCCCGCGTGTGGGCCTGGAGCCCGGCGGCGGCCAGCGCCGCGTCCACCTCCCAGGCCGTGAAGGGACGCAGGAGGAGGCGACGGATGCCGGTGGCGGCATGGACGCCACGACGCGTCTCGCGAAGGTGGGGCGTGAAGACGGTGCGTTCCGAGGCCACCGCGTCGTGCGGCCCCTCCTCGTCCTCGGCGGCCAGGTAGCGCCTGGGCGGCAGCGCCACATCGAAGACGAAGGGGGCCTCGGCACCGAGGTGCGCCGCCGCGGTGGCGAAGAGGGCCTCCAAGTCCATCCGGCTGGCCATCAGCGCCACGGCATTCTGCGGCGCGAACACCGCTCCAAACCGTTTCGGCAAGCGCAAGGAGCGGAGGTCGGCACGCATCAGCTGCCAGCGGCTCTGCGCATCGGGCGCGAGCTCTCCGCGCGCCTCCTCGGCACGCGCCACCATTCGCAGGCTCGGGTCGACGGCCATCACCTGCGCGCCACGGCTCACCAGGGCACGCACCACCCGGCCATCGGCGCTGCCCAGCACGAGCACCTCACCCGGGGCGGGCGGCAGGTGCTCGGCGTAGCGCCCCACGTCGGCGTCCACGTCGCTCACCAGCGACAGCACTCGTCTACGGCCTTCTCCGCGTTTCATGGCAGCGTTCTCGCGCCGGCTCCGTAGCACGCTCGGGCCGAGGGAGGTGGAGTCGACGTGGGAGAGACTCGCACCCCAGTCAGTCCGTGGCGGTCCCGGCCGAAGGCCGTAGAATGTGGAGTCGACCCCCCAATGAGCACCACCGCGCCCAACCCCGCCATCCCCGCACACACCGTCCTCGGGACGCGGTCCGCGCTCGGGGAGCGGCTGGGATTCCAGGACTTTCACCTGGTGCTGGCGAATACCGAGAACGCCGGCCAGTCGTTTCCGCTTCGCAACGAGACGCTCAAAATCGGCAAGGCGCCCGACAGCGACGTCGTCATCGACTCGCCCACCGTCAGCCGCAACCACCTCATCATCCGGCGGCAGGGGGACCGCTTCCTGGTGCAGGACCTTGCCTCCACCAATGGCACCTTCATCGATGGGGCCCAGGTGCGCGAGGCCTACCTCAAGCCGGGGCAGCTGCTGGAGCTCGGCGACGTCCAGCTGCGCTTCCAGTCCACGCTGCAGCCGGTGCGCATCGCGCCCATCAGCGAGGACCGGCTCGGGGAGCTCGTCGGCCAGAGCCTGCCCATGCGGCAGATTTTCGCGCTCCTCAAGCGAATCGCTCCCACCGACTCGACGCTGCTTCTGGTGGGTGAGACCGGCAGCGGCAAGGGCGTGGTGGCCAAGGGCGTCCACCAGCTGAGCCCGCGCAAGGCGGGGCCACTCGTCATCTTCGACTGTGCCGCGGTGAGCGACAGCCTCATCGAGAGCGAGCTCTTCGGCCACGAGAAGGGCGCCTTCACCGGCGCCGTCGCCCAGCGCGTGGGGTGCCTGGAGCGGGCCAACAACGGCACGCTGTTTCTGGACGAGATTGATGACCTGGGGATGGACCTCCAGCCGAAGCTTCTGCGCGCCATCGAGGACCGCGAATTCCGCCGGCTGGGTGCGTCGGGCACGCCGGTGGCCTTCGACGCGAGAATCATCGCCGCCAGCAAGAAGGACCTCTGGGCGGAGACGCAGGCCGGACGCTTCCGGGAGGACCTCTACTTCCGCCTCTCGGTCTTCACCGTCACCCTCCCGCCACTTCGTGACCGCAAGGAGGACATCCCGCTCCTGGTGGACGCCTTCGCCGGCGAGTCGCTCTGGGAGAGGCTTCCCCAGGGCGTGCGCGACCAGTTCACCGCCCACACCTGGCCAGGCAACGTCCGGGAATTGCGCAATGCCCTGGAGCGGGCCCGGCACATGGTGGAGATGCCGGAGCTCACCTCCAACTCGCTGCTTCGGGAGTTCACCCCTCCACACTCCGCCAGCGGCGACTTCCTCCCGGCCGGGTACGGCGGCCCCTTCAAGGAGTCCAAGGAGGAGCTGGTGCGCGCCTTCGAGCGCGAATACCTGACGCGGCTCCTGGCGCGGGCCAAGGGCAACGTGGCCAAGGCGGCCCGCGAGGCGGAGCTGGACAGGAAGCACCTCTACTCGCTCTTGCACAAGTACGGGTTGGTCCAGTCCGACGCGGAATGAAAGCGTGGCGCGCTGCAGGGCTGCTCGCCGCCGGCGTGGCCGTCTTCGCCGGGGTTTTCTGCTGGCTCCTCCTGAGCGGCCCGGGCGCACCGGTGTTGCGCGACGTCGGCCCGAGGCAGGTGAGCAACCAGACGTCGCAGCCCCTGGCCCTGGTGGGGGACAATTTCTCGCAGGGCATGACGCTCAAGCTGGGGGCGCCCTTCGACCGCAGCCTGCCTCTCACCGTGGTGGATGCGCACCATGCCTATGCGCGCCTTCCGGCGGACCTCGCGCTGCCTTCGGCCACCGTGCAGGTGGCCGTCCCGCTTCGCCTCACGCGAACGCCGTCCGGGGTGAGTCTCCTGGTGGTGAATGACAGGGGCTTCCCGGACTTGACGTCCCTCGCCCTGACGCCCGACGGCAGCCGGGTGTGGGCAGCGTCCGTCACCACCGACGAGCTGGTGGGCGTGGACACCGAAACCCGCACCGTGTCCGTCCTGCCAGGAGGAGATGGGCCCTCGGCGCTCGCCACCTGGGCCGCAGGCGGCAAGCAGTGGCTGGCCGTGGCGCACGCCTACAGCCCCGAGGTGTGGGTGTGTGATGGGCTGACAGGTGCACGCCTCCGGACGCTTCCTGCCCCGGCCAACGCCACCGGCCTCCTCGTCGACGCGCAGCGCGGGCTTCTGCTTCTTGCCGAGCACGTCCGGGACACCGTCGTCGCGCTCTCCCTCGAGGACGGCCACGTCCTGTGGCGTGCGGCCGTCGCTCCCAACCCCCGGGCCCTCGCGCTCTCGGGCGGCGTGGTGGTGGTGGGCAGCGAGCAGACGGGGGCACTCGAGGCCATCTCCCTGGAGACGGGGACGGTGCAGGCGCCCATCTCCCCGGGGAGCGAGACGCCCATCCTCGGCGGCCACACCGAGCCCTACGCCGGCTTCACCATGGGCGGCCAGGCACCACGGGGGCTTGTCTGGTCGGCCGCGCTGGAGCGCCTCTTCGTCACCTCCCTCGGCCCCAACATCGGCCCCAACCCGGACCGCATGGAAGTCTCGATGAATGGCGGGGTGGGCGTGGTGGACGTGGCCAGGGGCGTCTTCGAGCGCCACCTCGGCTTCGGCTGGGGCGTGCCGCAGGGCGTGGCGCTGGACGACGCCAAAGCCATTCTCTACGTGGCCGACGTCGGGACGGGACTGGTGCGCGGGCTCGACGCCCGCGCCCTCGCCCAGGGCGACGCGGCGGCGCGCAAGGCCGCCCTCTTTGCCATTCCGGTGTTGCCCCCCGAGGGCTTCCCCACGGCACGGCCGGCGGCGGACTACGGCATCCAGGGACGCGCCGGGCTGGAGATGCACTCCGGGCCGGTGGCGCTGGCGCTCTCTCCGGATGCAGGGACGCTGTGGGTGCTGGACCGTTTCACCGGCACCCTCGCCGAGCTCGACGTGACGGGCGCGCGCCAGGGACGGGCCATGGTGCGTCGTCAGGTCCCCCTCCTCGACGTGCGCTCCCAAGGCGAGCGACGCCTCGGGCAGATTCTGTACTTCACCGACATGGGCCATTCCTCCATGTCCTGTGACGCCTGCCACCTCGAGGGCCACGGCGGAGTCGTCCTCTTCGAGAAGACGCGGCCCTTGCGCATCTACCGCACGCCGACGGTGCGCGGCACGCGCGAGACGCCGCCCTACTTCACGCCGGCCAGCACCTTCACCCTGGAGCAGACGGTCATCACCGTCGGGGACCGGAACCGCTACTTCAACCCGCGACTCGACAAGGGCGAGGTGCGACGGCTCTCGCTCTTCACCGCGGCCGTCTCGTTGCTGCCCAACCCCTTCGTCGGCCCGGATGGAGCACCACCCAAGTCGCTGATGCTGCCCGATGGACGGACGGGAAACCCCCGCGCGGGCCTCGCGCTCTTCGAGGGGAAGGCGGGCTGCGCCGCCTGTCACCCGGCCCCCTACTTCACCCTCGACCAGGACGTCCGCACCCGCGGCCAGTACCTCAGCGTCACCACGCCGCATCTCTTTCCACTGCGCCCGGAGTTGCAGGACGGGACGTACGTCGGCATGCCGCCGCCGGCGCTCATCGGTGCCTGGGATATTTTCCCCATGCTCAGCACCGGAGCCGCCGGGCTCGAGGTGGGGGGCCGTGGAAAATTGCAGGTGCGCAACCGCTTCGTGCTTCGCGACGTTTTGGAAAACTACAACCACTCACCCGCGCCCAGAGTCGACCTCACCCCGCAGGAGCGCGACGATCTCCTCGCCTACTTGATGACGTTGTAGACTCGTGCGATGTCCGCCGCGCAGTTTTGCGCCGGTGGGGTCCGCAGGGGCTGCGGGAGCGGGCGAGAAACGGCGACTTCCCCAGACAACGATGCGACTCCCTTCCGCTTCTCTGCTCGTCAGCCTGTTGGCACTCGGCTGCACCGATGCGGGTGTTTACGCCCTGCAGGGCGACGGCATCCCCGGGCCCGACCGGACGGCCTTCGAAGGCACGGTGTGCGTGCCACTGGCGGCCGGGACGGCTTTCCCGGTGAAGGTGGTCTTCGCCATGGAAGGCGGCGCCACGACGGTCACCCAGGCCATCAGCTCGTCCACGCTCACCGCCATTCAGACGGTGGTCGGGCTGCAGCCGACGAGCACCAGCTTCGCCTTCCTCGTCTACCACGTGACCGCGCAGGGCTTCGTCGGCGGCTTCTCGGATGCAGTCACCCTCGACGGAGCGCTCAGCCAGTACGGAACCTTCCAGGAAAGCGGGCCGGTGAGCATCGCCTCAGCGCTGGACCTCGCCGACACCTACCTCTCCGGCGACATGCAGACCGCCTGTCGCGCGACGGTGAACCGCACGCGCTACGTGGTGATTTTGCTCGAGGCCTCCGTGGACACGAGCTGCCTCTACCCGGCCATCTACTCCGGCATCGACTCCAACTGCCTGGCGCTCCCCACCGCGTCGCAGTGCGCTGCCTGCTACCTGCAGACGCAGACCAGCCTCATCACCGCGCTCCAGGAGCAGTACTCCGCCGGTCTGGTCACCGTGCAGCCGATCTACATCACCGACATTCCGAGCAACCAGATGGACCCCAACATCGACCTGGTGAACATCATCAACCCCGCCATCGCGGCAATCGGTGGCACCCAGCCGCTGGTGGCCACCAGCGCGACCATCGGCACCGTGCTGGCCCAGATCAACCTGTCCTCGCTCCAGTCGGACCTGGCGATGAAGCGCTTCTTCGCCTTCAACCGAAACGCCATGGCCCGGAACGGAGCGGAGCTCATCGACTCGGACGGCGATGGCCTCTCCGATGATTACGAGAAGACCATCGGCACCGACCCGCTCAACTACGACACCGACGGCGACGGGCTCGGGGACGGGGTGGAGGTGAAGATGGGCCTCGACCCGCTCACCCCCAACATCATCACCGGCTGCAACGCCGCCCTGGACACGGACCAGGACAAGCTCAACGACTGCGAGGAGCGCGTGCTCGGGACCGACGCCTGCGTCGCGGACACCGATGGCGATGGCCTGAGCGACTTCATCGAGTTCATGTCGCAGACCAACCCGCTGGTGGCGGAGGCGCTCCAGGACGACGACCGGGACGGCACCACCAATGCCGACGAGGTGACGAAGCACTCTGATCCGGAGAGCGCGGACCAGGCCTACCAGGCCGACCGCGGCTACCAGTACTCGATTGTCAGCGCGCCGCCCACACCGGACGGCCGAGCCTGCTACGCGATTACTGTGAACAACGTCTCCGTGGTGCGGACGCTGTCGCTGCCCAACAAGCCCAACACGCCGATTCCCGCGGGGAACAACGAGATTTACCTCTACCTGCAGGCGGGCCGCCCGGACGACCCGAACGACGTCGGCATCGCGTCGATTTTCACGCAGGAAGTGAACTTCAACCCTCCCAGCACCAAGAGCCCGAGTGGAGTCATTTCCTTCGGGCCCAGCGACTACGTGGTGGGCCAATGAGGGGCGCTAGAGGTGTGGGGCCTGCCCCCCACAGGACCTCGGGTCTGAGCCCCACACCTGGATGCTAGGCATGCTCGCTGGAAAGAGAACCTCTTGAAATTCCTTGGAATGAATATGGCTTCGACGACGGAACGGCTCTTGCTTCGCTCCTCGCCGAAAGGAGCAGCAATGACGAACGCACGTATCGCTTGGAGTTTTGTCCTCGGCGCTTCGCTCTTCTGGGCAGTACCTGCGCTCGCCCAGAACGCGAACAACCCGGAGTGTCTTGGTACCCAGTGTGGCGCCCCTGCAGAGGAGGGCGGCGGCTGCGGTTGCAGCTGCGGCTGCTCGGTGTGGGTGAGCTACACCGACGACGGCAAGACGCTTTCCTACACTGACGACTCGGACGGGGACGGCATTCCCGACGGGTATGACAACTGCCCCTTCGTCGCTAACCCCGACCAGAAGGACACCGACGGCGACGGCGTGGGCGATGCCTGCGACAACTGCCCGCTCGTCCCCAACCCGGACCAGCTCGACCAGAACGGCAACGGCATCGGTGATGCCTGCGACCCGGACATCGACGGTGACGGGATTCTGAACGCGGCCGACAACTGCCCGCGCCGGTACAACCCTGACCAGAAGATTTCCTTCCCGGCCTTCTTCGGCCCCGGGACCGCCAAGGGCGGCGCTGTCGGCTTGGGCGATGCGTGCAACGACGACATCGACAACGACGGCTGCTCGAACGCGACGGACAACTGCCCGCTCTTCGCGAACGCCGGGAGCTGCAACAAGGCCACCAATCCGAACCCGCCCGCCAACCTCCCTGCCGGCGTGGTGTGCAGCGTTGACACTGACAAGGACGGCATCGACGACAGCGTCGACAACTGCCCGCTGGTTCCGAACCCGGACCAGTCCGACATCAACAAGAACGGCATCGGTGACGCCTGCGACCCGGACATGGACGGCGACGGCGTGCTGAACGCTCGGGACAACTGCCCCACGGTCTACAACCCTGACCAGGCGGACAGCGACGGCGACGGCATCGGCGATGCGTGCGACAGCTACTACTGTGTCGTGACCGACCCGACGAACAAGGCCGCGTGCCTCGACCCCAACAGCGCCTTCAGCGTCAGCGCTGGTGGCTCCATCACCCTCAACTCGGGCGAGAAGGTGCGTCTGCCGCTGTTCGCCAACCGCGACAATGCGGCGATGACCTACACCTGGACCATCTCCGGGCGACCGGGCGGCAGCAGCGCTGCCGTCAGCGAACCGACCGGCGTCGCGAGCGTCAGCCGCCACTGGCAGTACGCCTACCAGAACGGCTCGGTCCCGACCTTCACCCCGGACCAGGACGGCACCTACACCGTCCAGCTCCAGGCCAAGCTGGTCTTCCCCGACCGCCTCTACCCTGACTCCAACACGGCGAGCTCCACGCTCACCCTGTCGGTGGGACAAGGCAGCAGCTCCGCATCCGGCTGCACCGCGCTTCCGTTCGGCGCACCGGTGGCGGGCATGGCCCTGGTGGCCCTGGGACTCCTGGCGCTTCGCCGTCGGAGGTAGTCGCGACGACGAATGCCAGGAGGGGGGTTTCTCTTCTCACCAGAAGGACGTGATGAAGCCGTGAACTTGAAACCCTCCGCTGTGCTCACCACGGCGACCCTCGCGGTCGCCGTGGTGTTGTCGTCTTGTACGGATGCCGCGCTGGAGAAGCCAGCGGCGGCGGCCACCAATCTCGGGAACCAGCTCACCCTGACGGGGCGCGTCTGCACCCAGCCTCCGAACCCGGGCGGGTTTCCGGTGAAGGTCCTCTTCCTCGTCGACCAGTCGGGCTCGATGTGCATCTCTGACCCTCCGGGGAGCCAGGGCGTGGCCGGACTCTGCGAGGAGCTGGTGACGCTGGGCATCGTCCCGGCAAACCTCACCACCCCGGCGCGTGTCCGGGCGATTGAGTCCCTCCTCGCGCAGTTTCAGGACGAAATCACCAACCAGGGCGCGAACATCACCGTCTCCATCGTCCCCTTCGCCACCAACGTCCAGAACCCGTACCCCGCAGAAGGCACCACTCCGAGCTTCGTCACCCCCTTCGGCCTCACCGGTTACCTGAGCGCGCTGCAGGGCCAGCTGGGGAAGGGGACGGACGACCAGGGCGCGCTGTCTTACGCCTACACCGTCATCGCCGGCGATGTCGCCGCGACGGCGGCGAGCGACCCCGCGCTCCTGCCCCGCACGCGGTACGTCATCGTCTGGCTCACCGATGGGACGCCGTACCCGCGCTGCTCGGCCATCGACAACCTGCCCGAGTATGCGGACCCGCAGCACCCGTACCTCATCTGGGCCGACTCGGTCCCGGACTACTGCAACGAGGCCGGCGCTACCGGAGGCGACCCCATCAACGGCTTCGTCGTGGGCACCGACCGCAACCAGAACTACCAGATTTTCAGCTACGTCAACCAAATCATGAGCCTGCAGTCCGCCTACAACATCGGCGACATCCGGCTGAATACGGTGCTGCTCTTCAACCAGGCGGCAGTCCAGGCCTGCGGAAGCATCTGCGAGGACATCTACGGCGTGTACCCGAACACGCCGGTGGCCGATTACCCGGAAGCTGCCCACAGTGTGGCGGAGTGGCTGCTCACCCAGGTCGCTCTCCTCGGCAACGGTGTCTACCAGGAGTTCATCGACGGGAACATCCAGGACTTAGGACTCGGCGCGCTGGACTACAGCTCGCTCGCCTCGCGAAACGTCCTCAAGAATCTCATCGTCCAGCCACTGCGCAGCGAGCCAGCGG
>Ga0302324_100002854_pt1 | contig 39289 bp, 30 predicted proteins | sample Palsa_T0_1_FD_201949 | JGI IMG/M metagenome (GOLD analysis project Ga0302324, IMG submission 201949) | Peat permafrost microbial communities from Stordalen Mire near Abisko, Sweden - Palsa_T0_1 | ecosystem: Environmental > Terrestrial > Soil > Palsa > Peat permafrost | place: Sweden: Abisko...
TTTCCCAGCGACGTAGGACTGCGTTTTACCGATGCGCGGATTCGCGCGGCCGTGGCCTTTTCCCCGAATATTCCCAAAATCGGTGATCCGCAGGCCGCTTTTGGCAGCGTCAAGATTCCGTGGATGCTGATGACGGGCACGAAGGACACGAGCCCGATTGGCGGGGCGACGCCGGAGTCACGCCAGGCGGTATTCACGGCGTTGCCGCCGGGCGACAAGTACGAGGTGGTGCTCAATAACGCGGAACACTCGGCCTTTACCGATCGTCCGCTGCCGGGCGACAAGGAATCGCGCAACCCGAACCATCACCGTGTGATCCTCGCGCTGAGTACGGCATTTTGGGACGCGTACCTGCAAGGCAACACGGACGCGAAAGCCTGGCTGGCGGGCGATGGGCCGCGCGGGGTGATGGAGAGCGCGGATCAGTGGGAGAAGAAATGAGGCCTTCGGCAGCATCGAGGGAAAGGAATTCGTTCTTCGTGTTTAGCTCTTAGAGCGGTGGCGGGGAGGCGCTGTCGGCGCCCCAGAGGAGGTCGCTGCCGGCGCGGTCGAGTTCCAGGCCGAATTCGAGTTGGGCGGCGGTGACCATATCGCGCACGGCGTGGTAGGTGTCGACGGAATCCGGATACACGAAACAGACGACGTAGAATTCGCTTTTGTGGACGGCGTTGAAGAGGTCCTCGAGAGCGCTTTTGTTTTCGGGCAGGGTCCAACCGAGGGCTTCGACCGGGCTGGCGAGGTCGCCGGAGCCTTTCCGGCTCCAGGCCACGGTGGTCTCGTTTCGTTTGCCGTCGGCGCCGGTGAGGGCGTAGATTTTGCCGAACTTGCAGATGACCGGCAGGATGTGCTTGGAGGTGCGGTGCTCCTTGGGGAAGCGCAGGTTGACGACGCGCGATTGCTTCTCCTCCTTGATCACTTTCGTGATGTCCTCGGCGCGGGAGTTGAGGCGCGCGGTTTTTTGTTCCTGGGCCTGGATTTCAGCGGCGAGCTGGGCCTGCTGGCGCGCGAAGTCGCGCTGGTCGCCGACGAGCCTTTTCCATTCGGCGCTGTAATCGACGGTCTGCCGGCTGATATGGTTCTGGAGTTCCGCCTGGACGCGCTCGGTTTCGGCGCGGACCTCCGCGAGGGCGGCAACGAGCTGTCTCTTCTCGGCGGCGAGGTCGGCGGCGGTGGTGGAAGACGGCACGCCGGTTTGCGCAATGAGGCGCCGGGTTTCGGCGAGGTCGGCCGCGGCGGTGGCGAGCTTGCGCTGGAGAATCTCGGCGCCGGCCCGCTCGCCGGCATTGTCCTCGCTGCTGGTCTGCGCCATGAGGGCCACGAGAATGGCAATGAGCAGAATCGCGCCAAACATGCTGCAGACGGTGTCGAGGAGCAGCTCGAGGCTGTCGCGGTTGGAGCCGAGCTTTTTCATCGCGCGGAACCGAAATTGATGACGGTATCTTCGCCGACGGCATCGTAGCCAACTTCAAAACCGGCGTCGCGGGCGGCGGCGATGAGCGGCTCGAAGGTATCGACGCCCGAGGGCTTGAAATAAAAGACGATGTACTGGTCGGTCTTCGAGTAACTCTTGAGCGCCTGCTCGAACTTCGACCGCAGGCCGGACCCCTGGAATTCGAGTTTCTCGGAATGATCGAACCGTTCGAGAACCACGCCGCCGGCACTGACGACGGCGAGGACGGGTTCCTTGCTGCCCGGCGCGCGGTCGGGGACGAGCCAGATTTCATTTTTGCGGCCGACCAGATCGGTGAGTTCGTTTTCGCGGGTCTGGACGACCTCTTCGGCGTGATTCATGGCGTCGCGGCTTTGCCGATCCTTGTCGTTAAGGTCCGCGACGCGCGCGCGGGCGGAATCGACGACGGCGCGTTCCCTGGCGAGTTCGCTCCAGACGACAGCGGCGCCGTCGTGCCGGCGGGCCTCGGTAAGTTGATCGCCTTTCGCCTCGCTCCGCACCTGCAAGGCGTCCAACTCGGCGCGCAGGCTGTGGATATCGCCCTGGAGCTTGGCCGGGTCCAGCCTGGCCGCGGCGACGGCATCCTGGGCGCCGCGCAACCGGCTGGCGGCGTCGCCGAGCGCGTCCATGGTGCGCCGCCACTGCTGCTGAAGGACATCCGGAGCGGGCTGGCCGGAACTGGCATCCCCAATCCCGCGCATATCGAGCGCGAGAAGCATGACCACGGTGATGAGCACGGCCATCGCCGAGGTGATGATATCCTGGAAGGCAAAGAAAGGGCTGACGCCCCGGACTTTTCCGCGCTGGAAGCGGGTTTCCATGGTCCCGAAGTTTCTGGTTTCTGGTTTCTGGTTTCTGGTTCGCCGAAGCGCAGCGCTTACTGACCTGCCCGCAACGCTTCGCGTAGCGATGCGGGCGGGGAACCAAGCACTCCGGTATTGGATGTTCGAGTTTGGGATTAAGATTGAGATTAAGAACGAAGCGAGGGCGGCTCGGCTATTCGAGCTTTAGCTTGGAGGAGACGTGGGCCTGGCAGTAGTCGTTGCAAGCATCGAGGAATTCGCCTTCGCGGCTCTGCAGGAAGGAGAGGAGCAACTGCACGATGACCGCGCAGATGAGCGCGATCAGCGTGGTCTCAAATTTGGTGGCGAGACCGGCGGTGACGGCCTGGAGGCCCTCGCGGATGGCGGAGAGATCGCCATTGGCGCGCAGGGTAATGCCGAGCGCGGCAATGGCGGCGCGCAAGCCAATGACCGTGCCGATGAAGCCGAGCACGGGAATGGCCCAGAGGAAGCTTTGCACGAGGCCGTAACTGGCGGCGATTTGTTCACCATCGTAATCGGCCTGGTAGCGCAGGATGGTGGCGACATCGCTGATCTGGCCGATGTTCTGGAGGTTGGAGAGAGCGCGCTCGATGCGGTTGAGGAGCAGGAAATGGCTGGCGTCATCGACCAGGGAATGCACGCGTTTGAGCACGGCGCGGGCGCTTTCGCGATTGAGAACAAAGTCGGGCTGCTGCGGGACGGCGGAAAGGCCCAGCGCCTCGATCTGGAGATCGAGCTTGCGCGATTTGATGTAGAGAATGGCCAGGCCCCAGAAAAACAGGAGCAGGGTGAAGTAGGGAGCGAAACCGCGGTCGGTGAACATGGCGGTGAACCAGCGCGCGCCCGGCTCACGCGCGACGCCGAAGATAAGCAGCGCATAAAAGAGCGCGGTGAGGAGGAGGCCGATGAGAAAGGTGAGCCACTTATTGACCGTGGTGAAGCGGCCCCCGCGAAAACCGAGCCGCTGCTCGATGTCGCGCTGCGACCAGTTCAGGCGAAATGATTCCTCGCTCAAGGGGTCGATCGGGATGGCGGGCTCGTCCGCGGCGGGCGCGGGAACCGGGTCGGAAGAGGCCAGAGGGGGTGGCGGCGGATTGACGCCGGAGGGAGCGAAAGTGGGATCTGGGCTCATAGTTATCGATTGAGCAAGCGGTTAAGGTTGAAGCCGTAGACAATGCTCGCGACGAGGAAGACGATCAGACCGAGGGCCAGCAAGGAGTAAGTGATGATCAGCGCGGCGATGGCCAGACGGCGACCGCCGAGAGCCGGATCGCGATCGGTTTGCGCGAGGGCGATGTGGCCGAGGATAATCGCCACGATCCAGGTGATGAGATTCACACCCGGAATCAGATTGCAGAGACTGAGCACAAACGCCGCGACCGCGAGGCCGCTGGTGCGCGCCGGCACCATGAGCGGGTCCGAATCTCCGGGACCGCCGCCGGCCGGCGCGGCGTCACCGGAAGGTGGCGCAGAACGCAGCGCCGGCTGGAGAGCGGCCACGGGGGCGTAAGTCAGCGGCGGGGGCGGCGGATGGTCGGGGGAGGTTTGCGGGAGCCACGACGGACGGTGCGTCTGTTTTTCGGCGTCGGCGAGACGTTCCTGGAGGGCGCTCTGCTGCGCGCGCTCGGCGGCCAGGCGCGCTTCGAACTCACGGCGCAATTGGTCCTCGCGTTGCGCACCCTCGGCCTGGCGCTGGGCGGCCTCGGCGCGCCGGCGGGCTTCCACCGGGCCGCCATCCTGCTGCTCGAGGAATTCGCCGAGCACCAGCCAGCGGCCACCGACGCTGATCTGGTGCATGCGGTTGATTTCACCGGAAGCGAGTTGCTCGCGAATACCGGCGAGCGAGAAGGGGCCGGACTGGCGGCCTTTCCAGAGGAGGAAGAAATCGGCGCGATTAGGGTCCATGGGGAGGCGGCTTCGCCGCAAACGTCCAACATTCAACATCCAACATCCAACATCCAATGGTGGCTGGGGCGGTGCGGTAATTGGGTGCCGGATCTGAGCTGTAGCAGAAGGGGACGCTCATGGGGAATCGAGCCAGGGGATGGCGGGCAGCTTCGGAGGGGCGGCGGGGTCGCCGGGGAGTTGCCGGGTGATCGCGCGGGTCAAGGCGGCGCGATCGAGGGGTAGATAGAAGACCGGCGAATAAGGCGCGGCCGGCGTTTTGGATTTGAAGGAAAGCGGAAGCGGTGGTGCGGGCGCGGAGGCCCCTGGCTGTGGCCCACGCGGTCCCGCAGTCGCGGGGCCGCGTCCGGTTTCGAGCGGCGCGGCAGACGGTTCCTCGGAGGGGATGTAGCGCACGAGTTTGGGCGCATCGGGTGCGAGCGCCCAGAGCAACCGGGCGCTGCGAGCCTCGCCGAGCAGGCGGGCGCGGCCGGCACCGTCGACGAAGCCGCCATATTGCAGGCCAGTTTTCAAGACAGCGCGCAACACTTCACGATGAATCTGGGCCTCGGCAAAATAGTTGCGGTCCTGGAGGCCGTTGAAAAACGCGGTGAGCCGGGCGCCGACCTGGTCGCGCTTGCGTTGCACGAGCCAGTCCTGGCTGCGGAGAGCGCCGCCGTCGCAGATGCGGTCGAGCGCGGCAAGATCGTCGCGCAAGCTCGCACAGTACTCGAGTCCCCACGCGTACGGACGGATTTTGAGGACCGCGCCGAGCTGCTGGAAAAGGTACGCCTTAAAGATCGGATGGGCGACTTTGTCGTGGACGACGTCGTCAAAGACGCGCAAGAGCGGGCGCTCGTATTTGAGGCCGACGGCGTCGGTCATGCGGTTCAACTCGAGGTGGTTGAGGCAGGTGGAAACACCGCTCAGTCGGCTGGAGGTGACTTCGCCATCGCCGGTCGAGCTGTTCGGGCCGCGCTCGAGGGTCACGGTGGTATTCGGGACGAATGCCGGCACCTCGCTCTTCGATTCCGGATCGTAAATGGCGCCGATCCAGCGCATCACCTGATCGTCCCCGATAATGTTTGGACCCTCCTTCTTTAAATCGCCACGGGCGTAGAGATCGCGATGCTCATTTTTGTGGCGGAAGTCAATGAGCGAGATTTCCCAGATATTATTGAGATAGATGTCTTCGCGCAGGGCGAGGAGCCTGCTGATCTCGGCCGGAAACACCGTGTCCGGCATGAGGGCGTCGCCGGTGACATCGACCCTGGCCGCAGCCCAGCCGACGGGATCGTCGGGCAGAAGAAGACCGGCGAGAAGATCCTCCACTTTGGGAAAGCCGGCGAGCAGCTTGCGGGCGTCGTTGACCTCGCGGGCCTGGGTCAGGCGGGAGTCCTTGTAACCGGCCAGCGCCTGGAGGTAGGACTCGAGGTTGGCCGCCTGGACCAGTCCTTCACTGACCTTGGCGAGCGTGTCGAGTTCACCGCGGAAAAGGTCCACGCGCTTGCGCAGCGAGGCGACGCGAGCCTGCTGGGGCGCGGGCATCTCCAACGCGGCCACGGGCGGCTTCTCCCGCGCCTCGAGCGCCTTGAGCTTCGGATCGATCTCCGCCACACCCCGCGCGATCACCTCCTTCGGCTGGTCGAAGTTGAGCTGCGCGCCGGCGACAGTCTCGAGCGTGGAAATCGCGGTTTCCGCGTCGGCGTTGAATTTCTCGCGCAGCGCCGTGACATGCGCATCGAACTGGTTGCGGACGACGAGCAGCCGGGCGGCGGGAGCGGGTTTCAAGTCGGCGGCGAGCGCGTCGATCAATTGCCCGGTCGATTCGGTCTTCGTGGCGAGGGCAAAGGAGTCGGTGTCGTCCAGGCCGCCCTTGGCGGTGGCTTCGAGATCGGCCAGCCGATCATCGACGCCGGCCTGGCTGGCCCGCTCCTGGCGCGTCCAGTGGTCGACTTCGTCGAGTCGCGCCGCGAGCCTGGGGCGGGCGGCGAGGAAGTCGTGTTGCGCCCGGAGATCGGCCACCATCTTCTCCGCCGCGACCACCTGCCCGCGATCGTGCAAGGCGCCGAGCTGACCGGCGTATTCCTGCACCCGCACGGTGACGATGGCAAAGGCCACGCCCGCCGCAATAAGGATGACCACCGCGGCGCTGGCGGCGATGATCTTCAACCGGCGCGCGCGCTGCAACCGCGTGAGTTCTCCGCGCAAGGCTCCGGCGGTGGCGCGCACGCGCTGAAGGTAAACCTCGGGCACGGGGCGCTGGAATTTCTCGACCTCCTTCCAGCGCAGGCTGAATTCGCTGTGGAGATTTTGCGCCTCCTCGCAAGTGAGCGTGGAGCGGCTGAGCAGGCGGTGGTCGAAATTCTCCGCGAGGCCGCCGATGGTGGCGAGGGCGCGGTCAAAGCGGGCGGTCTCTTCGGCCGCGGAACGTTGCGCGTCGAAGTACTGCTGCATCCCGGCGCATTTGGCGGCCTGCTTTTCCTGGAGAACGAAGCCGTGCTCGGCTTGCAAGGTGCGGAGCCGGGCGAGGATATCGCCGACCATGCGCCAGGCCTGGGCGTGGCGCTCCTCATCGAGGGACTCGACGAGGCGATCGGCCGTGGCGATGGCCTCGCGGCGGGCGACGTCGCGGCGCAGTTCCCCGGCGCGGGCGTATTCCGGCAGCTCGGCGAGCTTGGCCGGCGTGGCCAGCCGCTCGAGTTCGGCGACATCGGCGAGAATGGCGCTCTCGCTGCGCTGGCCAAGCGCGGTGCGCAATTCCTGGAGTTTGAGCTGGTAGAGCTTGTTCTCGATGCGCGTGAGCTCGGATTTGGCGTTGGCGTCATCGGGATTGAGCCGCACGATCGAGCGAATGATCTGGAGCGCCTTGATATCATCGCGCGAAGTCACCGCAGCGCGGTAATCCTTGTAAAGAGGATGGCTGACGCTGATGCCCCGGGCGTAGAGGGAATCGAGGGCCTGGACCGCTTTGCCGTCGAACTTCTCCGGGGCCGGAAGCTGGTTGCTTTCGCAATAGGCGATCCATTCCGGCGACTCGGCGAAGCTGAGGGCGCCGATGAGATCGAGGAGGGCCGGTTCGGTTTCGGCGAGTTGCAGGGCCTGGTACTCACTCCCCTTCGCGAGCATGGCCGCGCAGGATTCGAGCCGCTGGCTGGCCTCCTGGCAGACGCGCGCATAATCCGCCGCCAGGCTCTCGAGCGGCGCATCGCGCCCCTCGACGAGCGCTTCGCGCATTTGGCGGATGAGTTTGGGGACTGGCTGCACGGCTAGGGAATCTTGAAGTCGACGAGCGGGAGCTTCCGGTCGCCGTCGCCGACGAGCAGGGTGTAAACACCGGGCGGAAGTTTGCCGTTGAGCAGCGGGTGCTCGCTGAGAGTCTTGGTTTCCTCGGCGGCTTTGGCGGCACGGGCCTGCACGGCGGCGGCATCCTTGTCCGCGACCTGCTTTCGGTACTCATAGGCGCAGACGCGCTCCGAGAGCTTTTCGAGGCGGGCGACCCATTCCCGCGGTTTGTCGTACTGGGATTTGCCGTCGAACTGGCCGTTGGCGTAGGTAAAATCCTCCTTAAGCTTGGTGAGAAGCGCACCCCAATCCGCCTGCTCGGGCTTTTTCGCCAGTTCCGCGCGGACCTCGTCGACGGGATTCGGACTAATCCCGGTCTGGGCCTCCCAATATTTTTCAAACACCGCGGCGAGCATCTCCGCCGGTCGCTTGAGCCCGACGTCCGCGGGCGGGTCGCCGGAATTCGGGGCGCCCTTGGGTCCGGGGGTTTTCTTTTCCTCCCTGCCTTTGGGCCGCTGGCTGAGATTGCGGACTTCGGCACGGATGGCATTGACTTCGAGGTCGGTCGAGGAGGCATCGTCGCCGCCCGCGCCTCCGGAGACTTTGGCCAGTTGGTCTTTGAGCTCCTGCACTGACGGGCCGATGGTACCCCGTTGCGCGTGCAACTCGACGACAGTGATCTTGCTGCCTTTGACGCCAAATCCGGATGGGAGACGCAAGGAAAGCGACTGAGAAACGGTCCCGGGGAGCTTCGAGAGGTCAACGACGAGGTCATCGCCATCGCGCTTCAAGCCGACGTCGGTAACCCCGAAGATGGGCTTGTCGTCGCGTCCCGCGCCCACATAGATGCGGAAGACATCGGCATTGTCATGCTTGCCGACGAAAACATAAGGCAGGGGCGGCGGCCTGTTCCCGGCGTTGAGCTGGCCATCCTGGACCTTGAAATATTCGCCGAACGGCCCGAGGCCGCGGGCGCTGTCCCCGGCGAATGGTTGAAGCTCTTCGTCGGACTTACCTTCGACGCGCAGGAAAAAGGTGCGGCTGGATCCGCGCGCGGGCAGGGAGACGGGAAAGTGCCTGTCGTCGCTCACAAAATAAAGCGAGAGCGACGGGGGCATTGCGCCGGTGTCCTCCGGCAGACGGGTCAGCGACGCCTCACCGGAACCGGTGGACGGTTTTGGGCCGGCGGAGAGGGGAGGGCGCGCGGTCTTGACCTTGGCGTCGGCCAGCCCGCGGAGCCAGCCTGGCCAATAGGGGTCCCGTGATTGCTCCTTGAGCCGCGCCTCGAGGTCGGCCGTGGATTTGTTCGGTTTCTGGGCGTCGACAAACGTCCAGTCCGCGAGAACGCGGCTGACCGTCTCGACGATTTTTTTTGTTTCCGCTTCCTCCGGCGGCGGCTTGATTTTTGCGAGCGCGGTTTCAAACCAGGCGACGCCCTGGGCGGGGCGGGAGGAACCTTTGAGGAGAACCACGAGCGCGCCGGCCAGCTTTTCACGGCCCAGCCGATCAAGCCTGGATTTGATGCGCTCGCCGTCGGGGATATAATCACCCAGAGAGCTTTCGATGGAGGCGGCCTTTTGCTGGAGCGATTCAAAGGCAGCATAACCCTCCGGGCCCACATTGATGCTGGCCAGGTCGGTCTCGAGCTGGATGGCGTTTTGCAGTTTATCGTCCACCGCGTTGAACCTGGGCAGGAGGTCGAGGCCATTGACCGGATGGTCGCGCCGGAAGGTTTCGTACTCGTGCCTTGCGGCGATCATATTCGGGAAGTCCGCGGCGCGCATCGCGTCGAGCATTCGCCCGGTCAGTTCGGCCAGCGTCCGGAGGGTTTGCAGGTCGGCCAGTCCGACGGTCTTGAGTTCGGCGTCGAGGTCTGGAATCGCCCGCGGCCCGGTAAAGTAACGGGCGCCGTCGACGATGGCCTCGATGGATTGACGCTGCTCCTTCGCGGCCTGCAAATCCTGATACCATGGGAGGAAGAGCTTGAAGATGAGCGCCGCGAGCAGCATAGCGGCCAGCACCGTGCCAACGGCGATCCACAGGGTGCGACGATCGCGTCGTCCCGGTGCCCCAGGAGCGCTGCCGTGGTCGCTGGGGAAGCTGGCCGGAAGGCGCCGCGACGGCGCGGCGGGCGTCGACGCCGCGTTGAGAAATGCGCTCGGGAGCGGGAGGGAATGGGTGGACGGGATGGCCGGAGAGGCCGTGCCGGCGACTGCGCCGACGGCGGCGGGCAGCGCCGCGGCGACGGCCGGCAGCGTGGAGGGTTCGGCCAGATTGAAGATTGGACGGCCGGAGGTCTCGGTCTGGAGGCGCAACGGGGAAGTGGTTTCGATCCCGATCCAGCGGAAATCGGCGGGTTCATCGCTGGGCTGGAGGGAGGTGGTGAAGGAGATCTGCCACAACCGTTCGGGAATGAGGCGCAGCGATTCCCCGAAGAGCTGGCGCAAATCCACGCCCGCGGGCCGGATGACATAGGCGCCGCGACTCCCCTCGCCCGAGGCCAGGAGCCAGGCCTGGCTGGCGTGGCCCGCGGCGTGTTCCCACGCCGAGCCATCGACCATGGATTGAAAGCCCGCGAGCGGGATTTCGTCTTCGGATTCGAAATAGCGCGGGATCTCGGTCCAGGCGGTGACCCAGGGCATGCCGAGCAGCACGTCAGCGGGGGACGGACCGGTGGCGCCGAACTGGACGAGTTCGCGCGGTTCGGCCACGAGATGATGGGCGATGTGGTTGGTGCGCCCGGTGTAATCCGCCCCCGCGTCGCGAATGGAACTGAGCACGTGGAACCGCCCACCAGCGATGGTGATGATGCGGTAGCTATAAATCACGCGTGCCGTGTCAACGCCCGGGAGGCGCGAAAACTGGCTGGCACGTTCGATGGCCGAGACGAGCAGGGGGCTGATGGCGCGATGCCGGGCGACCGTGCCAAAGCCCGAGCGGCCGGCTTCGAGGGACCGCGGGGCGCTGGTGTAGATGAGTTGCCAGGCCATGGGGCTAGCGCGGCGAAGCCGCAACATCCAACATCTCCCTCTCCCGTAGTCGCGGGTTCGGGACGTCCCGCGTTCGCGGGACGCAACATCCAACATCCAACATCCAATGGGCTCCGCATCGAAGGCGGAACCTCAAACGCGGAAGTCTTTCGCAGAAAGGAAGAAATGCAGGAATAGAGACACAATAATGGCAGGCCCACGAAGCAAACCCATTCTCCGGCAATTGCGGGACAAGGGCAAGCTCAGCACTCGAATAGAGCGGTGCGCAAAATTTCCCGGTATCAGGTTTCGCCTTCGATGCGGAGCCCATTGGATGTTGGGTGTTCGGTGTTATCAGCCGGAGGCTGATTTGCCTCTGGCGGAGATGTTGAAAGCCGAGGCTCTGCGGGACGCCCATGGGGCAATGGGGGCAATTGCGGCGAAGCCGCCTGGGTGGGGACCATGGCTGGGGCGACGCGGGAGAGGACCCAGAGGGTGGCATCTTCCACGGAACGCGGGTCGAGCCGCTGCGGGTCGGGGCCGATGAGCTTCACGCCGCGCGCATCGGTAAACTCGACCGGCGAACAGCCGAGCGGGCTGGCGGCAAAGTACATGACATCGGAGGAGACGGCCTCGGCATTGGCGACGATGGCCGGGCAAATGTCGCGGAGGAAATCGCGCACGCGCGTCGAGTTGCGGGCGACGACCGTGGCATCGAGCCGGCCACCGCGCACGGGCAGCTCGATCGGCCCCCCGCCGAGGAGATGGAGCCAGGTATCGCTCTTGCCGAGGATGACGGCAAAGGGCGTGGCAATGCGCTGGCGGGCATCGAGGCCGAGCAGGCTTTTGATGCGGACCTCGGTTTCGGCGAGAATGATGTCCTGCTGGTCCATGCGGCGGGATTCGACCTGCGGATCCTCAAGGCCGGTGAGGCGGCGCTTGAACTCGGCATTGTGGAGCGGATCGAAAAGGAAAAAGATGCCCGAGGCTGCGGCGATGTGCTGCGCGCCGGGCGATTCGGCGCTGTCGCGGGTGGGCTCGAAATGCTCGCCGGCGTTGTCGTAGAAGACGACCGAGAAATCCTGCGATTCGTCGCGCGGATTGGAGAGATTGAAGATAAAGGGCTTGGGCAGTGGGACCTTGCGGCCGAGGCGCGGCAGGGTCTCGTACATGGCGCCCTCGAGCTCGGTTTTGGCGAGGAAAGCCTCCTGGGGCGTCGCCGCCGAGAAGAGCTGCGTCTTCATCTGGTTGAGGATGACATTGGAGCTCGGGTCGGCGTCGCGGAAGGTCACGCCGAAGTTCTGGAAGAGGACGGTCGGGAGCGTTTTGATGAGCACGCTGAGGTAGTACGATTTGCCCGAGGACGGCGCGCCGACAATCGAGAAAATGAGATGCGGCGTATCGAGAAACCCCTGCGGGAGCTTGCGCCGGCAATGCGGGCAGGCCAGTTCGGGCGCCGGGATGCTCATGGCATCGAGGGCCTGGCCGCGGTCATTGAAACGGGTGGCGTGAAAACGCTGGAGATGCTGCTCGCCGAGGATCGGATCGCCGCGGAGGGAGGCGTGCACGGCGATGTTCATGACATCGCCACGGTCAAACTTGAGCCAGCACACCGGGCAGGTGAATTCGCCGTATTCGGTATCGATGGGCGGCGCCTCGACGGCGCCGTTGGCCGAGGCCGCGGGGGCCTGCCTGGCCGGGGTCGCCGGCGGCGCCGCCGGGAGGATCGGCAGCACCTGGCTGGCGAAAAAGCCCATGCTCGTCAGCCCGCGGCAAAGCACGATCAAGGCGTCCTTGTGGGGGAGGGACTGGAGCCCGCCGGCCAGGCCCTTGAACGAGTAGGGCCCGTACTTGACCATGGCGTGCTTGTCGAAGATGAACCACTCGAGATGGCTCAGTCCCTCGAGCCACTTGTGGGAATCGCGCGCCGCGCGCAGGGCAAAAAGGTGGTCGCCGACGGCGAGGGTATGATCGGTATCGAGTGCCAGCTCGCCGCCCGGCAGGTCGGTGCCATCGAGCATCAAATAGCTCGAGCCCTCGGCGGGCAGGAGGAAAAACGCGTAGCCCTTGCGCTGGATGACGCAATGCGCCGGCGCGACCGCGGGGTCGTCGATGCGCCAGTCGCAATCCGGCCCACTGCCGATCTTAAACGGGGTCTTGTCGACGACGCGATGGGCGCCGGAAAGGCAGTCGAAAAGAATCAGGGTTGGCGCAAATAAGGCCATGGTCCTTTAGACGCCTTTCGAGGGGAATAGCCGGGGGAGAGAAGGTTGATTCATCCGGGTCGAAAGATTGCCGTGCTTCAGAGGGATGCCAAGTGGAAATGGGGAGTGCTTAGTTCTTGGTGCCCGGTGCCCGGTGCTCGGTGTTCGGTGCTCGGTGTTCGGTGCTCGGTGTTCGGTGCTCGGTGCTCAGCACCTGGTTTCACGGAGCGCGCCATTTGCGACGGTCCCTCCGCCGGGCAGGCCGGCGGACGCGACGCCGGCTTCCGAGCTTTCCGCTCTCTGCGCTGACGGGTGGATTTTCGAGAAGTGAGATTGCTCAGGGGGGTTCGCGCGGCTGCGCTTGGGCAGGTTTGGGTGCGACCCGGAGAATCCTTTTGAGGTTTGATTTGGTTTGATTGAGCCTGATCGAGCCCGATTTTCGAGAGGTTGTCCGGATGTAAATCGGGGACGTAGCGGGCACGGAATATGGCTTCCTGGCGGATTTCGGCCTTGAGGGAACCGACGCGTTCCTGCTCGAGTCGCAACCATTCAGCCTGGCGCCTGATCTTTTCGCGTGCTTCCTCTTCCTGGAGTTCCCAGCGTTCCTTTTCGAGCCGGAGCTTTTCGGCCTGGTGGCTGACCCGGCGCAATTGGGTGAGTTGCTGAGCGGCGCTGATGACGGTCCGGCGCTGCTCGGCGGCGTCGGAGGAGATCAGGACCTGGCGGATCAAGCCGCTGAGCGCGAGCATGGCGGGGTAGGTGACGCGGTCGGCGAGGGGGATGGAACCTGATTCTTTTTCCAGATCGTCGGATTCTTCGGCGAGCTGGCTGACCCAGGCGCGGGCGTCTTCATGCCGCAGCCAATCTTCGAAACCGCCCTGCCTCCACTCGCTGAGATTCTGTTCGTTGATGGGGCGTGCGCCGAAGCCGGTTTTGAGGACCTGCTGCACTTCGGGAAGGCTGTTGAGCCAAGTGACGAGGCGGGAACCGATCCCGCCATCGGCGAGGCGGCGGTTGAGTTCGTCGCGGATGGCGCGAGGGAGGCGGGCGATTTTACCGTTGCGGGTCATGGTGGTGGAAGGGGTTAATGACGAATGACGAAGGACGAATGACGAAGGAAACGATGAGAGGAATGGGAGTTATGGAGCCGGGTGGGTGTAATAAGGACATTGAGGGGATTGGTTCCATTCGTGGGCGCTGGTCTAACATGAGTGACTGGCTGAAGGCAAGACAAAAAAGCGGTGTTGTTACAGCCAGGTTGAGGGATGGCCGGACTCCGGAGGTTGTTTCTTCTTATAGATGCTTGAGAGGGAATGCGTGGAGATATAGTTATGAATGTAGTTATCCACTTATATAAGGATATGTTTCTACTTAGACGACGTTTTTGTTTCAGGACATGGGGAGGGTTCGAAGGATTGTCATTCGAGATTCCGATGCAGGAAGGCGGGAACTAGCTTTGGGGAGGGCTTTGGGTTGCTGATCATGACTCAAGGCGGGTTGGATTGGGCGCGAGGAACTGAGGCTGGGCGTGTTTGGCCCTTCGGTGCGGGGTGGTTGGGGCGCCCCTTTGGGGCTTGTGCTGTGCTTGACAAGAAAACCCAGGGCGTTGCCCTGGGCTGGGATGGGGTCGGGCCTTTGGCCCTCTGGGGAAAACCCAGGGCGTTGCCCTGGGCTGGGATGTGGCCGGGCCTTTGGCCCTTTGGGGAAAACCCAGGGCGTTGCCTTGGGCTGGGATGCGGCCGGGCCTTTGGCCCTCTGGGGAAAACCCAGGGCGTTGCCCTGGGCTGGGATATGGCCGGGCCTTTGGCCCTTTGGGGAAAACCCAGGGCGTTGCCTTGGGCTGGGATATGGCCGGGCCTTTGGCCCTCTGGGGAGGACTCACGGTGGGGTGGATTGGCCGGCGGGCAAAAGCTCGAACCGGAGTCGTTCGCGCTGCTGCCCGCTCTTTCGGCGGTGGCAGGTTTCTGCTTTTAAATCGGTGCGCGCTGGCCGAGAGTTGGGGCCGTTCGCGATCGCTGGATGCGAGCTTATTTGCCATGAATGAATCCCCTCCTCCACTCCCGGAGAAATCGCGAGGCTGGAATCATCCTGGCATTCGCTTGCTGGCCGTCATCCTGCTGCTGGCGCTGGGCGGGTTGGTGATCAACCGGGGGACCGACCGGCGGCGCGCCTCACCGGCCCAGGCGAGGCCGGCGCCCGAAGCGGAGGAGAGTGCCATCAGTGACGGCGGACTGAGCGGGAAGCGAGCGCTGGAGTTGCTCCCGGTCACCGTTGAGGACATGCCCGACGAGAATTCGACCAAGCGATTCATCCTGCACATCCCGATCAAGGCCCAAACCAAGGACTTCATCGACGTGAAAGGGATCGTCATCCATGTGCTCTTCTACGACATAGTCGACGGGAAGCAGGTGTTGCAGACCCGCGCGGAAGTAAAATCGCGCTGGGTGACCCCGCCCGCGGACTGGATCAACGTGGACACCGAGGAGTTGGACGTGGAGTACCAGCTCTCGAAACCGGAAGCCGAAGAGGCCACAGCACCGGAGGACCGCAAGTACTACGGCTACATCGTGCGGGTTTACTACCACGACATGCTGCAGGGGGCGGTCGCCGAGCCGGAGCGTCTTCGGGAGCAATATCCCCCGCCGGCGACGCTCCGCAAAGAATCCGCTGCCAACGAGCCGGGTGGCGGGGCTCCGCACGACACCACGGCGGCTCCCGGTCGGGCAAAATCGGCCGCTCCGACGGAGACTCCCGGCCGGGGCGGCGGCGCGGTCCGAGATGCGGCGGATTTTGCCAGCTACGCGAGGAAATTGCGCGAAAGGGCGATCCTGCACCTGGAGCCGGAGGTGATCGTTCCCACGATGTCCCGGCTGCTGGGCATCCCGGGAAGGTATCCGTGGAAAACGGGAATTGTGACGACGATGTTCGCGGTGGGCTACGCGAAAGCCGGGGAAGCACCCCACAAGGGCAGTGTGTGGGATCCCGATTGGGAAACGAGCTACGGCGGCATGGACGATCCAGATCCCGCCGCCCGGCGTAAATTCATTCCCGTGGACTTCATTCCGCGCCAAAATCCATTTTATATCGCGTTGCCGTACAATGACGTGGATGGCGGAGCGACGAAGCCGGAAGCGAAGGTGATTATTCCCTGGTTCAAAGAGATCACGGCCAAGGGCGGCTGGAAAGAAGGCCAGTCGGTCTGCCGCGATCGGTGGCTGGCGATTCGCAGCGCGGCGGGGAAAGTCTGTTACGCGCAGTGGAGCGATTGCGGCCCGTTCGTGACCGATCACTGGGAATATGTCTTCGGCAATGAAAAACCGCGTCCCAACGAAGATGGCGGGGCGGGCCTGCAAGTCTCGCCCGCCGTTCGCGATTACCTGGAGTTAGGGAACACGGATGTGACCGACTGGAAGTTTGTGGAGGCGAGTGAAGTGCCGAACGGCCCGTGGGCGATCCACGGCGAAAACAAGACGCTCACGCCGCAGGCCGGGCACGAGCCGGTGATTTTCGCGATCACCCACTGACGCCGGGGCGGCTTTCTGCTTCCAAGCCCATGGACACCGGGCCAAAGTGAATTCCGCCCGCCATCGCTGGATGAGCACCGACCTGCCATGAATGAATCCCCTCCACCGCGCCGGGAGAACGCGCCAATCTGGAATCATCCGGCCCTTCGCTTTTTGCTGGTGCTACTAACGGCGCTGATGGTGCTGGCCGGGTGGCTGGCGGAGCGCCCCTTGACCGAACCTCGGCGTGCGGCGGTGGCCGCGAAGGCCGCCGCGACCGCGGCGGTCGCGGCGACGCCGGCAGCCGCACCGGCTGGGAGTGCCGGCGTGGCCGACGACCTGCCCGCGGCGGCGGGCCTGGAATTGCTCGCGATCGCGAGCGAGGAGGTGCCGGATGAGGATTCCGCCCGGCATTTCCTCCTGCACATTCCGATCAAGGCCCGGGCCGGTGCGCCGATCGACGCACAGAGCGTGGCCGTTGAAGTGATGTTCTATGACATCCTCGGCGGGCAAAAAGTGGTCCAGACCAACGCCACAGTGAACTCGCACTGGGCGACTCCCCCGGCGGATTGGATTCTTTCCGACACGGAAAAACTCGACGTGGAATACCGGGCGGCAAAACCGGACGCCAGTGCCGCCGCGCCACCGGAGGAACGCAGATATTTCGGTTATACCGTGCGCGCTTACTATCAGCATAAGCTCCAGGCCGCGGTCGCCGAACCGGGACGACTGGCGCAGCTTTATCCGCCGGCGGCGATGCTGGCCAGGAAATCGGCGCCGGTGAAGGATCCCGTCGCCGAGCCCATGATAGCGCCGGCCCTGCCACCGACGGCAATGCATCCCGCCCCGCCCGGCGGATTCGCCGGCGGGGCGATGCTGGACCTTTTCCCGGTGAAGATCGACGAGAGGACTGACGCGAATTCGATCAAGGGTCTGCTCCTGCACATTCCCATCAAGGCGCGGCGCGGTGCGCAAATCGACGCGAGGGGCGTGGTCATTCAGGTGCTCTTCTACGACGTCGTCGGTGGGGAGACCGTGGTGCCGACCCGCGCCACCGTCAGCACGCACTGGGCGGCGCCACCAGCGACCTGGGTGACTTCGGATGTCGAGGAACTCGACGTGAAATATCAATTGCCGAAGCCGGACGCGCAGGACACGCCCCTCGAGGAGAATCGAAAGTACTTCGGCTATCTCGTGCGCCTCTACTACAAGGGAAAACTCCAAGCGGTGACGGCCGAGCCGGAACGACTTACGCAGCAATATCCTCCGGCGGCAACGCTGCCCGAAAAATCCACCCCCGCCCTTTCCCAGCCGAGTGCGACACCCGCCCCAGGAGCGGCCGCCGCCGCGAATCCGATGTGATGACTGACCGACAGCCGACACGCATCGCCATTATCGGAGGCGGTTTCAGCGGGATCATGACCGCGGTGAACCTGGCGCGACTCAGCCAGCGTCCGCTGCTGCTCAGTGTCATTAATCACGGCCGGCCCACAGGGCGGGGCGTGGCCTACGGGATGCGGCGGCCGGAACACCTCCTGAATGTCGCGGCGCGGAATATGTCCGCCTTCCGCGACGAACCGGAGCATTTTCTCCAGTGGCTGCGGACGCGCTCGGAGTTTGACGCGGTGCCGGAGATCGAGCTGCGGGAACGCTTCATCCCGCGGATGGTCTACGGAGACTATCTGCGCTCGATCATGCAGCACCACTTGCAGAGTCCAGCGGGGATGACGCCGACGACGGCCGAATTTGTGACCGGCGAGGCGGTGGACATCGAACCGGCGGAAGATTCGGCGCTGATTCACCTGGCAAATGGGACGACCGTAGCAGCGGAGCGCGTGGTGCTGGCGACGGGGAATGAAACGCCGGCGGCGTTGCCGGGAACGGAAGCATTGGCCGGCGACCCGGCCTGGGCCGGCGATCCCTGGCAGCCTTGGGAGCAGCGACTGCCGGCGCCGGACGGGACGGTCGTGATCCTCGGGACGGGACTAACCGCGGTGGATGTGATCATTACTCTGCGGGCGCTCGGGTGGATCGGCAAAATCCGCGCCATCTCCCGCCACGGATGGTTTCCCCACGCGCATTTTCGCGGCATCGAATACCCGGATTTTCCACCGCCAGGCACGGACCTCGCCGGGCTTGGCTTAAAAAAGCTGGTGGCGCTCGTGCAACGTCATTGCGCGCGATTGCAGGAACGCAACGCCAATCCCGCGATCATCGTGGACAAGATGCGCCCTTACACCCAGAGCGTCTGGAGCCATTTCACCCGGGAGGAGCGGCTGATCTTTGCCCAAAAGCATGCGGCGCGGTGGAGTATCTTCCGCCATCGCATCGCGCCGGAGATCCATGCACAAGTCACCACTTCGCAACTTACGGGCCAGTTGGTGGTTCACGCCGCCGCGGTCGAGCGGGTGGAAGCCGCCGGCGGCCGGATTGTGGTCCATCTTGGGAATGGCCGGAGCGAAGCGGGCGATCTGGTGATTAATGCCACCGGGCCGTCGTCGCGGCTCACCGCTTCGCACTCGATTTTGCTGCAAAACTTGCTGCGCCGCGGCTTGCTCGCGCCGGATGAGACCGACATGGGAGTGCGCATCGACCCGGACCATACGGTGATGACGGCCGCGGGCGCGCGCTCGCGGTGGCTTGTCGCGCTGGGTCCGCTGCTGCGGGGGACCTTGTGGGAGACCATCGCGGTGCCGGAATTGCGCGGCCAGGCCAGACGCGTGGCGGAAACGTTGCTTGACCAGCGCCCGGCGCCGGCCGCCGAGGAGCGGGTGATGATGGAATATATGATATAGGGCGGCTTCGCCGCAACATCCAACATCCAACACCCAACATCCAACATCCAATTACCGCCGCCTGGCCGTCGGAATTTGCGAGAGCGCAGGAGCAAAGGAGGACCAAAAACGCGGGCGCCGATCGAGCCGATGTCCGGTGCGACCGCGAAGGATTGCATCGGCACGTTCTGACGAACGACCTGGCACGTTGCCTATTGGATGTTGGGTGTTCGGCGTAGCCGTTCCCGTTGGATGTTGCGGCGAAACCGCCCGGTGTTGGGTGTTTTGGCGCTGGCCGGCCCCCTTGACGCACGCTCAAAACTGCGTAGGTGAAGGGTGTGAAGGTAACGCCCCCATCCAATCGCAGGCAGGTGGACTATAATACCCACCTCTGGCAGAGCGCTTATCGCGGCGCTTGGGATGCCATCATCACGAAAACTTCGTGGTCCGTTGGGATCGCCGTGAACATTTTTACGCTGGTGCTCGGTCTGGGCTGGCGGATCGAAGTAGGACAGACCGCAAGCCCGACGACTGTCGCCCTATTGATGGCGGTGGGCGCCTTGGTGCTGTGTTACGCGGCGGTGTTGCTGGCGCACCTGCTTTATCTCACGCCCCGAAAGCTGCTCTACGAGAAGCAGAAGCAACTGCTCGAAGAGCGGGCCCGCTTCGGTACGGCCATAGCCGCGCTCGAAAACCGCGTGGCCTCCGAGTCGAGCGATCGCGTGACCGCAGCGGTGGAAAAATTGCTGGCCATTCTCAAGGCCCGGCATTTCACCCATCCGGTCGCGGGTCTTTACGACGCCGGCGTCGCCGAACTCGAGCCCCCGGAACTCGAGGAACTCTGCCGGCAACTGGCGAGGCGCCAGATCGCGCATCCCTTTGCCAATATCCCCGGAGGCGCGGAATACTGGATGTGGCTCCTGCAGAGCGCCGTCGAACGCGGCGTGCACCTCAGCACCCAAAAAGATGTGCTCGACTATCACAAGGCCGTGGAACTCGAATCCGCGCAGCACGCGGCGGAGCAGCGCGAGGTGGTACCCGCGCCGAAAGGCACGGTGAAGACGGTGAAGGCAGGGGAAAAATGACGAATTCCGAATGACGAATGACGAATTCCGCGTTCGCCATTCGTCAATCGTTATTGCCCTCGGGCACGGGAACCGCGAGGGCAGGCGTAGTCGGAGCCGGCGACGCTCCCGGGGAAACCGCCGGCGCGCCAGGCGTCGGGAGAATGCGGGTGACGGCTTCGACCTCTTTGGAGCGCAATTTGAGGAGCGTTTCCTCGCGGGCCTTGTAAAGCCGACCGACCGTCTCCAACTTCGCCCGTTCCGCGGCCCGCTTCCTGTCCACCCAACAGAACACGCCGATGATGATGACCAGCAGGAGAGTCGCAATGACGAAGAGGGATTTCATAGGGTCACACGATGGCATCGGCGAGACACCGACGACGAAAATGGCGCGAATTGAAGACATCCGCTCCACCCACCAGAGCCGGCGGCGCACCCAGCGGCCGAGCCGCGCAGGCCAAGGCTGCACGCAAATCTCTCGGGAGAAGCGGGCAAGACATTCACCATTCCCCCCTAACGCATCCAGCCGGCGATTGCACGCAAGAATCGCAGCCGGCTGCCTAAGGGCGTCTAAAAAGTAGGGCTGGGTCGCGTCCCGTTCGTTCCATGAAAATCGATTTGCGGCGGCCGCCGCCGCCCCGCATCTTGGGAACCCAGCAAACGCTTCCGTCCCTTGAAAATCCTTTACACCATGTTTATCGCCGCTTCGGCGGTTTTTCTCGCCTTGAGCCCAATCGGGATGCTGATCGGCTTTTCCATCCACGACCTTCAGTCCGACGTGCAAAAGCGGGAGGCGGAGCTTCAGACGCTGGACGAAAAGATTGAAGGGCAAAAGCAAGCGCTGCAGGCCGACGAGGAAAAGAAAATGAAGCAGGAGAAGGCGATCGATGCGCTGCGCAAGGATCTGCAAAACCAGCAACAGGCGCTGCAGGTGCAGCAGGCGCAAATCGACAAAGGCAACGCCCTTAGCCAGCAGCTCTGGCCGAGTCTGATCCGGGACATGGCGGCATCCGCATTGACGAACGAAAGGATGAGGGGCCTGCTCACGGACCATGGCTTCAAATAGCCAAGCGAACGAGGCGATACCCGCCGGCACGCCCTGCCTACCCTGACTTGCGACCTAGCTCCCAATGAACACCGCACCCAGCCACCCCGTTCCCCCGCCCCCGCGCGGAAGTTCCGCGCTGGCCTGGCTGCTGACGGTCATCGCCCTGGGTCTTGCCCTGCTTTCCACCACGGTGGTCTTCGCGCTGGACGTGCAAAGGTCGGCCTTGCAGGCACGCCAGACACAAATCATTCGCACTTACTCCCTGCGCGAATTGGAGAACAAACGTCTCACCGCCGGCGCGGCCACGGCCGAGGCCCAACTCGAGCGTCTTGCCGAGACTTATGCGGACGGCAAATCGGACCTTGCACGACTGACCGAGGTCCGGGCAAAACGTGAGCCGCTCGTCGACCAATCCACCGACCTGCAAGTCAAGGTCGAATCATTGGTGGTGGACCTTCTGATCCTGGCCAAAAGCGACCACGATGCCCAGGCGATCGTCACCAAATATCACATCCACCAGGAAACGCCGACCTCCGCGCCCACCGTTACGCCCGCGAATAAGTAAGGCGGCGGAGCGGCTGCGCCGCCGACATCGGAGCGGCTGCGCCGCCAACATCCAACATCCAACACCCAACGTCCAACATCCAATGCCGGAGTGCTTCGTGCGCAGTGCTCAGTGCTTAGTGCCCAGTGCTCAGGCAGCGCTGCGCTTCGGTGACTCGAAACTCGAAGATTTGGCAGCGGCAAACCTGAGTCTTGCCCAAGGCGCGTAAATCGTGGAGGTTGTGGATGCTCTTCATAGAGAAACTCATCCCATGAGCTCCGAAAACAGCCAGGGCGCCCCCACCCCCACCCCCGCTCCCTCCCCGGCATCCGGAGAGTCGCAGCCGCACGGGCAGATACGCCTCGAACTCGCGCTCGCGGCCGCGCGCATGGGGACGTGGGATTGGGAACTCGTGCCCGAGCGGATGACGTGGGACCCGCAAATGCACCACCTCTTTGGCCTTGCGCCCGGCACGTTCGGCGGACGCGATGTGGATTTTCTCGACTTGCTGCATCCCGGTGACCGCGCGCGGGTGGCCCGCGAACTCGCCGGCGCTCTGGACCAGGGCACCGAATTTGACGGCGAATTTCGAGTTCTCTGGCCCGCGGATTTCTCGCAGCATCTGCTGCGGACACGGGCGCAAGTGACCTGCGATGCGGAAGGCAACCCCGTGCGGGTGGTCGGAGTGACCTGGGACGTGACCGAGCGGCGGCATACCGAGGCCGATCTCGAGCGCAAGCGTTGTCTGCTCGACGCCCTCATGGAGCATCTGCCCGACAAGATTTACTTCAAGGACATTGAAAGCCGCTTTATCTTCGCCAACAAAGCGAAGCTGGCACAGCACGGCTTGAGCAAGGAGAGCGAGATGCTCGGCAAGACCGACCTCGATTTCTTCCGCGAAGATCGGGCGCGCCAGGCGATGGCCGATGAGCTCCGAACCATGAGCACCGGCCGGCCGCTGATCGATCAGGAGGAAAAGAATGTCTGGCCCGACGGGCATGTCACCTGGGTGTCCACCACCAAGCTGCCCCTGCGCGACGCGGAGGGAAATATCATCGGCACCTTCGGTCTCTCGCGTGACATCACGAAACGCAAACTGGCGGAGGACGAGCTGGCGCACATCGCGCGGGAATTGCGCGCGCGCAATGCCATGCTCGAGGAAGACCTGAAAATGGCGCGCGAACTCCAGAGCGCCATGTTACCGCAGCGCTATCCGAGCTTCGCCGCCGCCTCTGGAGACAAACGCGGCCTCGTGCGGTTCCACCATTACTTCACCCCCTCGATGGCCGTGAGCGGTGACTTCTTCAACGTGTGCAAAATCTCCGACACGCAGGCCGGCATCTTTATCTGCGACGTGATGGGCCACGGGGTGCGCGCAGCCCTGGTCGCGGCAATGATGCATACCCTGCTGGGCGAAGCGCATGGCCAACTGCAGGATCCCGCCGCGCTGCTCACGCACTTGAATCGCGCCTTGCGCGAGACCTTGAAAGGTTCCTTCGTGCCGATGTTCGCCACCGCCTTCTACGTCGTGGTGGACCTGCAAGCCGGCGAACTGCGCTATGCGAATGCCGGCCATCCCTGCCCCTTACTCGTGGCAGGCAACGCGAAACCGAGCATGGCGCCGGCAAAGCTCAACGGCCACAAGCCCGGTCCGGTCCTCGGGTTGTTTGACGACGCGGAATATCTCAGCGCCAGTCATCGCCTGGCCCCGCGCGACGTGCTCCTGCTCTTCACCGATGGGCTGTTCGAAGTCGAAGGTCCGAAAGGGGAAATCTACGACTATCATCAACTCCAACGCGCCGTCGGCAAGCGCAACCGCCTGCCGACGGCCGAGCTTTGCCGCGGATTAATCGACGAGATCCAACAATTCTCCGCCTGCAAGGAATTCAACGATGACGTGTGTCTGGTGGCCATGGAAGTCGAGCACCTTTCCAATTAGCAGACCTCCTGGCGGCGAGTTGAATCGGGCGCGGGACAATCATGCGGAAAGCGGCTCTGACTGCGCAGACTATTTCCACCCAAGGGTGTTTAACGAAGCCGCGCGTTGACAAGCTAACCTCCCTCTCTACTTTCCCTGCCCTCATCCATGTCGACAATCACCGCACAAGAACGACTCCAACAGCTGCGAGCCGAAATCGCCAAACTTGAACAAGCCGCCATCCAGGAATTAACCGAACGGCGCAACGCCCTCAGCCGTGAATTGGCTGGCGTGGACGCTGACCTCGCCAAACTCACCGGCAAACCGGTGGAAGGCAGGAAGACACGATCCTTAACGCCGGCTTCGCCCGGCAGGAACATCCCATTGCAGCAATTGAAGGAAGAGCTGGCCGCGGCGCCGAATAAGACGCTCAATGTCCGGAAGGCCAATCTGGAGTTAAGAAACATCAAGGTGCTGGCCAAGGCGAATCCGGGACTATTGAAGCTCGGTGGCAAGGGTGCCTGGCCGACGGTGACGCTACTGAAGTAAGGGCCGCCCCTCCCTGAAGGTTCCCGGCAGACGTCGCTCCGCGACGATGTGCCCCGGTGGATGTGTGACCGGGGTTTGAAAACCCCGGCTACCGGCATGCCATCGCTCCGCGATGGCGCGTCGCGACGCGATGGAGTGTCGATGAGCTTTGGCGTATTGCGGAGCTTTGGCATGCCTGTAGCCGGAGCTTTCAAGCCCCGGTTCATCGCCAATGCCGGGACTGTCGCGGAGCGACGTTTGACCCTCCGCCGCGGTCGAAGATGGGCGTCGGTTCCCGGCAGACGTCGCTCCGCGACGATGTGCCCCGGTGGATGCGTGTCCGGGGTTTGAAAACCCCGGCTACCGGCACGCCATCGCTCCGCGATGGCCCGTCGCGACGCGATGGCGTATCGCGGCGCGATGACGTATTGCGGAGCTTTGGCATATCCGGCCTTGCCTTGGTCAGCATATCGGGCCTTGCCTGGTCAGCACAGCCGACCTCTGCCTGGTCAGCATATCCGGCCTTGCCTGGTCAGTATATCCGACTTTTGCCTGGGCAGGGTTTGGAACGCTTTCTCGTTTTCCGATTCGCGCTTATTCGCGAGCATTGGCGGTTCCTTTCCCGTTCGTGATCCGCCCTAATTTTTCCCGCAGGAAGGCCACACAACCCGGGACTTGCGCCTCGCTCAAGCCATGGAGCAGCAGGGGCCCGCGGAATTCGCAGGCGCGAAGCAGCCCGAGATACCGGTCGTAGTCGAGCAGGCCGTGTCCCGCCGCTTCGTGGCCGGCCTCGCCATCCTGGCTCAGATCCTTGGCGTGGGCGACGATGATATCCCGGCCAACCAGGGCGAATGCCTTTTCCAGCACCTCGGCCATGCGCGATAATTCGCCGGTGTGAAACAGATTGGCGCCGTCCATGGTCACTTTCAGATGCGGCGAGCCAATTTCGTCCATCAGGCGCCGGGCCTTTTCCGCGGAGTCGACGACATTGGTAACTTCCGGCTCCATCGCCAGGGTGACGCCGGCGTCCTGCGCCATGCGCACGGCCTCGCGCACACAACCTGACATATCGCGCCAGGCTTCCGGGGTGTGGTTATCCGCGTGATGCCCCCACATATTGTCGCGGTTACGTGTGCCGATGCAGATGGCGACGACGGAGGCGCCCAACGGGGCGCAGGCTTCGAGGATGAGCCGGAAGCGCCGCAGGCCGGCGCGGCGAAACTCCGCATCCGGATGACTCATGTTAAAGGTGCCCTGCACGGAGGCGATGCCGATCCGCCGCGCGGCGGCTTCCGCACGCACCCGCCGGGTCAGGCCCGCGGGAATTTCATCCGGCATGGGAACCAATCCCGCGCTTTCCAGGTTGAGCTGGATGCATTCCAGACCGGCCGCGGCCACGGCATCGAGCACCGCTTCCAATGAAGGACGCGTGAAAACTTTGCTGAGAATACCGAGACGCATGCGGAAAGTCGTTATGACGCTGTAAGTACGGGGAAGCAAGACGAATGGACGGCGGGCACGGCGCGGCGGAGCAGCAACCAATGCGGGTGGCTTTAGGTTACCGCAGAGGGCGCGGAGAAATTGGAGAGAAGGGGGAGATTTGATGGAAACCACGAAATACACGAAAGAGACGCAAGACGTGGCCATGAACCGACGGAAACATGCACGCGAGATGCGGACACTTTCATCGTTTGCAGTGGTAAAGGGGAAAGTGGGCGCGTGCGCGCGAGGTTATTGCCACTGCGCTCGGAGCGCGCGATTCACCAATGCGCGGTGGTCGTTGCCGGGATCCAGGAATCAAGTTGGCGCTGATGGGGCGTTGCCGTGGGCTGGCGGGTTAAGAGGGCGTCGGCGCGGGCGGGCCAACGCAAAATTCGGGTGGTGGCATCTATTTCACTCGCCCGAACCATTTCCAGGCGGGTAATCGTTAGCGATGAACCCCTCCGAAGGCGAGACGACGCTCCCAGTCGCGCCGGCGCCTGCAGCCGTGCCAGCACCCCCGACCCAAGCCACACCGCGACGCGAGTTTTTGAAGGTCGCGGCCTGTGCGGCGCTCGGCGGGTGCGCGCTGGCTGGGCCGATCGGCGCGGCCATGGTGGTGCTGGCGAATCCGCTAAGGTCCAAAGGTGTTCCGCTGCCGGTGAGGATCACCACGCTCTCGGCCCTGACGCTCAATGGACCGCCCAAGTTTTTCCAGGTCGTCACCGAGCGGCGCGACGCGTGGACGAAATTTCCAGCGCATGCCATCGGCGCGATCTTTCTACGGCGCACGGGCGAGAACGAAGTGATGGCGTTCAATGCCGCCTGCCCGCATCTGGGCTGCGCGGTGGAGTATCGCTCGGGACGCGGCGCGTTCTATTGCCCGTGCCACAATAGCGAATTTGCCCCGACCGGCGAAGTGCGAGGCACCAGCCCGAGCCGACGCGGGCTCGACACGCTGCCGGCCGAGGTGCGCGAGGAGGGCGAGGTGTGGGTTTACTTTGAAAACTTCAAGGCCGGGATTGCGAAAAAAGTCCCGCTCGCATGATCAAGCGGCTGAGCGACTGGCTGGATCGGCGGGTGGACCATCGGCGGCTCACGCACGACGCGCTCTTCGAACCGATTCCCGGCGGCGCGCGCTGGCGTTACGCGTGGGGCAGCACGCTGGTGTTCGCGATCGTGGTGCAGTTCATCACCGGCCTGGCACTGTGGTTCGGGTACAGCCCGAGCGCGCAGACGGCCTGGGAGTCGATCTACTATCTGGAGACGGCGACACCGGGCGGCTGGTGGCTGCGCGGGATGCATCATTGGACGGCTCAACTGATGGTGCCGCTGCTGGCGCTGCACCTCATGCAGGTGGTGATCGACGGCGCCTACCGCGCCCCGCGCGAGGTGAATTTCTGGTTCGGACTGGCGCTCCTCGGGCTGACGCTCGGGCTTTCGCTCACCGGTTATCTCCTGCCGTGGGACCAAAAAGGATACTGGGCATCAAAGGTCGCGACCAATCTGCTGGCCAATGTGCCGTTCGTGGGGCCGTCGCTGCAAAAGCTGGTCATCGGCGGCTCGGAATTCGGCCATTACACGCTGACGCGTTTTTTTGCCCTGCACGCGGGCCTGCTGCCGGCGCTGCTGGTCGCGCTCATCGTCGGACATGTGTGGCTGTTCCGTCATCACGGGATCACGGCGAAGCAACCGCCACGAAAACGCGACGCCATGTTCTGGCCCGACCAGGTGCTGATCGACGGCGTGGCGTGTCTGGCGGTGATGGCCACGGTGCTGCTGCTCGACTGGTGGTGGCACGGCGCCGAGCTGACCAGTCCCGCAAACCCGTCGGAGAGCTATTCGGCGGCGCGGCCCGACTGGTATTTCATGGCGCTGTTCCAACTGCTAAAGTTCCAGGATTTATTCGAGCGGCTGCCGGGCGGCGGAATGTTGTGGTGCGCGATCATGATTCCCGGGGCGATGGCCACGTTTCTGTTCCTGATGCCGCTCTGGAGCGGTTCGAAAGCCGGCCACGCGCTGAATCTCCTGGCCCTGGGAACCGGGTTCGGAACCTTTGCCACGCTGACGGCGATCGCGTTCTGGCACGATGCGCACGACGAGCACTACCACGAGGCGGTCGCGCAGGGGCGCCGCGAAACCGAGCGGGTGAAGGAGCTGGCGACGCGCAACGGCGTCCCTCCCGAGGGAGCGCTCATCCTGCTCAGCGGCGACCCGTTGATTCAGGCGCCGAAGCTCTTTGCCGCGAAATGCGCAAGCTGCCACAGCTACGAGGGACGCGACGGACTCGGCGTGGCCCTGGGCGACAAGCAATCCGCGGCGGAATTGAAAGCCTGGGGCAGCCGCGAGTGGCTGCGGGATTTTCTGGACCCGGAAAAAATGACCGGCGAGCACGTGTGGGGTGGCACGGCCCTGGTGAACCCGCCAGCCGGCAAGAAGCGGAACCCGATGGTCGAGTACGTGGTCGAGGAGATTCCCAAATATACGCCCGAGGAAAAGGCGATGCTCGAGCGGGTGATCCTCGCGCTGAGCGCCGAGGCGCAGCTTCCGTCGCAGCACGAAGCCGACGCCCGCGACGCGGCGCTGATCGAAGAGGGCCGGAAGGAATTCGGCGACACCGGGCTCAACTGCGCCGATTGCCACGAGTTCCGCGGCGAAGGCGGCGGGAAAGGCTGCGTGCTAACCGGCTGGGGTTCGCGGGAGTGGACGGCCGGCATCATCCACAATCCGGCCGACAAAAATTACTATGGGCGGCGGAACGACCGGATGCAGGCCTTCGGCCAGAGGCACGAACTGAGCACGAAGCAGATCGACATGGTCGCGCAGTGGCTGCGCGGCGAGGTGAATTGAACGGACCTACTCCGAAACGATGTGGTTGCGGACGGCGTAGCGAACCAGTTCGCTGAAGGATTTGAAGCCGAGCTTTTTCATGACGGCGGCGCGATGCGTCTCGGCGGTCTTGGCGCTGATGCCCAGGGTGCTGGCGACTTCCTTGTTGCTGGAGCCTTCGGCGAGCAACTGCACGATTTCCCGCTCGCGGGGAGTGAGCCCATCCGGAGAGAATTGCTCCGGCTGGGTGCTGGCGCGCAGATATTGCTCGAAGACGATGCGGGAAACGCGCGCCCCAAAGTAGGGTTGGCCCTCGCAAAGAGCCTTGATGGCCGGGATGAGGGTGTCGGCGCCCTCGCTCTTGAGCACGAAGGCGCGCGCTCCAGCGAGGAAGAGTTGATGGACGAGTGATTCGTTTTCCTGGCCGGTGAAGATGAGGATCTGGGTTTCGGGAAGCTCCCGCTTGATCTGCCGGGTGCTCTCGAGTCCACCCAGGCCCGGCATGGCCACGTCGAGGATGACGATGTCGGGCTTGAGCTTGAGCACCCTGGCCACGGCCTCGCGACCATTGGCGGCTTCGCCGCAAACCTCCCACCCGGATTCGGCATTGATCAAGGGACGAATTCCACGTCGGACGATGTCGTGATCGTCGGCAATGAAGATCCTTTTCTTTTTCATGCGACCTCAAACGGGGGAATCGGAGGGCGTACCCGAGAGCACGTCACGAATGGTACAAAGCAATGATTCCACACCGTACGGTTTGGTCAACAACGCGTTAATGTTCGTTTGCTTCAATTCCGCCAGTTGCTTTTTCGTTCCCAAACCGGTGGAGGCGACGATCGGCACGCGGGGAGCGATCCGGCGGACCGCGCGGATGAAAGCGACGCCATCCATGTGGGGCATCATCAAATCGGTAAGCACGACGGCAATGGTGCCGTGGTGCTTCGCAAAAACGGCCAGGGCATCGATTCCGTCGCTCGCGAGGAGAGCGGTGTAGCCGTGCGCTTCCAGGACCATGCGGACGGATTTGCGCACCCGCTCTTCATCGTCCACCACGAGGACGCATTCACCATGGCCGAGAGGGGGAGCGTCCAATGTCGCGTCGGCGACGTCCGCGGCGGCATCGCGCACCGCAGGAAGATGGATTTGGAAGGTCGTGCCCTCACCGGGCTCGCTAATCACGCCAACGTGGCCGCCGTGGCTTTTCACGATTCCCAAGACCGTGGAAGGCCCCAGCCCGGTGCCCATGCCGGGCTCTTTGGTGGTGAAAAAGGGGTCAAAAATCTGCTCGCGGATTTCGGGCGGAATGCCGGTGCCGCGATCACGAATTTCGAGCAGCACATTGGGTCCGGGCGTGGCTCCCGGGAGCATGCCGGCGTGGGTTTCATCGAGTTCACAATTGCTGGCGAAGACGCGCAACTCGCCGCCGTGCGGCATGGCGTCGCGGGCGTTGACGAAGAGGTTGAGCAGGACTTGATGGAGTTGGGTGGCATCGCCGACGACGAGCCAGAGGTCGTGCGGAAGGGAACTTTGGACGACGATGTCCTTGGGAAAGGTCTCGGACATCATTTTGACGAGTTCCTTGATGACGGAGGCGACCTGCATCGGGCGGCGTTCGCCGTCCACACCGCGGCCGAAGGTGAGCACTTGCTTGACGACCTGCGCGCCGCGGCTGGCGCTCAGCTCGATGGTTTCCACAATATCACGGTGGGCTTCCGGGGAGAGTTGGCGCCGGAGCAACGTCGCGGACATGAGGATGGGAGCGAGGATATTGTTGAGGTCGTGGGCGACGCCGCTGGCGAGCGTGCCGATGCTCTCCATGCGTTGGGCGCGGAGGAACCGCGCTTCGAGTTCCTTTTGGCCGGTGGTGTCGGTGTTGATGACGAGCACCAATTCGGGCTCGCCCCGGGCATCGCGGACCAGCGTCGCCCGGGTGCTGACGGTGATGGACCTTCCATCTTTGGCCGCCTGTTTGATTTCGCCCCGCCAGCCGTCCGTTTGGAGGAGGGCGCTCTGGATCGACTGCAGTTTTTCCGGCGTAACGAGGTTCAAATCGACGACGTTTCGACCGATGGCTTCCTGCGAGGTCCAGCCGTAAAGCCGTTCGGCGCCCTTGTTCCAAAAGCTGATCACCTGATCGGAAAAGCGGCGGACAAAGATGGCGTCATGGGCCAGGTCAAGCATCGCGGCCAGTTCCTGGACGCGATGCTCGGCACGCTTGCGCTCGGTAATGTCCATCACCATTCCAGACCGCCGAACCTGATTGCCGGCCGCGTCAAACTCGATGTTGCCGCGTTCGTACATCCAACGCACTTCTCCGTCGGGTCGCCGGATACGATACTCCGCGTCCAGGGTAGGATGCGCTGGAGAGATGCGGGTGTGCTCGGCATCGCAGGGAGGTCGATCCTCGGGGAGAACGAAACTCCAAAAATGGTCGAACGTCCCGTCGAACTCGCCGGGGGCGATCCCGAATAGGTCACAGGTGGCGTCGGACCAAGTCAAACGGCCGCTGCGCAAGTCGAGACTCCAACTACCCATACGCCCGATGCGCTGCGCATTGGCCAGCATCGCTTCCCTCTCATGCAGATGTTCCTCCGCTTGCTTGCGTACGGTAATGTCCCGGATGGTCGCGACGACGTACTCGCGTTCGAGCCGGACCAATTTGGCGCTCACCTCGATGGGGTAGAGCGTGCCATCCATGCGCCGGTGAGAGCTTTCTCTCTGGATGGAACCAGAGGAGCGCATCCGCTCGACAGCTCCCGCCCAAATCGACGGAGTCATTCCCGGATCGATGTCGAAGACCCGCAGGGCCAGATACTCATCGCGGGTGCAGCCCAGATCCGCCGGCCCCCGGGCACTGACATCGAGGAAGCGCGCGGTCTCCGGATCGATGATCTCGAAAGTATCGGTGGATTGATCCACCAAATTGCGGAACAACTGAAGTTCCTCCCGCGCCTGGCGGTGCTGGGTAATGTCCTCGGCGACGCCAGCGACGCGATAGACGACGCCCTGCGCATCGTAGACGGGAAAGGCGCGGTCGCTGATCCAGCGGATCTCGCCATCCGGCCGAATAATGCGATACTCCTCCCGATAGGTCCCCGCCACTTGCTTGGTCTGCGCGGCACGTAACACCCGGTCCCGATCTTCGGGGTGAACGGCATCCAGCCAAGCCTTGGGTTCGGCGTAGAGGCTTTGGCAGGTGCGTCCCCAAATTTTTTCGTAGGCGGCGCTGACGAAGAGCATCTCGCCCGTCGGGACACTGACCATCCAGAAGACCTCCTCGATATTTTGCACGACCTGCCGGAAGCGCTCCTCGCTTTCCCGCCGCGCATCCTCGGTCTGCTGGTGCCCGGCAATCTCGGTGCGCAAGGCCTCGTTCATCCGGGCCAGCTCCGCCGTCCGTTGCTGGACGCGTTTGTCCAATTCGCCATGCAGGGTCTGCAACGCTTCCTGGATTTGAAGCTGCTGGCTGGCTTGATTGAGGAAGCCTCTCCAACGCCGGTAAAGGAAGACGATCAAACCCACCAAGACGAGGGTCTGCACCTCAAAGACATCATCGATCCAATCGAGGTATTTCAGAATGAGGGCCTTGATCGGTGCTTGAAAGGGGTCGGCGAAAAACAAATAGCCGAAGACCGCGGCGCTGACGGCCAGAATGACCGCCAGTTCTTTTCTCATCCCGGCTTTTTGCCGGCCGGCGTTTTGCCGGGAGGCATGGCGGAGGAATTCCTCGGCGTGCTTGCGCTCGCTGATATCGGTGGAGATGCCCACCAGTTCCACCGGCTGGCCACGGGCATCGCGGATGAGCCGCCGTTTGTCCTCCACCCAGCGGAAGGTGCCATCCTTGTGGCGCAAACGGTACTCCGTGAGGCTGGCGCCGTCCGTCAAGGTTTCTGAAATGCTGGCGACCGCGCGGTCGCGATCCTCCGGATGAAGCTGTCCCACCCACCAATCGTAATGCATCGCCTCCGGCACGGAGAAGCCCAGGAGGGCGGTGACGTAATCGCTGACCAGTTGGGGAGCCACCGTTTGCCCTTCGACCTTGAGCGCGTAAATCACCGCGGGACTGTGCTCGAGCAACTGGCGCAAGAGGGTGTGGGTGGAGCGTAACTCTTCCTCCGCCTGCCGGCGCTGCTGGCGCAGGCGCGCCTGCTCCAGGGCCTGTTCGACGGCCGGCCCGAGACGCCCCAGCCGGTCCTTGAGCAGATAATCCGCCGCGCCCAGCTTCATCGCGGCCACGGCCTGGTCCTCGCCGATGGCGCCCGAGACAATGATGAAGGGGATTTCCAGCCCGCGTTCCTGCAAGAGCTCCAGCGCCTTCATGGCTCCAAACCGCGGGATCGCATAGTCGGCGAGGATGATGTCCAGGTCCGGACGCAGGTGCGCGAGATATTCGTTCTCGGAAGCGACGATTTGGTGATCGAAATCGAAGCCTTCCTGACGCAAGGCAGAGAGGAGCAACTGGGCGTCGTCGGAGTTGTCCTCGGCGATGAGGAATTGCAAACGTCGCGGCATCTTATCGCTTGGGTTTGGGCGGCTGATTGAGGAGCAGCCAAGACCTGCCTAATTCCTCGATGGCTTGCGCGAAACTGTCGAAATTCAGCGGCTTGACGATGGAGCTGTTGACGCCCGGAAGGACTACGGCCATGGCGGGGCGGAAAGCACCGAACCATGCCGTGAGCAGGATCGCGAGGACGGCGATGAGATAGGCATCTGCTTCGACGAGCCACGGTTCCCACGGACGGCCTTCCAAGGGCAACGCAACACTCACTCGGGTATCGTCATGGAGGGGGCAAGAGTGGCCGGCCGGTGGCCGCGAGGAGGCGGGGAGTTTGGACGGAATCTCTGATAAACATGTGTTTAATAAGCGCTTAAGCCAGATTTGCGATTATACACCGGCGCGTGGCTCGGGTTGCCTAGGAAAAGTCCGTATTTGTGGCCGGGAAAACTATGTATGTGTAATGAAAACCTCGACCACAAACTGGGCACCGGATGTGAAGCCCCAGTGGGCGGCCCACGGCGGCGGCGGCGAGCGCCGGCGCTAGTCACTCCGGCCCGCGGCGCCCGTCTCGAGCCATTTCCGCGCCTGGTCGAGATCGAAGAAAGTGCGAATCATTCCGCCTTTGGCGAGTTGCTCGGCCATCCGACCGACGCCAAAGGAAGTGAGATCGGCCACGACGATGGCCCACGGAGTCCGGCCAAATTTCGCACATTTGGCGTCAATAAAATTGACCATGCGACGGATATAGTCGGTGCTCGCCGCACGCGGCACCTCGCGCCGATCGAGCAAAATACCAAAACTGGGATCCAGGCGGGAATCCTGGAAGATCGTTTCCATGGTCGCCTCCCACTCATCAAAGCGAGGCTGCGACCGGTAGGTCACATGAACGCGGCGCCGGTGGAGGTCGAATTCGTAATCGATCGGGCGGTTCATGACCAATGGCGGGAGAGTGTCGGAAACTGACGGCCAAAGGCAACCGCAAAACACTCGATCACTCGCGTTCGCGGATCCAGCGAAAGGCAAAATGCTGGAGTTCGGCGGCATTCTTAAGATCGAGCTTCTCTTTGAGGCGGGCGCGATAGGTTTCCACGGTGGGAGTGGCCAGTTGAAGCTGCGCGGCGATGTCGCGCACGGTCATGCCGCGTCCAATCAAATTGAGCACCTCCAGTTCGCGATCGGTCAAACGGTCCACCGCCGGGAGGGCCATTTTCGGGCCGGCGGCAAGGAGGCTTTTGAGGTAGCCCGAAGTCAGCTTTTCGGAAAGGTAGATATTCCCAGCCATCACGCGGCGAACGGCCAGCAGGACTTCGTCGGCTGGTTGATGCTTGGTAATGTAGCCGCTGGCGCCGGCCCGGATGGCACGGTCCGCGTAGAGTGATTCTTCATGCATCGAGAGGACCAGGATCGGGAGTTCCGGATATTCGGCCCTGATGGTCTTGATCAATTCCAGCCCGCTGGAATGCTTGAGGGTAATATCGACAATGACGAGACTGGGCGAGGTTTCGCGAATGATCTGCAAGGCGTCGTCGGCATTTTCCGCTTCGCCGCAGACCGCCAGGTCGGACTCGTGATTGATGAGCCGGGAGACGCTGTCGCGAACCAACGGATGGTCGTCGACAATGACCACGCCCTTTCGTGTTTCATTCATAGAGAATCGAATCCGAAATGAAGCCGGCGCCGGCGTCCTGATCGATCAGACAAGAGACGACGGTTCCGTGCGGGGAGTTGGCGCCAATCTTGAGGACGCCACCGATGGTCCGCGCGCGGTAGGCCATGATCTTCAAGCCGATGCCGTTGCGGCCGGTGTGAGCGGCCCGGAAACCGCTCCCATCATCAATCACGCGCAAGGAAAGGTTCGCCTCGCCTCCTTCGAGGGTAATGGAGACGGAGCGGGCACGGCCATGTTTGGTGGCATTGCTGAGGGCCTCCTGGGCGATGCGAAAGAGATGCACGGACACGCTGTTGTCCTTGATTTGCACCGGCTCCGGGCAATTGAAGACGCAGGAAATTCCCAGCAAGCGCGAGGTGGTGGAGGCGAGGTCGTTGAGAGCCGATTCCAGGCCTCTGGCGTCCCGGTCCACGGGGGAGAGGCCACGGGCGAGGTCACGCGTCTCGACCATCGCTTCCTGAAGCCGATCGGCAATATCTTTGGCGGTGCTGGCATGCGCGGGCGAGAGTCCCGCCAATTCCTTCTTCAACAAGCCGGCGGTGAAGGCGATGGCCACCAGTTGCTGACAGACACCATCGTGGAGATCGCGACCGATGCGCTGCCGTTCGCGCTCGCTAATATCGGTGATATCCTTTTCCAGACGATGCATTCGCTCGAGCAATTCGACGCGGGCACGTTGGGCATCCCGTTGCTGGCGGACAGCCATGCCGGCAAAGATGACGAGGCCAAAGAACATCCAGCGCACGACCGCATCCCAAAGGAGCAACCACTCCCGGGAGTAGCGGTGGCCGGAGGCGACGTCGGCCCCCAGCCAGGCGAGAGTACTGAAGATCGAAATCGCGATGGCGGAACGTTTGTTTCCGTACCAAAGCGCCAGCAGAATCGGGATGGAGTAAAATGGAAAGATGGTCACTTCGTACCCGGTGACGTAATCGATGAAGCCAACGGCGCCCACGAGCGCGAGGGCCTGGAGAAAGATCGCTACCTGGGATTTTCGCCGAAAAAACGAAATGAAGTTTTCCAGACGGGCCATGGAAGAGAGCGGCGAATGCGGTCGGGAGCGGAATTCAGCTGCAGATCCCTGGGGAGGCGCGAGAGCGGTTTTCGTGGCGGCCATGCGAAGAATAGAGAACCACATGAGCGTCGGAAAAGCGAAGACGAACATGAGGCGTTCCGCGTTCGCGGGACGTAACATCCAACACCCGCGCGCGAAGCTTCTCGTAGCCCATGCCCGCCGTGCTTCGCACAGGGATGCAAGCGGGGATACGGGCGGGTCCAATGGGCTCCGCCACACAAACTGGTTGCCACGAAATAGCCGGCGTTTTACAACCGGCGACAAAGGCCCGGCCATGAAACTGATCCTCCCCATCCTCGCGCTCACCTGCCTGCTCGCGCCAGCCGCCCAAGCCGGCGACTTTTCGGGCAAATCGCCAAGCGGAAAGCTGAGCTTCGAATCGAAGAACGAAAAGGAGTTCTACGTCTGGCTGACCGACCAGCCGGAGAAAAAGACGCTCGTGTACAAGGAAGAAGTGGTCTTCGTCCAAGGGGCGGCGATCTCACCGGACGATATGTGGATCGGCCTCGAACACGGCGGCGCGAGCCTCGGACATACGGTGCAGTTCTTCCAGCGGCAGAAAGGATTGGACTTCAAAGCGCTCGGCGGAGGCCAGAACGACCCTGATGCCGCTGACAAAGTGGGCGGGTTCGCGCTCCAGACGCAGGGGATCAAGGAAAACATCCTCGATCATAGTTATCTGCACCCGGTGAAGTGGTCGGACGATTCCAAGTGGCTGGTGGTCTCGCTCGACGCGAAAGGGAGCTACCAGGGAAAGCAAACGCGGATCACCAACTGGCGCTGCCGCTACAATCCCGTGTCGCACATGATTGAGCCCGTGAAGAAGAATCCCGGGAAGATCGAGGTCGGCGTCAAGCCGCCGTAATGATTCCAGCAATGCGAGGGACTCTCATCTCTGACTCCCTTTGCAAAGCGCCGAAGCGGAGGGCCGTAAAAATGATCGAGATGTGCAGAACTTTCTCTGCTCAGAGAGCAATTTACGCGCGGTCACGTAATCTACCATGGTAACGATACGAAGAGAAAAAGACGCCGGGACACGCGGGGGTGCGAGCCCTGCTGCGAATCAAAAGCTGATGAATGCGAATCCTCAAACCGCAAATCTTGGAAAAATACTCGTCATCGACGATGAAGAAGCGATCCTGATCACGCTGAAAAAAATACTGCGCACGGCAGGCTACGAAGCGCAGACGGCACAAACGGGCCGCGAAGGACTGGACCTCTTCGGGCAGGGGGCCTGGGACGTGGTAATCGTGGACCGCAAGATGCCCGGAATGAACGGCGAAGAGGTGGCCGCCGAAATGAAGCGCCTAGCGCCTGCGGTCCCGATCATTCTCATCACAGGCTTCCCCGGGGCGGTCACCCGGCACGATTTGTTCCATGCGATTCTCGGCAAGCCGTTTCGACCGCCGGAATTCTTGCAATGCCTGGCCGATGCCCGGCGCCGCGGAAGCGACGATCGCGGGACTGCTTCCGAAGCGTTGCCTGAAATGAGTGAGCCGGCGCCTTCAGGCGGAGGCGCATTTTCGCTCCGCAACAGCGCACCGGAAGCGCTGTCTTCGTGGAAGATTCTCGTCGCGAAGCCCTGCCTCGGCTCGGCGTAAGACGGCGTCTGAAGTTCGCCCGCCACGCGAGTCCGTGAAATTGTCCGCCCTTTTTTCTCTCGCCGCGGTCGTCCTGGCATCCGCTTTGGCCCCTGCCGCAGAACCGCATGCCCGGCCCAACGTGGTGATCATTCTGGCCGATGATCTCGGCTACGGCAGCGTGGGGTGCTTCGGCGCGGACGACAAGCTGGTGCGCACGCCGAATATCGACCGACTCGCGCAGGAAGGAAGGCGTTTTACCGACGCCAATACCACCGCCTCGGTCTGCACCCCGACACGTTACTCGATCCTCACAGGCCGGTACTGCTGGCGCACCGCGCTGAAGTACGAAACGCTGAGTACCTTCGCGCCGCTCTTAATCGAGCCCAGCCGCTACAACCTGGCCTCGATGCTCAAGGGGCACGGTTACAACACCGCGGCCATCGGCAAATGGCATCTCGGCTACGGCTTTGCCAACAACGATCCGAAGTACCGCGTGGACTACACGGCGGAACTCAAGCCGGGGCCGCTCGAGATGGGCTTCGACTATCACTTTTCCGTGCCGCAAAATCATGGCGACATCACGGGCGTCTTCGTCGAGAACCATTTCGTCTATGGATTGCGGTCGGGAAAAATACCGACGGGGATGAAGCTGCCGGGACCGGTGCCAGACGATGAAAACTTCGCGCCGACCTATTTTAGCGAGATGCAGCAGGGACGCGGCCAGACCCCGGTGGAGATCGACGCCCCACGGCGCGTGGACGACCGCGTGATGCCCGAGCTGACGGACCAGGCCGTGCGCTGGATCGAGGAGCAGAAGGCCGGCACGCCATTTTTCCTCTATTTCGCGCCGGTGGCGGTGCACGAACCGGTGACACCGTCGCGGGACACCAAGGGCACGAGCAAAGCCGGAATTTTTGGCGACTGGATCCACGAGCTGGACCGCACGGTGGGGCGCGTCCTCGACGCGCTCGACCGGCAGGGTCTCGCGCAAAACACCCTCGTGATCTTCACCAGCGACAACGGCGGCATTTTCGAGCCAGCCAATAAGACGCGGCCGGAGAGCGTCGCGGCGCAAGCCGGTCTCGCGGTGAACGGTCCGTGGCGCGGCGGAAAGACGCACGTGTTTGAAGGCGGATTCAAGGTGCCCTTTATCGCGCGCTGGCCGGGAAGAATTCCGGCCGGCACGGAAAGCCGTGAGATGATCAGCCTCGCGGACATCCTTGCGACGACCGCGGCGGTGGTCGGCGAGACGCTGCCGCCCGCCGGGAAAGCGGCCGAGGACAGCTACAGTTTTTTGCCGGCGCTCCTCGGAGAAAGCGGCGATGCGCCGATGCGACCGGATATGATCGTCCATAGCAACGACGGTGTTTTCGCCATTCGCAAAGGACCTTGGAAATGGATCGAGGGCGTGCCGGTGCCACAAATCGGCCCCGCCCTGCGCAAGGCGCATGCACCGGAATTTCACCGCCAGTTGTACAATCTGGCGGACGATCCCATGGAGACCAATGACGTGAGCGAGCAGCATCCCGAGGTGGTGAAAGAGCTGGAAGCCCTGCTCAACCAGGAGCGGGATGCCGGCCATACGCGCGATCTTCCGAGGGTCGCGGCTGCGCAGAAGGGCGGGATGAGACCGATGGGACAGATGGCGCAGACCACCGCCGCCGCAATGGTAGACGCCGGCACGATGCGCGGGAAAGTGATGTGCGGTTACCAAGGCTGGTTTCGCTGCCCCGGCGATGCCGCCGGCCTCGGGTGGATCCACTACTGCCGGGGCCCAAAGATCGCCCCGGAGTCGCTCACTTTCGAGATGTGGCCGGACGTGCGCGAACTGGCCAGAGAGGAGCGTTTTCCCGCGCCCGGCTTCACGCTGCCCGACGGCTCACCGGCGGAACTTTTCAGCTCCGATAATGCCGCGACGGTGGAACGCCATTTCGAGTGGATGCGCGAGTACGGGATCGACGGAGTGTATCTCCAGCACTTCCTCGTCGATCTGCCCGGCGGGCGAAGCGAAAACCGATACGCGACGCGCCGCCACGTGCTCGATCATGTCCGACACGCCGCGGAGAATACCGGGCGGGTGTGGGCGATTTCCTTCGATGTCGCCTCGGTGCCCACCGGGCAGATTTACGATTTGCTGACCACGGAGTGGCGCCGGCTG
>Ga0302324_100002855_pt1 | contig 39268 bp, 35 predicted proteins | sample Palsa_T0_1_FD_201949 | JGI IMG/M metagenome (GOLD analysis project Ga0302324, IMG submission 201949) | Peat permafrost microbial communities from Stordalen Mire near Abisko, Sweden - Palsa_T0_1 | ecosystem: Environmental > Terrestrial > Soil > Palsa > Peat permafrost | place: Sweden: Abisko...
CCGGCGATGGCGACCAAGACTTCGAACGCCACGCCCCGGCACCACGCCGAATCGGACCCAGCGTGAACCTTTAGGCGGCATCTACCTTGACGCTCACCGGTAGTCGATGTTGAAGCCTGCCGCAGGCTTGCCGACCTCAAACCACGCTTGAAACGGTGGAAGGACGACGCACGATTGATGCTTCGCGAGATCCACGAGGACGCGCAGTCGATGCGGTGCGCTTTCCTCCTCGTCGATTCGTTCGGGCTCGCGGACCCGAAGTCGCCCGAAGTCGCGGCCCAGGTATCCGGACGGAGGGATCGTGGCGAACCTCGCGAGCGTGAGGAGGGAGTACGCGTCCTCGGGTTCGGGCGGGGTGGGTCGCTTCTGCACCTCAGGGAGCTTGCGGGTCTCGGCCACGAAGACGTTGTCCGGGAACGTGAGGTCGATCTCTAGGTCCTTGGCGTTGCCAACACCCACGTTCACGAGCACGAGCCGGAGACCGAACGTATGCGCCTGCTTGACGGCAACCTTCGTCGACGCAACCATCCAAGCGCGCAGCTCCCCCAGATAGCGTTCGACCGCCTTAGCACTGGGAGGACGCTTCATGAGACTCGAAACAATTCGATCCCGAAGTTCGAGGCTGCTGCGTTCGGCCTCGATCTCTTCGCCGAGATCCTTCTTCGCTGGCGCTTCAAGACCGGCGAGGTGGACGGTGGTGACCTTCTCCCCGCCGCCCTCGAATTCGGTGAGCGTCAAGGTAGATGCCGCCTAAAGGTTCACGCTGGGTCCGATTCGGCGTGGTGCCGGGGCGTGGCGTTCGAAGTCTTGGTCGCCATCGCCGGCACCATGCTCGTCGTCGGAGGCGCTCCGATGCGGAGCCCCTCCGCCGCCCGAGCCTTGGTCTGACGATCGCGAAGGTTGAGGGACACGTGAGCGGGCGCGTTCCACTGGCGTGGATGCCGACTCCAGCGAGCCGGGTGCCGTCGTTGCGCGGCCGCGTAGACGTCACGGCGTGCGAGCAGGACGCCGACGTCGTGGCCTCTGTGGCGTTCGTCCGGCGTGACGAAACCGATGGCGCTGTGTCGATGCTCGCCGTTGTACCACTCGACGAAGCGCTCGACCCACGCCCACGCGGCGTCGATCGACGCGAAGGGTTTGCGTGGGTACGAGGGGACGTACTTCAACGTGCGGAACAGCGCCTCCGAATAGGGGTTGTCGTTGCTGACACCCGGCCGGCTGAACGACGGAACGACGCCGAGCGATTGCATCGTGACGAGCATCGCCGAGCCCTTCATGGGGCCCCCGTTGTCGGAGTGCAACGTGAGAATCTGGGGCTGCACGTCGTGTTCGATGCACGCATCCGCGAGCAGACGTGCCGCATGCTCGGCGCTCTCTTCACCGAGTACAACGGCCTTCATGATGCGCCGGCTCCACACGTCGACGAACAGGTACAAGTAGAAGAAGGTCCCCCGCGTCTTGGCGGGCAGGTACGTGATGTCCCAGCTCCAGACTTCGTTGGGGCCTGTAGCAATCAGCTCCTCCGGCCGCTCTACGGTTCGCGGCTTGCTCGGGCTGCGGTGGGCCATCTGCCCTTCGGCGTGGAGGATGCGATAGAAGGTCGACTCCGAGGCGATGTACTGGCCCCGATCGGCGAGCCGGGGAACGATCTGCTTGGGCGCCAGGTCGCGGAATTCCGGAGCATTGGCCGTCTCGACGACGACCTTCCGCTCCTGGTCGGTGAGCTTCTGTTGCGGCGTCGAGTGAGGACCCTTGCGCTGGTCGGCGCCCCCGTCGCGTTGTTTCTGCCAACGCTGCACCGTTCGTGGGTCCAGGTCGATCTCGCGGCATGCGGCCGACAGACGGCAGCCATTGGCCATGGCCTCGGCGATCAGCGAGAGAGTCGTGACGCGCACGTCGTTCATGTGTCTTCGCCCTCTTCCCCCCAGAGGGCACCGGCTTTTTTTCTTAGGACCAGCAGTGCCGCCGTTTCCGCGAGCGCAGCCTCCTTGCGCTTCAGCTCGCGCTCGAGATCCTTGATGCGCTTCTGCTCGTCGTTACGGGGCTTCTTTGATGGGCTGAGGCCCGCGACGGCAGCGGTTCGAACCTCCTCGCGAAAGCGTGCGAGGTCCGCTTCGTGGAGCCCCTCGCGCCGGAGAAACGCACCCAGCTCGGCCTCCGCCACGGCTGCCAGCACGACGCGGACTTTTTCTTCTGCAGACCACTGCGATGGACGCCGTTCCGCGGACGGTGCACCTCGCGGTTTGGACTTCTTCTTGGCCACGCTCGCCAATGTAGCGGCCCCACGGAGCCATCGCGACAGAGTGGGCTGTGAGATCCCCACCTCTTCCGCAAGCGCTCCCGCCGACATCGCCGCTGGGCCTGTCATTCGCTCGACCATTCGGGCTCGAAAACCTTCGCTGTACTCGCTCATCTCCACGGCCTACTCGCCCCCGAGGTCTCGTCTCGTTGAGGCGGCAACTATCCTGACGCAGGGGGGAGACGCCCGCCTCTCACCGTCGCCGACGAGGCCATCGACGACGAGGAGGCCCCCATCAGCGCGGAGGCCGCGGGTCTCCCGGTGACGCGGGCGCTGACCCACGCGTTCCTGGCCACGAAGGCGGTGCAAGACCGCATCCGCGAGGTCGTCGAGTATCGCGTTCCACGTGGTACGCAGAAGAGCGACGTGAACGACGTGATCCAGGAGGCTAACCTCCGCGCCGTCGCGACGACCTCCCTGGCGCGGTCCATCCCCGCGATGCGCCCGTGGATCTCGCGCATCGCCCAGAACGCGGTCATCGATCACTTCCGGGGGAACGCCAGGCACCTGAAGTGGCTCGATCGCTCGGTCGACGTCCAGGGCCTCCCGCCCGACGCCGCGCTCGAAGCCGATGCTCTCGAGAGTACGCCCGAGGATGCGGCGGCGCCGCCGCGTCCCATCGAGTCGATCGACGAGCAGTCGCTCCAGCGATGGCTCGAGACGCACGTCACGACCAAGGCCGACCGCCTGACGCTGGAGATGATCCGGCAGAAAGCCGCGGCGGGGGGAAAGGCCAACGCGGCGATCGCGGCGGAGTTCGGGATCACCGAGGGCGCCTACCATCAGCGCGTCCACCGCTTCAAGGCCAAGTGGCTGCCGAGGTGGAGGCAGTATCGGAAAGACAGGCAGCGGGCGATGGTGGTGTGGCTGGCCGTGGGAGGCGCTGCACTGCTGGTCGCGGCGCTGTGGTGGCTGCTCTACGGGCCGAAGACGACCGAGCGAATCGGGCCGACGGATGGCCCCGACCTGCGGCCCGTGCCCACGGGTTCGGTGCCCGCACCGGAGCCGGAACGCTTCAATCAGGCGCAACCGACGCACGAGGAACCGTCGAAACCGGAGCCGCTGAACGCGGAGCCGCTGAAGCCGTAGGTGGCGCCGCAAGAGCACCCGAGGCGATCCCGTTCGCTCAGACCATCGAGGTGATCTGGCGCTCGGCGAGGAGGGCCGTGATCTGGGCGATCACGTCGGCCTCTGGCTCGATGCCGCGGATGCGCAGGTCGCAGGCCTGCGCGCTCGCGTCGGTCGGGTCGATGTCGATCAGCAGCATCGGCGCGTCGGGGATGAGCGCCTGTACGGCGGTCGCGTCGGCCAGACCGATGGCGTTGGTCGTCGAGACGACGATCAGGCCCGCATTGAGCAAGAGGTGCACCACCTCGCCGAACCGGCGCACCAGCTCGGACTGCGCGGCATCCACCCACAGATCGTGGTCGACACCGAGAAGGACGTTCTGGCCGTCGAGCATGTAGGCGGTGCGGCCGGCGTCGAACAGTGCCCGCTCGAGCGCGCGCGCGTAGCGCATCTTGCCCGAGCCGGCCTTGCCGACGAACATCACCAGGGCGGAGCGGTGCCCGCTGCGCCGGGCGCGATCGGCGGTGGTCACCCCGCCCGGCACCCAGTTGAAGTCGCGCGTGCGCGCTTCGGCTCGAAGGTCGCGCAGGTCGTCGGCGACCGCGGCGGTGATGATGCCGCCGCCGGCCATATCGTAGCCGTCGACGATCACGAAGCGCCCGGTGGCCTCGCAGTCGCTGGTCAAATCGAACGCCACCGGCTGCCGCACTTCCAGGGTCACGTCGGCCACGTCGTTCCGATCGACCTGGCTCTTGTCCAGCCGGTGATCGAGCTCGCTGGCGTCAATCACCTTGTTGATCCGGTGAAGCACCACCGGCACCGCGGCGGTGCCGAGCTTGAGCTTGTAGTCGCGCCCCGCGATGAGCGGCTTCTTGCCGAGCCAGATCATGTTGGCCCGCAGCCGCGTCGAGACCAGCGGCGGCCGCTCGACGTGGCTCATGATCTCGCCGCGGGTCACGTAGATCTCCTCGGTCAGCGTGAAGCCCGTCGACCACCCCGCCTCGATGCGGGTGCGCGGCGGGGCGTTGAACGCCTCGATGCTCCGTACCGTGGAGATCTTGTTCGACGGGGAGAACACCACCTTGTCGCCGACCGCGACCCGACCCGCCTCGATTCGCCCCGCGAAGATCCGCCGGTCGTCGCCGTGCTTGGTGAACTTGTAGACCGCCTGAAGCGGCATTCGCAGCGGCTGCTCGGTCCGGGGCGGCGCCTTGGGGAGCTTGTCCAGAAGCTCCAGCAGCGTCGGCCCGTCGTACCAGGGGGTGGCCTTCCCCCGGGAGGCCAGGTTCTCCCCCGCGATGGCCGCGACCGGCACGAAAGCGCGCGGGCTGACCGCGCCGATGCCCTCCAGGAAGGCGCGGTACTCGGCCTCGATGGCGCGAAAGTGCTTCTGGTCGTAGCCGACCAGATCCATCTTGTTCACGCAGACCACCACCTGCCGGATGCCCAGCATGGCCAGGATGTAGCCGTGGCGGCGGCTGTTCTCGCGCACGCCTTCCTTGGCGTCGATCACCAGCACGGCGGCCTCGGCGCGCGCGGCGCCGGAGATCATGTTCTTGAGGAACTCGATGTGACCGGGGGCGTCGATGATGATGTAGTCGCGCGTCGCGCTCTTGAAGAAGCAGCGAGCCGTGTCGATGGTGATCCCCTGGTCCTGCTCGTCGGAGAGCGCGTCCAGCAGGAAGGCGTACTCGAACGGCTTGCCGGTCCGCTCGCACTCGCGCCGGACCGCTTCGAGCTTCCCCTGCGGCAACGCCCCGGTGTCGGCCAGCAATCGCCCGACCACCGTGCTCTTGCCATGATCGACATGGCCAACGATCACCACATGGAATGTCTGCCGCTCGGCCTCGGGCACGCGGGCGTTCTCTATCACATGTAACCGTCGCGGCGGAGCTCTTCGAGGCCGTGCTTACCGTCTTGCAGGCGGCCGGAGCGCTCGGCGACGTTTCGCAGGGCGCCGCTCCTCAGCTCGACGATGATGTCGTCGACGTTCTTCGACGTGCTCTTGATGGGCGACTGGCAGGGCCCGCAGCCGAGGCTGCGGTACCGGGTTCCCGAACCTTGATCGTAGTAGAGGGGCACGGTGGGGATCGCCTCGCGCTTGACGTACTCCCAGATGTTCAGCTCCGTCCAGTCGAGGAGCGGGTGGATCCGCACGTGCGTCCCGGGGGCGAAGTCGGTCTTATACTGGTTCCAGAACTCCGGCGGCTGATCGCCCACGTCCCACAGGTTGTTCTTGTCGCGGGGCGAGAAGTAGCGCTCCTTCGAGCGGCTGCCCTCTTCGTCCGCGCGCGCGCCGACGATGACGCCGGTGTAGGGCTGATGATCGTCGTCGGTCTCGTACTGGCCGGTCTGCAGGTTGAGCCGCCGCCGGATCCCGGTACCGTGCAGCGTCGCCCCCAGCGCCTGCGCCTTCAGCCTGCCGCAGCAGGCGGTGCGGACCTGGGCCTGCTCCTCGGCCGACATGTTGGGGTTGGCCGCAAGCCTGTCCGGGAAGGTGTCCTGGGCGGCCAGCGCCTCGACGTTCTGGCCGACCACCATCTGCAGCTTGTATTCCAGCGCCAGCTTGTCCCGGTAGGCGATCATCTCGGGCAGCTTGTAGCTGGTGTCGATGTGGACCAGAGGAAACGGCACGTGGCCGAAGAAGGCCTTTCTGGCCAGCCACAGCAGCACCGTCGAGTCCTTGCCGATCGACCAGAGCATGCAGAGCCGCTCGAAGTGCCGGAAGGCCTCGCGCAGGATGTAGACGCTCTGCTGTTCCAGCTGCTCGAGGTGATCCATCGATGGTCGGGTGCTCGGGGGTCGGAGGGACGGCGGATGGTGAGCGCCCAATCCTGCCACCGTCCCTTGGGCGCCGCCAGCAGCTCGATCGACGCCCCCTCGAACGCCCGCGTTCTTACGGCTCAGCCGCTGGTGCGTCGTCTCCATCAACCGATGACGCCGCGCAACGCATCGCGCGCACGGGCATTGTCCTCCGGGAGGCCCAGCGAGATTCGCGCCCACCGATCGAGCGGCGGGAACGCTCGCCCGATGTCCACCCCGCGAGCCAGCATGGCGGCGGCGAACTCCTCATGGGGGCGGCCCGTCTCGAAGAAGACGAAGTTGCCGGTCGACTCGGCAGATCCACGCACGTCCGGCGTTCGTAGTCCTGCGTGAACTCGAGGTAGGCTTCGTCCACGAGGACCAGCGTGCGCGGTGTAGCGGGCGAGATCCGCGAGTCCCCCGCGAACGGCGGCAATGGCCTGAGGGGACGGCCCGAATGGGTTCTCGTTCAGATCGAGATGCACCGGGGCCGCCGGTGATGGCTGGGTGGCGCCCGGTTGCGGCAGGAGCGTCCGGTCGCTGGGTGCGCAGGCATCGAGGGCGAATCCTGCGATGGCGAGTGTGCCGGAGCCCAGCCACTGCCTGCGCCCCACCCGCGCCACCGGTGGACGCCCCCGCGCAAGGATCTCGCTCGATGCGGAGGGCGTGACCGTCCCACCGGGAGGGGACGAGGGTCTCATGGGCCGTCGTCGGCGAGCACGCTCACGATGGGCTCGGGCGGCGTGAGCGCGACCTCCCGCGGGCCCGGTCGCGGCGCCTTCGTTCCGCCCTCCGGGAGAAAGCCGTCGGACTGGCGGCTCCAGAGCCGATAGTAGGCGCCGCGCTGCCCGAGGAGCTGCGCGTGCGACCCGTCCTCGACGATCCGCCCCTGGTCGAACACGAGGATGCGGTCGAGGTGCGCGATGGTGGAGAGCCGGTGCGCCACGACGATCACGGTCTTGCCGGTCATCAACCGGTCGAGCGCGTCCTGGATCACGTGCTCCGTGATGGAGTCGAGGCTCGAGGTGGCCTCGTCGAGGATGAGCACCGGGGTGTTCTTGAGGATGACCCGCGCGATCGCGACTCGCTGGCGCTGGCCGCCGGAGAGCTTGACGCCGCGCTCGCCAACCATGGCCTCGTAGCCGCCGGGGATCTCGCCGATGAACTCGTCGGCATGGGCCAGCGCCGCCGCCGCGCGGATCTCGGCGTCGGTCGCCGCCAGTCGGCCGTAGCCGATGTTCTCGCGGAGGCTGCGGTGAAACAGGGTCGGGTCCTGCGGGATCAGGCCGATCTGCGTGTGGAGGGCGTCCTGGGTCATCGAGCGCAGGTCATGCCCGTCGATGAATATGGCGCCCGCCTGCGGATCGTAGAGGCGCAGCAGCAGGCTCACGAACGTCGACTTGCCCGAGCCCGAGAAGCCCACCAGGCCGACGCGCTGGCCGGGCGCGATGACGACCGACAGGTCGTTGAAGACCTGCTTGCCGTCCGCATACTGAAAGTCGACGCCTCGGAACTCGATGGCGCCGTCGACGACGGGGGCCGCCGCGGCGTCCTTGGCGTTCGCACGGTCGACGACCTCGTGGGGTCGGATGATGGTGCGCACGCCGTTCGCCACGTTCCCGACGAACTCGAAGAACTCGAGAAAGCGCCGGCTGAGGTTTCGCACCTCGGCGATGATGAGAAGCGACAGGCTGAGGGCCATGACGAACTGACCGACGTTGACCGCGCCGCGGCTCCACAGGCGAAGCGCCACCACGACCATGCCCACCTTGAGCACCGCGGCGGCGCTGAACTGAAACCAGCGCACGCGCTCCATGACCCGGTTGGCGCGTAGAACCGCCGCGAGCTCGCGCTCCTGGGTCAGCCCGAGTTGGTCGCGCTCGAAGCCGAGCCGCGCGAACAATCGCGCCGTGGAGAGGTTGGTCACCGAGTCGACGATGTGACCCGTCGTCTCGCTGCGCCCCGCGGCGGCGGACAGAGCATAGGGCTGACAGCGCCGCGCGAGCACGAACGAGACCCCGATGAAGGTGACCGACCACGTCGCGGCGAAGAGGCCGAGCCAGCGGTTCGCCGAGAAGAGGAGAATGTTCGAGACACCGATGGTGATGGCGATCGGCCAGAACTCGGTGAGCAGCGTCCACAGCGTCTGCGTGACGCCCTGCGACGCCTCGCTGATGCGATGGGCCAGCGCGCCGGCGAAGTTCTCGCTGAGAAATCGGTGCGAGTGATACTGAAGATAGTGGTAGAGGGCGCGCGCGACCTCCTGGCGCTGCCGTGGGCCGACGCGAAACTGGATGGCGCTCGTCGCGCGCCCGAACAGGAGCTCGCCCACGCTGAAGGCCACGAAGAGAAGGAGCGGCCCGTGAAGGCTGGCGATCACCGCTTCGGGCGACCCGTGGCTGCGGGTGACGCCGGTGATGATCCGGTTGACCGCGTACGGGATGAGAATTCCGCACGTCGCGTTGCCGGTCTCCGTTCCCCACATCGCCCAGAACCAGGGCCGATAGATGCCGTGCACGAAGTGCAGGATGAAACGCACGGGTGTGGCGGGGAGCGGCGGCGTGGCCGGGGCGCGCTGGAACTCTTCGGACGACCTGCTCATGAGTCTCCACCGTAGCGCGGCCCGATCGGCGATCGTGCGCTGGAACCGTCGCGGGGGCGGCGCCGGATCACAGGTCGGCGTATTGCAGCTCGTCCGCGATGAGAATCCGCTCGAGGACGCGCGGGAAATCCCCGTAGTTACGCACCGCGTAATGCACTGCGGCGCGGTTGTCCCAGAACGCGACCGAGTTGGGGCGCCACGAGAACCGCACCTGATACTCGGGCTTCTGGTACGCCGCGAGGACGAGGCGCAAGACCTCCTGGCTCTCGGCGATGTCGAGCCCGATGACGTGCGGTCGCTGCGTGAAGTTGACCCAGAGGGTCTTCGCACCGGTCTCCGGGTGGGTTCGAACGATGGGGTGCGCGACGATGGGGTAGTCGAGGCCCACCCGGTTCAGGGCAGGGCGGAAGTCGTGCGTGACGTGCAGGCCCTCGAGGCGCTTCTTGACCTCCTCGGACAGGCCTTCGTAGGCCGCGGCGGCATCGACCCAGACCGTGTCGCCGCCGACCGGCGGCAGGTTCTTCGCTCGCAGGACCGCCCCCCAGGTGGGCACCAGGCGCCAGCTCGTGTCGGTGTGGTAACCCGCCTCGAGGCTGGTGGGATCGCTGACGCGTTCGTATTTGGCGAAGTCAGCCGCCGAGATCTTGTGGATCTGGGCGATCTTCTCGTCGCGCGTGGTGTTCGGGTGCGTGTAGAGCTTCCCGAAGCGCGCCGCAAAGGCCGCGTGCTGCTCGGCCGTCAGCTCCTGATCGCGGAAGAACACGACCTTGTACTTCAGCAAGGTCCTCTTGATCTCGTCCCGGATCGAATCCGTGATCGGCTGAGAAAGATCGACCCCGCTGATCTCCGCTCCGATCGCCGGCTCGAGCGGCACGACGACCAGTTGGCCCTCGATGACCGATGACAGATTGCTCGCTGCGCTCATGATGCGTTGTCCTTTCGTTGGGCTTCGTTCGACCGGCCAGCTTGCCGCGTTGCCACCCGTGCTGGAGGAGCTCCACATCGAGTGGACATCCGTCGGCATGCAAGCTCGAGAGACCGGCCGGTCGCGTCCCGATCCTGGTCGCCGCCGCGCGTGCGGCGAAACGGTGCGTCCAGGCCACCGCGACGATGCGGACGGTAGGCCGCGACCCGGGGCACGTCCAATGAAAGTGCCCAATCTAGAACATTGGGCTTTCGCATAGGACGGTCGCGGCGGTCAGAAGTCGGCCCCCAGGCGCCCGTCGTCCTCCGCGGCTTTCGGGCACGCGGAGCCCTCCGTCATCCGCGACCAAGTGTCTCCTATAGGGGACCCAGTGACAAACTGGAAGACAGAGTCTTGCGTTCAGCCGCGGCTCTGGCTACGAAGGACGCATGCAACTCCGCTACCTGGGAAGGACCGGCATTCGCGTCAGCCCGTTGACCCTCGGCTGCATGATGTTCGGCGGAAGGACCAGCCCCGAAGACTCGCAGACCATCATCGACCGCGCCATCGACGCCGGGATCAACTTCCTCGACACCGCCAACGTCATCGTGCCGTTCTACGACGCCGCGTTCGGGCCTCACCAGCACCGCTGGTGAGGCTCACGGTACGTTCAGCCGCCGTCGCCCGGAGGCAGTGGTCTCAGCGACCTGCGCCAAGAGGGCGCGCGCCGTCCCCGATCCGCAGAACTTGAGGATACGCACGTTCGCCCCTGTCTTTGCCGCCTCGCGCTTCGCGACGTGGACTGCGCCATGGCTGTTGGTCCCGGTGATGATGAAAAGAAAGTCCGTACGATGGACGAGCGCCGCGAGCCGTGCCTTGGCGTTGCCTCGCACGCTTCCGTCGTGCACCTCGACGTCGAGTCCGAGCTCCTCGCCGAACGTGGCCAGATCGCGCCCTGTCCGGTGGACTCCTCCGACGAACCCGACCCGCAGTCGCTGACTCATCTGCGGCTCCCGTTGCGCCTGTACGTTTCCCGGGAAACCCCCTGCATGCCCATGTTTGGTCAGTAGTGAATCGATCCCCGGCTGCCCCCGCCGGTCGCGATGGCATCGCCGTTGATGGCGACACTCCTCGGGGAAGCGAGGAACGCCACGACCCACGCCACCTCCGACGAGTCGACGATGCGACCGATGCTCGATGAAGCCGCCAGAGTAGCTTCCGACGCCCGATCCGTGCGCTCGGTCCGTGTGGCTCCCGGGTGGACCGCGACGACGTTGATGCCTTTGGGTCCCAGCTCGTCCGCCAGGTTCTTGGTGATGGCGGCGACGCCGACGTTCCGCAGGGTCGCGACGGTGCGGCCGGTGCGATGGACGGCCAGGCCGCCGATGTTGATGATTCGTCCCCAACCGTTTGCGATGAGGTGTGGGGCGACGGCGCGGGCCGTCCGCAGGTACCCGACGACTTTGACGTCGATGTCCTCAAGGACCTCGGCGTCGACCAGCTCTTCGAGGCGCGTCGCGCTGGAGACGCCGCCCGGGACGGCGGCGTTGTTGACGAGGATGTCCACCCCACCCAGCTCGGCGATCGCCGTGGCCACCAGGGCGTCCACAGCGTCCTTCTCCCGCGTGTCGGCCACCGCAGGGATCACCCGACGACCCGTTGCTGCCGAGATCTCGGTCGCCGTCGCCCTCAGCGGGTCCTTGTTGCGCGCCGCGATGACCACGTCGGCGCCCTCCTCGGCGAGTTGACGCGCGATGGCCTTTCCGATGCCGCGGCTTCCACCGGTGACGATCGCACGTTTGCCCTTGAGCTCGAGATCCATGGTTCTTTCTACCGCCTGTCGGTCTCTCATGCGAGACAAAAAGCATCGAGTGCGGGACATTCGCGGGCGGAACGTGCCGCTTGCGGCGCCTGGTCTCCTATACTAGACAGAGGGAAAATGACCCTCGGTCCCCCCTCTCCGACTCGCCGGGCTTCCTGGTTTTCGCTCGATTGGGCGTCGCTGATCGTCGCCGTCGTGCTGGCGGCGCTCGTTCGATTCGGCATCCTGGGGAACGTTCCATGGTGACCGCGGACGAGGGCGTTCACCCCGATCCGGCTGCGGACACGGAACGCGCCTCCCTGGTCCTCCGCGCCGTGCGTCTGTTGCCAGGCCTCGTCCTGCTTGCCGCGATAGGGTACCCCGCCAAGCGCCTGGAGGGCCTTTTGAGGGCCTTCGGTCAGGCCCATCATATCGCTCTTCCGAACATCGAGTACGTGCTGTGGGCCATCATCTTCGGATTGGTGGTGGGAAACGCACTGGGAGCCCTCGGCCTCTTGCGCGTCTTCACGCCGGGCATCGATACGTACGAGTTCTTCCTGAAGGTGGGAATCGCGCTGCTGGGATCTCGGTTCTTGCTGGGAGACGTGGCCAAGATGGGGGGCCTCAGCCTGGGGCTCGTGGTCATCGAGTTCGCCATCGCCGGTGTGCTGATGGTGGCGCTGGGCCGGGTGTTCAAGCTCGGTCCGAAGCTGACGGCGTTGCTCGCGGTGGGATCGGCGGTGTGCGGCGTCTCGGCCATCATCGCGACGCAGGGGGCCATCGACGCAGACGACGAGGACACCTCCTACGCCATTGGCGCCATCCTGGCGCTGGGGGCCGTGGGCCTCTTTACGTTTCCCGCGATCGGACACGCGCTGCACATGGGCGATCACCCCTTCGGGTTGTGGGTCGGTCTGGCCATCGACAACACGGCGGAGGTGACGGCTGCCGGCAGCATGTACTCCGACGAGGCGGGCAAGTGGGCGGTGCTGGCAAAAACCGCACGCAACGCGACCATCGGCTTCGTGGTCCTCGGGGTCGCCATCTACTTCGCCGGCCGCGCGGGGAAGAAGCTCCAAGGTTCGCGAGCCTCGCTGGTGTGGTCCAGGTTTCCGAAGTTCGTGCTGGGCTTCCTGCTCGTCTCCGCGCTCGCCAGCGCGCACGTGTTCGCGCGGTCGCAGCTCACCAGCCTGGCCAACCTGAGCCGGTGGGCCTTCTTGCTCACCTTCGCCGGGGTCGGCCTCAAGACGAACTTCGTCGAGTTGCGAAAGCAGGGCCTACGCCCGCTCGTCGTCGGGGCCATCGGCGAGATCGTCATCGCGGGCGTGACGCTGGGCGCAGTGCTCGCCACCGACGCCATCTGGGGACCGCTCTGAGGCGCACGGCGCAGGTCATGGCGTGCTCGCCACGGAAGGCGGGGCTATCTGGTCGATCGCCGCCAGATCGGCGGTCGACAGCTCCCGGCCACCGGCGGCAGCATTGGCACGGATCTGGTCGGCACGGATGACCGTGGCCCGGAACTACGTCCTGCCGTAGGCGATGATGTCGATGCATCGGCTCTCGCGCGTGCTGCGGTTCTCGTAGGAATGCGAAAGATTCGCGGAGAAGAACAGCGTATCCCCTGCGACGAGGTCGTGCTTGTCGTCGCCCGCCGTCACGCGCAGCGCGCCGGTCAGAAGGATGACCGCCTCCTGCGTCCCCGGGCCGTGGGGTTCGCTGCGGTGCAAGCCCTTGGTCTGGATGCGGAGCTCGTACACCTCGATGCGGTCCGCGGCACCGAATGCCGAGAGAAGGCGGCTCTCCATTTGCCCGTCGGTGCTGCGAAGGGCGATCGCGTCGCCCGCGCGGAGCAGCCGGGTCTGTGACGCCTCCGGAGCGCCGACGAGCGCCTGGAAGGGAACACCGAGCCCGACGGCGACCTTCCACACGATTCCGAGGGTGGGATTCGTCCGGGCGCCTTCGATCTGCGAGAGTGCCGCGCGGCTCACGCCGCTCGCCTGGGCGAGTTGATCGAGGGAGAGCTGGCGCTCGGCGCGGAGTCGCCTGACGTGATCGGCGACCCGACGCGCGAGTTCGGCCGCGCCGACGTCGTCGCCCAGTCCCTCGACGGTGGGCCGCTTGGGAGGCGAGGGAAGGACCTGAGCTGCAGAGGAGAGACGGGCGCTCCGTGGGCGTGCGACCATTGGGGACCAACCTATCCGCTCGGAAGACCACGGACAAGTCGGGGCGCGACCCAATCGTTCGCCGGTCAGCGACGCCGTCTCGGTCCAGACCGACGTCGTCGCTCCGCGGTACGTGCGGTAAGACCCGCCGAGGTCAGTAGGGCTTGTCGCCCCGTTCCATGACGAAGCTCGACGGCGGCGCGTGGACTCCGTTCACCGTCGTCCCGCCGTTATGGATGCTCGGAAACATCGGCTGCATGTTCTGCGGAAACCCGAACGTCGGCTTCGTCAGCGCGTCGAGCCTGCGTAGCTCCTCGGCCGCGAGCGTCACGTCCACCGCCTTGAGGTTGTCTTCGAGCTGGGCAAGGCGCCGGGCGCCGATGATCGTCGACGTCACCCCCGGCTGCGCCTGCAGCCAGGCGATCGCCACGCGGGCGACCGTGCTGTCGTGCGCCTTGGCGATGATCTCGAGCTCGTCGACGACCGCGAAGCTCTTCTCGTTGATGAACGGGTCGAGGAAGAAGCCGCGGTCGCCCTTCACCTGGCCCGCGGTCTTTCGCGTGTACTTCCCGCTCAGCGCGCCGCTCTTGAGCGGCGACCACGGCGTGATCCCCAGGCCGAGCTCGCGCGCCATGGGCACGAGCTCCTGCTCGACGGAGCGCTCGAGCAACGAGTACTCGATCTGCAGCCCGACGAAGGCCGACCAGCCTCGGAACCTGGCGGTGACGTTGGCTTCGGCAACCTTCCACGCCGGGGTATCGGAGACGCCGAGGTACCGCACCTTGCCGGCGCGGACGAGGTCTTCGAGCGCAGCCATCGTCTCGTCGATGGGCGTGTGAACGTCCCAGTTGTGCAGCCAGTAAAGGTCGATGTAGTCGGTCTGCAGGCGCCGCAGCGAGTTCTCGCAGGCGCCCACGATGGCCTTGCGGCTCGAGCCGCCGCCGTTCGGATCCCCCGGGTAGAGGTTGCCGCTGAACTTGGTCGCGATCACCAGCCGGTCGCGCCTCGCCCGGTGGCGCCCGACGTGGTCACCGATGATCTTCTCGGAGTGACTCTTCGTGTAGAAGTTCGCGGTGTCGATGAAGTTGCCGCCGAGCTCGATGAATCGGTCGATGATCTGCTGCGACTCCTCGACGCTCGAACCCCACCCGAGGTCTTCGCCGAAGGTCATCGCACCGAGACAGAGCGGGCTGACACGGAGGCCAGAGCGGCCAAGCGTCACGTAGTGGTCGAGCGGCATGGGAGCTCCCGGGACGTGCTAGGTGGTTCATCGCGCCACGTTGTTTACGTTGCATATCGCTTGCTCACGCCCTTGTCATCCAAGCACGAAGATGCACCCGTAGTTCGAGGGCACGTCGATGGACTGAGCGTCGCCTGCGCTTGCTACGTTGATCGTCCACGGCTCCGGGCGCGCGTCGGCGTCGAGCTGCTCGGTCCATACGCCTGCTTTCGGGAACGGAACATTGATGGTCGCGCCATTCGCCGCGAAATTGAGTAAAACCATGGCATACTGCTCGGGGTTCGCGGCGTCGGCCGGCGCGTGGCGGTGGTACGCGATGATCTCCGTGCCCTGGAGCGATTGCTGATTGTAATAAAACGACTCGCGGCTCCGGAGCGCGGGGGTGCTCCGCCGCAGCTGCCCGGCGCGGCGGTAGACGCGGACGAGCGGGTTGCCGAACCAGTCATAGAAATACTGCCAGTTCATGACGCGGGAAAGATTGATGCGCGCGGCGCCAGCGTCCGGGAGATTGTAGTTGTCGCAGATCTCCTCTCCCTCCCAGAACATCGGGATGCCTTGCGACGTCAGCAGGGCAATGGCAAAGGGCTGTAGGCGCCAGACGTTGCGGCGATCGCCCGGAGGGTTCAAGCCGGCTCCGGCAGTGCCCGCGGATACGATGAGATGCGAGTGGTCGTGCGAGTTCAGATACTGAAATGGAGCGACCGGCATGTCGCGCTCCGCGCCCGCTACGTTGACGACCTTCGTCGTCGAGGGGTACCGCCCCGCGAACGAGGGGTCGAGCGTATGCGCGAACGCGTCGGTTGGAGCACCGCCCGACAGGATGGCCTCGGATCCGTTCAAAAGGTCGTCCTGCCAGGCGCAGCTGGTGTACGTGTTCTGAAGAACGGCGGGCGCGAGAGAGAGCGCTTCGGCGCACTGGATGATCCGACTGTAGCTATCGGCGCCGCCGCTCAGAAAGCGCGGAATCGTGAGCGAGTGGAGATACGTGCTGTACGCAAGAAGCGCGTAGGACGTCCCGGCCGGTCCGCCCGTCTGCGAGTCACTGTAAAGGTCCGTCACCTCGTCGTATCGAAAACCGTCGACGTGGTACGTGTCGAGCCAGTATTGGTTGCACGTCGCAACGTAGTCCTGTGAGAACGTCTGGGTGTAATCGATCGTCGGACCGAAGTCCCCCAGCCCTTTGATCATGGGGCTCGTGACCTGAGGAGCGCCCGGCACCTTGGCGATGTCGGCGTAGACGCGGTAGTAGGCAAACGGCTTGTCCACGTGTTGGTAGACGACGTCGAGGATGACGGCGATGTTCGCCGCGTGGCATGCGTCCACGAGAGCCTGAAGACCCGCCGCGCCGCCAAAGCGGGCCGCGGGCGCGAAGTAGTTGATCGGGCCATAGCCCCAGTCGAAGTCCATCTTCGTGCTCGTCACGGGCATCAGCTCGATGCAGTTGACCCCCAGGCTTTGCAGATAGGGGATCCGCGCAAGCACGCCGGCGAACGTGTCGTTGAACTGCTCCACCTGAAGCTCGTAGACGATCAGCTCGTCGAGCTCCGGGGTCTGGTAGGCGGCATCGGTCCAGACGGCGGGCGCCGGATTGCGGGACGCGACGACGGCGGAGAGCTCGCCCACGTCCGTTTCGCGGGCAAACGGATCACAGAACCACTCGGTGACGAGCGTGCGTGCGCCGACCGGCGAGGACCACCACAGCTGAAATCGATAGAGGTATACCCCCTCGTTGCCGAAGCTCGTGTTCGGCAACGCGGGCACGTCCACGGGCGCGCTCCAAAGAGAAAGCGGGTGGGCCGCGTTCCAGACGAGCGGCGAATCCTGGGGCTGAACCGCAGGGTTGAAGCGATCGTTCTGGTGAATCACGCGTACGACGACCTCGAACCCGTCGACACTTCGAACGCCTGGCAGATAGACGCCAAATTGAATCTGCAACCCCCCCGGAGCGAAGGAGGGGAAGGCGCCTACTTCGCTCAGCACGATGGCCATGTTCGGTTCCCTCTTGCATCTCCGCGTACTCGAGTCCGGGGTCCCGCTCAATGGCAGGCGATTGCAACCGGCAAGGACACCGTTTCGTGACAGGGACGAGTGAAGGGCTCCCCACCGACAGCATGCCTCGGTGTGCGCGGCTTCGGCGGCCTCGTTCTCGTGGATCAAGACCATGAACTGGGGGTGCGGGGAAAGTCTCGCGCCCGAAGCGGCGCGTGTGCCTCGATGTGCCAGCTCCTATCGACCCGAGGCAGGGGCGTCGTCGTCGACTCTTGTGGAGGTGAAATCGGCGCGCGATCGGCGCGGCACGCCGGATGCTTGGGTCCGTCCCCCGTGACCCAACCCACGCTTCGCTCCATCGCCGTCCTCGTCCCGGGCGTGCTTCTCTCCCTTGTCGCATGCGGCGACTCGGCCGACTCGAAGTCTTCGGCGCTCCCCGGCGACGACGGTTCGAGCCCTGCCGCGAGCGTATCGATCGACCAGGCCGACGTTCCGCGCGATTCGCCCAGCAAGATCGACCCGGCCGCCGTCGCTGGCGCCGCCGAGGCCAACAACGCCTTCGCGTTCGACCTGTACTCGCGCCTCCTGGCGGCGCAGCCTTCGCCGAGCAACGTCCTCACGTCGCCCATCAGCGCGTCGCTGGCGCTGACGATGTCCTACGCCGGCGCGCAGGGCCAAACGGCCACCGAGATGGCCACTGCGCTGCACTTCGGGGCCTCGGCAGGCGCCATCTTCGACGGCCAGAATGGCCTCAGCGCAGCACTCGCCTCGCGCGCGCCGAGCGCGCTGGCGGAGGAGCAGCAGGTGGCGAGCCAGCAGGGCCAGCCGGCGCCGTCGGCGAGTGACTACGAGATGCAGATCGTCAATTCCGTCTGGGGCGAGCAGACCTATCCTTGGGCGCAGCCCTTCCTCACCGTCCTCGCCAAGAGTTACGGCACCGGCGTCTACGTCGAGGATTTCATCCACGCGTGGGACCCTGCCCGACTGGCCATCAACGCATGGGTGAGCGCGGAGACAGCCGACAAGATCGACGATCTTCTACCGGAGGGCTCGGTCGATCACACCACCCGCATGGTGCTGGTCAACGCCATCCACCTCAAGCTTCCGTGGGCGAGTCCGTTCCAGACGAGCGCCACTGCGCCTGCGACCTTCACCAGGTCCGATGGGACGACGGTCTCGGCTCCGTTCATGAACCAGACGGCGTCGCTCGCGTACGTCGACGACGGAAAGGCGCAGATCGTGGCGCTTCCGCTGGCCGGTCAAGAGGTCGCGGTCGTCTTGGCCGTGCCTCATGGAGATCTGGCGACCTACGAGGCCGGCCTGACGGCCATCGCGCCGCCGCCGAGCGAGACCCCCGTGGCACTCTCGCTGCCGAAGTTCGCGTTTACGTCGGCGAGCACGTCCCTGGCGAAGCTCCTCCAGGCCATGGGAATGGTGCAGGCGTTCGACCCGGTGGCCGCACAGTTTCAAGGGTTGTGCGCGAGCACGCCCGACGGCGACAACCTCTACATCGCCGACGTTCTGCAGAAGGCCATGATCGCGGTCGAGGAGACGGGCGTCGAGGCGGCGGCGGCAACGGCGGTGATCGTGGACGGCGACGCGGCCGAGGGGCCGCCCCCGCCGCCGCCGGTGCCGGTCGACCTGAATCGGCCTTTCGTCCTCTCCATCGTCGACGTGCCAACCGGGGCCATCCTTTTCCTCGGGCACATCGAGGATCCGACCGACATGGGTAGTCCGTAGCGCGTCTTGCCTCCCGCCCGTCGCCTTGGTAGGCACATTGCGTTGCAGGGGGAGGCGAACCCCGATGACGTCTCGAGTCGCGCGTGCGGGCCTGGCACGTCGAACGGCGGCCGTCCTGGTGGCGTCTTTCCTCGGGTCTCCGGCGCCGGCGCGGGCGCAGAACCTGCTGAACTCGGACGAGAAGCCTCCCTCTTCTTCGTCGACAGCGGCCCCGTCCGGCCAGGGCAAGAACCAGCTCACGCTGGTCCCCGCGGCAGGCGGGAGCACCGACATCGGCGTCGCCATCGGGTACTTCGCTGCCCTCACGCGCAATCAAAAGGGGTTCGTCCCCTACGTCTGGAACATCGAGAGCGCCGGCCTCGTCTCCTTCGGGATCAAGAACGGCAGCGTCCTTCTGCCGTACATCGACGTCTACGGGAAGCTCACCGTCCCGCGCCTCTTGGGGGGTCCGCTCGAGCTCGAGATACGTCCCTCGTTCACCGACGAGCAGGCCCTCTACTATTACGGCCTGGGGGACGCCTCGAGCGCGAGCCCTCCTTTAGGGCAGTCGACGACCTACTTCCAGTACGCGCGCACGCATCCTTCGCTCCTGGCCGACATCCGGTTCAAGCTCATAGACCACCTGGGCGCCATCACCGGACTGCGCTATACGGGAAGCTGGCTCGACGTCCCCGCGGGGTCGAGGCTCGCCCAGGACATCCAGAGCGGCAGCCCCGAGGTGCGCGGTCTCATTGGTCCGACCTCGCCCAGCCTGGTGGCGCTGTTTCTCTACGGCCTCCAGGTGGACACCCGTGACAGCGAGGTGACGCCTCATTCCGGGACGTTCGACGAGGCGGAGATCAAGTGGAGCCCGGGCGGCAACGAGACCGTTCCGTTTCGATACGGCGAGGCGAGCCTCAACCTCCGGGGATACCTGCCCCTGTCGACGCGCCTGACCCTGGCGGGACGGATGGTCGGCGATGTGCTCTTTGGACACCCTCCGCTCGCCGAGCTGCCGCGCTTCGAAGACACCTACTTCGGCGGGGACGTCCGCGGGGTGCCTGCGCAGAGGTACTACGGCAAGGTGAAGATCATCGGCAACGTCGAGGCCCGCATGAACGTGCTCGACTTTCACGCCCTGTCGAAGCCCATGTCCATCGGCTTCGAGGCCTTCTTCGACGGCGGTCGCGTCTGGGCGGACACCTCCCCGCATCCCGAGCTCGACGGAAGCGGGATCGGGTTGAAGTACGGCGTCGGTGGTGGAGTGAGGTTGACCTCGGGCACCGCCTTCGTGCTTCGCGCCGACCTGGCCTGGTCGCCCGACGCCACGCCCATCGGGGCGTACGTCACGGCGGGCGAGATGTTCTGACGGTCAAAGGCTGAACTTGCGGAACTGCCGGACGCTCAGGGTGACCATGATGGCGCTGATGGCCACCAGCGCGAGGACGTTGGGCAGGAGTTCCATCGGCCCGGCGTTGCGCAAGACCACGCCGCGCATCACCTCGATCATGTGCGTGGCCGGAAGGAGCCGCCCGATCCACTTGAGGACGAAGGGGAGCCCCGCCACAGGGAAGATGTAGCCGCTGAGGAAGATGGAGGGGAGGAGGAAAAACTGCGCCATCTGCTGAGCTTGCGCCTGGGTCTCGGCGCGCGTGGAGATGAAGAGCCCCATGGACAGCAGCGCGAAGAGATAGATGAGGGCCATGGCGAAGAGGAACACCAGACTGCCGCTGATGGGCACCTGGAAGACGAAGCGCATCGCGCTGAGAATCATGGCCATCTCGCCGAGACCGATGATGAGGTAGGGAGCGAGCTTGCCGAGCATCAAGCCGAGCGGGTGGATGGGCGTGACCAGCAGCTGCTCGAGCGTCCCGCGCTCGCGCTCGCGGACGATGGAGACGGCGGTCAGCACCATGGCCACGATCTGGAGCAGGATGGCGACCAGGCCGGGGATGATGAAGTTGGCCGTGCGCCCATCGGGGTTGAACAGGATGATGGGCTGCACCGACAGCGCCGGGGCGGCGGCGCCCGACGTGACGGCGGCCGAGGCGCTCAGCGCCTTGACGTTGGCGTCGGCGGCGACGCCGTTGACCGCCGCGAGGGCTTGTGCGCTGACGTTGGAGTCCGAGCCGTCGATGAGCACCAGGATCGCCGCACCGTCGCCGCGGACCTGGTGGTCGTGGAAGTCGGGCGGGATGACGATGCCCACCCTGGCCCGCCCCGCGGTGATCTCGCCGCGTGCGTCCCGCGGGTCGCGCGTCACCTCGCGGATGGCGAAGGTGTGCGTCGCCACCAGCCTCTCCATCAGCAGCCGTGCCTCGGCGGTGCCGTCCTGATCCACCACCACGGTGGGGACGTTGGTCACGGTCTGATCGATGAAGCCGAACAGCACGAGCTGGAAGATGGGGATGGTCAGCGCGATGACCAGCGTGCCGCGGTCACGACGGATGTGGACGAACTCCTTCATCAGGATGGCCACGAAGGAGTCCCAGATCCCCCCCATCGTTCACGCTCCTGCAGTCGCCGGCGCGCCGTGCGGCAACGAGACCGGCTCGCCCAGCCGCGCGGCCTCCTGCTCGGTCAGGGTCACGAACACGTCTTCGAGGGTCGGCGCGATGGGGCGCGTCTCGGCCGCCGGAAAGCCCGCGTGCTGCAGGCGCGCGAGGAGCTCCGGCTCGTCCACGCTGGCCTGGACGACCGCGTGAACCGACTGACCGAAGATGGTCGCGCCCAGGCAGAACGCCTGCCCGTTCAGCCAGCCGAGCGCACGCGCCGCCTGCGGCGTCACGACCTCCACCCGCCGGGTGCCCGGCCGATGGACCGCCGGTAGCGCCTTGAGGGCGTCGGGCGTGCCGCTGACGATCATGCGCGACAGGTAGAGATACCCGAGGAAGCCGCAGCGCTCGGCCTCGTCCATGTAGTGCGTGGTCACCAGCAGCGTGATCCCGTCGGCCGCCAGGCGGAAGAGCAGGTCCCACAGTTCGCGTCGCGCGACCGGGTCGATGCCCGCTGTCGGCTCGTCGAGGAACACCACCCGCGGCTCGTGCATGAGCGCGCTCGCCAGCGACAGGCGCTGCTTCCAGCCGCCCGAGAGCTGCCCCGCCCGCCGTTCGAGGTACGGCCCGATGTGCGTCAGATCGACCACCGCCTGCCGCCGCTGCTTCATGCGCGCCCCGGAGAGTCCGTAGACACGCGCATAGAAGTCCAGGTTCTCCCGGGCCGTCAGATCGTCGTAGAGGGCGAAGCGCTGGCTCATGTAGCCGATGCGCTTGCGGATCTCCGGGCCGTGGGTCACGACGTCGAGGCCGAGGACACTGGCGTGTCCCGAGCTGGGGGCGAGCAGCCCGCACAGGATGCGGATGAGCGTGGACTTGCCCGAGCCGTTGGGACCGAGGAGACCGTAAATGGTGCCCGCCTCCACCTCGAGGCTGACGTCGTCGAGCGCGACCACTTCGCCGAAGGTGCGTGAGACCCCGCTTACCTCGATCGCGGGGCCGGTCGACGGCGACGTCATCGGGGCACGCGGATGAACGCCGACATGCCCGCGCGCAGCGTCCCCACGCCCTCGTTCAATCCCACACGCGTGGCGAAGACCTGGTTGGCGCGCTCGTCGGCCGTCTGCAGGTTGCGGGGTGAGTACTCGCCCTGCACGTCGATGTGCTCGATGACGCCCGCGAAGGCCTGGTCGGGGAAGGAGTCGACGTAGACGGGCACGGCGGAGCCGATCTTGGCGTGGCCGATCTGGGTCTCGGGCACGTAGATGCGGACGTAGAGCTGGTCGTCCTCGAGCAGCACGGCGGCCGTGGCGTTCGGCGCCAGGATGTCCCCGGGGCGCAGGTCGAGCGTCTCCACCCGGGCGGGGCGTGGGGAGCGGATGGTGAGCTCGTCGATCATCACCAGAATCTGATCGAGGCGCCCGCGGGCCGCGTCGACCTGCGCCTCGGCCGCGCGGATGTCCTCCACCCGCGAGCCGGCCAGGACCAGCTTCTCGCTGGCGCGCGCCTCGGCGGCTCGCGTCGCGGCCTGCGAGATCTCCTCGCGTCTCACGCCGTTGACCAGCTCGTCCAAGGCCTGGGACAGGGCGTCGCGCTGCGCCACCGCGCCACGCAGGGTGGCGTCGGCATCGTCCACTTCGGACTGCGGCACCGCGCCTTGAGCCAGCAGCTTCCGCGAGCGATCGTCGTCGAGCTTGGCCTTGTCGAGCGTCACCTGCGCTGCGGCCAGGCGTGCCCTGGCCCCGGCGATCTCCTCGGCGCGCGATCCGTGCTCCGCCTCCGCCAGCGACGACTGCGCCGTCTCGGCTCGGGCCTTTGCCTGGTCGATCTCCTCCGGGCGCGCGCCGGCCTTCAGCTTGTCGAGCGAGGCCTGCGCCTGATCGAGCTGGGCTTGCGCCATGAGCTTCTGCGCGTCGAGGTCCCCCGCCTCGAGCACCACCAGCGACTGCGCGGCCTCGGCACGGTCGCCCTCCTTGAACAACACCTGCTTCACGCGGCCGCCGGTACGCGAGCCGACTGCGATCTCTCGCGCCTCGACGGTGCCGCTCCACTCGTAGGGCCGGCGCGCGCTCCATGCGCGGTAGGCGAGATAGCCGGCGAGGGCGACCACCGCGAGGGCGAGCGCCAGGACTCGCCGCGAGTGGACACGGCGTGCCGGTGCGGCGGCCTTCGGCATGCTGGCTTCGGAGGTGGTCACCGCGCCCGGCTTGGATGCTCGAGGGTCGGCGGCCGTTTCGCCCGGCGCCGCCACCGCGCTCCCGCAGCAGTGCTAGAAGTGGCGCCGAGCAACGATGCGAGCGCGGTCCCAACCCATCGCGCCCCAAGCAAGATGGCGCCCGCACTGAAAGTCGCTCCCGGCCAGACGCTGGAGGGTCGCTTCTTGATCCTCGAGCCAATCGGGCGAGGTGGCATGTCCGTCGTGTTCAAGGCACTGGACCTCCAACGCGCGAGTCGGGTCGTGGCAGTGAAGGTCCCCTTGCCGCAGTTCTCGACCGGGCTCGGCTCCTTCTCCATGTTCCAGCGCGAGGCGCAGATCGGCCTGGAGCTGGATCACCCTTTCATCCTGCGCTTCGTTCCGCTGGAGCCGAACAAGCACCGCAACTACATCGTGACCGAGTACGTCGAGGGAACCACGCTGGCCGCGCACGTCGGCAGAGGAAAAAAGCTCGCGGAGGCCGAGGCGCTGCGCATCATGAGCTGCCTGTGCGACGCCGTGGACTACCTGCACCGGCAGGAGGTCGTGCACTACGATCTGAAGCCCGGGAACGTCATGCTGTGCCCGGATGGATCGATTCGCCTCATCGACTTCGGACTGGCGCACATGCTGGTGCGCGCGCGCTTCACGTTTGGCGCCTCGGCGCCGGCCATCGGTACCTCGGACTACGTCGCTCCCGAACAGATTGGCCGCCAGCGCGGGCGTCTGAGCGTCGACATCTACGCGCTCGGCTCGATGCTCTACGAGATGCTCACCGGTCATCCGCCGTTCGAAGGCGACGATCCGTTCGTGGCCGCGAGCGCGCGCCAGATCGGCGATCCGAAGGGACCGCGCGTGTTGAACCCCAGCATCTCCGAGGAGATCGAAGAGGTGGTGCTGCGCGCGCTGCGCCGCGACCCGACGGATCGCTACGCCAGCGTCGCCGCGATGAAGGCCGACCTCGACCACCCGAGAGACGTGCAGGTCTCGGGTCTCGCCCATCGCCTGGTCGAGGTGACCCGCTGGCGCAAGGCCCAGCGCCTGGCTCGGTACATCATGCTGGTCGGGGTGGCGCCGGTGGCGTTCCTGGTCGCGTTGTTCGGACTCCTGTGCTGGTACTTGGCGCACAAGCGGTGAGCGTCGCCCTCTAATAGATGCGCACGGTGTCCACGTAGAGCTGAAACGAAGCTGCGCCCAGGAGCTCGAACCCCACGGTGATCACATCCGTCGGATCGTAGTGGGCCTGATTGTAGGCGGGCGTCGAAACGGGCAGGGAAACGCAAGTCCACGTGCGCGGGGTCAAAAGTATGGTGCCATTGTCTCCCCAGGCGTATTGCGTCCCGGTCTGAACGAAGACCTTCAGGTGCGGGGTGGTGCCGGAATCGAGCCAGACCCAGGCGGAGACGGTGCGCGCGCTGAGATCGCCGAGCGGCATTTCGTACACGAGCCACGCCCCGTTGATCCCTCCGGCGTCGTCCACGTACGGAGCGACGTCCACGCGAAGCGCGCCGGGGGAGGGGTCGCCGGTGCTCCCGGTCCAGGCCACGCCAGCGTCGACGCCGGTATCGATGGACAACGTCCAGCCTTCGATACCGGAGTCGAATGTCCACTCCTCGACCGCGGGCTGGTCACCCGTGCACGCCAGAGAGGACACTCCGGCCTCGGATAGAGCGTCGCCCGCGGCGCCCGCATCTTCCGGCGCGTCGGTGGTCGAGTCCAGGGCCTGGGCGTCCCCCGCAAGGGGAGCGCCGATCCCGTCCAGCTCTTTCCAGCCGCATCCGGGAATGGCCAGGCACATTGCCATGAAAGGATGCACCGGGAAGTGGGCCCGCGAGGTCATATCCAGCCCGCGGCGGTGAGCGTGGCGAGGATGGAAGGACGTCCCACTCTCCCCGCCTCGACGTCGAGAAGGCGGATGGCGATGCCGGGATCGACGACAATCGCCTGCGCCTCGAGCACCATTTCGAAGTGGGGCCCCAGCGGCAACGAGACGCCCAACCCCGCATCGAACGCAAAGGCGAACGACGCGCTTCGTTCGCTGCGATAGGGTGTGTCCCCGTTCCCGCTCACGCCGACGTAGTACGTCCCGGCGCCGAGAGAGGCGAACGGCCGCAGGGGGCGGCTGCGCCAGAGATGCGCCGAGCATTCCAGGAGGGCGACCCCTTGGTCGATCGAGGCCGTGCCCGCCGGGGTTTGCAAGAGCGGTCGAGTGCCCAGCCATGCCGTCGTCGCTTGCAGCTGCAGCGTCGGAGTCGCCGCGAACCGCGCCCGCGCCACGGGCACGATCGCCGGCCCGACTCCTTCGAAGCTGGCGAGTACGCCGAGGCCGGCCTCGACGGCCCATCGCGAGTCGTCCATCCGGTCGCTCGCGCCGGCGGCGCGGACGACAGGGGGGAGCGCGGGCGCTGCGGCCACGGCGGCTCGGCGGCTTTCGACCAGAAAATCGAGCAGCCCCGCGCGCAAGAAGTCCACCGAGCGGCGGGCCGTCACCTCCGGAGCCTCCTCGGGTGAATCGGCGTCCACGTCCAGCTGCCGCACGAGGACTCTGCCGGTGAGCTCGTCGACCAGGATGAGCTCGACGGTCCTCGCGCCGCCTGCGACCCAGAGACCCGCCGCCACCGCCGTTCCGGCGGCGTGACCGGTGCCGGTGACGGTCGCCACCGGATCCGCGCCGGGCATCGCGTCCACGACCTGCACGGCGAATCCGTCGGCCAGGAGCTCCCCGCGCAGGCGATTGACCACGCCGGCGTCGCTCGCTCCGCTGGCAGGAGGCCGTAGCAGAACGATGACCATGGGCTCTGCACGCGCCGGGTGCGCGACGCCCACCACCGCGGACGTCACCAGCGTGGCCAGCACCGTGCGCATGCCCGGTGCGGTCACGGTGCGCGGGCCAGTGCCTGCGCTCGTGCCGCATACACCCCTTGCGGGAAGCGGCTCAGGTAGCTCGCCGCCACGGCGCGCGCGCGCGCGTCTCCGTAGAGCGCCCGGACGAGAATCATCTTGCGGCCGAGGGCCTCGGACGCATAGGTCCCGGAGGGGCTCTCGTCCAGGTAGCGGTCGAACCACTCGATGGCGCCGGCCACGTCATGTTGGCTCTCCTCGAGACGCCCGAGTAGAAAGGATGCGTCGCGTGCTGCGGAGGCCCCGGGGAACCGACGCCTCTGCGCCAGGAGAGCCCGTCGCGCGACGTCGTCGCGTCGACCGTAGCGCGCCGCATCGGCGAGCGCGGCCAGGTTCTCGCTGCTCGCTTTGTTCAGGGTGGCCTCCACACCCCAGCGTTCGGCCTCTTCGACGATCGCCTCGAAGCCTCCCTTGGGCAGCTCGGCCGACCAGTCCACGTTCTCGATGCGTCGGCTCGCGTGCAGCGGCGCCCCGGCGCCCGTCGCCGCCGAGGTCACGGCCGTCATCGCCGGTGTGCCAGCCTCCTGCTCGCCCCCCTCCGCGGCTCGAGCTTCGGGGGCCGGACGTTGCGGTGCGGCCTCGTCCTCCACGTCGCGGATCAACGTCTCTCGCTGCCGCACCCGGACGATGAGGTGTTGACCGGACCGAAGGAGAATCGACCCATCGGAGAGGGGACCGCTCACCTCCACGGTACCCCGCTCCATCTTCAGATCGAGCTGCTGGTCGGCAGCCTTCCACGCCAGGGTGAACGAGGTTCCCGTCACATGGACCAGGAAGGGACCCGCATCGAAGAGCCACGACGTCCCGGGCTTGTGAAGGACGTCCACATGGGCCGTGCCTTCGGCGAGCGACACCCGCGCCCCGTGGCTGTCCAACGATCGCACCGAGGCCCTCGTATCGCGATCGAGCAACACCTCGGTGCCGTCCGAAAAGCGCAACCTGGCCGGCCTCGGAGACTCGGCCTGGACGAACCCTTCTCGGTCGAGGTGGCCGCCGTCGACGGCCACCGAGAGGGCGCTCGTCGCGCGCCGTCCGCGAGCCGAGATGACGAGGCCGATGACGACGACGGCAACTGCGAGAACCGGACCCATCTCGCGCATCGACCAGCGTCTCGGGCGACGGCTCCACATCGAGCGAGCGAGGAGGGACCGACCTCCCTCGATGCGCTGACGCACCGACATGTGTCCCTGCTGCGTGTGGATCAGCTGCACCAGCGCCTCGGAGGGAAACTCCGCGGTATTCTCGGCGTCCTTACCGGTCATCGGAATCTCCGCGTCGAACGACATAATGAACCAGCTCGGGATCCGCTTTGGCGAGAACGGTGATCCGGTCCGAGGCCCTGCGAACGCGCCGCTTCACGGTGGCCAGCGACGCCCCCGTCGCCTCTGCGATCTCGCGAAGCCCCAGCCCTTCGACGTGCCTCAACACGAACGACGTGCGATCGTTGGCGCTCAGGGTATCGAGCAAACGGTAGAACCTCCCGAGCAGCTCGCGTCCCTCGCTGTCCGCGGCGGGCACCGGGCGATCGGGCATTTCACCGGAGTTCGACAGAAGGAAGATGCGCCGCAGCTTCTTGCTCCGCAGATGCCACCGGAGCATCCGCACCGTCGCCGAGTAGATGAAGCTGCGCAGCGCGCTCGGCTCCCGGAGGTTGCGAATCGCCGCGAAGATGCGCCAGAAGACTTCCTGGGTCAGATCCTCGCTCTCGCCGGCCGAACCGAGCGCTCGGTCGAGGACGCCATAGACCATCGGCGCGTAACGATGCCAGATCGCCGTCGCCGCCCAGTCTTCCCTGGCCACCAGGGCGCGAACGAGAGCCACGTCGTCGGGCTCCCCCGCCCGGTCCACGCTGACCAGGCGCAGCGTCGGGGGCCGATTCACACCCCACCAGGCTCCTCTCGGATGTCCCAAGTTTGCGCTGCTCCTCTTCTCACCAGCAGAAGCACCGGACCAGGAATGTAGCTCACCTTCGACCGTCATCCCGGGAATCTTCCTGCGACGTACGTCTTCGATCTCCCGGACGGCGGCAGCTCCAACACCCTCTACGTCGACGGCGTCGTGAGCGCGACCTCCACCGCGACACCCGACGATCTGACCCCGGTGGCCTGGTGGATCGGATCGCTGGACGGCACGGACGAATCGTTCGCCGGCGACATCGACGAGATCCGGATCTGGAGTATCGCTCGAACTGGCGACGAAGTGGCAGAGGAGATGCTGGGCCAGGTGAGCGCGGAGGAGCCCGGGCTCGTAGCCTATTTCAACTGCAACGCGATTCATGGCACGCGCGTGCCCGACGAGTCGGGCAATGGCAACGATGCGACGCTGGGTGGCGGCGATCCCCGCTACATGCCGACCCTGGTGCCCTCGGACGTGCCACCCGCCATGTGAACAGCGCGGCGCAGGCGGTGGGGGTGGTGCCGACGGCGGGGCGCGCCAGGTCAGGACGAGCCTTCGCCCAGGAACTCGGCCAGCCGTCGGAGCTCGGCGTCGGTGAGCGCTCCAGCGAGCCAGTCGACCAGCTCTCTGGCCTCGAAGAACAGCTTTCGGTCGGCAAGACCCGTCTCCCGGATGACACGCAGAAACTGGAGAACGGCAACCGGTGAGTCGTGATTGGCCAGCGCGGCGCTCCGCTGCGTGTGCGCGTTGAGCTGCGCGATCCTTTGGGCGACGCGGCCTGCGGCGGTCGGCGACATCAGCGGACAGCGCCGCCAGTCCACCACCGCCACGTGCTTGGCCTTGTGGAGCTTGCGGATCTCCCGCTGGATGGCATCGAAGACCTGGTCCACGTCCGCTAGCGTCCGGTAGCCGCCATCCACTCGGATTTCGAGCAGCCGCCCCACGCGAATCGCCGCGCTGTTGGTGCTCATGGTCCGACCGGTAGAACGGGCCATGGCAGCTGGGCCGTAAGCCCCTCGGCGGGCGAAGAGGTGAGGGCGGGCGAGAGGTGAGAGAGAGAGAACAAGTTCCAGCCTTGGTACGGCAGAGTCGGGATTGGAGCGCGCGCGCTCCGTTCGATGCTTAGGTTCGAGTTTCAGGCTCCGAAACGCTCTCGGTCGTGGCCGGATCGCTCGGAGGGAAAGAGGAAAACCCAATGCCTCGAACCACTGCACTCGTCGCCATGCTGATGTCCCTGGCCCCGCTGGCTTGCGCGACGACGGTTCACCCTGGTCTCGCCAACGCGCCCGCGCTGGGTGGCAGCCCGGTGGCCGACGTCACCGTGCACGACGTGGTCGCCAACGGTGGCGATTCCTGCGAGCGCAAGCTCGGCCCCGGCCCGCTGCGGTACGAGGTTCCTCCGTGTCCGCCGGTCGAGCGACCGGTCCTCGCGCCCATCGTGGTGAATCCGGTCTCCAGCGAGAAGGGCATCGTCATGCCGTGGGTGGAGCACTACTACTCGCGCGCGCCGTGCTCCTCGTCGGACAACGCGGCGGACCGCATGACGCTGGCCCGTCAGCAACCGTATGCCGCGTCGGACCGACCGCTCAGTGGTCTGGCCTGCTGGCCGCTGTAAGGGGCCCTCTTTCCGACGCCGCGACGGTGACGCCGAACAAGAATGGGGCGATGCGTCAGGAAAGGCCGCGCAGATGCCCAACGAGCGGCCGTCGCGAAGCCCGAGGAGGGCGGCGCGTCATGCGGAACGCCGTGAAGTTTCGCCATGGCTTGGTATGCTTTGCCCCATGAGCTTTCGGCCCTTCCGCTTTGCCGCCTTCGTCGTGGCGGGTCTCGGTATCTTCGTCGCGTCTTGCGCAAGCACGGGCACCTCTCACCCGGAGGCGACCGGCTCGAGTGGGGGCGGCAGCGGCGGCTTCGTGGGGGGGGACGACACGACCGACTCGGGGCCCGTAGGCGTATTCGGGGAGGGCGGCCCCACGGTCGGCGACTCGGGCCATCCCGCCCGGTGCGACGACGCCGGCAACTGCAGCTGCGTGGCCATCGCGTCGATCGGGCACGAGGGGGTGTGGGGTCCTTGCAGCACTGACAGCACCACCGCGCTGCAGAACTGGCTGAACACCCAGAGCACCGCCAAGGTCGACAACTACGACACGGTCAAGCCGACGCTCACGCCCGCCTTTCTCGCTCAGTACGACGTGCTCCTCCTGCAGTGGATGGTGGCGGACGGCGTGAAAGACAACGACGGCGCTGCCTGGGTGTTCTCGGCCGACGAGATCAGCGCGCTGAAGGACTGGGTCACCAACGGCGGCGGGCTCATCGCCTTGAACGGCTACCAGTGCAACGGCTCGGGTTGCCCCATCGTCGACGTCACGGCGACCAACCAGCTCCTGTCGTTCACCGACATCGAGTTCAACTCCGACGACGTCCTCGACCCGGCTCCGCCATCGCCGGCGGTGACGCCGAGTTGCCCGGATTGTTATTGCTGGGGCGGGGCGCTCCCGCTGGGCAGTCCGACCCCCGCTGGCGGGGCGTCTTCGGTCGGCACCTGGGATCAGACCTCGCCCCTCGGCGCTCACGTGACTGACGTCGGCGCGTACGTGGAGCGCTCCATCCATTCGACCGCCGCCACGGTGGATTGCACGGACGGCACCCACCAGTACGCGGTCCACGAGCAAGTCGGCAAAGGGCACATCTTTGCCTATGGCGACGAATGGGTGACCTACTCCGGCGAATGGCTGGGCACCGCCGCGTGCCTCGACCCGACCATGTTCACGAACATGTACGACCCCTGCTACCAGAAGTCCGCGGCGCAGGTCTTTCAGATCCCGCAATTCTGGTACAACGCCATCAAGTACGCGTCGTCGTCGGTGCAGTGTGATTTCACCATCACCAACCCCGGCATCATCCAGTAGGGACATCCACCTCCGTGCGCGCGCCGGCTTCACGGGAGTGGCTTTTGGCCGACGTTCGCACTAGCAAGTGGCCTCCATGAGTCCCATGCGAGCAACCCTCCGTTTCATCGCCCCGGCCGCCCTCTTCGTTCTCGTCGGAGCAGGCTGCGGCGGCGCCGGTCCAGCGACCCCGCCCCCCACCGCCGCGACCTCGAGCGCGGCATCTCCGCCGGTCGGGCAGATGAAGGTCGGGGCCTCGGAGGCTGCGGGCAACGACATGCTCTGGAACAGCACCTTCGCCGAAGGGACGCTCCAGCCATGGACCGCGACCGTCAGTGCTCCCGCGCGGGGCTATGCCAAGGTGTATAACGAGCAGGCGTGCGTGGGCATCGTGGCGGGCGGAGTGAACCCGTACGACATCATCTTGCGACAGCGGCCCGTTCCCATCGCCGCCGGGCACACGTACCAGGTGCGCTTCGTCGCGCTGGCCACGGCGCCGACCAAGATCCGCCCCCGGCTGGCCAAGGCCGGCCCTCCTTACACCGAGTACTGGTCGGCCCTCATCGACGTCTCGACCACGCCGCAGACCTTCACCGGGACGTTCGACGCCAGCGCTTCGGACGAAGAAGCCGACTTCGCGTTCCACCTTGGCGGCGATCTGGCGGGCCACCCGCCGCTCTCCGTATGCCTCGACGACATCGAGATCAACGATCCAAAGTTCGCGGCGCGGACGCGCGAGTCGCTGCCGCGGATCCGCGTCAACGAGGTGGGCTACCTCCCGGACGAGCCGAAGAGCGCGGTCATCAAGGTCACCCCGCAGACGCCCCTCGAGTGGCAGCTGCTCGACGCGTCCAACGCCGTCGTCGCTTCCGGGAAGACCCGCCCCGCGGGGGAGGACATGGCGGCCGGCGAGCTCGGGCAGATCATCGACTTCAGCGCCTTCAAGACGCCGGGCAAGGGGTACAAGATCCGCGTCGGCAAGGACGAGAGCGTGCCCTTCGAGATCGGGCGCGGGATCTATCAAAAGCTGAAGTACGACGCGCTCAGCTTCTTTTATCAGCAGAGGAGCGGGATCGAGATTGCCATGCCGTACGCGGGCAACGCGCAGTGGGCGAGGCCGGCCGGGCACCTCAGCGACAAGAGCGTCCCTTGCGCGCCCGAGGCCAAGTGCGACTACTCGCTCGACGTGTCGGGCGGCTGGTACGACGCCGGGGACCAGGGCAAATACGTAGTCAACGCCGGGATCTCGGTCTGGACGTTGCAGAACGAGTACGAGCGCGCGCGCTACCTCGGGAAGAACGTGGAGGACTTCGCCGACGGCACCCTGAACATCCCCGAGCACAAGAACGGCGCGCCGGACCTGCTCGACGAAGCGCGCTTCGAGGTGGAGTGGATGCTCAAGATGCAGGTGCCGCCCGGCAAGCCGATGGCGGGGATGGTGCACCACAAGATCCACGACGTGGTGTGGGCGCCCATCCCGCAGAAGCCCGACGAGGACACCCTCAAGCGCTACCTGCGGCCGGTCAGTACGGCGGCCACGCTCAACCTGGCCGCGGCCGCCGCTCAGGCGTCGCGCCTGTGGAAAACGTTCGACCCGGCCTTCTCCAAGCGCAGCCTCGACGCCGCCGAGGTGGCCTGGCAAGCGGCGAAGAAATACCCCGACGTCACCGCCGAGGGCGACGTGAAGGGGGGCGGCTCTTACGGAGACTCGACCTTCTCGGACGAGACCTACTGGGCGGCGGCGGAGCTCTTCATCACCACCGGCAAGGTCGAGTACCAGAAGGAGCTCGAAGAGTCCCCCCACGAGCACACCCTCACCGTGAGTGCGGGCGGGGGAACCGCCAGCATGAGCTGGGACCAGGTGGCCGCGCTGGGCAAGATCAGCCTCGCGGTGGTGCCCAACGGTCTCGGCAAGGCGGCGATCGACGATCAGCGCCGGCAGATCGTCGGCGCCGCGAACGTCTATCTCGGGTACGAGCGGCGCGGGGCGTACCACGTGCCCTTCGCCAGCGACACGCATTATCCCTGGGGCTCGAACTCGTTCCTCCTCAACGACATGATCGTCATGGGCCTGGCCTACGATTTCACGCGCGACACGAAGTACGTGGCCGGCGTGGTCGAAGGAATGGATTACCTCCTGGGAAAGAACCCCAAGGTGCAATCGTACGTGAGCGGCTACGGCGCCCGCTCGCTTCACAATCCGCATCACCGCTTCTGGGCTCACGAGAAGGACGCGACGTTTCCCAGCGTTCCGCCCGGCATCGTTTCCGGTGGCCCGAACTCGGGGGTCGAGGATCCCTATGCCAAGCAGGTGGGACTGTCGGGGTGCGCGCCGCAGCAGTGCTACGTCGACGACATCGAGTCGTGGTCGACGAACGAGATCGCCATCAACTGGAACGCCCCCCTGGCCTGGGTCGCCGCGTTCCTGGACGACGTGTCGCGCCGTCGATGACGCACGACGGCGGCATCGTCGCGACGGTAGCGTTGACGAAAAATTCCCATGCGAGGGCATTTGCTCTTCGCGACCTCCCCCATCGCGGTCCGGCTGCGGCGCGGCGTGCTAACTTCGAGGCCCGGTAGCCGCGCGGGGGGCGCGTCTCGCGGGTTCGTACGATGGACTTCTCGACTCGAGGTTTGGCGCGGGCAGCTCCCGTTGCCCTTGCTTTCACGGCGCTGGCGGCCATCCTGGCCTGCGCGCCCTCCGCCAACTTCGCGTCCGCCGGTGACGGCGACGACGGCGACGACGGCGGAAGCGCGCCCGATGCGGCAGGGCGCAGCGATGGCCCGTCGACCTGGGGCCCGGACGGCGGGTCGGCTTCCCGTGACGGCTCCAGCGCGGCGGACTCCACGTCCGCGACGCCGCCTCCCCGCGGCCCCACAGCGGCCACCGCGTCCGCCGCCTTTCCTTTCCCCCAGAACCGGCAGGCCTCCGGCTCCGTCTATCCCACCGGCTACCTGAACTCCGACGTCCAGGCGGCGTACGCCAAGTGGACGAGCGACCTGGTCACCTCGAGCAACGCCGGAGGCCACCGGCGCGTCCAGCGAACGGCCACCGACGGCGTCGACGTGTGTCGCCCCCTCAACTCCACGGTCTCGGAGGGCATCGGCTACGGCATGCTGATCGCAGTCTACATGAACGACCAGAGCCTCTTCGACGATCTGTGGCTCTACGAGCAGGAGAACCTCGACGCCAACGGCTTGATGAACTGGGCGCCCGACGGTCCCAGCGACATCACCGACGGCTGCACCGGCGGGGCCACCGACGCCGACGAGGACATGGCCTTCGCGCTGGTGATGGCGGACCGGCAATGGGGAGGAGAGGGGTCGCTGCCCGAGAGCTACCTTGCCGCCGCGCGGGCCCAGATTAAGAACATCTGGTATAATGAGATCTATTCATATCTGTGGATTCGCGCAGGGGACGGCAGCTGGGCGACGAATGCCAACCAGAATATCTCGTATCTCGCTCCTGCCTATTACCGGGTCTTCGCGCAGGTCGATCCCGATGCCTGTGCGCAGGGGACCGACGCCGCGACCGCCAACCCGCCTTGCGACGGCTGGTGGGGCGCCATCACGCAGGCCTACGCGACAATCGCGGATAGTCTCAGCTCCGCCAACGGCAACCAGGCAAACGGCCTGGTGCCCGGCTGGTGCGACGACAGCCAAGGCGCCCCGTGCAGCGCGTCGCCGGGGGAACCCTTCACCTACCAGTACGACGCGTGCCGGACGCCGTTCCGCATCGGCCTCGATGGCTCCTGGAACGGCTATGCCGCAGCCAAGGCCTACGTCACGTCGACCAGCGCGTTCTTCGCGGGCATCGGCGCGAGCAACATCGCCGACGGCTATGCGCTCGACGGCACGCCGCAGCCCGCCAACAAGGGCAAGCTCTCGGCCGCGTTCATCGGTCCGGCCACCGTCGGCGCCATGACCTCCGCCGCCTACCAGCCGCTGCTCAACGGCGGATACGCCGTGCTCGCGACGGACACGGCCTTCGCCGGCGGCGAGTATTACGAGTCCTCGTGGACGGTGATGTCCCTGCTGATGCTCACGGGGAACTTTCTCGACTACACCCAGCAGGCGCCGCTGCAGTGACCTTCAGCGCTGCGCGCGCAGCCGCTCCGAGAGCCCTCGCACCGACAGGCTCTCGCGCGCGCTCGCCGCGGCCAGCTGGCGTCGCTCCTCCGGGCTGCGCACGCGGGCCAGGATCTCGATGTGCGACCAGGTGAGCGGCGCGCCGCGACGGTTGCTGAGACCCATCAACCAGTCGAACTCGCCGGCGGCGATCACCTCGCTTACCTGGGCGTAGCGGCGGAGGGCACTGGGATCGACCTCCAGCTGGTGGGCCAGCAGGCGCAGGACGCCGGCTCCCGCAGGGTTGCGGTTCCCGCTCCGGAGGGTCATGAGCACGCGCCCGAAGTCGTACCGCGCCCGCATGTCCTCCACCGCCGCGTCCGCCAGGCGCCGCGCGATGTGCGACGTGATGGCGCCAATGCGTGAGTCTAACGATTGGCTCGCAATCATCCGGTCTCTTTGGAATCTGCCTGCCCGAGGCCGCCTTGTCGAGCGTCCTTTGCGGGCGTGGGAAACGGTCTCTCCACAGTGCGGCGGGTCGGGGAAAGGGGTGTCATCGGGGCACACCCGGGAGGGACATGCCGCGCATGCGTACGACCTCCCGCCGCAGCGTTTCGATCTCCGCGGTGAGCTCCGAGGCCCGAAGGCGCAACATCCCGTAGCCGGCCAGGCTCACCACCGAGGCCGAGATGGAGCCCCACAGGCCGACGAAGGAGCCGAACGCGAAGCAGCCGAAGCCCGCCGCCGCCAGGCCGAGGAGGCTCATGATGTAGAGCGGCCTCCGGCGGGCGAACGCACTCCGGCTCGACTCCAGCCGGGCGATCGAGGCCTCGAACCGCGCGACGCGGGCGGCGAGATCGGCTCGGTAAGGTCCCGTCACGCGCCGGCGATTCCTCGAAGGGAAAGGGTGCCATCCCCTGCCCGACGGCGCCAGAGGGGGTAGCCTCGCGGAGGAAACGTCGAGCCCGACGTCGACCGCTCGCGCAAAGTCGCGGATAGTGAGTCCATGACGGCGTCGACGGTCTTGGAGGGAGCCGCTCGCGACGCGGTGGAGGTGGAGCGCAGGGACGCGCCGTCGGGCTGGTTCAACCGCCTGGTGGCCTGGCACCTCTTGCGCCGAGCCGGGAGGGTGGCGCGGCCCATCTCCGACGGCACAGAGACGGTGCGGGCCAGGAACCTCATCCGCCTGGCCTGTCTCAAGGCTGCCGCCTCCGGTGCGGCGGCCGGGTCCATCGCCACTCTGTCCTCGGTCCTCACCGCACAGACCGAGGGCTTCGCCGCCGTGTTCACCGTTCCCCTCGCCGCGACGGCCATCGCCGTGGAGATGGGCTTTCGCACCATCGTGCACGTCGATCTGGCCTGCGATCTCGCCGACACCTTCGAGGTCCCGTACGACTTCGCCGAGCCCGACGAGCTCTTTCGCCTCTACGCCCTCATCTTCAACACCGCCGGGCACGACGAGAAGAGCGACGACCGGGGACGCGCGCTGGTGCACGACGTGATGGCGCTGGAGTCCGAGGAGGTGGGGGAACAGCTCGGCAACCGGGTCCTCGGCGAGAGCGTCGCGCGCAATCTGTTGCCGGTGATCGGCATCGCCACCTCGGCCATCGCCAACTACCTGGTGACCCGCAAGCTGGGCGACACCGTGCGCCGTTACATGCGCTACCGCCGGGCGCTCCACGACGCGCTCGAGCACGCCACCGCGGTGTCCAGGGCCCATCTCGATCTCCTGGTGGAGGGGGTGTGGTTCGTCTTTTCCGCCGACGGCAAGCTCACCCCCGAGGAGGTCGGCACCCTGGCGCACCTCCTCGAGAAGCTTCCCCTGGAACTGCGCGCGGCGGTGGAGGCGCGCTTCGTGGAGGACGAGCTGGAATGGGCGGACCGCATCGAGGTGCTGCCGGAGGCGGCGCGCGACGACTTCCTGCACGCGCTGGAGGTGTCGGCGGCGGTGGACAAGCACGTGGGCCTGCCCGAGCGCAAGGTGCTGCGGCGCGCGGCGCACCACCTCGGGCGGCAGTTCGATCAGCAGCGCCTCGAGAAGATGATGGCCGAGTTCGAGGACTACGGCGTCCTGCGCGAGACTCGGCGGGCCGTCCGCCGATGAGGAATGCGGCCGAGCCCGCGCTCGAGACGAGGACCCTCGACGAGCTGGTGATCGACGACGAGGCGTCGTTCGGTCATGTCGCCCTCTACGCCGATCTCAAGGAAATCGTGCGTAGCGACGCCTACCTGTTTCGCGTTCTTCCGGCGACCTCCGCAGGGCGATGGGACCGTGCGCTGCTGCTCAACCTGACCTTCTGGGCGAGCGGCGAGGGAGGGGACGTGCTGGTCGACGACCACATCGCGGCCGACGTCGTCGCCCACGTGGCGTGGCATCACCTCGCGGCGCGCGCGCTGACCGTCCCGAGCCCCCCGGGCACGGCCCCCCGGGCGACCGCGGAGGCGCTCTTCCTCGGCGAGGCCATCGCCAGCGCCTTCGACGTGTACCTGGTCGGCCGTCTCCTCGGCCATTCCCCGCGCTCCACCTTCCTCCGCACCCAGGTGTCGGCCATGGCCGAGACCGCGGCGGCGGCGGGGCTGGCCGCGACCGGCTTCGAGAAGCTTCTCGAGCGCATCTCCGGCGATCCCGAGCGGTCGTTCGAGGAACTCCGCCAGCTGCTGTTCGACGCCACCGGCGCTCTCCTGGGCTGCGCCACGGCGGGAGAGGCCCTCGCCGCGCTGACGCGACTCGACGGACACGCCTTCGCCTCCCTCCTCCACCGCCACGAGCTCTCCAACTGGGTGCTCTACGCGCGCGCGTACGCGAGACCGGCGTCCGACCCCGACCAGGCGGTGCGCGACCTCGATCGGGTGCTGCGAAACGAAGACGACGCTCTGGCCTGGCTGGTCAAGGAGTGGGTGGAGCCCGCCGCGGCTAGGAGACTGTCGGTCAAAGCCCCGACAGACTCCGTCGTGACGATTCAGGACGCGGACGGCATTCGCCGCCGCTAGCCCGGATTATTCACGACCTTGTCGAGCATGGCGCGATTCCTCGGCGCTTTCCGGGCATCTCGACGTCGGTCGTGCTCGCAAGACGGCAAGTCTTGCTCCGCGCGCCCAACGCCGATCTGCCCGAAAATCACCTTCGGACTCACGCCATGTCTCCTGCGGTGGTGAATAATCCGGGCTAGGCGCTCGACGGCGCCGGACCGAGGGAACGCGCGACCTCGATCACGTGCTCGGCGGTGATGCCGAGTCGCTTCATGACCTCGCCACCGGGCGCCGACAGGCCGAAGCGGTCGATCCCCACCACCTTCCCGTCGAGCCCGACATACGGTGCCCACGTCGACGTCACCGTGGCCTCCACCGCCACACGCCGGCGGCAGCTCCGCGGCAAGACGCTCTCGCGATACTCCGCCGGCTGGCGATCGAAGCGCTCGAAGCAAGGAAGGCTCACCACCCGCGTCCCCGGCCCCAGCGTCTTCGACGCCGCGAGCGCGTGCTGGAGCTCGCTGCCCGCCGAGAGCAGCACCAGGTCGAGCGCGGCGGTCTCCTTCTTGGCGATGTAGCCCCCGAGAAGGACCCCCTCGCGCCGGGTCTTCACCGGGATCTCGGTCAGCAGCGGCACGCCCTGGCGGGTCAGCGCCAGCAAGGTCGGGCCGTCGGTGCGATCGAACGCGGCGACGAAGGCGCCGGCGGTCTCCTCGGGATCGGCCGGGCGGATGACGTCGAGGTTGGGGATGACGCGCAGCCCGGGGATGGTCTCCACCGGCTGGTGCGTCGGTCCGTCCTCGCCCACGGCGACGCTGTCGTGCGTGAAGACGTAGACCACCGGCAAGCGGCTGAGCGACGCCAGGCGGATGGACGGACGGCAGTAGTCGGCGAAGACGAGGAAGGTGGCGCCGCTGGGACGAAAGATGCCGTCGGCGGCGATGCCGTTCAGGATCGAGCACATGCCATGCTCGCGGATCCCGAAGCGGATGTTTCGCCCCCTAGGGTGCCCCGGCTTGAAGTCGTCGTTTCCGGTCTTGAGATCGCCGATGTAGTTGAAGGTCGAGCCGTAGAGGTCGGCGCTGCCGCCAATGACCAGCGGCATCTTCGCCGCCAGCGGTTGCAGCACGTCCTGCCCGGCCTTGCGCGTGGCGATCTTGGTGTCGGCCGGGAACTCCGGGATGGCCGAGAGGAGCGAGGCGGTGCCGGGCGCGTGCGGCGCCGAGCCCCGGGGGACGGTGTGCGCGTAGCCGAGGGCCATGGAGAGCTC
>Ga0302324_100002857_pt1 | contig 39262 bp, 27 predicted proteins | sample Palsa_T0_1_FD_201949 | JGI IMG/M metagenome (GOLD analysis project Ga0302324, IMG submission 201949) | Peat permafrost microbial communities from Stordalen Mire near Abisko, Sweden - Palsa_T0_1 | ecosystem: Environmental > Terrestrial > Soil > Palsa > Peat permafrost | place: Sweden: Abisko...
TGGCTGGGGAAAATGGGCGCGTTTATGACCGAGCGGCTGGTACGCGGCGGCCATCGCGTGGTGGGTTTCGATCGCGACGCGGCGGCGGTGAAGCGCGTGACGGACAAAGGCGCGGCGGGGAGCGATTCGCTCGAGAAGATGCTGGGGCGACTAAAGGCGCCGCGCGCGGTGTGGCTCATGGTGCCGTCAGGCGCTCCGGTGGATCAAACAATCGATCTGCTCACACCGCATTTGGCGGCTGGAGACACGATCATCGATGGGGGGAATTCGTATTACAAGGACAGCATGCGGCGCGCGGCGGCGCTAGCTCCGAAACAGTTGAACTTCGTCGATTGCGGCACGAGCGGCGGAGTATGGGGACTAACCGAAGGATACAGCATGATGGTTGGCGGAGACGCCGAGACGGTGAAGCGGCTGGCGCCGATCTTTCAGACGTTGGCGCCCGCCCCGGACCGCGGCTGGGGGCGCGTGGGTCCGGCGGGATCGGGCCACTTCGTCAAGATGGTTCACAACGGGATCGAGTACGGCATCATGCAGGCGTATGCCGAAGGATTCGATCTGCTACGCCACAAGGAAGATTTTCATCTCGATCTCTTGCAGGTGTCGAAAATCTGGCAAGTGGGCAGCGTGATTCGATCCTGGCTGCTGGATTTGACCGTGGATGCGCTGTCGAAGAATCCTACGCTCGAAGGCATCGGCGCGTATGTCACGGATTCGGGAGAGGGCCGCTGGACGGTGATCGAGGGAGTGGAATTGGGCGTGCCGTTGCCGGTGATCTCCGGCGCTCTGGATATGCGTTTCCGTTCGCAAGACCCGCAGCCTTTTGCCAATAAGATGCTGGCGATGATGCGAAATGAATTCGGCGGGCATGCGGTGCACGCAGCGGAAAAATAACGATATGAAGATGGACGCCAGCGTTTTCCCGGATCTCGATGCGCTTAGCCGCGCGGCGCTTGGCGAGTTACTCGTTATCCTGCGAGCCGCGGTGCGCGATCGCGGACGATTTGCCATCGCTCTCGCGGGCGGCAACACGCCGGCGGGGCTTTACCGCCTGTGGGCGGAGCCGCAAACGGCGGCCGGGATTCCCTGGGATCGCGTACATTTTTTCTACGGTGATGAACGTTACGTCCCGCCCGACGATCCGCTGAGCAACTACCGCATGACGCGGGAGACGTTAATCTCGCAAGTGCCGATTCCAGCAGCCAACGTGCATCCGGTGCCGACGACGCTGCGGCCGGCAGAGAAGGCCGCGGAAGCGTATGAGGCGGAGCTCCGAAAATTCTTTGCGGACGCAAGCACCTCAGGCGCGCCGGCTTTCGACCTGCAGCTTCTTGGATTGGGAACCGAGGGTCACACCCTGTCGCTTTTCCCAGGCTCCCCGGTGCTGGAAGAGACGCAACGCTGGGTCGCCGCAGTGGAAGTGGCCGCCAAGCCGCCCCAACGGGTCACGCTGACGCCAGTGGTAGCCAACCAGGCCCGGCACACTTTTTTTCTGGTTTCCGGCAAAGACAAGCGGGAAATCGTCGAAGCTCTCAGGAGCGAACCCGAAGGCCAGCCGAGCCGGTACCCGGCCGCGCGAATTCGCCCGGCCGGGGGCGTCCTGTGGTTTTTCGACCAATCCGCTGCAGGCTGAAAATAAGGGACTTGAGCCTCGCCTGGAACTTTCCCACACGCGTGCGCATAAAGCAATGCAAGTGACAGGGCCGTTATCCACGGCAACTCCTCCAAGGTAGTATTATATTCGCCAACCGCTGAGACCAGCGGGGAGCAGTTGCGTCTATCACCGAGTCGAAGTCTCACAATCCAGCGGCGAGCTATAACAAGAGGCGGGAACGAGCAATGGGTAAGAGTCTGAGGGCAACACTAGTGCTGGCGGGCATCCTGGCGGCGCTTGTGGGGATGGGTGCGTGTAATCCCAGCACCGTACAAACTGCTCCCATTGTGGCCGTGCCGGTGAAGGTGGCCAAGGCGGTGCAGAAGACCGTTCCGCTCGAACTGACGGCCATTGGGTCGGCGGACGCATTTTCGACCGTTTCGATAAAGGCCCAGGTAAATGCGGTGCTGGAGACGGTGCACATCAAAGAGGGGCAGCTGGTGAAGAAGGGCGACCTGCTGTTTACGCTGGACGCGCGGCCCTTCGTGGCAGCGTTAGCCCAGGCGCAGGCCACGTTGGCCCGCGACAAGGCGCAAGAAGAGCTGAACAACGTGCAACTGCAACGCTACCAGCAACTTTTCGATGCGGGAGTGGCGGCGAAAGAGCAGTACGACCAGATGAAGGCCAATGCCGACGCCCAACGCGCCGCGGTACGCGCGGATCAAGCGGCAATCGATGCCGCACAACTACAGGTGGACTACTGCAAGATCAACGCACCGCTGACGGGACGCACCGGCGCGTTGCAGGTGTATCCGGGAAACATCGTGAAGCAGAACGACGTGCCGATACTGATCGTAATCAACCAGGTGTCGCCGATTTACATCAATTTTTCGATACCTGAGCAGTACCTGGGAACTGTGGATCGTTTTATGGGCCAAGGAACGCTGAAGGTGGAAGCGACACCCTATGGCGACACGAAAACGGAAACCGGCGCTCTGACGTTCATCGACAATGCCGTAGACAACACGACGGGAACAATCAAGCTTAAGGGCACGTTCGACAATGCCGATCGCCGGCTATGGCCCGGCCAATTCTCGACGATTATGCTGCGGCTGGCTCAGGATGAAAACGCCACAGTTGTTCCTTCGCAGGCGGTACAGACCGGACAGAACGGAGACTTCATCTACGTAGTGAAGGCCGATTCGACGGTCGAGCAGCGCGCGGTGAAGGTGTCGCGAGCGATTGGCGGAGAGTCGGTGATCGCAAGCGGGATCCAACCGGGTGACACCGTAGTGACCGACGGCCAATTAGAATTGCTGCCGGGTATCAAAGTGCAAATATCCGCAACGCCCTCGACTCCATCGGGGAACTGAAGTCCCTCCATGAACATCGCCGAAATCTTTATCCGCAGACCCATCATGACCACGCTGGTGATGGCGGCGATTCTTCTGTTTGGCATACTGGGCTATCGCGAGCTGGCGGTCAGCGATTTGCCGAACGTCGATTACCCCTCGATCGAGGTGGCGGCGAGCCTGCCGGGAGCCAACCCCGATACGATGGCGGCAGCCGTGGCGACGCCGCTCGAGAAAGAATTCTCCACCATCGCGGGTATCGATTCGATGACGTCGAGCAGCGAGCTGGGCAATACGTCCATCACCCTGCAATTTGATCTGAGCCGCAGCATAGACGGCGCCGCGCAGGACGTGCAGGCGGCCATCGCGCGCTCGGCCAACGAACTGCCTCCTAACATGCCGAGCCCGCCAACATTTCAGAAGGTGAACCCGGCGGACCAACCCGTCCTCTTCCTCGCGTTGAGCTCGCGGACCCTGCCGCTATCAGTGGTGGATCAATACGCGGAGACACTTTTCGCCCAGCGCATCTCGATGGTAAAGGGCGTTGCGCAGGTGCAGGTATTCGGTCCGCAGAAGTACGCGGTAAGGATCCAGCTGGATCCGTCCGCGCTGGCGGCGCGGCAAGTGGGCATCGACGAGGTGACGGCGGCGGTACAGAGCCAGAACGTCAACCTGCCGACCGGAACGCTCTACGGCGAGCACAAGGCGTTCAACCTCCAGGCAAACGGACAACTGAAGCACGCGTCGGAATACCGCCCACTGATCGTGGCGTACCGCAACGGCTCGCCCGTGCGCCTCGAAGAGCTGGGTAATGTCATCGACAGCGTGCAGAACGACAAGGTCTCCAACTACTTCGGCGACGAACACGCCATCGTACTGTCGGTGCGGCGGCAGCCGGGCACGAACACGGTAGCGGTGGTAGACGGAGTCAAACAGCTGTTGCCGCAATTCCATGCGATCACTCCGGCTTCGATTAACCTGCAAACGGCGTATGACAGGACGGACGAAATCCGTGCCTCGCTTAGTGATGTGAAATCGACGTTATTCCTCGCAATCTGCCTGGTCGTGCTGGTCATTTTCATTTTCCTGCGAAATCTTTCAGCCACCGTGATTCCGAGCATTGCGCTTCCGATGTCGATCGTCGGGACCTTTGCCGTGATGTACGAGCTGAACTACACGCTGGACAATCTTTCGCTGATGGCGCTGACGCTTTCGGTGGGCTTTGTGGTGGACGATGCCATCGTGATGCTGGAAAACATCGTACGGCACATGGAGATGGGCGAACCGCCGATGGAGGCGGCGCTAAAAGGCGCCAAGGAAATCGGATTCACGATTATGTCGATGACGCTGTCATTGACTGCGGTTTTCATTCCGGTGTTATTTATGGGAGGAATCATTGGCCGCCTGCTGCACGAGTTTGCGGTGGTGATTATGATGGCCGTGCTGGTGTCGGGCCTGGTGTCGTTATCGCTGACGCCCATGCTGTGCAGCAGGTTCCTGCGGCCTCCCGGTGAGATCAAGCACGGCGGCGCGTATATGGCGTTGGAACGATTCTTCAACAAAGTGCTGAGAGGCTACGACCTCTCGCTGCAATGGTCGCTGCGGCGGCGGGGCGTTGTGATGGCGATTTCAGGAGTGATTCTAGCGATTACGGCGTGGCAGTTCGTGTCAATCTCCAAGGGATTCCTGCCGGACGTCGACTCCTCGCAGATTTTCGCGTACACCCGGGCGGAGCAGGGAATTTCGTTCGATTCGTTGAAGGAGCATCAAGATCGGCTGAACGCGATTGTGAACGCCGATCCGAACCACCTGGCATTTTTCTCGACCGTGGGTTCGTTCACGTCGCCCAACTCCGGATTTATTTTCGTACATTTGAAGGATCCCTCCAACCGGCCGAAGGTTCCCAGCGCAATGATGGCTCACCTGATCGAGAGATACGGAGGAACGCCGGTATTGGGCGGAGCGCTTCGCGCCGTTGCGCCGTTATTCGCGCACCACGCGACGGTGGACGACATAATCGGCGAGCTCAAAGTGAAATTTGCCACGGTGCCGGGTATCGACGCCTTCCTGCAGAATCCTCCGCCGATTCAAATAGGCGGGTCCGTCACGGATAGCCCGCTGCAGCTTACGCTGCAAAGTCCCGACATGGAGGAGATGTACAGAGCAGCGCAAGACTTCGAGAGGAAGTTGGAAACGATTCCAACTCTGACGGACGTAACCAGCGACCTCGAGATCAGCAATCCTCAGGTGGATGTGCACATCGACCGCGACAAGGCTTCGGCACTAGGGGTGAACGCCCAGCAGATCGAAAACGCGTTGTATTCGGCGTACGGACAGCGGCAGGTGTCCACGATCTATGCGCCCAACGACCAATACTGGGTGATGATGGAATTGAAGGATGAGTACCAGAAAGATCCGAATGCGCTGTCGCTCCTCTACATCCGGTCGACCCAGGGGAATCTGGTGCCGCTCAGCGCGGTGGCAACACTTGGAACCAGCCTGGGCCCGCAGAGCGTGAATCACCTCGGGCAGATTCCGGCGGTGACGCTTTCGTTCAACGTAAAGCCGGGTGTGGCCATCGGAGACGCGGTAAAGCAGGTGAACGATATGACGCGATCCCTGCCGCAGTCGGTGACCGCGGAATTTCAGGGCACGGCGGAAGCGTATCAGGATTCGCTGAAGGGCCTCGGCGTTCTACTGCTGATCACGATTCTGATCATCTACATCGTGCTCGGGATTTTGTATGAGAGCTTCATTCACCCGCTGACCATTCTTTCGGGACTGCCCTCGGCAGCCTTCGGTGCGTTGCTGACGCTGCAAATATTCGGGTTGAATCTGGACCTGTATGGATTCGTCGGGGTGATCATGCTGATTGGAATCGTGAAGAAGAACGCGATTATGATGGTGGACTTTGCGATTGCACGCGAGCGCGAAGGACATATGACGGCGGCTGAGGCGGTCTACGAAGGCTGCCTGGTGCGCTTTCGGCCGATCATGATGACCACCATGGCGGCGCTAATGGGCACGCTGCCGATTGCCATCGGCTTGGGCGGCGGCGTGAATTCGCGGCGCACGCTGGGACTCGCGGTCGTGGGTGGCTTGATCTTCTCGCAACTGGTGACGCTGTACCTGACTCCTGTGTTTTATACTTACATGGACTCTTTGCAGACCTGGCTCGAGCGGCGCTTCGGCAGGATCGCGGGAATGAGCAAGCCGAGGGTGGCGGTGAGTTCCGCGGACTGATCGTCCCGACTGTTTGTACCGGGCGGTGCGGAGCGCAGCGCCGACACACACTCGTTTTCGCCTGACCATTTGTACAGCGATGACCTGTCTCTCTGTACCATTGACCGTCCCTTTCCGCCCTCCTACGATGGCTTTGCGCTAGAAATTCCTAATATACCAGGGCTGTTTCGGCTTTTCCTTCAGGGAGTCTTGCGAATGCGGTTCGGAGAAGACCTGCCGAAAGACATTCGAAACATGAGCAAGAGGCGCGGACCGCGCATGAACTCGCGGGTACCGGTGTCGCTCGAATGGGACGGAAAGGCTGGGCCGTTGCAGTTCGAGTCCGGCTTCACGCGCGTAGTGAATAACTATGGCTGCCTGGTGGTGAGTCCGCGGGAAATCGAGCCGAAACAGAGGCTGCGGGTGACCAATTTGGCTACGCGGCGCGCCGCGGAGGGCGTCGTGGTGTGGAAAGGGCCGCAGCGGACCGATGGCTGGGATCTGGGCGTCGAATTGCTGGCGGCCGATTTGGATTTTTGGGGAGTGGATCTATGAGCGACACGGGAGTGGCCCGCTTTGAAAAAAGACACGACGCTTAAACTACACACGATGAAGCTGTCTGCAGCGCCAGCGATGGCTGGGACTTCGGGAAAACCGAAAAGAGTGGGTGAACCTCCTGCCGAGAAAATCGCGCGGCCCAGGCCCGTAGCGGTCGAAGAGCGGCGGCGCAGCCAGCGAGTGCTGTTGCGGACGCGCGCGAAGATTCACGTGGCTCTGGCGGGGAAACTAACAACGATCGACGCCATTACGTTGAGCGTCAACCCCCAGGGCGCGCTGGTAGTGATGAGTCAGAGCCTGCCGGTGGAATCGCGGCTGGTGCTTGAACACGGCAGTACCAAAGAGCGAGTAGCATGCAAGGTGGCGCGCCCCGCCCGCGAAATGCCCGAAGGTTTTCATGTGCCGCTGGAATTCGATTCGCCGGCGCCGGCGTTTTGGGGAATTGCTTTTCCGCCGATGGATTGGCGAGCCGACGACGAATAGACAGGCAGGCTACTGAGACGCAGGCTATTGAGAGGCGCGGAGGGGAACGGTGAAGGTGACCTTCCCGGAGCTGCTGTTGTTAAAGCGGTCGGAGACCTCGACGGCCAGCGTATGTTCGCCCGGGGAAAGGCCCGACAGATCGATTGAATAGCTTTCCTTGGGAGCGTCCGAGAGCAATCCCGCCGGAAACACAATCTTCCAGTCCCCCGCATCCACGCTGTATTGCGCGCGTGCGATCACGCCAGAAGAGCTGCTAGCGTCAAAAGAGACTTTTGTGTTTGGGACAGCCGGGCCGGCGCGCAAATTCTCAATTCTCGGCGGGGTGTTAGCGATTTCCCAGCGGTCGCTCTCGCGCTCGGCATCGAGAGTTTGCTCCGGAGGATTCGACGGCGAATCAGAGGCGACCACTTTTAGATAGTAGGCGCCGTCCGGCATGGAAGAGGTATCCCAGGAATAGAAGCGCTGAGTGATCTTGTCTTTCAGCAGGCGCCAGTTGAGTTCCGATTCGCCGCGATAGTAGATGGCGAACGTGAGATCGTCGCCGTTTTCGTCGTGCGCACTCCACAGCACGCTTTCATAGCCCTTTTGTGAGTAGCCCTGCGGGGGGACGTCCACGTGGGCGCCCGAACCGTCGCCCGTGACCTGCACCAAAGAATTTACGCCAGGGTCGTGGGGAAAATGCAGCACGGCCGGGACGGGATTTCCCGGAGTACCAGGCTGGGGCGCGAATCCCACGGCACGCACGCCGGGTTCCTGCACTACGACGTCGTCAATCACAGGAGCAACGTTCTTCGGCTGGTAGGCAAGGCTGACCCAGGAAATGTCCGGAGTCTGAGCATTGGAGCCTCCGTCAGCCGCGTACTGAAAGACGGCTTTCCATTGCGCGAAGCGAGCGGCGGGAGCATCTACCGGGACTCCCGCAGAAGCGCTGTAAGGGCCGGCCCAGGCGCTCCAGTTGTCCTCGGGATTCGAGGTGTTTCCCGAGCGAACGTAGAATTGAACCTTGCTCTGGCTGCCGGCACTTGCGCCGTACCAGGAGAGGCGGCCCCAATGCGAGAAGATCTTGGCGTCGAACACATCGGACGTGAAGGTTCCATTGGGGGTGTAGTCGGGACCGAGAACGAAAATCTTTCCGGGATTGGCGGTGGCGAGAAAAACCCTGCCATTCACGCCTGCGGCAAAGCTGGTGACCTGGGCCGCGGCGGTTTTCGCGATGCGCGAGTAGATGCGATCGCCATTGAGTTCGATGAGAGCCCCAGAATCGCCCGTGCCCAGAAGAGCCTTTCCTCCCGGCAGTAGCGTGACCGCGTAGACCAAATCATTGTCCGAAGTCCACAAAAGTTCCGGAGAACCGTCTGGCGCAATCCGGGCAATTTCGGCGCCACGCGCCGCTGAGGCAGTCGCAAACCCGAGGGCAGAAGATTGCGGCTGATTGCCGGGAATCGTAGTGATGACAATGCCGCCTGGGCCCTGCACAGTGTTCCCCTGCTGGGTGGAAGAAGAACTTGGCATCGACAAGCGCGGCGCTTCCGACGATCGGGATTTCTCGCCCACGGCCGCGGCGTACAAGTTTCCACCGGCATCCTGAACGAGAGAGGTGACCTCCGCCTTGCTCGTCTCATAGACGACGAAAGAAGCGCCGGCTGTCGGCAACGCCGACACATTCTTTCGAGCGATCTCGACGCGCAAGATGAGCCCGTCCGGCTCCGTGCCGATAAGCAGGTTGCCCTTGGCATCAAAAGCCAGGGAACGCGCGTGGCGCTCGTGACTTTGATAAAAGGTCTGGCCTTTCCCGTCAGGGCCAACGATAAAAACCTCTCCCCGGTCACCCGTGGCTACAAACAGATCTCCGGTGGCGTCGAATGCCAGGGCCCAGATGTATTTCCGGTGCGGCTCGAAGAAGACAGACTTGGCTCCATCCGGCGTGACTTTGTAAACCTTGCCATCGGGGGAAGTGGCCACGTAAAGATTGTCATGGGAGTCAAAGGCAATAGCCTGGGCCGCAAGTTCGGAAGACTCGAAAACGGGTGTAGCTTTTCCCGCGTCGTCGAATCGGAATACCTTGGCATCCGATCCGCCCGCAGCATATAGACGGCCATGAGAGTCGGCGCGGAGCGCCCAGAGAAAAGCGAGGTTGGGATCGGAAAACTGCGCGAAGTGCGGAGCCGGAGTCAGTTTACCGTCGCTGCGAAGAGCTATCCCTTCGGGCGAGCCCTTTTGAAAATCAGCAAAGTCTGTCTGCGTCCAATAACGGGTGTGTTCGGCGAAGGCACACGAGGGCAGGATCGCAGCAGCCAGCAGCCATACCAGAATCGCCCGGCGATTCATGAGTCGATCTCCTCTGCGAAACTTCACTCCACGGTAATGGGAAGCATGCGGACGCCGTCAATGACCTGATGCATTTCGACAGACCACTCACCAGCGGCCGACTGCCTCAGGAGCCTGGCGTTGCTGGAATTCTGCCGCTGGTCGAGGACGCTGATGACCGACGCAGGAGCATTGGGAAGCTCTTTGTCATCGATGAGGATGGTCGGAGCGGATTGGAACAGGGTGGCGTAGAGCCGGTCGTTGTGGCGCTCGCGGTTAAGCAGTTGCACTAATTCTTCGAGACCGGCGAGCTGTCCCTGCGAGCTGGCGGTCAGATATTGCACGTTCTGATTCAGAAAGCCGGCGTCGCTGACCACGATTTCGAGGGTACCGCGAGCCGTTTGCTCGGGAATCTTCACCTGAATGTCCTGTGTGAAAGAGGGCCCGCGATAGGGCCGCAGCAGCACCTTCACGCCCAGGGTATCTCCTGGATGCGCTTCGCTTTTTTCGATCCAGGCGCCATCGATGGTAGCCCAGCGGCGCTCCGACAGGGCCGTCACCCGCAAGTCGATGCGTTCAATCTCCGGCAATTCGTAGGGATTTGAATAGATGCGCCCGAAAGCGGATTGCAGCTCGGTGGCTACAAAAAACGCCGACGGCGTAGGCTGATCGGTAGGCGCGAACAGGTTCTGCAACTCGACGGACGTATGACCCTTCACCTTGATCTGGCCTTCGAGCTGCAGCGTCGAGCCTTCCCCGTAAGACGGACTGCCGGTGATGCCGTTATAAGCGGCGGTGGTGACCAGCAAAGGAGTCAGCTGCGCGCTTTCGATGACTTCGAAGTGATATTGCTTTTCGCCGGCCGGCGTATCGAGAGTGACATTGAGCGGAATCATCGGCGGGCCGTCGCCGAGGATGCCCATAATCGCCGTCTCGCGATCCTGAGTTAAGGTGCCGATCGTCGCGCCTGTGGTGAGAATCTTGGTGGAAGTCTGCGCGGAAGCCAGAGTCATTAGCACGTGCGCGCGCGACAAAGGCATCTGCACGGCGCCCAATCCGAAGAGAGGGTGGCCGCAGGCGAGGATGCGATTCTTGTCAACGGTTGTGACGGTGCAGCCGGCGCTGACGGAAAGATCGCCACGAATCAGGTCAATTCCCACCATGTCGCCGGGCTTGAGTTGGGAATCTTCCGGCGATGCTGGCGAAGTACCCCCGGCCATGACCGTCATGCCCCAGGCCGCGAAATCCTTGCCGAAGCGGGCCAGCGTTTCGGGATAAAGGCCGGAAGCGATCAAGGGGGTGTCAATCGGCACCAGGAATTGTCCTGAGCCCGCGGAGGCGCGCTGGGCAAACTCGTCAGGCAGCGGAACGCGCGCACCGGCATGAATCACGCCAACCTGAGGCAGGGAATTGGGAGCATTCTCGACCTCGAGCATGTTAGCGATGGGAGTAACGCCGCCAATGGCTTCCTTCGTGAAGCTACCCAGCTTGAGGGCCAACGCTCCGGCCAACTTGCCGTTGAAGTAGACCGGGCTGCCGCTCATGCCTGCGACTACGCCGGATTTCTCGGTCTTATCGCCCAATAGGCGAACGAGAATCACGTCTTCCTTGGGCCCCACGGCGTTGTGGAGAACTCCGATAACTTCCAGATCGATGGGTTCGACCTTGTCGCCCTCAAAAATGGTGTATGCCACGCCGTGCATTCCCGGCTTGATGTCGCTCAGCGGGAAAATGTTGGGATCGTCAGCGGAGCGGACGGGCAGTGCCAGGGCAAAAATTGCCACAAGGAGGGCGGGTAGGCACAGCGTGAAAAACTTGCGGAGCATAAACTGGATTAATCATACGCGCCGGGGCTGCCATTGGCAAATCAGGGCAAATGCGGGCTATGGCCTAGTTTCGGGGTGGTAGTTCCCTAACTTCTCCGCCAGCATCATGCACAAAGCGCCGGTGTAGCCGACAGCTGCCATCAAGGCGCCGATGACACTATAGGAGACTGGGATAACTGCGAAAGTGCGCCGATGCTCGCACCATACTTATGCGCAGCTGAGAGCTCCATGTTGTGCCACAAGGTCAGGACCGAGCCAATGAATGCGACCGTCCAGAAGAGCGAGATTTTCATTCTGGCGCTCATTGTGAATTGACGAAACCTTATCGAAAAATGGGCAACTCGGTCAATCTCAAGGTTTCGCGGGAGCGTTGAGCGGCACTTCGAAAAACATGAGTGGCTTGTTGGCTGGGATGATGGATATGTCCGGCACGTAGAGGCTGGCGTTCTGGGCGAGAGAAAGATCGCGATCCAGGTCGAAGAACAGGAAGCCATGAATGACGGATTGAGGCGGCAGGACGTCCGCGTCGAGCGCGAGCGGCTGGAGGATCGCGACCAGTTTGTCAGCTTTGCTGTCCGCTCCCGTGGGCACGCCAATGGTAGGAAAGCGCGGCTGGTGTGGAGCGGGCGGGCCGTTGGGATGAGCGACGGCAGAGGCGACCTCGCGAATAGTGAGCCATTCAATGTCTTGCGAGTGGCCTCCGGGCGAGTGGATGGAAAGCTGGACGGTGCTTAGATCGATGCGAATCGGCTGATTCGTTTCGTTGTGGAAGAAAACTTCAACCGGCAGAATGCCCAGCGGCAGCGGATTAGCCTTGCCAAACTTTTCTTTGGCGAGCCCAGGATCGGTGCAGGGTTTGGCTGAAATGACGACGCCGTTGTGACTGTCGCGGGGAAGGGAGTCATCCCGGCCCGCGCCTGCTCGCGGTCCCGGTACTGGTTCCGGTGCGGGCCCCGGCCCTGGCGCTTGGCCCTGAGGCGAAGAAGCGCTTTTTGCGTGAGAGCAGACCGCGGCAAGGCAAGCCGCCAGGCAAAATGCGAGGCAGGCTCTAATCAGGCGCGTCATATGGTCTCCGATGCCCGAGGATTGCTCGAAGTTGTGCGTATTTCCCGCTGGCTGACACTATAATACCGCGCTCGTGCATTGAGAATTGAGAAGTGCGGCACCCCTAGATGTGCATGGCTCGAAGATAGGTCGTCCATAGTTTGCGGCCGCGCAAGCGCCTCGAAAACTGATTCCTTGATTTTTCTTCTCTATCGCATCCTTGCGGCTTTGAGCGCGGCAGCGCTGGCGCCCTACTACGCTGTGCGCGCGTGGCGTTGCGGCGAGCCGGTTGCCACGCTCGGCGAGCGCCTGGGGCGCGTGTCGCCGGAAATCGTGGCGCGTGCTAGCCGATCGGCGGGGAGAACAATTTGGATCCACGCCGTGTCGGTGGGCGAAGTGCTCGCGGCGGTGGCGCTGGCCGAGGGTCTGAAGCGCCGTCTCGGGGACTGTGCGATTTTCGTCTCGACCACTACAGAAACGGGACGTCAACTAGCGCGCGAGCGCCTGACCTGCGCTGATGGCATTTTCTACTTTCCATGGGATTCCGTAGGCGGAGTTCGCCGGGCCTTGCGGTCCATCCGGCCGGCGGCGGTAATCGTGATGGAAACGGAAATTTGGCCGAACTTTCTGCGGGAGGCGCGGCGCGGCGGCGTTCCGGTGGTCTTCGCGAACGCGCGAATTTCCGAGCGGTCGTTCGCGCGATTCAAGAGCTGGAAGTCTCTTGTGGGAGAGCTGTTCGCGCAGGCGATGCGCGACGCCGAAGTGTTTCTGGCGCAAACGCCGGAGGACGCCGCGCGGTTGATCGAAATGGGCGCCGAAGAGGAGCAAGTCACGGTCACCGGAAACCTGAAGTACGACGTCGCGCCCCCGGCGATGGGAGAGTTTGGATCGTGGCTCGCGGAGCAAATTCGCGCGCAAGAGCGCTGGCCTGTATTGGTAGCGGGCTCGGTGCTGGGACTGGAGGAGGATGCCGTGCTGGCGGGCTACGATTTAGTACAGCGGCAATTCCGGCGAACGCTGCTGGTCTTGGCGCCACGCAAGCCCGACCGGTTCGACGAGGCGGCGAAGATCGCCGCAGAGGGCGGCTGGAACGTCATCCGGCGCAGCCAAGTGAAGCTTGATGCTGCGCTCAACGAGAGTGCGGACATTCTGGTGCTGGATTCGATCGGCGAGCTCGCGGGACTGTATTCGCTGGCGGATGCCGTGTTCGTCGGGGGATCGCTGGTTCCCGCGGGCGGCCATAATATTCTTGAGCCGGCGTGGTTTGTGAAGCCCCCAGTCTTTGGGCCGTCGATGGATAATTTTCGGGCCATGGCCGCGCAATTTCTGGCGGCGCGGGCGGCGGTTGAGGTGTCGAGCGGGCAGCAGCTCGGAAAAGTGTGGCTACAGTTGATTGAGGATAAGCCGCTCAGTGAACGCATGGGCAAAGCGGCGCGCGAGCTTTGCGAACGCAACCGGGGCGCGACGGAACGCGCGCTGGACGCGATCGCGGGCGTGCTCGGCGCGCGGGAGCGTCGGGCGTGAATCTGAAGCAAGCCATCCTGTGGCCGCTTAGGTTGCCCTATGGCGCGGCGACGTATCTGCGGGCGGCGGCTTATGGAAGCGGTGCTTTGCGGGCGAAGCGCTTGGATGGTGTCGTCATCAGCGTCGGCAACCTGACGGTGGGCGGCACGGGAAAAACTCCCATGGTGGCGGCGATCGCGGAGCATCTGCTCGCGGAGGGGAAGCGCGTGGGAATTCTGACGCGCGGCTATCGAGGCGAGCAGCCGGTCAATCGATCAAGTGGCGGATCAGGTAGCGCGTCAAGTGGAGTCTTAAGTGGGCGAGGCCGCACGAGCGATGAAGTGCGGCTGCTCGAGGCGCGTTTTGGGGAGCGCGTGGCATTCGGCGTGGGAGCCGATCGTTTCGCGCGCGGCAGGGAACTTGCGAGGCGCGGCGTCGAGTGGTTCGTCCTGGATGATGGTTTTCAGCACCGGCAGCTGGCGCGCGACGTGGACATCGTGCTGATCGACGCGACGAATCCATTTGGCGGCGGACATTTGCTTCCCGCGGGGCGGTTGCGTGAGCCGCGATCGGCCCTTGGGCGCGTGGACATTGTGGTCATCACGCGGAGCGAGCGCGCGCCCGCGGTAGAAGCTGCGGTGAGGCGCTACACGGAGGCGCCGATTTTCTACGCGCGCGCGAAGCTGGAGTATATCCAGGAGATCGGAGGCGAAGGCAGCAGCGGGTCAAGCACCAGGGGCACCGGATCGGCCAGCGGGTCGGGCGGAGGGCCGGCGGGCGCACCGAAGGCGACTGCGGTGGAGATGCAAAGATGGTTTGTATTCTGCGGGATTGGAAATCCCGCGGCGTTTATCGCGGACCTGCGCGCCTGGAAATTTCCGATCGTGGGACATAAGTTCTTTCGCGATCACCATCGATATACCCAGGCCGACGTGCAGGCCATCGAACGAGAGGCGGAGGCGACGGGAGCGAGCAGTATTCTATGCACGGAAAAAGATCTCTTCAATCTTTCAGGGGCGGTCTGGGGACCGGCCAGTTCTCCATTTTATTGCGGCATTTCGATGCGCATCGACCGCGAAGAAGAGTTTTGGGCCGCCGTAGAGGCGGAGGTAATTCGCAAGCGCACGACGAGATGACGCGCGGCCCCGTTTATCGTGTTGCGGGGATCCGCGGAATAAATGGGAAAGGGCCGCTTTAAAGCGGCCCTTTCCCATAAAGCAATGGACTCCGGCGCAGCTTTAGGTCTTCTGGGTTCCAGTCTTGTTGTCCTTATTCTTCCGATTTTCTTTTTCCTGTTGCGTTCCACGTTGGTTGCGTTTTTGCCCTTCACTTCCTTCTTCCTGTTATTGCCGGGGATCCTTCGTGATCTCTGCTGCCATTGGGGGTCTCCTTTTTACGGTCTTCCGGGACTTATGGCCCGGCCCGTCGCAGGCTGAGGATTCAATTTGTAAACCTCGGGTCGGCAGTGAGGGGACCCGAGAATCCTTGTAGAAAATCGCAATTAAGACAGTAGGGCCTCTTAGTACTCGCGAATTCCGGCACGGATTGTAAACCGTTTAACCTGCTACCGAGCGGCTGCCCGCGGCCGGGTGCTCTGTCGCCGGTTTGCTGGTTTTCGCGATGCTGTGATACCGTTTCGCGCGACGCTTGGCGCGTCTAACCAATTGATTTTTCAGATTTGTTTTATATAAGGAGCGCGGTTGAGTTCCGCCCGAAAAGTGAAACGTACCGCCGTTGTGAAAGCGGCCGACGCGACGGTGGACCTGGCGCGGCTGCTGGACATCGTTGCCGCCTTTTCGCAGCAGACGATTTGCGTGGCGGGCGACCTGGTGCTGGATGAGTTTGTTTCCACCGAGATCTCGCGGGTGTCGCGCGAAGCTCCCGTGCTGATTCTGCGGCACCGGCGGACGGAGTCGTTTCCCGGCGGCGCTGCGAACGCGGCGAGCAATCTTGCCGATCTCGGCGCGAGGGTGTTGCCGGTGGGCGTGGTGGGCGAGGACGAAGGGGGCCGCGCGCTTCTCGAACATTTCCGGCGGAAGCGCATCGACACGTCGCGCATCGTGCGCCTGCGGGATTGGGTTACCACCACAAAGACGCGCACTCTCGCGGGATGGACGCACACGACCGAACAACAAGTTCTGCGCGTTGACCGCGAGCCGTCTGCACCGCTGCCCGCCCGCGTCCAGGAAGCGCTGGCAAACAAAGTGAGCGCCGTAGCGAAGCGAGCGAGCGCGGTGCTGGTTTCGGACTACGGTCTGGGCGCGGCAACGCCGGCGCTGGTGCGCGGGCTGCGCGCGAAACGGATCGCGCTCGATTCGCGCTTCCGCCTGCTTGAATACGTCGGAGCAGGAGTGACCGCGGCTACGCCGAATGAGCCGGAGTTGGAAGCCGCGTACGGAGAGACAATCGGCACGGACCGCGCGAAACTCGAAAAACTCGGACGGCGAGCGATGGACGATCTGGGTCTGGCGTCGCTGGTGGTGACGCGCGGCAAGGATGGCCTGGCGGTTTTCGAACGGGATGCCGAAGTGCGGCACATCCCCATCTTCGGCTCGGACGCGCCTGTGGACGTGGCCGGCGCAGGCGACACAGTGATAGCGGCGTTTACGCTCGCGCTCGCCGCGGGCGCGTCACCGCTCGAAGCGGCGCATCTGGCCAACTACGCCGGAGGGATCGTGGTGATGAAGCGACGCACGGCCACGGTGACGCGGACGGAACTCGAAGCGGCGCTAGGATGCGAGGCGACGGCGCAGCGCTAGCACCTCGCCAAGGAATGTTTCCGGCCCACTGCCGGTCTACTCGATGGACACGCGCGAAAAAATCCTCTCCCGCGACGGGCTTTACGCCGTGCTGGAAGAGTACCGCAACGCAGGGCGCAAGATCGTTTTCGCCAATGGCGTTTTCGATCTTCTTCACGTGGGGCATGTGCGCTATCTCCAAAGGGCGCGCGCGGAAGGTGACCTGCTGGTCGTGGGTGTGAATTCCGATTCCAGCACGCGGAAGCTGAAGGGCGAAGGCCGCCCCATTTTGACGGAGCGGGCACGGGCCGGGTTGGTGGCGGCGCTCGCTTGCGTGGACTACGTTGTTATCTTCGACGACCTGGACGTCAAGCCGTTGCTGCGCGAGCTCCAACCCGACGTGCATGCCAAAGGCACCGACTACACGGCAGAATCCGTTCCGGAAAGCGATCTCGCCGCTCTGTTGGGGATTCGGGTGGCCATCGTAGGCGATCCTAAGGATCATTCGACGCGCGACCTGCTGACCCGGGTGCGCCGGGAGAGCGATGGCTGAGCCCCGATTTTTGCTGGTGCGCCTGGGTTCCATGGGCGACGTGATCCACGCCTTGCCGGCCGCCTCCGCATTGCGCGACACATTTCCCGATGCGCGAATCGACTGGGCCATCGAGCCGCGATGGGCGCGGCTGCTCGATGGAAATCCCGACGTGAACGAAGTTATTCACCTGGACCGCAAGCGCGCGCGCGGCATCAGGGCAACCGTGCGCGCGCTGCGTGCCGCGAGGTACGATTGCGCCATCGATTTTCAGGCGCTATACAAATCAGCATTCCTGGCGCGCGCGTCCGGCGCGCCGCGGCGGGTCGGTTTCCAAAGCAGCTACGCGCGCGAAGGCCTCGCGGCAGTTTTATATACCGACCGCCTCAACCCTCGCGGCGCGCACAAAGTGGATCACAACCTGACACTTACGGAATTTGCCGGCGCGCGCAAAGCCGCGCCGCGTTTTCCCATTGCCATCACGGAAGCGGACGTGGAGATTATGGCCAAAGAGCTGGCGAGCCGCGGCGTCGAAGCCGAGCGCGAAGAGTTCTTCGTGCTGAATCCCGGGGGGGGCTGGCGCTCGAAATGCTGGAAGGCCGAGCGCTACGGACAATTGCACGCCATCGTGGCCGAACGCCGGGGCTGGCGGGGCCTGGTGAGCTACGGTCCGGGCGAGGAAAATCTCGCGCATGAAGTCGTGAAGGCGGCGGGAAATCCAGCGCCGGTCGCGGTTCCTCTCGCCCTTGGCCCTCTGATGGCTTTGTTGCGCCGCGCGAAATTCGTGGTTTCGGCGGATACCGGCCCGCTGCACCTGGCTGCCGCACTGGGCGCTCGCGTGGTGGGGCTGTTTGGGCCAACCGATCCGGCGCGCAACGGCCCGTACCACACGGGCGTGGTGGTACGGAATCCGCATGGCTGCGAGACCACCTATCGACGTGGCGCGGGCGATTCGCCTTCGATGCTTTCGATCACCGTGGAGCAGGTTTTCACGGCGGTCGAGCGCTGCCTGGAGGGTTGCGGCTGAGAACATGAGCGAACCGAGAAAATTCTGGATGCGCTGGCGCGTGCGCGCGGGATATCCGGTAGCGGTGCTTTACTGGCTGCTGGCCGCGCCCACTGGAAGGTCGATTGCCATCGGCGGCATCGTGGCCGCCTTTGGATTACTGGTGCGGGGAATTTCCTCCGGATACTTGCGGAAGGATCGCGAGCTGGCCACCGGGGGGCCATATGCCTCAACGCGCAATCCGCTGTACTTGGGAAGCTCACTGTTGGCCGCGGGATTTATCGCCGCAGGACGCTCGTGGTGGGCCGGGTTGCTGGTGGGCGTGTATTTTGCTGTTTTTTACTATGCGGTCATGCGTGATGAGGAGGAAGACCTGCGGAAGCGCTTCGGCGCGGCCTTTGAGGAGTACGCAGCGCGCGTGCCGCTCTTTTTTCCGCGTGTTCCGAAGCAGGTGAGGATCGCTTCGTCGCCCGGCGAAGCGCCCGCGATCGCGCCGGTATTTTCCGGGGCGCAGTACGTGCGGAATCGCGAATACAAGGCGCTGATCGGAACCGCAGCGGGGCTTGCGCTGATGTGGTTGCGGATGTGGCTGAAAATGCGCTTCGGATACTGAGGTAACGCCTCCGCTGGTTACTGCAAGCGGTAGATGGCGTTCATTACGCGCTGGAACTGCGGACGGTAGATGAGATCGAACGCTCGCTCCTTGCCAGGAAACATTTCCAATGCGGTACGGCGTACGGCGGCGACCATGCCTGCGGCTTCTTCGGCGGATAGATCGCCGTCGGCGATCGTTTCGATGGTCAGGCGAACCAGTATTCGCAAACGGCGAATTCGGCGGCTTTCTTCGTCGATTTCTTCTTGCGTGGGCGGGCGCGTCTCGGAATTTCTTTCAGAAAGTTCCATGAGCGGACCTGAAAACTAAAATTAAACGATATAATATTATGAACTCGAAATCGCAGGATGCGCAATAGTACTGGTTTGCGCCGCGTGATATGTTCGCGGAAGCGTGGATACGGCGAAAGGGGTTTATCAGATGAGCCAAAGCGGATCGCGAGACGGCGTGGTCGTGGCGCACACAGCAGGGTCGGCTACAGAAGCGATGGTGATTCGCGGGCTGCTTGAGAGCGCAGGGATTCATTCGCCGGGCTTTGATTCCTCTGAGCCTTTTCCGTTGAACGAGCCGCCCGCGGGAACGCACGGATCAGAAATCTACGTTCTGGAGTCGCAAGTCAAAGAAGCCCAGAAGCTCATTGCGGAATACACAAAGGGTAATGAAGCTTCGTCCTCGCAGGATGCAGAGTAGTCCGCTGATAAGCGGAATTGGGCTCAGTCCGCGCGCTGCTGTTCGACGAAGGAATGCACGCTAAGAATGTGGCCGTCGGTGAGGGCGGTGACTGCGCCGTCCTGATCAGTACGTAACAAGCGAACACCTGCCGCTGCGTAGCGCTCCAGAATATTTTCCGCAGGCTGACCGTAAGCGTTTCCTTCTCCCACCGAAACGACCGCTGCCTGTGGCCGCACAGCCGAAAGAAAACTTTTCGTCGAGGATGTCTTGCTGCCGTGGTGCGGCACTTTCAGGAAAGTGGCGTCGAGAGGAGCGCCTCGCGCGACCATGTTGTCTTCGGCTTTCTGCTGCGCGTCTCCCGGCAACAGGAAACGCACACCGCCATCGGAAAGCCGCAGAACCAGCGAATCGTCGTTTGAGGCTGCGGGCATTGGGCCGGTGTCGGGCGGCCACAGAACTTCACCGTCGACGCCGTCCCACGTGAAATCGGAGCCAGCGGTGCGATGCACGATGGCTACTCCTCGGGCACGCGCTTCCGCAAGCAGGTGGCGGAATGCAGGCGTCTCCTCATCGCGGCCGATCCATAGGTGGCCCACCTGAAAGTTATCCAACACGTTGAGCAGGCCGTCGAGGTGATCGTGATGCGCGTGGGTGAGGGCGACCACGTCGAGATGTTTCAATCCGCGCGACCAGAGATAGGGCGAAACTACTTCTTCGCCCACGTCGGTGCCGGAGCGGTATCCGGCGACGCGCTCGGAACCGTCCAAGCCGCCACCGTCGATCAGCATGGTACGACCGGTGGGGAACGCGGTGAAGATGGAATCGCCCTGTCCCACATCGAGAACGCTGACTTCGAGCTTGCCGCGTTCGAGCGTGGGTGAGAAGGGATGCGTCGCAACAAGGATGGTAAGCACCGCGAGCGCGCCGCCGGAAATCCATTCGGCCAGGGTGACGGGCGCGGGAAGTTGACGGCGCGTGCGGCGATTCTTTCGGCTGCTTGCGGCGGCACGCGCAGGGGAGACGAGCACCACAAACGTCACCAAAAACAGCAGCAAGAGCCACAGTGGTGATTCCGGGATGCGATAGGATACGCGCGGGAGGCGGCTGAACCATCCTACAGTAGCCAGCAGCCATGCCGAAAGAATGCCGAGGACATGCGCGAGCGCGGCCGCGAGGCGTGTCCACACGAAGGTGGCCGCGAGCATCAGAAAGCCCAGGGGCACGATCAGCCCCGTGAGCAGCACGGCGGGGATATTGCTGAGCGGCCCGGCCAGGCTGACGCGATGAAAGTCCTGGGCCAGCACGGGCAACATTCCCCACTGGATCACCAGGGACAACAGTGCAATTTCCCAAAGGCGCAGACCCACACGCACCGGTGCTGCGGTCAGTGCTTGCGCATGGGACGCGAGCCGCTGCGGCATTAGAGCTGCCACCCTCGCGGAAGCGGCGCGCATTTCAATGCGGAACTGGGCGACGCGAGGCGGGTGCGCGCTGTCGCGCGTAACGTCACCCAAGTAACTCAGCCCGGCGCGATAGGGCGCGCTCGAGCGGTCCATCCAGGGTAAAGCGAGGCCGGCGATCACGCCTGCCGCAAGAAATGAAAGATCGAAGCTGGAATCGGTGAGCGAGGATGGTCTCCACACAAGGAGCACGAGCGCGGCGAGCGCCACGGTGTTGAGCAGATCGATGCGGCGAACCAGCGGCCGGGCGATCAGGTAAAGCCCAGCCATCAGCGCCGCGCGCAAGATTGGCGGACGGTCCTGAACGACACCCACGTAACCGGCCAAGGCCGCGAAGGTGATCAGGCTGGTGAGCGCCACTGAAAAGCGCAGGCGGCGGCATAGCCAGAAAACGATGGCGGCCAGAGCGCCGACGTGGAGGCCGGCAACGACGAGCACGTGATAGACGGCGGTTTTCTGAAAGGCCACGACCGTTTCAGAATCAACGAAGCCCCGATCGCCGAGCAGCATGGCGCGCAGAAGTGCGGCCTGCTCCGGCTGTGAATGGAAGGCGATGTCGAGACGCGCGAGGAGATTGCCGCGAGCGCGTGCGAGCCGTTGGGCGATGCTCGGTGCGGGACGATCGATCAGCTGCAGCAGTTTCGCGCTGCGCAGCGAGCCGGTGAGGTCGATACCTTGTCCGGCGAGATAGCCGCGCGCGTCGAACGCGCCAGGGTCGAGAAAATCGCGTGGCGGACGGGCGCGCACCAGAGCTTCCACGCGGTCGCCGGCGCGCAAAACGGACGAACCGGCAGCGCCAGCTTGCGCGGTATCGAGGTGATCAGCATCAGCCTGATCATCTTCTGTCTGTGCGGCGGGTGTTTGCGAACTTTCGGGACGACCGTACAAATTCAGGCACAGGCCGCCTTTGACTGGCACGGCGCCATCGGCGGACTCCACTTGCTCAAGATCGATTTCGTAGCGCTGTCCCCAGGGAAACATCATGGGATCGCTGCGCAGGCGACCCTGCCAGCGTAGCGGAACGCTGGTGTCGATCTTTCCCGCGGCAATCAGCTGTGTAACGTGATTCGCAGGCACGGTGGCGCGCTCAATTCCCGCCGCCAGAGTGCCGAGCGCGCACCACGCCAATAGCGCGCACGTCCATGCGGCGGCATTGCGATTGCGCCAAGCCAGAACCCCGCCCACGGCGATGGCAGGCGATCGCAGCGCCGACAGCCGCGCTGGGCGCGCCGAGATGCATGCCCAAGCCAAAAGGCCGCGCCGCAGCCAGCAGAATCCCGGCGGCGAACGCGGCGGCGATCCAGGCAATAGGCAGCTTCACGGCGACAACCTCAGCGCCGCATCAGGCGCGGCGGCGAAGATGAACGACAGTCTCCATGTGAAATGTTTGCGGAAAAAGATCGAAAAGATGAATGGCCGAAACTTCGTAGCCGCCCTGGACGAGCGCGGCGAGATCGCGAGCCAACGTGGGCGGATCGCAGGAAACGTAGGTGATGCGCGCGGGCGCGATGCGCGAGAGATGCCTGACCGCGACCGGCTCGAGTCCGGCGCGCGGCGGATCTAACACCACGCGATCGGGCTTCCCTTTGTACTTTTCGAGAAAACGATCCACGTCCATCGGGCGCACTTCGACGGAGCGCGTTTGCTGCACGTTCGATTCGAGATCGCGCGCCGCTGCGGGATTCGACTCCACGGCCATTACGTGCTGGAAACTCTTTGCCAGCGGCAGCGCGAATAGTCCAACACCGGCGAAAAGATCGAGAGCCAGATTCGCGCCCGAGGCTTCCGATGGCCCGTCTTCGGCCACGTGGCGCGCGAGCTCGTCAACCAGAAAGCGGTTCACTTGGAAGAACGAAAAGTGGCCGACGCGATACGTCAAGCCGGCTACGTTGCATTCAATGTAGCCCGGGCCCTCGAGCGCCATGCGCTCGCTCGCGGGATCGTGCAGCAGAAGGCTTTGCGCCTCCGGCACGATCGAGCGGAATGTCTGCGCCAGTTCGGCGGCGCGCGCTGGATAGCCCGCGAACGCGGCGGTCAAGAGTAGCTTGGCGTCGGCCGTATCCACGCAGGCTTCGATTTCGCGGAGCGAGCGCGGCAGCACGCCCTTGCTCACAGCTTCGCGTAGCGCCAGCATGGTTTTCAGCAGCAGTGGCGAAAGGATGGAGCACTGCTCGATGGCGCACAGCGCGGTGGAGTTGGCGCGATAGTAGCCAAGGGCCATCTTTTCTGAATCCGCGGCTTCACCCTGGCCGGAATTGTCCGCACGGCGAATCTTCCACTGCGCGCGATTGCGGTAGCCCCAGGGCGGCGAGGCGTGGGCGGTAATGTCGCCGGTCCAATCGATGCGGCCGAGGCGGCGCAACGTCTCGCGGAGAATCTCGACTTTGTACCGCAGCTGCGCGTCATAGGGAATGTGCTGGTAGTCGCAGCCGCCGCACACGCCAAAATGCGGGCACGGCGGCACGGCTCGGTCGGGCGACGGCTCGATGAGCCGCTCCAAGCGCGCGCGGACGAATTTCTTCTTTTGCTCGACGGGGGCGGCCGCAACGCGCTCTGCGGGCAGCACGAAAGGAATAAAAACTGTGGCGCCTTCGTGATGCGCCAGACCTTCGCCGCCGTAAATTAGCTTCTCAATGGTTATGTCCATGGGGTGAATGCCGGACCCACCGGCGTGGCGTGCTTAGTTCAGATAAAACAGGCTGAGGCGCGGCACGCCGAAGTGCTCGAAAAGCCGCTTCTGCATGTATTGCCGCTCGAGCTGCGCGAGTTGCCCGGCGGACATCTTTCGCCGGTAGGGCGCAAGCGAGCGGTCGATTTCGCGGCGTATATCGAGCAGCGTCTCCCCTTCCGCATCCGCCGAGAGCGCGGCGGCCAATTTTTCTTCGAGCACAGTGAGACGGCGCTCGAGATCTTCCAGGTCGAGTGTGCCGGGCGCGCCGGTGGTCTCGGGAACCCCGGGAACCGCTGGGACCTCGAATAGCGGCAACATCTCTTCCAGGCGCTTCGCGGCGTCCTCGAAGCGTGCAGCGAGACTAGCACGTTGCGCGCGCTGGCGCTCGGCTGCGGCGCGCAGGCGCGCGGCATTGCGCGCGATGTAACCCTTCATTTCCTCGCGCGAAAACGGCTCGGCCGCCGGTTTCCTGTTTGCCACTTCCGGGCCGGTACCGGCGGCAGCCTCCTGGGCTTCGGCGGCAGCGTCGAGAACCGCGTCGACGCAATATGCCAGGCTCTTTAGTTGGCGGCCACCCGCAGCGCGGCGGGAGCGTGACCAGCTTTCAAATGCGCGGTCGATGCCTTTCAGCACGGCGCTAAGCGGAATTCCGGCCTTCTGCCAGGTTTCGACGATGGCCCAGTCGAGCGGTGAGACCAGCAGATGGGCGCCACGTTTGCGCCAGAAATAATCCTCGATTTCCGTGAAATAGTTGAAGTAATTGAACGGATCCGCGCCGCCGGTGGGAGGGTTCTCTGGCGCGCCAGGAACAATCCCGCCCGAAGCGCCCGAGGTCATCGCCGCTATCCCTTCGCCCGTCTCACGGTTTTCAACTCGGTGCTGGCTTGATTGCGCTCCCAGATAATGCGCAAGCCGGTGAGGGTGAGGAACTCGTCGATGGTCTCGATGTGGCGCGACGCGGTGCCAATGAGAGCCGCCTGGCCTCCTGTGGCGATGACTTTCGTCTTTGCGCCCATTACTTTCTTCATCCGATCCAGGATCCCGTCGACCATGTCCGTATAACCGTAGAAAAGCCCGGCTTGCATGGAGGCTGCGGTGTTGGTGCCGATGATTTGCCCGGGGTCCTTGATCTCCACACGAAACAAGCGCGCGGCGCGGGCGAAGAGCGCGTCGGCGGAGATGCCGATGCCCGGAGCCAGCACGCCGCCGAGATATTCTCCACGGGCGGAGACGGCGTCAAAATTGATGGCCGTGCCGAAATCGACCACGATGCACGGGCCGCCGTACTTGTCGAAGGCCGCGACGCTGTTGACGATGCGATCCGCGCCCACCTCTTGCGGGTTGTCATATTGCACGGGCATGCCGGTCTTGACCCCAGGCTCGACGAACAGCGCCTTGCGTTCGAAATAGCGCTCGGCCATTCCCGCGAGCGTGCCGTTCAGTGGCGGCACCACCGAGCTGATGATGATGCCGTTGATCTCGCGCGGCTCAAGGCCCGAAAACGTGAAGAGGTCGCGGGTGAGAATGCCGTATTCGTCCACGGTCTGGTCGCGCGCGGTGGTGAGCCGCCAGTGCGCTACCAGCTCTTTACCCTGAAAAACACCGAGCACCGTGTTGGTGTTGCCTGCATCGAGCGCCAAAAGCATGCTTAAGCCTCCGCCACGTCGCCGGAAATCACCGCTTCGATGCCCTTGCCGTCGTCGCGCGCAACGCGCAGGATGCCGCTAGGCTCGAGCCCGGCCGTCAGCCCAGTGAATGTACCGGTCGCCGTAGTGATGCGCACGCGCTTCCCCTGAGAATAGCTCGAAACTTCCGCGAACCGCCGTAGGATAGGCTGAGCTCCTTCGGTTAGAAATTGATTGTAGTAGCGCTCGAAGTGGAGCAGCAAACGAATCAGCATATCCGAGCGGTGATGGAACTTCCCGGTCTCCATGCGAAACGATGTGGCGATGCCTTCGAGAGCCTGCGGCATCTTGGTCTGGTTCACGTTAACGCCGATGCCGACCACAGCGTAGTGAATGCGGTCCGGCTCGGCTTGCATTTCCGTCAGGATACCGCAAAACTTGCGCGCGCGTCCGTCTTTGGCGGAGCCGGCGATTACCAAGTCATTTGGCCAGCGAATATCCGGAACGGCGGGCAGCTCTTCGGCGGCAGCATCGCGCACGGCGAGCGCGGCAACCAGATTGAGCAGAGAGGCCTGCACGGGCGAGATTGCAGGCCGCAGCAAAATGCTGCAATAGATGCCGGCGGACTTCTCCGAAACCCACGAGCGCCCGGCGCGGCCCTTGCCGGAGGTCTGCTCTTCCGCCACCACGACGGTGCCGTGCGGCTCGCCCGCCGCTCCGAGTTGCATGGCGACGCGATTCGTCGAGTCGACTTTGAAAAAATGATAGATGTGGCGGGCGAAAGGAGTGCCGTGCAGGCGATGGCTGAGCATCTGCGGAGCCAGAATGTCCGGGACGCGCTCGATGTGGTAACCGGTGTGCGGATGTCCCTTCACGCGCACGCCAAGCTCGCGGAGTTTCTCGATCCAGCGCCAGACTTGCTGCCGCGTGACCCCGATTTCCTTGGCGATTTTCGCTCCGCTGATGACGATGGTCGCGTTTTCGGCGAGCAGGGTGAGCAGCGCGTCGATGCGCCGGTCCGTGGTGCCAGGAAGGCTGGTGGGTCGTTTTGCGGCCATAGATTCGGGAACAAGAAGAATACTCGACGCGCCTGTTGCGAACAAGGCGGTGCGGCGAGCCGCAGAGTTTGACCCGTCGTAATTGCTACACGTCACTTCGGGAGACCCTGCTGTACGCCACATTTCTGCCGTGCTAAATTCTCCGCACTGGCAATGCAGGAATCCGCGTATCTCGCTGGTCTGCCGATTGAAATCCCGAGCGCTTTGGATGCGCCGCGACACTCTGGTTTGGTGCGCATCACCCACTGGATTCACACCGTCAGCTTTTTTGCGCTGGTCGTCAGTGGCGTCGCCATACTTCTCGCTCATCCTCGTCTTTATTGGGGCGAGACGGGTGGCGTGGGAACTCCGTCACTGATCGATCTTCCGCTGCCGTTCATACTCGTGGGCCAGAGTGGCTGGGGGCGCTCCCTGCATTTTCTCGCCGCTTGGATTTGCGTGTTGAATGGCTTGGTTTACGTTTTTTCGGGGCTCGTCGGCCGGCACTTCCGCAGGGACCTCCTGCCGTCTACGGCCAATCTTAGATGGGGCAACGTTATGCGCGTGGTGTCAAACCATTTGCGCTGGAAGCGACCCGGCGCGGAAGAGTCTTACTCCTACAACGTCCTCCAGCGGATCACATACCTGGGCGTCGTGTTTGTGCTGTTTCCTTTGATTGTGCTCACCGGTCTCGCCATGTCTCCCGCGATCACGTCCATTTTTCCGGCGCTCGTGACCGGCTTCAGAGGTCAGCAGTCCGCGCGCACCATCCACTTCTTTGCCGCGAGCCTTCTCGTCGTCTTTCTTTTCGTCCACGTTGCCATGGTTTGCCGCGCGGGTTTCATGAGCCGCATGCGGGCTATGACTACCGGGCACGGCCACGCTGGAGGGGAGTCCCGATGAGCGGCGATCTGGTCTCGCGGCGAAAGCTGATTACAACGGGATTGGTTGCTGCGGCGGGAGCTTCGGGTTTGGCGGCTGCTGTTCACGTTGCCAACCGGTACGGGCTGATCCCGCCCGATCATGGAGGCATTTACGGCGTGGGCGAAACCCTGACCTATGCCGCACAGCGGCTTCTGATGTCCCACCATCCGTTGGCTCGCGAATTCAACCGCAGCGAAATCTCGAAAGTTGCCCCTGTGAATGGAGATACTCCCGAAGACGAGCCGTACCAACGGCTACTGGCCGGAGGTTTCAAGGACTGGCGGCTCGTGGTTGACGGCATGGTTGCTCGGCCGTATGCCTTCTCTCTCCAAGAGTTGAAGCGGTTTCCCGCCCGAAGTCAGATCACTCACCAAGCCTGCGAGGAGGGATGGTCCTTCATCGCGGAATGGACCGGCGTGCCTCTTTCCTACGTATTGAATTTAGTTGGAGTCCAGCAGCAGGCAAGGTATGTCGTCTTCTTTCCCTTTGACACTTCGTGGGACAGCCTCGACATGGCCGACGCATGGCATCCGCAGACCCTGTTGGCCTACGCCATGAACGGCGACGAGCTTCCCGCGCCGCACGGCGCTCCGGTTCGCCTGCGCGTCCCGCGCCAGCTCGGCTACAAGAGCATCAAATACCTCTCGCACATCACGGTCACCGATACCCTGAAAAACATCGGCAAAGGACTTGGGTCCATCTCGCCGGAAATCGGATATTCCTGGTACGCGGGTATCTGAGGTATTTGAGAGCCTGTCTGCGTGACGGGCTACTGCAACTGCTGGAGGCGATCCTGAAGTTTCTTGAGTTCGAGCTGGCGCTCGGCGAGGGTGGAGCGAAGGTCGTCGACGACTTTGGCGGGCGCGCGGCTGAGGAATGTTTCGTCAGCTAAGCGGGCTTGCTTCGATGCGATATCCTTCGTGAGGCGATCGATTTCCTTCGTGAGGCGTGCGATTTCGGCGGGCTTGTCAATCGTGTCGCCGTAGGCGATACGCAGATCGAATTGCGCGGTCGAGCGAACGGCGGCTCCGGTCGAATCCAGATGGCCAGATGACGTCTTCAATTCAGAGAGTACGGCGAGACGTAGGAGCGGTTCGAGGTTCGCTTCCACAAGCTTGCGCAACGCGGGATTCCCGGTAGAAAAATCCGCAGCCACTTTGCGCTTTTGGTCCAATTTCATCTCCGCGCGGAGGTTGCGGGCTGCGACGATGATTTCCTGCAGCGCAGTCATGCCTTCGTCGGCTGCGGCGTCAGCCCATTCCTTGCGCGGTTCCGGAAATCGATCGAGAGCGATGGATTGCGCGCCGACGGGCTGCGGCAAGCGATGCCAAAGCTCTTCCGTAAGGAAGGGCATCACAGGGTGCAGCAGGCGCAAGGCGGCATCGAGCGCCGCAAAGATGTTGCGCCACGCGGGAAGCGAAACGTCGCGGTCCGTCGCCGTCAGCTGCGGCTTGACCAACTCGATGTACCAATCGCAAAAATCGCCCCAGAAAAACTGATACACGGTTTGCGCGGCTTCGTGGAAACGGAAGTGCTCGAGGGCATCATTCACTTGCCCGGCCACGGCAGAAATCCGGGAAAAAATCCAACGGTGCCCCAGCGCGCCTTCGCCGGGCACGGGATACGGCGCCTTGGCACGAATCTCCGGCGCGGCAAGCTCTTCGAGCGTGAGCCCATTGGCTTCCGCTTTTTCGAGGTTCATGTATAGAAAGCGGGCGGCGTTCCAGATCTTATTTGCGAATGCGCGTGCGCCGAGGATGCGGTCCTCGCTGAGGATAATGTCCGTGCCGGGCGCGGCCATACTAGCGAGCATGTAGCGCAGCGCGTCGGTGCCGTACTGCTGGGTGAGTTGCAGGGGGTCGATGCCGGTGCCCTTGGTCTTGGACATCTTGGCGCCTTCGGCGGTGCGCACCAGCGAATGAAGATAGAGGCGACGGAAGGGAACCCGGTCGCGGACAGGCGGCTCCTGCTCCGCCCCGCTGGACGCACTCGCCTTCTCTCCACGCGCGCCGGAGAGGTGCAGGCCCATCATGATCATGCGCGCGTCCCAGAAGAACAGGATGTCGTAGCCGCTGATGAGCAAGCTGGTGGGATAGAACGTGCGCAAATCCTCGGTGTCGTCGGGCCAGCCGAGCGTGGAAAAGGGCCAAAGGGCGGAGCTGAACCACGTGTCGAGGACGTCGCTATCCTGCGTGAGTTCTCCGCCGCCGCATTTCGGGCACTTCGTAGGGACACTCGCGGCGCGCGCGTGTCCTTCCACAATCTCCACACGGGAATCCGTGGCCGGAACCATTTCCTTGCACTTGGCGCAATGCCAGACAGGGATGCGATGGCCCCACCACAGCTGGCGCGAGATGCACCAGTCGCGAATGTTTTCGAGCCACTGCAAAAGAATGGTGCGCTGGTTTTCCGGCACCACTTCGATGGCCGCACCGAGCACGGCTTCCTTGGCAGGCTCGGCGAGAGGCTTCATCTTCATGAACCACTGTGTGGAGATGCGCGGCTCGACTTCGGATTTGCAGCGGTCGCACACGCCGACCGCGTGGGTAATGTCCTCGATCTTTTCCACCAGGCTGAGCGCTTCGAGATCGGCGACGACCAGAGCGCGCGCCGCGAAGCGGTCAAGACCGGCGTATTTTCCGGCGGCCTCGTTCATGTGGCCGTCGTTGGTCATGACGTCGATTTCGGGCAGGTTGTGGCGTTTGCCGACCTCAAAGTCATTCGGATCGTGCGCGGGCGTGATTTTCACCACGCCGGTGCCGAATTCGCGGTCGACGTACGTATCCGCGATGACCGGGATTTCGCGATTCATCAGAGGCAGCATCACTTGCTTGCCGACCAGATGTTGATAGCGTTCGTCCTCGGGATGAACGGCCACTGCCGTGTCGCCCAGCATGGTTTCCGGGCGCGTTGTGGCCACAACTAGAAACTTATCGCTACCGACGATCGGGTAACGCAGATGCCAGAGCTTGCCCGGCCGTTCGGCGTGGGCGACTTCGAGATCGCTGATCGCCGTCTGGCAGCGCGGACACCAGTTGACCATGTAGCGGCCGCGATAGATCAGCCCCTCGCGGTAGAGCCGCAGAAACGCTTCCAGCACCGCGCGATAGAGTGCCGGCTCGAGAGTGAAGCGCTCGCGCGTCCAGTCGCAAGACGCGCCCAGGCGGATCATCTGCTCCTTGATCGCCCCGCCACTTTCCGTTTTCCATTGCCACACGCGGCGCTCAAATTCCTCGCGGCCCAGATCCTGGCGGCGGATTCCTTGCTCCGCGAGTTTGCGTTCGACCACGAACTGCGTGGCGATGCCCGCATGGTCCATGCCCGGGAGCCAAAGCGTCCGACGCCCGGTCATGCGGCGCCAGCGCACCAGCATGTCGATCTGCGTGTGCTCCAGCAGATGGCCGATATGGATCGTTCCGGTAACGTTCGGCGGAGGCAGGGCAATCGAAAAAGGCTCGCCGGGATGCGAACTTTCGGCGCGAAACAGCTTTTCGTCGAACCAGGTTTTGGCCCAGCGCGCTTCGATTTCCTGCGGCTCGTACGCCTTCGGTATTTCCTGCGGCATCAGTTTCCTATGTGTGTGAATTTGTTGCGGAAGCGGAACAAACAATATAAGCGGCACACGTCGGCGGCGTCAAATTCGTTCCTGCATGGACTTAACATGCGCAGGCAGAAGTGCCTGTGCCACAAGAGCTATTCGTAGCGAAGCGCTTCCACCGGATTCAACTGCGATGCCTTCCAGGCGGGATATACGCCGAAGAAAATCCCGATCGTTCCCGCCGTGGATACACCAAGAATCACCAGCGTCCACGATACTGACGCCAGAAACGAAGGAAACGCGAGGCGCATGGCCATCACTATCATCCATCCCAGCAGCACGCCAATAATCCCTCCGGCGCTGGATAGCGCCGTAGCCTCCAGCAGGAACTGCGTCAGGATATTGATACGCCGCGCCCCAATTGCTTTGCGCACTCCGATCTCCCGCGTGCGTTCCGTCACGCTCACCAGCATGATGTTCATCACGCCGATGCCGCCCACCAGCAGGGCCACCGAACCTACCGCCAGCATGACGATGAAGATCCCGCCGGAAATTTCCTTCCAGAAATCGAGGAACGTATCGGTGGTCAGCACCACGAAATCGTCGGGCTTGTCGGAGGGAAGCCGCCGCATGCGCCGCAGATATTCGCGCACCTCGTCGATCACCAGAGGCATGTTTTGGGTGTCGTCTGCCTTGACGAACAGCACGAAGTCCTTGAACTCCGGATGCAATTTTCGCATGGCCGAGAACGGCACGAGCGCGGTGTTATCCTCGGGATTCTCTCCGTTCCCCAGCGCCTGTTTCTGCTCCTCGAGGACGCCCACGACTGCAAAGGATTGCCCCTCGAGCAGAACTTCCTGTCCGATGGGATTTTCGTCGTTGGGAAAAAGAGTATTTGCGGTGATGTTGCCGAGCACAGTCACCGCCGAGCGGTGCTCTTCGTCCGTGCTGTTGAAAAATCGCCCGCGGGCCAAATTGTAGTTGGAGATTTCCGCGATTTCCGGCTTGTCGCCCTCCAGGATCACATTCTTGGCGCGCAGGTTGCCGCGTCGCACCATGCTGGAACCCGAATTGAGCGCGTAGTTTTCGATTTGCGCAACGGGCGCCGCCGCGGTGACGTGCGGCAACTGCGCCAGACCGTCCGCCCACTCCGCCTTGAGCTCTTTGCGCTGCAGAACTTCGGGGGAAAGCCGCCCCAGCGTGGCCCACGAAAAGCGGTAACAGATGATAGTGTTCGATCCGAGAGTTTGAATTTGGCTCATCACGTTGGAGTTCAGCCCGTTGATCACCGCGCCGATGGTGATGATGGTAGTCACGCCGATCATGATGCCCAGGATAGTCAGAAACGAGCGTAGCGGGTTCGTGCGCAGCACATCCACGGCCATTTCCATGGCTTCGCGCAGATCGCTCCATCCGCGTCTTTCCTTCAAAGGTTTCACGATCAGTCCGCCCGCAGCGCAACTACGGGATCGAGCCGCGCCGCTTTTGTTGCCGGATACACGCCGAAGAAAAGTCCCACGCCGGTGGCTACTACCAGTCCCACAATTACCGACCACAGCTGTACCGAGCTCGGCAGCGCCGTGGTCCATGTCACAACCTTCGCCAGCAGGATCCCCAGTAGAATTCCCAGCACGCCGCCGATCGCCGCGATGGTCGCCGACTCGATCAGGAACTGGGTGCGAATGTCGCCGCGCCGCGCCCCCAGTGATTTTCGCAGTCCGATCTCGCGCGTCCGCTCGGTCACGGAAACCAGCATGATGTTCATGATCACGATGCCGCCAACGACCAGCGAAATCGATGCGATGCCGATGGTCACGCCGAAGAAGGTGCCGCTCAGATTCCCCCACAACTGCAAGAACGACCCGTTCGTCTCCACCTCAAAATCGTCCGCGTCTCCGTAGCGCAGGTGCCGCCTCCCTCTGAGGATTTGCCGCACCTCGTCCATGGTGCGATCGAGAGCCTGCGTTCCGGCGGCCTTGGCCCATATGCGCACCGAATCGTCGCTGCTGTACATTCTCTGAAATGTAGTGATGGGCAGGATCACAAAACTATCCTGCGATTGGCCGAGTACCGAGCCGCGCTTTTTCGCCACGCCGATTATTTCGCAGGCGGAAGTGTCCACGCGCACTTCTTTGCCAAGGGGATCGGTTCCGGGCAGCAGCTTATCGACCACGTCAAATCCCACGACGCAGACGGGGTTGGCTCGCGACACGTCCAGATGGGTCAGGTTGCGTCCTTGGGCCATCTCCCGGTAGTTGATCTCCGCCATCTCCTCGGAGAATCCGATGATAGCCGCACCGGAAATATAATCCGTGCCGTACTTCACCTGGCCGTTGTGGTTCAGCGTGGCGCCGACGGCTACGCAGCTCCGGCAGTCGTCGTGCACCGCCTCATAATCGTCCAAGTGGAATTTGCGCCGCTTCTGGGCGGCTTCCCACTGATCGACGTTGGTGATAATCGAGGGCGAGCGGTTGATCATGAAAACGTCCGCGCCCAGGTTGAAGATCTTCTCCGCCACATAGGTGTTCAGCCCGTTCACCAGGCTTACCACGGCGATCACCGACATAACTCCGATCACCACACCGAGCAGCGTCAGCACGCTCCGCATCTTGTGCGCCCACAGGCTTGCGGCGGCGATGCGCACCGCCTCGCCCAAGCTCATGCCGGCCCTTCCCGTGGGGATCATCGCCATTGCGGTCGCGCGCCTCTGTCTGAATGATACGCTGGAAACCCCTGCGAAGTTGCAGCCACTGCCAGTGGATCACGGGCGAGCGGGACGTCAAAAAGGCCACGTGCTTAAGGGAAGATCCGCTTAAGGAAAAAGGGCGCCCACTGCAGTGGACGCCCCCCAATTGAACTACGATTAAGTTGTAAAGGCGCGCTAGAACTCGAACTGCGCCTTCAACTGGATGAGCCGCGGAGAAGAGTCCGCGCCCAGCCCGGAGCCGAAGATAGACGTTGCCGGAGATACGGTGGCGATTACCTTGCCAAACTCCGCGCTACTCACGTCTCCAACTGGCTGTTGGAAGTTGGGGTGGTTAAACACGTTGAAGAACTGAGCGCCGAATCCGAATCTCGCCTTCTCCCAGTGTGGGAAGCTGGTGTACTTCATCAGAGCGAAGTCGCTATTGACGTAATTCGGACCGACTAAGGAGTTGCGTCGTACGTTCCCGAAACCGGCTGGGAGGCCACCTGGGGTTAGATTCTGCGCGTAGTCGGCCGGATTCAGGCAGATGTCTTGGTTTGGGACGCCGCAATTCATGCTCTGTCCGCCCTTTGCCAATTGCACCCCGAATATGTCGGCACCGGTTCCGTAGTTGAATGGCCCCAACGACGTGCTGGTCGCTCCGTCGATTAGCGTGAAGGGCAAGCCCGTGCGCGCGAATATTACGCCGGAAAGTTGCCACCCGTCCACCAACCTAGTCCATCCGTGGCCCAGAAGTGCACGCCGGACCGGTATTCGCCAAACGTAATTGGCGCTGAAGTAGTGTCGAGAATCGTAATCCGCCGGCCCGTAGTTGTAACGGAACGGGTGGAATGGGTCTTCCGGGTAAGAAACGGAGGTGTTCGTCGCCCCGAACTGGGCGTTGGAGAACGTCACATTCGGATTGCCGCTGTTAGACGAGTCGTCCAAGGCGTGACTGTAAGTGTAGTTGACGTTCACCTCGAGGGCGTCCCCGAAACGCTCCCGGAAATGGATGAACACTCCATTGTAATTCGATGTGGCATTCGTATTGATCTGCGTCACCGTGCCGAACCGCGCATCGGCGGGTGCCGTCGGAAAGCCGACGAAGTTGCCGGTAGAATCGAAAGCGTTCAGTCCATTGTCGAAGAACGGCAGATGGATGGCATGATTGCCCACGTAGCCTATTTCCAGCGATGTGTTCGGCCCGAAGGAATGCTGCAAATTTATATCCCACTTCTGCACCTGCGCCGTCTTCGTGTGATTTTGCGGCGAGGACAGGGCCGGAGGTGTAAAGCCCGGAACCAGCGTTGAAAGGCTGGCCAGGGTGGCGCCGCTTGCGAATCCGCCTACGAATGCCGCATTTGAGGCGGACGCCGCGGTATAGATGTTGCCGGGCACTCCCGGGGTGATTTGGTAGGGTGAGGCCGGTGTGCCCACCTGGAACAGATTATAGAGCGGCGGATTTTCGGCAAAGTTGTCTACTACCACGTCAGGGAATGCGTCATAGAACAGACCAAATCCTCCGCGAATTACGGTGTTCTTTGCCCATCCCCATGTCGGTGCATAGGCAAAGCCAAACCGCGGCTCCGGATTGACGGCCGTCAAGTCGTATAAGGCCTGGTGCCTGCCCGTCTGGATCACTTGGTTGTACGGGATCGTCGGATTGTGATTCAGATCGGTGAATTGCACGGTGGGCAAGGCGAAGCAGTTGACGGGGCAAACGGCATTCGATTGATGCTCGAGACGGAAGCCGAAATTCAGCGTTAGATTGTTAGTAGCCTTGAAGTCGTCCTCGACGTATCCAGCCAGGGTGTAAGCGGCTACGGGGAACTCTTCTACGCTCGAAAACGCCTGCAAATACGTGCTGATATTTGGATTCGTAGCGGTTGGACCGGCTCCCATCGCCGTAGTGGGATCGAATCCGCCCATGAAAAAGGCGTCCAGAGTAAGCGGGGACAGCTGGCCGCTGGAGTTCTCCCCATTATCGAGGTCGCTCACATCGTTCCGGTGAAATTTCACGCCGACCTTGAACGTGTGCTTGCCGAGCGTCTTGGAAAGATCGTCGGAAACACCGTACATGGTGACGTTGCGCCCCTGCGGAATAACGTAATTGAGACCCCCGAGGGACGTCCCGGAATTGGACGCGAAGTAAACGCCCGAACCGAATATCATTGTTGTCGGAAAGGCAGCCAGCGAAGCTGTGCGGTCATTGGCGAAGGCCGCCGCATACCATATGGCCGAGGCGTTGAAATTATTCACGGTGTTCGAGCCGATCGTGCGGCTCCACTGATACTGACCCTGGTATTCGGGCTGGTCGCTTCCGAAGTTGAAAACCGGGTTAATCGAATCCGTGAACGAAGACTGCACCCCGTGCTCTTTCTGAATGCGCGCGTACATCTTGTCGTTGTTTCCAATGTTCCAATCCATGCGGCCGGCCACGATCCAGTCGTGCGTCAGGTTGCCGATGTTTGATTGCAACGAAAGCGCACAGGGCTGAAACGGCCCACCAGCAGCAGCCGGATCCCCGAACGGGGTCGTACCTAGCGGAAGGTGGCCGTTTAGGGTCGCCACCGAACCGTCGCAGCCACCCCCGTCTACCGGAGTAGCTCCGGCATGGCCGGGCGCGCCATCCCAAAGGGCGAACATCTTTTTATAGAATGCCTCTTGCGGCGACGCTGCTCCATAGATCGCAGCGATGTTGGCTTCAGTGGCGTCCCTCATGCCATCGGTCGGTATAAACGCTTGCGTGCTGGTCGGAATGACGAGGTACAGCCCCTCCGTATTGAAATACCAAAATACTTTGTTCTTGATGAGTGGCCCGCCGATGTCCGCTCCCCACTGGTTGGCATTCACAAACGACCGCGGAACGCCCGCAGCATTGTTGAAGTAGCTGTTGGCATTCATGATTCGGCCATTCCAATAATACGTTGCGCGTCCGTGGAATTCGTTCGATCCGCCCTTGGTGACGATGTTAATCTGTGCGCCTGCCAGACCGCCGTAGGCCGCAGAATAGCCGTTCTGTATCACCGACACTTCCTGCACCTCATTATTTCCCAGCATCAAGTCTGTGGCGCCGGTGTTGTTCAAGTTCAGGAAGGGATCGTTGTCGTCCATGCCATTGATGGTGAAAAGGTTGGCATCCGCTCCCAAGCCGAAACTCGAGAAGTTACCCAATCCGCCGCCTGAGGTGTTCGACACGGTGCCGGCCGCCAGTTCCGCCGTAAACGACATGTCATTGCCGGAGTTGGGAATCTGCTGGACGGTAGTTTCATTGAGCGTGGTGGCAGCGTCGCCATTTTCGGTCTGCAGAAGAGGAGTCGCTTCCGTCACCGTCACGGTTTGGGTCTGCGCACCCAGCGTCAGTTGGACGTCGCCGGTTGCTACCGAGCCGAGGGACACCGTTAAAGGCCGGTTCACAGTTTGGAAGCCGGTCGCCGATACCGCTATTACGTACGGCCCTGGCGTTAGGAGGAAGAAATGATATTGGCCGGACTGGTTCGTGGTCGTGTCACGAGTGGATCCCTGCTTGACGTCCTTGAGGGTCACAGATGCCCCAGGCACTACGCCTCCGCTGGGATCGGTCACGGTTCCGCCAATGTCGCCCGTGGTCTGCGTCTGTGCCTGTATAGGGTTAGATACGACAAGAAGAAACGCGAGGAGAAGCGCGGAAATTGCGAAGATGTTCTTCCCGAATTTGGTCATGCTGTGCCCCTTTCCTTTCAGAACCCCTGTGATGCCAAGCGCGCCTCCTCCCCCCGTCGAAACGCAATTAACATTGAAACGGCACGGGCAAGTTTATGTCCACTTGTGCGAGTGCGCAAATATTCGGAAATCAGTGAGATAGAGAAATCACTATGGGTAGGTGGATACCGAGGTTATGGATTGTTGTATATTAAAATCCGGTTACAGGGATAAGCCATTGTAGAGTGTCGCGAGAAAAAACGGGCCCCAAGCCGCAGGGCCCGCCGAACCATTTGACTCAGCTCTTGATCGTCTAGAAATCAAACCGTAGCGCGAACTGCATCACGCGCGACGGCTCCTGGCCTGCCAAGCCGGTGATCACGCCCCAATTGTTATTCAGGATGCCGGTGCCGGGTAATCCGAAGTTCGGGTGGTTTAGAGCGTTGTAAGCCTCCGCCCGGAATTGCAGCCTATACCTCTCGCTGCCCAGAGGGAAGTTCTTGGAGACCGCCAGATCCAGGTTGGAAAAGTGGGGGCCCCGCAGCGTGTCCCGGTTGGGGCTCTGTAAGCCTGTTACTGGAGAGAATTGCGCCGCGGCGAGCGCCGGATTTGCAAACATCTGAACCGCGCCGGTCGACGTGACATGGATGTCGGAGCTGAGCGGCGCACGCGATCCGGTGAAGAGCACGCCGGTATCTGCGGCAAGACTCACGGTATCGAAGGACGAAGAGTTGTCGATATCGTTCGCGGTATAGGCGACGCCCGTACGCCATGTCTCGATTCCGGATACTGACCAGCCCCCGATGGCTTCGTTCAAAATCCATCCTGCGTCCCGGCCAAATGTCTGGCCGCGGCCAAAAGGCAAGGAATATACGAATTCGGCAGCGATCTGATGGGTGGCATCGAACTCGGAATTGCCGCGGCAGGCTCGGTTATTGGTCACGTCGCACATAATCGCGGTAGCCCCCGACTCGTAGTTTCCGTTCTCGTTGGAGACGGTCGATCCGTTATCGATCGAGTGCGAGAATGTGTAGTTGAAGTCAAATTGCAAACCGTTGGAAAGCCGCTTGCGCAGCGTTACGATTAGCGAGTTGTAGTCCGAAAAGCCTTTGTTGGCCATGATGGCGTCGACGAAGAACTGGGGATTCAGGCCTACGTTGACCGGTAGCGGCAAGGCCGGCAGGATCCCGCCCGTGCCGCCCTGCTGAAGCGCCCCGAGATTGTTCAAGAAGACCGCATTGGTGCAGTTTGGGGTTACTCCTGAACCGGTGAAAGTCGCCGCATAGAACGTCGCGCAAGTTCCGAGCCCGTCTGCGGCGAGAGCCGAATTCATGTTCGTTTCGAAGAAGGGCTGGGCTGTTAGTCCCGCGGCGATCGAATCTGGGGTGCCTGGAAGCCTGGACTGCCTCTCCAGGTAGCTGAAGGCGGTTACCAAACTCTCATGGTCAGGCGTCGCGTCCACGAAGTTCATCGCCTGCCCGGCATCGCCCAACTGCATGAGCCTCCGGCCAAACCTCCCGAAATAGTCGGTCTCCAACTGAAATCCGCCCGGCAGCTCCCGTTGTATTCCCAAGCTGGCGGTGATCGAGTACGGAGTTTTCAGCTTGGGGTCGATCCCGTCGTTGAAGATCGCGAAAGGCGTCAGCGGGTTCGTGAAGGGTGGCGCTGGCACGGGATACGGCGCCTGGCTGGCGGAATTCATGCGCGGGTCGTTTTCGAGCGCGAAGGTAGTGGTCTGGCCGGAATTGAATTCAGTAGCAACTGTGTTTCCGAATAGATAGTTGGACTGATCTTCGAAGTTAGTGATGGCGTAGATAACGGATTCGTCATAGAGCAAGTCCCCGCCTGCTCGCACGACGGACTTATGGTCGCCAAAAACACGGCCCAGAATTCCTTCGGTGAAAGAGGGATTCCACGCCAGCGCAAGCCTCGGAGAAAAGTCATCCTTTTCGGGAGAGTAGAGCGGTCGGCCCCCAGGGTTTTTCTTGCCCGTCAGTTGATACGTGATTAGCGGCGTCGCATCGATTCCGGTCTCGCCGGCCAAACCGGCCGCCACACGAGCCTGCCACAGGGCATTGAAATTCGTGTTGTAGAACTGGGCTTCCGTGCCGTGGACTTCATACGGAGGCTGTTGGTATTGGTACCGAACTCCGGCCGTAACCGTCAAATCGCTGCGAACCCTCCAGGAAT
>Ga0302324_100002858_pt1 | contig 39257 bp, 36 predicted proteins | sample Palsa_T0_1_FD_201949 | JGI IMG/M metagenome (GOLD analysis project Ga0302324, IMG submission 201949) | Peat permafrost microbial communities from Stordalen Mire near Abisko, Sweden - Palsa_T0_1 | ecosystem: Environmental > Terrestrial > Soil > Palsa > Peat permafrost | place: Sweden: Abisko...
GGCGACAAAGTCGTGTGGTGCGAATTAGACATTGCACGCAAGGTATCTGCCAACGACGTGAAGGTTATGCTCAGTTCGCTGCCGCAGCGCAGCCGTGGCAGCCGTCAAGTGCGGCCATTAGAGATTACGACTGATCCGGAACTGCTGCGGCGCGTTCGCGATGGCTTGCTCGCGCTCGGCTCTGACGAGGGACTTGCGTAGCAGCGGCGTGCTCGCCTGCGCCCAGCGCTTTCCTCAGCATCCGCGCCATGGTCGGATAGAGGGATGAAGATCCGGATCGGGATAGGACTGGGCGCGGCCGCCAGCCCGGACAGTTTCGCTGCCGAGGTCAGTCACCTGGAGGAACTCGGCATCGACTCGCTGTGGCTCTCGGAGATGGTGTACGGGCCGCTGGTGGAGCCGTTCACCGGCATGACGTATGCCCTCGCCAGGACAGCCAGGCTGAAGGTCGGCACCGGAGTGGCGGTGCTGCCAGGACGCCATCCTGTGCTGGTCGCCAAGCAGCTCGCGTCGCTCGCCGCGCTGGCGCCGGGACGGGCACTGCCGGTTTTCGGCCTGCAGCCCGCGCGCAGGGACGAGCGGGCGCTGTTTCCTGTCCCGCCGGGGCAGCGCGGCGCGGTGTTCGACGAGTCCCTTGAGCTGCTCAGGATGATGCTGCGGCAGGAGACGGTGTCGTTCGACGGCAGGTTCTTCACCGTCGACGCGGCGAGCATCGGCCCGCTGCCCCGCAAGCCGCTCGACATCTGGCTGGGCGGCAGCGCTCCCGGCGGGCTGCGGCGGGTCGGCCGGCTCGGCGACGGGTGGCTGGCCAGCCTCGTCACGCCCGCCGAGGCCCGCACGGGACGGCGGGCCATCCAGGCAGCGGCGGCGGCGGCCGGCCGTGAGGTCGACCCGGAGCATTTCGGCATCAGCCTGCCAGTGGCGACCGACGGGATCCCGGCCGGGCTTGCCGCGGCCATCCGGCAGCGGAGGCCGGATACCGACCCGGCCAGCCTGGTCGCGGTGAGCTGGCCGGATGCCCGCCGCATGGTCGAGGAGTACATCGCCGCGGGGATCAGCAAATTCGTCATCCGCCCGGCCGCGGCAACCCGGGCCATGCCGGACGCATCATCCCGGGGAATGCCGGGCGCAGCAGCCCTGCCCGCAGGCAGCTTCGCCGACGACGTCGCCCGCGAGCTGATGCCCCTGCAGACCTGACCAGGCCGTCAGCCCGCCACGTCCACGTACAGGCGATCGGGCAGCTGCCCGACCCGGAAGGCCGTGGCCTTCGCCAGGCCGACCGCGACGCTGATGACGCCGTCGAAGTCGCCGGTGACCGCGTAGCCCCTGAGCATCGGATAGCCGGTGGCCGCCGCCAGCCGCGCGATCGTGCTCGCGCCGGAACCGGAGTGGCCCTGCGCGGGGTGAATCGTGATCAGCAGATACCACCTCCCCGGAACCGCGCTGCCGGTGCCTGCCGCGCCTGCGGCCGCTTTCGAGACGTACCTGATGTCATAACCCGGCACCGGCCCGCGGATGTTGAACACGATGCGGTCGTAGCCGCAGCCGGGATGGGTCCCGGTCCTGATCGCCGTGATGACAGGCACCGGCGGTACGGCGAAATGACGGCTGCGGTAGACCGGCGTGGTCCGCCACGGCTGGTCGTCGCAGCCGGCCGGAGGATCTGGCGGGAGCGAGAGCGACGGGCCCGGCGAGGATTTCGCGGCCGGGGGAACGGTGATGCCCGGTGAAGCAGACGCGGCTGGTGAAGTGGCCGTGGCTGATGACGCGGGCGTGCCCGGCGATGCGGGCGCGCCCGGTGACTTCGCCGGCACGGGCGCAGACGGCAACGAGGGCGACGTGGGCGACGATCGCTGACTTGACGGAGCTGAGCCTGCTGCCGTGCTGCCAGCGCCGCACGAGGCAGTCGCCAGCGCGGTCGCAAGGATCGCCGCCCTTACTGCCATCGAAGATATGCCTGGGCGCTGCATATCATTTCTCCTTTGGGCCGCTGATCACCGGGCCGCTGATCACCGGGGCTACTGATCACCGCATCGTCGCACGAGAAGCTTCCCGAATCACCCGTTCCGTATGCAGATGCCGGACATCACCCCCGGCCGCGCAGTAATTCCGGCGGGAATACCATCGGCGCGCCCGGACTTGGCCGGCGGGCGGTAAAGGGAGGTCACGGATGGCCGCAGGGCAGGAGGCCGCGGCCGGCGCCAGTCCCGCGCCGGGCAGGAACACCGGGCACGTCCGGCTGGTCCTGATCCTCGGCTCGCTGAGCTCGTTCGGGCCGCTGTCGATCGACATGTACCTGCCCGCGCTGCCCGCCATGGCCCGCGACCTGCACACGTCAGCGGCGGTGGCGCAGCTCAGCCTGACCGCCTGCCTGATCGGGCTCGCCACCGGCCAGTTGCTGGCCGGCCCGCTCAGCGACGCCCGGGGCCGGCGGCGGCCGCTGCTGACCGGCGTCGCCAGTTACGCGGTGGCGTCCGCGCTGTGCATCGCCGCGCCCAGCATCTGGGCATTGCTCGCGCTCCGCCTGGTCCAGGGCTTCGCCGGCGCGGCCGGCATCGTCATCGCCCGCGCCATCGTCCGCGACCTGTACGACGGGGACGAGCTGGCGCGATTCTTCGCTCTGCTGCTCATGGTCAACGGCGCCGCGCCGATCGTCGCCCCGATCGCGGGCGCCCAGCTACTGCATTTCACGACCTGGCGCGGGGTGTTCGCGGTGCTCGCGGTCATCGGCGTCGCGATGCTCGTCGCGACCGCGATAGGGCTGCCGGAGACCCTGCCGCCAGGCCGGCGCCGATCGGGCGGCGCCAGGGCGATCGCCCGCGACGGACGCCGGCTGCTCGCCGACCGGGAGTTCTGCGGGTACGCACTGGCCAGCGGCCTCGCGTTCGGCGCGATGTTCGCCTACATCTCCGGATCGCCGTTCGTGCTGCAGGCCATGTTCGGCGTCTCGCCGCAGCTGTTCAGCGTGATTTTCGCGATCAATGGCCTCGGCATCATCGCGGCCGGCCAGATTTCCCGCCGCCTCATCGGCCGGGTGCCGCCGCGGGCACTGCTCGCCGCCGGGCTTACCGGGTCAGCGGCGGGCGGCGCGGCGCTGCTGATCGCTGCCGCGGCCGGGATCGGCCTGCCGATGATTCTCCCCGCGCTGTTCATCGTCGTCTCCAGCGTCGGCCTCATCCTGCCGAACGCCACGGCACTCGCCCTCGCCGGCCATGCACGCGACGCGGGGAGCGCGTCCGCCGTGCTGGGCCTCGCCCAGTTCGCCATCGGCGCAGCCGCCGCGCCGCTGGTCGGCGTGGCCGGCCCGCACACCGACCTGCCGATGGCCATCGTCATCTGCGTACTCGGGATCGGCGCATGGCTCAGCCGCCCGAAGAGCCGCCACCCGGGCGAGCCGCCACCGGGGCCGGATCCCCGCCGGGACGGGTCTATACGCTGACAGCGGTGACGATTTCGCCGGTTCCAGCCGGCCAATTCGTCACCGCTGAGAACAACCGAGGATTAACGACGCCAGCATGCCGGTCCCGATGCTGGCCTGACCCGCTGGGGAGCCGATGACCTCGCACCGGCGGCAGCCCGCCCGCTGGCTGGCGGCATGCTGCGCCGTCCTTGCCGGGACGGTACTGGCTTCCTGCGACGGCAACGGCGCCACGGGCAATGGCGCTGGCGCCAGCAGCCCCCGGAGTTCTAGCCAAAGCACCACCGGAAACAGCAGCCACACCAAGACGACTGGCATCGTGCGGTTCGCGCTGCCCCCGGCGGGCCAGGGCTGCACTGGCGCGAAACTGCTCGCGGGCGGCGCCGCGAGATTCCCGGTCACCGTCAGTACCCGGCACTCGCAGGTCGCTGCACTGGCCAACGTGTGCATCGACGGGAAAGGCCCGTTCCCGTTTGTTATCGACACCGGCGCGCAGGGATCAGTGCTGGCGTCCTCACTCGCCGTGAAGCTCGGCCTTACGAAGATCGGGCCGCCGGTGCCCATCGGCGGCGCCGGATGCACGGCCACGGCCCAGGAATCCAGGATCACCAGCTGGGACGTGGCCGGGCTGGCGCTGCAGCCGCAGGCCGTGATCTACCTCAAGATCCCGCTCTTCGGCGGGCGCGGCCAGCCGGACGGCCTGCTCGGATCAGATGTCTGGAGCCGGTTCGGCGCGATGCGGCTGGATTTCGCCCGCCAGAGCGTCACGGTCCCTGGTCCCGAGCAGCCCGGGCCTGCCCGCAAGACCACGATCTCCGGGCCGTCGGCGACGCCGGTTCCCGCCGCCCTGCTGCGCGGCAAGCCGGCGATCGTCGCGCCGATGACGGTCACCAGCGAGCCCGGCTTCACCGGGATAACGGTCAAAGTCCGGCTGGGAACGAGCAATCCGGTGAACTTCACGCCTGACACCGGCGCATCGCAGTCGGCGGTGGACCCGGGCATCGCCCGGCGGGCCGGCCTGGCCAGCGCGAATGCCCGGGTGCGGCAGGGCACTGTCTGCACGGTTGCGGTGTTCCCCGAGGACAGGACGGGCCCGTGGTCGGTGGCCGGCCATCCGCTGCCGCCCCAGGCCGTCGGGCTCACCAGGCTGGTCAGCACGACCGGCGTGGCAGGCCTGCTCGGCGCTGATCAGATGAGCAGGTTCGGCTCGGTGATCTTCGACTACGCCGGCGGACGGCTCGTGCTCGGGGCCGGCTGACGGCGCTGGCCGGCAGTGCTCGCTGACGGGGACTGGCCGGGCACCTGCGACACTAGGCGCCATGAGCGACGTCGCCTCCGGCGCCAGGTGGGGCATCACGGTTCCGTTCGACGCTCCGCTGCATGATCACCGCCGGTGGTTCGAGCTACTAGAGGAGCTCGGCTACACCGATGTCTGGTCCGGCGAGGCGGACGGCCTTGACGGCTTCTCACCGCTGCTGCTGGCCGCTGGATGGACCTCCTCGCTCCGCCTCGGCAGCGCCGTCATCCCGGTCTACACCCGGGGTCCGGCGGTCATCGCGCAGAGCGCCGCGGCGCTCGCCGAGGCGGCGCCGGGCCGGTTCGCCCTCGGCATCGGCACCTCCTCCGACGTCATCGTCGGCAAGTGGAACGACATCGGCTTCACCGAGCCGTACCGTCGTGCCCGCGACACGCTGCGGTTCCTCAGGGACGCCCTGGCCGGCCAGCGGGTCGACCGCGACTACGGCAGCTTCGCCGTGCGCGGCTTCCGGCTGTCCCGGCCGGTCCCCGATCCTCCGCCGCTCTACCTGGCCGCGCTCCGCCCGGGCATGCTGCGGCTGGCCGGGCGCGAGGCGGACGGAGTGATCCTGAACTGGCTCGCCGCCGACGACGTCCCGACCGTGGTCAGCGAGATGACGGCCGCCGCTGGCGCGCAGGCCGGCCAGAAGACCGTGGTCGCCCGGATCTTCGTCTGCCCGAGCGAGGACGCCGCGGCGGTCCGCGCCATCGGCCGCAGGGCGATCGCCGCCTACCTGAACGTGACCGTCTACGCGGAGTTTCACCGCTGGCTCGGGCGGGGGCCGGTGCTGGTCGGCATGTGGGACGCGTGGCAGGCCGGGGACCGCAGGGCTGCCCTGGACGCGATTCCCGATGCCCTCGTCGACCAGCTGATCGTGCACGGCTCGCCGGCCGCCTGCCGCGACCACATCAGGCGGTACGCCCGCGGCGGCGTCACGGTCCCGGTCATCGCCCTGATCGGCCCGTACGGGGACTTGTCAGCCGCCCTCCGCGGGCTCGCCCCCGGCGGATAACCGGCTGGCTTACCCGCCGAAGGCGACGTGACTGCCAGTCACCCGGATGCTGATGCCGGCCGACGTGACGGTCAGGCTCTGAATCTTCATCCCGAGCGGCAGCTGAGGCACCGGCACCTTAATGTTGCGCACCGAGCCGAGCAGCTGGGACGGGAGACCCTGGCTCGACACCAGGTGAACCCTGATCTTGGTGCCGCTGACCCTGGTGACTCGCCAGATCGCCGAGCCGCTGGTGACCACCAGGTTGATGGATGCCTTCACCTCATCACTGCTCACCGGCTTGAGGGTCAGGCCAGCCGAGCCGACGAGCGAGCTCAGCGGCCCGCCCACCAGCGATCCGAGCGCGTTCGACATGCTGGCGAAGGTGATCACTCCTGCGCCGGAGAGGTGGCCGACCGTGCCGCCGCTGAAGCCGGAGTTCAGGCGGACGTCGCTGAGATCGGCGTTGATGCCCTGGATCACGACCGGGCCCTCTTTCACCGGCTTTGAGCTGATCTGGACGTCCTGGAAATGGCGGCTGATCACCTGGGTCAGGAACGGGAAGCCCTTGATCGACACGTCGGGCTTGCTGGGGAAGCCCTGATCCTGGATCTCCGAGGCGATCCTGCCCTGCACGTAGAACGCCGCAAGGCGGTCGACGCCGACGAGGACGACGAGCAGCGCGATCACGATGATGATCGTGTTCCTGAGCCCGTGGCCGGAGCGCCGCCGCTGCCCGGCGGGAGGCTGGTAGCCGGAGGTCTGGGAGCCGCCCGGCCCGCTGGGGGACTGGTAGCCGGTCATGGCAGGTCGGCAAGGTTAATGGCCTGCAGCTGGCCTGAGCCGTAGTCGGTCACGAGCAGGGCCTTTCCTTCTGTGGTGAGCTGGCGCGGCAGTACGCCGGACTTGATCAGCCCGAGTAGCGCCGGCTTGCCCGCCAGGGCACTGGAGGTGCTGACCACGCTGAGACTCGGCACCGCGCCCGGGATGCTTTTCAGGTCGGAATTTGCTACCACGATCCGCTTTCCGTCCGCGGCAAAGGCCAGCCCGATCGGCCCTACGCCCACGTCGACCCTGGCGATCAGCGCATGCCCCTGGCCGCTGCGCAGCTTTGCCGCCGAGAAGCCGAGCAGGGCGTCGCTCTCCCTGGCCGTGACCCACACCACGCTGCCGTCGCTGGACGTGATCACGCGGACCGGGCTGCATCCAGCGATGACCTGGGCGACGACCGCCTTGGCTGGCCTGGCCTCGGCCTTTGCCACGCTGACGACGCTCAGCAGCCCCTCACTGGGAACGGAGGTCTTGACCTTCTCGATGCTGGTCATGTAGAGCCAGTTGCCGCTGGGCGACTCGGTGACACCGACCGGCTCAACCCCGGTCGGGACGATCCCGATGAAACCGGACTGGGCGAAGTTGCTGGCGAGGGCCTGCTTCAGGTTGAAGACCGCCATGCCGCCGCTGCTTTGCAGCGTCACGAAGGCGAACTTGCCCTTCGGCGTCAAGGCGACCTGGACAGCACCTCGGCCATGCGGGCTGGCGAGCGTGCCGACCACAACGGCGCTGCCCTGCTCGGCGTCCGCGACGCTGATCACCTTGGCGCCGCTGCCGGACGCCAGCAGCAGGTACTTTCCGTCCGGGGTGATCGCCGCGCCCTTGTCCGCGCCGGGCAGGGCGATCGTGTGGACCAAGGCGGGGGCCAGTGAGCGGCCGTTGCTGAGCACCGCGAGTGAGTTGCCGAGCGTGACGAACGTAAATCTGCCGTCGGGCGTCACGGTAGCGGAGAAGGGGTTCCCGCCGAGCTTGTCCGCGGAACTCGTGACCTTGCTGAGCTGCTTGGCTGGCGCTGCCGTCGAGCTGCACCCGGGGATCTTCGGCACGACGGCTACGGTGGTTCCGCCGCCGCCGCCCCCGCCGCCCCCGCCGCCGCCGCTGCCGCGACCGCCGAGCAAGGCATAGCCGCCGCCGATGAGGACCAGGACCACGGCCGCTGCGACAGCAGCCGCGGCGCCGCGGGACCGCCACCACGGCCGAGATGGCGGCCCGCCCGCGGGCGGACCGTAACCCGGCTGGCCGTAGTCCGGTGCCGGGCCGTAGGCCGCCTGGCCTGGCTGCTGACCGTAGCCGCCCGCCGCCGACGGCGGCTCCGTCAGCCCCGGCGTGGTCGGCCCCGGGGTTCCGGGGATACGTGCCGCCTCCGTCGGCGGCCCGCCGGAGCGGGGCGGGCCGGCTGGCATGTCCTGCGCGGATGCCGCCGCAAGGCTGGACGGCATAGCTACTTCCGTCGGCTGCCGGGGCGGTGCGGCAGGCCCAGCGGGCGCGGGCTGCCCCGGCGCGGCAGGCGGCCCGGCAGCGCCGGGCACGAGCCGCGGCAGCCCGCCCGGGTCCGACGCGTCATCGGGCCGCAGGTTGCAGGCCTCCCGCAGCGCGGCGGTGAAATCCAGGCAGTTGGCGTAGCGGTCGTCCGGGGCCTTGGCCAGCGCCCTCGTCATCACCTGGTCAACGGCGGGGGGAAGGTCAGGACGGCGCGCAGTCAGGGGTGGCGGGGGCTCGGAGATCTGCGCCCAGAGAACGGCCAGGCCCTGATCGCGCTTAAACGGCGGAGCCCCGCTGAGCATCTCGAACGCGGCGCCGGCCAGCGCGTAGAGGTCGGCCCGGCCGTCCACCGGCCGGCCTTCTATCTGCTCCGGTGCGACATAATCCAGCGTGCCGAGGAACTGGCCGGTGCCGGTGAGGCCAGACGAAGACAGGGACTGCTTGCTCAGCCCGAAGTCGGACAGGTAGACATGGTCGGCACGGCTGCTGCCCGCGGTGCTGTCGAGCAGCATGTTGGCCGGCTTCACGTCCCGGTGAACCAGGCCGTGGGAGTGCGCCGCGTCCAGCGCCGAGGCCACCTGGGTGATGATGCTGACCACCCTGGCCGGGGGGAGGGTGCCCTGGGCGTCCAGCAGCGTCCGCACGTCCCCGCCCTGCACGTAACGCATCGCGATGAACAGGACACCGGCGGCCTCACCGGCCTCGAAGACCGGGATGATGTGCGGGTGGTCGACGGCCGCGGCCGCTCTCGACTCACGGATGAACCGCTGCCGGAACGCATCGTCGCGGGCCAGCTCGGGCGCCAGGATCTTCAGCGCCACCCGCCGTTCCAGCCGGGGGTCGTGGGCGCGGAAGACAACAGCCATCCCGCCGCGGCCAATCTGCTCCTCGAGCCGGTAGCCGGCTATCCGCGAGCCCGCAGTGAACCCGCCAGGTGCCGAGGGGGTCTCGTCACTCACCGCGCCTCCAGCGGTTGCCTGCCCGTCCCGTTCCCGCACGCGGGCCTGCGCCGCAGCGACGGCCGGCGCCAGGACCGCCCTGGTTCAATCGCAGGATTGCCGGGTGCTCACAGTATCCGCGTCGTCGGCGGCCGGCTGTCAACCCGCGCGATTGGCGCAGTTTGGCAGCCGATGCCTAGTTTGATCTTGGGATGACAACCCCGACCGTATCTGAAACCAGCGCCCGCAACGGCAAGAAGGCCAGGGAATATCAGCCACTGCCGCGGGAATGCGGCCGCAGCCGCCCGGATGGTGCCTCGCGATCCAGACATAAGGGACAAGGCACCCGCCGAGGTCATGGCGAGTCGCGGCCGGGTCATGTTAAGGTCACGATCTGGTCAAGATGAGGTCATAGCAAGGTCATAACCAGGTCATGGCCAGACGGATTCTTTTTCCGCTGAATCGCTCTACAGTTAGCAGATGACGGCCGACCGAGTTCTCTCGTCGCACACGACTCCGGCCCTTGTGGTGCGAACGCAGGGGTCAGACCGAAGCCTGCAGGCGGGCCCCTCGTACCAGATCGGGCGGGATCCGGAGTCCGACATCGTGGTCGACGACTCACGGGTCTCCTGGCAGCACGCGGTGCTCCGGTTTGATCAGCGTGAGCAGAATGCCTGGATCTTGCAGGACGAGGGCAGCACCAACGGGACCTTCCTGGGGCCGCAGCGCGTCTCCAGGAGCACGATCAGCGATGACTGCGAGTTCCGGCTCGGCCATCCCGACGACGGGCCGGCCGTGAGATGCTCGCTGGCTGCCCCCGCCCGGCCCGTCTCCCCGCCGCCCGTCTCGCCCCCTGGCGCCCCGCCGCCCGCCGGACCCCGGCCCGTCTCGCCGCCGCCCGCCGAGCCCCTGGCCGCCTCGCCGCCCGCTGCGCCCGGGGCCGCTCAGCTGCCCGCCGCGCCGCCCCCCGCGCAGGGATATCAGGGCGCAGGCGCCCGGCCGGGATACCGCGACGCCGGGCTGCCTGCCGACGCGGGCCTGAGCTATGCGGGCTCGCTGTCCAGCCGCCGCCCGAGCGCGGTCATGCAGCTGCCCGCCAAGGTGCTGCGGATCGGGCGTGGCACCGACAACGAGGTGGTGGTCTCCGACCTCAGTGTCTCTCGTTACCATGCCGAGCTGCGGCGGGGGCGGGCCGGCTACGAGATCGTTGACCTCGGCAGCCACAACGGCACCTTCGTCAACGGCCAGCGGATCTCCGCCGCGCCGGTGACCGAGCTGGACATCATCGGCATCGGGCCCGCCACCTTCCGGCTGGTCGGCGAGGAACTGCAGCAGTTCATCGACACCGGCGACGTCTCACTGGCCGCGCGGGACCTGACCGTCCGGCTGCCGGGCGGCAAGGTGCTGCTCGACCACGTCAGCTTCCCGCTCGGCGAGCGCTGCCTGCTCGGGGTCATCGGCCCGAGCGGCGCGGGCAAGTCCACGCTGCTAGGGGCGCTGACCGGGATGCGGCCGGCCACCGACGGAAGCGTGCTGTACGACCAGCGCGATCTCTACACGCATTACGCGGAATTGCGGCACCGGATCGGGCTGGTCCCGCAGGAGAACATCCTGCACACCCAGCTGTCCGCGCGCCGGGCCCTCGGCTATGCGGCCGAACTTCGGTTCCCGCGCGACACGAGCAAGGCAGAGCGGCAGCGCCGGATCACCGAGGTGCTCGGGGAGCTGTCCCTGACGGCCCACGCCGATACCAGGACCGACGCCCTGTCCGGCGGGCAGCAAAAGCGCGTTAACGTCGCCCTTGAACTGCTCACCAAGCCCTCGCTGCTGTTCCTGGACGAGCCCACGTCCGGCCTGGATCCCGGGCTGGACAAGTCGGTCATGGAGATGATGGCCGATCTGGCTCATGACGGCCGCACGGTCATCGTGGTCACGCACAGCGTCGCGAACCTGAACCTGTGCGACCGTCTGCTTGTCCTGGTGCCCGGCGGCAAGATCGCCTACTTCGGGCCGCCTGCGGACGGCCTGAAGCACTTCGGCAAGCCCGGCTGGGCAGAAGTGTTCCAGGCCTTCGACGCCGAGCCGGGCCGGGACTGGGCCGGAGAATACCGCAACTCGGGGTACTACCACCGGTACGTGGCCGCGGAGATGAACAGCCAGGCTCCCGCACTGAGCGGGCCCGTGCAGGCGGCCACGCCGGCTCCCGCTACGCGCAACCGCTTTGCCCAGCTGAGCACGCTGTGCAGGCGGTACATGGCAGTGATCGCCTCGGACCGGGTGTACCTCGCCTTCATGGCGGCGATGCCGATCGTCCTCGGCGCGGTGATACAGGTGATCCCTGCCCCGCTAGGCCTCTCTGGGCCGAACAACCAGGGCGTCGAGTCGCTGCTGCTGATCCTGGTTATCTGTGCCTGCTTTGCCGGAGCCGCGAACGCGGTCAGGGAACTGGTCAAGGAACGGCCCATCTACAGCAGGGAGCGAGCGGCCGGGCTCTCGTCCGGGGCCTACCTCATCTCCAAGCTGGTAATCCTGGGGATGATCAGCGGGCTGCAGGCCGTCGTGCTGGTCGCTGTCGGGCTGGTCGGCCGCCCGCTGCCATCGCAAGGCGCTTTCCTCAAGCATCTGCCGCTGGTGGAACTGCTGCTGGCGATGGGCCTGCTTGCGATCGTCTCGATGACCCTGGGACTGCTCATCTCCGCATCGGTCGACACTTCGGAAAAGACGATGCCGCTGCTGATCGTGGCCGTGATCTTCCAGGTGGTCATGACCGGCGGCGTGTTCTCGCTGGCCGGGAAGGCGGGGCTGGAGCAGGTGGCATGGCTGTCTCCGTCCCGCTGGGGCTTCGCCGCGATGGCGTCGACATCGAACCTCAACGTGATCCAGCTGCCGGCCATACCGAAGGTGCCCCCAGTCAAGAAACCGGCCGCGGGCAGCTCCCCCAAGCCGGGCTCGAAACATAAGGCGAAGCACGCTCCGCGACCCGCCACGTCGCGCGGAACGGCGACGGTGCCTGCATCGGCAAAGACGCACCGCCCGGCAGGGGCGCACCCCTCGGGAAAGGCGCGCCCCTCGGGGAAGGCACATCCGTCCGGGAAGGCACTCCCGTCCGGGAAGGCACACACCTCCCCGGGGCCTGCGACCCAGACAGCGACTCCGGCTGCTGCCAGCGGGGCCGATCCGCTGTGGAAACGCAATGCGCGCACCTGGCTGACGGACATGGCCGCCATGCTGCTGCTCGGGCTGGTGTTCACGCTGATCGCGTGGTGGCGCCTGGTCAAGCTGAGCCCGGGGCGCCGGAGATAGCCCGCATCGCCGGCGGATATCACCGGATGGATGGCGAGTCAGCCCGGCGAGTGGGAGCGGAAGCCGGACCGGGTGACCGCGAGTGCCCCGTCGGCTGGACGCCGAAATGGCCATTCACGCGGCAGGTTCAGCTCATGCACGAGCGGGATATCTGGGTGCCACCGGATAAATGACAACGCCCGCAAGCGACTCAGCTCAGTCGCTGCGCAGCCGACGATCGTGCGCTGAGGCTGTTCGGCGTCCGCGCTGGTTCCGCCTAGCTGGGCGACGGGCGACGGGCGACGGGCGATGAGTTTGCCGCCTGGCGGAGGTCACAGTACCTGGGAGCTGTCAGTGGCAGTTGGCAGTATGGCAGCGGAGGTCATGCCGCGAGCAGCTCGTGGCCCGGCGGGACAGGCCGGCTGCCGCGTCCGCGATGAAGGGAAGGGAGTGCCGATGAGCGGGGTACGGGTACTAGTTGGCACGCGTAAGGGCGCGTTCGTCCTGACATCGGACGGCAAGCGCGAGCAGTGGGATATCAGCGGGCCGCATTTCGGCGGCTGGGAGATCTATCACGTCAAGGGATCGCCTGCGGACCCGGAGAGGTTGTACGCGTCGCAGTCCAGCGGCTGGTTCGGGCAGCTGATCCAGCGCTCCGACGACGGCGGCACGACCTGGGAGCCAGTGGGCAACCAGTTCAGCTATCAGGGCGTCCCCGGCACGCACCAGTGGTACGACGGCACGCCGCACCCATGGGAGTTCGCGCGGGTCTGGCATCTCGAGCCATCGCTGCACGATCCGGACATGGTCTACGCCGGGGTCGAGGACGCCGGCTTGTTCCGATCGGCCGACGGCGGGAAGGAGTGGCAGGAGCTTCCCGGGCTGCGTTGCCACGGCTCCGGGCCGTCCTGGCAGCCAGGCGCCGGTGGCATGTGCTTGCACACCATCCTGCTGGATCCGGGCGAGCCCGGGCGCATGTTCGCCGCCATCTCGGCCGCAGGCGCGTTCCGTTCGGACGACGCAGGCGAAACGTGGCAGCCGGTAAACCGCGGCCTGCAGTCCGAAGGGATCCCCGACGGCGACGCCGAGGTCGGCCACTGCGTGCACCGGCTCGCGATGCACCCCTCGCGCCCGGAAGTGCTGTACATGCAAAAGCACTGGGACGTCATGCGCAGTGATGACGCCGGCGATTCGTGGCACGAGGTGAGCGGCAACCTGCCGAGCGATTTCGGGTTCCCGATTGACGTGCACGCGCACGAGCCGGACACCATCTACGTGGTCCCGATCACGAGCGACTCGGAGCATTTCCCGCCTGAGGGGAAACTGCGGGTGTACCGCAGCCGGACCGGCGGCGACGAGTGGGAACCGCTCACCAGGGGGCTGCCGCAGGCCCATTGCTACGTCAACGTGCTGCGCGATGCGATGGCCGTGGACTCCCTCGACTCGTGCGGCGTCTACTTCGGCACGACCGGGGGTCAGGTCTACGCATCGGCCGACGCCGGGGACAACTGGGCGCCGATCGTGCGGGACCTGCCGGCCGTGCTTTCCGTCGAGGTCCAGACGCTGTCATGATCCGGGTGGTGCTCCCCGCGCATCTGCGGACGCTGGCAAAGGTCGACGGCGAGGTAGAACTCGACGTCACCGGCGACGCCACGCAGCGCTCGGTCCTGGACGCGCTGGAGACCCGTTATCCGGTGCTGCGCGGGACAATCCGCGACTACCGCACCGGGCAGCGCCGGGCGTTCGTGAGATTCTTCGCCTGCGAGCAGGACCTGTCCCACGAGCAGCCCGACGCCCCGCTGCCCAGCGCGGTCGCCATGGGCACCGAGCCATTGCTGATCGTGGGGGCAATGGCTGGTGGCTAGGCGCAAGATGTAAGGAAGGCCGCTGTTGCGCCTGGCCGCCGCCATTAACGTTGCCGGATGCTGGGCGGCGGCTGGGTAGAGGTGGTGGCCCTGGCGGCGGCGTTCGCGATCGCGGTGCTAGCCACGCCGGCCGGGATTTCCGGTGCCGTCCTGCTACTGCCTTTCCAGGTCAGCGTGCTGGGCACGCCGAGCCCGGCGGTCACTCCGACCAACCTGCTCTACAACGTGGTCGCCGCGCCTGGCGCGCTCTACCGCTACTGGCGGCAGGGGCAGACCGGCGGCCGGCTCACCGTCGTGCTCATCACCGGGACCTTGCCGGGCGTCATCGCGGGCTCGGTCATCCGGGTTGAACTGCTGCCCGGGCCGCACGTCTTCGACCTCATCGTGGGACTGGTCCTGCTTCCGCTCGGGGCGTGGCTGGCCGTCAGTCGCGGCCGACCCGGGCCAGCCGCCGCCCAGCCGGTCCGCATCCCCCCGCTGGTACTGATCTGCATGGCTGCCGCGGTGGGCTGCATCGGCGGTATTTACGGCATCGGCGGCGGATCGATCCTGGCCCCGATCCTGATCGGAGCCGGGCAGCCGCCGTCAAAAGTCGCGCCCGCCGCGCTGGGTTCCACCTTCGTGACCTCGGTCGCGGGCGTAGTGACCTTCACCATCTTGTCGGTTCACCACCACGGGCCAGTCGCGCCCGACTGGCCCACCGGCGTCGCGCTCGGCCTTGGCGGACTGGCCGGCGCCTACACCGGCGCCCGGATCCAGTCCCGCCTTCCCGACGCCCTCATCCGCCGCCTCGTCGGCGTCCTCGTCCTCCTCATCGGCGCCCGCTACCTATGGGCTGGACTGAGCTGATATGTCCCGCACGGCAGCCGGCCGGGCCAGGTCCGCTGGGACCCCGGCCCGGCCGGCTGCTCTCCTGCCGCTAAGGGACCATTCGGTCAAATGGCCGCAGATACTGGGTCGGATGGAAGGTCAGGAACGCCGGCGCCGTCGGCACCAGCGTGCTCCCGCTCTCGAACACGTTGAGGCTCGGCCCGAGCGCCGCCGCCGCCGCGTTCAGGTTCGAAGGCTGCAGCACGCTTGCGCTCCAGTGCCCGGTGTTGAGGCGCTGAAGCAGCACGTGGGCCGCGGTGACCGTCTCTGCCGGGGTGAATGCGCAGTGCCCGGCTCGGCTCACGAAGATCTGGCGCAGCAAGGACGAGTCGCCCGCGCGGCGCACGACGCTGGCATATGCCTGCTCGTTCTCCGGGACCACGAGGCCATCACCGGTCGTGTGCATGGTGAGTACCGGCACCGACAGTTCGCCGTTAAAGGTGATGTTCTGCTCAAGGTAGCGGACAGCGGCCGGGTCGGCGCTGACCCGCGCCGCATTGTTGAGGGTCTCAAGGTCGGCGTTCAGGCTCAGCCCGGCTGCCTTGTACAGCGCCTTGACCTCACGGAAGTCGGCTGACTTCCGCAAGTCCCTGGAGTAGTTCACGCCGGTGTTCCAGGACGGGTTGCCGCCCGCCCGGCCCTCGAGCTCGGCCCGCAGGAAGAAGGCGAACGGGAAGTCGACCTGGGTCTCCCATTCGAACTGGTTGGCTTCCTGGGCGGCATAGTCGTTCGCGGCGGGCTCGGGGGACAGCGGGGTGAACCAGCCAGGCGTGTCGGCGAGCGCGGCGGCGAGCGCGAGCCGCGCCTGCCCTTGCGGGGTCGCCTGCGCGGCGACCGCGGCCGTGTCGGCCGCGGTCAGGTTGGCAGTCGGGTCAGTGGGCGGGATCGTGATGTTGACGACCTGCACGGACGGGTCGATCAGCTGCTGGAAGGCGAACTCCGAGTCGAGCGCCGTGTTCCAGGTGGCGACGCCGCCAGACAGCACCCCGCACATCGGCAGGGCACCGGCGAACCGGCTCGGGTATTTCTGGATCAGGCCCGCCGTGATGATGCCGCCGAGCGAATGGCCCCAGGCGATCGTCCGCTTCGGGTGGCCGACCTGGCTGTCGAAGATGTTGAGCGTGCTGATCTGGTCCGGCAGTGCCTGCTGGATGGCCCATCCGGTAGACGCATAGGAGGAGCCTGCCAGCGCGAAGCCCTGGGCCAGCATGGCGGCGCCGGTGATCGGGTCGCCCACGTCCGTAGCCGGGTTCGGTGACCCGGGCACGACGTACCCGTGACTATAGAGGAACAGCGTGCCGTTCCAGTTCGCCGGGACCTGGATCAAGTAGGTCGCGCCATCCGGCAGCGTCCCGGTCAGCGTCTCTGCCCCGGCCGCGGTCACCGTCTTGTGGGTCACCGTCTTGTGGGTCACCGCCGGCGCCTGATGGGCAGCCGCCAGGGCCGGCGCAGCTGCCGGGCCGAGCCCCAGCGCGAGCAGGGCCGCGGCGGGAAGAAGTCGGGAAAGCCTTCTGATCCTGGACACAATCACGCTCCGCATATCTCGCGAGGGGGCCTTGTCCAGGACTGTAGCCCGATTTGCGGAGCTTGCGACAGGTCCGCTTCCGGCTTCAGCTGCTGCCGGCGGTTGCCGTTCCCGCAGCACTGAGGGCCGGCCCGCTGGACGCGGACTGGCCCTCAGTAACAATTCTCTGGCTGTTTAGCGATGGCGGATGTAGACCGGGGTGTCCGGGATCTTGACCAGTTCGTGGAAGAACCCGGCGATGTCCATCGGCATCCGCACGCAGCCGTGCGATACGGGCTGCCGCGGGACGTCGGTGTCACCGTGCATCGCGTAGGCAGTGCCGATGAAGAACACCGGGTTGTACATCTCGCCTAGCGGCACCTGCACCCACCCGGGCAGGAACGAGAGAGTTTCGAAGTTCCCGGTCGGGGTGATCGCGACCTCGTCGCAGGGCGGCGGCTGGCCGGGCTCGCAGAACGTGTAACCGCCGCCGGTGGACACGTGGCTGATCAACTTCACCTTGCCGTGCCGGTAGAGGACCAGGTACTCGTGCCGCAGGCTCACGTCGATCCGGTTGTTCTGGTGATGGATCGTCAGCGGCTTGGGCATCCGCGGGTTCGCAAGCCGCCGCTCCATGGCGGCGCCGATGTCGTCGGGGTTCTTGCGGGTCCGCAGGCCCTGTACTTCCTTGAATGCCCAGACTGCTTCCAGCGTGTCCGGCCCGAACTGGCCGTCGACGCTGCCTGGGTAGTACTTGAGCGTCCGCAGCCGCTGCTGGACCTTCTTGACATCCGCGCCGGTCATGCCCGGCTTGAGCGTCTTCGTGACCGGATGCCAGGCCGCCACGGCCGGGCGGCCACGGGCCACGACGGCACGGGCCTGGCCGCCCGTGGTGGCGTTGGCCACTGCGGCCGTCCCGGCCACGGCGACGCCGCTCTGGCCGAGCAGTGATGCACCCACCGCCGTTACCGCGCCGACGCTCAACAGCCACCGCCACGTTTGCCTCATGCTGTGCTCCTCGGCGAACCGGGCCTGCCGCCCGGGCGGGCAGGCTCGCCGCCCCCGCCCCGTACAGGCCGTCAATGAAAAAGCTTCGCTTGCTAGACGTTCTCACCACGCATCTGGTTGCGCCACCCCAGATAGTTGCGCCACCCCGGATATATGCCGCGCTGGCCAGGAGCCATGGCCGATGGCCCCCGGCGGAGCGCAGAGCGCAGAGCCTATCCCGGGCTAGGCTTAACTGTGTCCTTGCTAGCCGCGCGCGGCGTTTCGTTCAGCTATGGCGCCGCGACCGTCCTGACGGACGTGGAGCTAACGGTAGCCGCCGGGGACAGGACCGCTTTAGTCGGCCCCAACGGGGCCGGGAAGTCGACGCTGCTGCGGCTGCTGGCAGGTCTGGAACAGCCCGACAGCGGCGAGATCACGGTGGCCGGCACCGTCGGCCTGCTGCCGCAAGAGCGCGACCGGCGACCCGGCGAGACGGTGCTCGGGTACGTGGCACGGCGGACCGGCGTCAGCGCGGCAGAGAGCGCCCTGCAGTCCGCCGCCGAGGACATGGCCTCCGGCGGTCCCGGCGATGCCGGGTCCGCCTACGCGAAGGCCCTTGACCGTTACCTTGCGCTCGGCGGCCCGGACCTGGAGGCCAGGACGGCCGAGGTCAGCGCGGCTCTGGGCCTGCCTGCCGATCTCGACCGCCGGACTTCGGGCCTCTCCGGGGGGCAGGCCGCGCGGCTGGCGCTGGCCTCGGTGCTGCTGGCCCGCTTCGACGTGATTCTGCTCGATGAGCCCACCAACGACCTCGACCTGGCTGGCCTGGAGCTGCTGGAGCGGCACCTGGCCGGGCTTCGTGGTGGCCTGGTAGTGGTGTCCCACGACCGGGCCTTTCTTGAACAGGCGGCCAGCGAAGTGATCCAGCTGGATCAGCACTCGCACCAGGCCATCCGCTATGGCGGCGGATTCGCGGCCTATCAGGCCGAGCTTGAACGCGACCGGGCCCGCGCCCGCGCCGAGTACGAGGCCTACGCGGGCAGGCGCGACGAGCTGATCCAGCGCGCTCGCCGGCAGCGGGAATGGTCCCGCTCCGGGGAACGGTCGGCGAACAGCCCGGCTGCCCGGCGCAGGGAACCGGACAAGAACATCCGGCATGCCAGGGCGCAGGGTGCGCAGCAGCTCGGCGCGGGAGCAGCCGCCGCCATCCGCGCGGCCGACCGCCTTGAGGTGGTACAGGAACCGCGCAAGGAGTGGGAGCTGCGGCTGCGGTTCGGCGCGGCCAGGCGCAGCGGCGATGTCGTGGCGACGCTGGACGGAGCCGTCGTCGACCGGGGCTCCTTCCGGCTCGGCCCGGTCGACCTTCAGCTGGCCTGGGCCGACCGGGTCGTCGTGGCGGGCACGAACGGCTCGGGCAAGACCACGCTGATCGAGGCGATACTCGGCCGGATCCCCCTCACCGCTGGCCGCAGGTCGCTCGGCCCGTCGGTGGTGGTCGGAGAGATCGACCAGGCACGGCGGACCTTCGATCCGGCCAGCCCGCTGCTTGACGCCTTCTGCGCGCACACCGGGCAGATCCCCGGCGAGGCCAGAACGCTGCTGGCGAAGTTCGGCCTCGGCGCGGATGACGTCCTGAGGCCGGCCGGCTCCTTGTCACCAGGGGAGCGCACTCGCGCCGATCTGGCGCTGCTCGCCCGCGCCGGGGCGAACCTGCTTGTCCTTGACGAGCCCACCAATCATCTTGACCTGCCGGCGATAGAGCAGCTCGAGCAGGCGCTCGAACGCTATGACGGCACCCTGCTGATGGTGACTCACGACCGCCGGCTACGTGAGCGCATCCCGGTTACGCGACACATCACGGTCATCGATGGCAAGCTAACGGAAACATGATCAGAATGGAGGGGCCAGATGCCTGATGAGAGTGGTTTGTCATCGGTCGAGAACATCGTGGTGCTGATGCTGGAGAACCGATCGTTTGACCACATGCTGGGTTTTCTCTACACGGATCAGGGCAACGTCTCGCCCGCCGGCCAGCCGTATGCGGGGCTGACCGGAAGCGAATCCAACCCTGACTCGGCGACCGGCCAGCCGGTCACCGTCTTCAGGATCGAGCCCACCACCCCGAACGCGTATTTCATGCCCGGTGCCGACCCGGGTGAGGGCTATATGGCGACCAACAGCCAGCTGTTCGGCAGCACGACCGCCCCGGCCAGCTCGTCGGACGTGCCGACCGGGCAGGGCTTCATCAAGGACTTCGCGTACACCCTCAGCTGGGAGGCGCACAGCTGGGGCGAAACGATCGTCTCGGGGACGACTCCGGATGACATCATGGGCTGCTTCGCCCCGGAAACGCTTCCTGTGCTGTCCGCGCTGGCCACCGGTTACGCGGTCTGCGACCAGTGGTTTGCCTCGGTTCCCACCGAGACCCTGCCGAACAGGGCATTCGCCTGCTCGGCGACCAGCCAGGGGCACATGGACGACAAGACAAGGACGTTCACCTCGCCGAGCATCTTCGGCCTGCTCAGCAAGAACCAGATCGGCTGGGCAATCTACGGTTACGACGCGGAGCCGCTCACCAAGTCGACCTTCACCGACATCAGCGGGGCACCGGCCAGCAACTTCGGGAAATTCGCCGATTTCCAGGCAGCCGCGGCGGCCGGCAGCCTGCCCGCGTTCAGCTTCCTTGAGCCCAGCTGGGGCTCGTCCGGCAACAGCCAGCACCCGAACTACAACGTGGCGCTCGGCGAGCAGCTCATCCACGACGTCTACGAGGCGGTGCGCAGCGGCCCCGGCTGGGCGCAGACGCTGCTAGTGATCACCTACGACGAGCACGGCGGCTGCTTTGACCACGTGCCGCCGCCAGTCGGCGCGGTGCCGCCCGATGACACTGCGGGCGAGTTCGGCTTTGATTTCACCAGGTTCGGCGTCCGGGTGCCGACCGTCCTCGTCTCGCCGCTGATCGCGCCGGGCACCGTCTACCGCGCACCGGCCGGCGGCACTCCGCTTGACCACACATCGGTGCTGAAGACGGTGCAACAGCGCTGGGGGGTGCCGGCGCTGACCGCCAGGGATGCCGCCGCACCCAGCATCGCGAGCGTGCTGACGCTCACCGCGCCGCGCACCGATGACGTGCTCGCTGGGGTGACGGTACCCACCGCCACCGGGGCCACTCCGGCGGCCGGGCTTCCCTCGCACCTGCAGGAGGTTCAGGCTGACCTGATCTCCCGGCAGTATCCGGCGGGCCAGCACGCCGCCGCCGACGCGCTGCCGGCCGAGCGCAGCGGTGCCGCCTACGACAGTTACATCCGCACCTACGCAAAGCCGCCCGAGGCCTGAACCTTTCCGGCTGCCGGGCCGTGTCGACAATGACGGCATTCGACAATGACGGCATGAGGGTGGGCCGCGATGCTGCGGCCCACCCGGGTCCGGTGGCGCGGCGGCCCGTGCGGCGCCACGGCCCTGCGCCGGAGAGAAGAGGCAGTGACGATGAAGAGGGGCCTGCTCGTCGGCGCCGGCGCGCTGATCGCGCTCGCGGGAGTCATCTTCACGCTGCAGGGCGTCGGCGCCATCGGCGGAAGCGCTATGTCCGGCGACACCTTCTGGGCCGTGGCCGGTCCCGTCATCGTGCTAGCGGGACTGGCCCTGGCCATGGTCGGTATCCGCCGCCGCTCAGTCCCCTAGTCCCCTAGTCGCGGCCCTGCCGGGAGGTCGAGCAGGGTCGCCCGCCCGACAGGGCCGCAGGGTGGTCGTCTCAACAGCGACTACTTCAGCACAGTGTAATCGAGTCATTGCAGATTGTGCGCACTTGCCGAACCCGGTAGCGGCGTCAGGAAACGGCGCCGGCCCGCAGCCGGGCGACCTCGTACAGCGCGATGCCGGCGGCGACGCCCGCGTTCAGCGACTCGGCCGGCCCGCGGATCGGGATACGGGCCACCACATCGCAGCGCTCCGCGACCAGCCTGGACAGGCCCTTGCCCTCCGAGCCGACCACGAGCACCAGCGGCCCGCCGGCGAGATCGAGCTGGTCGATCGCCGTCTCCGCGGCGGCGTCGAGCCCGACCACGAACAGCCCGGCCTCCTGGTAGGAGGCCAGCGTCCTGACCAGGTTCGGCGCCTGGGCGACCGGCAGCCTGGCCAGTGTGCCCGCCGATGCCTTCCATGCTCCGGCCGTCACCCCGGCTGACCGGCGGACGGGAACGAGCACCCCGTGCGCGCCGAACGCGGCCGCCGAGCGGACAATTGCGCCCAGGTTCCTCGGATCCGTGACGCTGTCCAGCGCGATGATGAGCGGCTGCTGCGCAGCGTCATGAGCACGGGTGATCAGGTCATCGGGGTGCGCGTAGGAGTAAGGCCGGACCCGGAGCACCAGGCCCTGGTGGATAGCGCCGCCGGTGAGCCTGTCCAGCTCCGCCCGGCCGGCCTCGACCACCGGGATTCCCTTGCCCGCGGCCAGCGAGATAGCATCGCTGATCCGCTGGTCGGCGTCCAGCCGGGGGCCGACATGCAACGCGATCACCGGCACCGTCGCGCGCAGCGATTCGAGCACCGCGTTCCGCCCGGCGACCACCTCCACCGCGCTCCCCGCGCCGCGCAGCTTGCCGGCCGGCCGGCTTGCTGGCCGCGGTGCCGCCAGATCGCCGCGGCCTTCGTTCCTGCCCGCCGCGGGACCCCCGGCCGCGGACGCGCGCCGCTGGGCGGGGTGACCGGGCCGCAGATGCGCGGGCGGAGTCGGCCCCTTGCCTTCCAGCCGGTGCTTGCCGTAGCCGCCAGTGCCCGGCCGGGGCTTGCCCGACTTCGCCCGGCCGCCCGGGCCCGGCCGGGACTGGCCGCCGCCGCGCCCGGTCACCGGCCGAGCTCCCATCGCGGTCCGCGGGGGGTGTCCTCGACACCAATTCCGGCTGCCAGCAGCCGGTCCCTGATCGCATCGGCAGCTGCGTAGTCCTTGCGCTCCCGCGCGGCCTGCCGCTGCTCAAGCGCCACCCCGGCCAGCGCATCGACCACGGCCCGCAGTCCGTCGTCGCGGCCGCCCGCTGACCATGGGGCCGCCAGCGGGTCAAGCCCGAGCACGGCGAGCATTGCCCTGACCTCCGCGAGGTGCTTGGCGGCTCCGGCCGCGTCGCCGGCCGCCAGCGCGCTGTTGCCGTCCGTGACAGCCTCATGCACGGCGGCGAGTGCCTGCGGAACTCCGAGGTCGTCGTCGAGCGCGGCAGTGAAAGGCGCGGGAAGCGCCCCAGTCTCCAGCGCGGTGGTGGTCTCAGCCGCGCGGATCACGAAGCCCTCGATCCGCCGGTACGCGGCCACCGCCTCCGCCAGCGCCTCCGCGGAGTACTCGATCCCCGAGCGGTAATGCGCCTGGCCAAGGTAGTAACGCAGCTCGGCCGGCCGGACCTGGGTGATCATCGCGTCCACGAGCAGTGAGTTCCCGAGCGATTTGCTCATCTTCTCGCCTGCCACCCCGACCAGGCCGTTGTGCATCCAGTAGCGGGCGAAACCGTCACCAGCCGCATGCGACTGCGCAAGCTCGTTCTCGTGGTGCGGGAACAGCAGGTCCAGGCCGCCGCCATGAATGTCGAAGTCAGCGCCAAGGTACTTGGTCGCCATCGCCGAGCATTCCAGGTGCCAGCCCGGGCGGCCCGGTCCCCAGGGCGTTTCCCAGGCAGGCTCACCCGGCTTGGCGCCCTTCCACAGCGCGAAGTCCCGCGGATCCCGCTTAGAGCCGTCTCCCTCGGTGTCCCCGGCCGGCCGCATGCGATCGAGCCGCTGCCCGGAAAGGGTGCCGTAGCCCGCTGCGGAGCGGACATCGAAGTAGACATCCCCGCCTGACGCGTAGGCGTGACCGCGCTCGATCAGCCGCCGCATCAAGACGATCATCTCCGGCACGTGCCCGGTGGCCCGGGGCTCGACATCCGGCGGCAGGCAGCCGAGCGCGTCGTACGCGCGGGTGAATGCCCGCTGGTTCCGCTCGGCCACCGCCCACCACGGCACGCCCTCGTGCCCGGCCACGCGCAGGATCTTGTCGTCGATGTCAGTGACGTTCCGGCAGAACGTGACCTCGTAGCCGCTCGTACGCAGCCAGCGGACGAATATGTCGAAGTTGACGCCCGACCTGATATGGCCGATGTGCGGGGGTGCCTGGACAGTCGCGCCGCACAGGTACAGCGCGGCTTTCCCTGGCGTGATCGGGGAGAAGTCACGTGTGCTGCGCGCGGCCGTGTCGTAAATGCGGAGCGTCACGCTGCACAGGCTACGGGATAACCGCCAGTCCGTTAGTCATAGTCATAGCTGACGACGTGCTCCGGCCGCGCCGGCACGACGACCCGCCGCCGCTGGCCGCCGCCGCCAGCCGGCCAGTATCGCCGGGCCGCTGGCTCAGGCTGTCAGCTGCGGGCGGCCCTGGCCCAGCTCCAGGCGTACTCCGGATCCTCGGCGGGCTGGCTGGCCGGGCCGAGTAGCAGCGGCCGGAACGTATCGATCATCACGGCTGTCTCGTCGGTGCTGGCCCTGCCCTCCTCCAGCCCGCGGATCGCGGCCTCGACCGCGCCCGGCTGCGGGCCGTGGGTAAATCCCGACGGGTGCAGGGTGATCGAACCGATGCCGACCCCCGAGCCCTTGCGCGCGCTGTAGTCCCCAGCGACGTAGAACATCATCTCGTCCGAGTCGACGTTGTGATGGTTGTAGGGGATCGGCACGGCTTCAGGGTCGAAGTCCAGCGGACGCGGGCAGAACGAGCAGATCACGAAGTTCGGGCCCTCGAATGTCTGATGAACGGGCGGCGGGGCGTGGGTGCGCTTCACGATCGGCTCGAAATCGGCGATATTGAACGCGTACGGGTACAGGCAGCCGTCCCAGCCGACCACGTCGAACGGGTGGTAGGAGTAGGTCAGCCGGGTCAGGCCGCCGCGGTTGCGCACGGTCACCGGCACGTCCGCACCGTCGGTGATCAGCGGCCCGTCCGGGCAGCGCAGGTCCCGCTCGGAGTACGGAGCGTGCTCAAGGAACTGGCCATACTGGGAGAGGTAGCGGCGGGGCGGGCGGATGTGCCCGCGCGCCTCGATGACGAGAGCCTCGGCGCACGCCGCGGTGCTGCCGTCGTCACTGCCGCCTGCGCTGCCCGCGGCAGTCGGAATCCACCGGTGAATGGTCCCCCTGGGCACCACGACGTAGTCGCCCGGGCCGGCCTCGATCGAGCCGTAGACCGACTCGAACCGGGCCGATCCCGCGCGCAGGTAAATGGCCTCGTCTCCGGTCGAATTCCGGTAAAGGCCCGATGGGGAATCCGCGGCCGCAAAGGATATCCGGACATCGTCGTTGGCCATCAGCAGTTGCCTGCCGAGCACGAGATCGCCGCCTCTGGGCAGGTCGCCGGTGCGGAAATGACGCGGCAGCAGCGGGTGGTTAGGGGAGATCCCGGCGTCGGCGGCGGCATCCGCGAGGCCCTCGCTCTTCACGATCGCCGTCGGCGGATGGACGTGGTAGAGCAGCGATGAATCGGAGGTGAAGCCTTCCTCCCCCATCAGCTCCTCGGCATACAGGCCCCCGTCGGGCCGGCGAAAGCGGACGTGGCGCTTTCTGGGAATCTCCCCAGTAACCCGGTAATACGGCATATCGTCTCCCTTAACGCTGAGATCGCGAGGATGAATACGGTCGGCCGGCTGCTTGCCATTCGCTCCCGTTCCTCCCGAGGGACGCCAGCGGATTACCCGGTCGCCGGCGCCCGGCGGCGCGGCGGCCCCGGGCGCCGGACGGCACAGCAGCCGCCTGGTGCCCAGCAGTCGCTCCCGTTTCCGATTATGCAGTCGCTCCCGTTCCCGACTATAAGGTGACGGAGTAGACACAACGTCGCGCCAGGAAGGAACTGCGCCATGACGAATGACCAATCCCCTGCGCGCGCATCCCGTCTCGCTGGCGGTCAGCGCGCCCTGCGGTTCCTCGCGCTCACCGCCGTCATCATTGGCGTTCTGGCTCTGGCCGCCGCCGCGTTCGAGCTCTCGTACCCGGGGATCCACGCGATCGCGCTGACGGCGGGTGTCTCCCCGACCCTCGCCCGGCTCTACCCGCTGATCTTCGATGCGATGCTGGTCGTCGCCTCGGCCGCGATTCTATCCCTGCGCGGCGCTGGCGTGGTGACGCGGTGCTACGCATGGTTCTCCATGCTCCTGCTGCTCTGCGCCGCGGCCGGCGCTGACGCGGCGCACGCCACTGGCACCAGGCTTCCGCATCGCAGCGCGGCGGCGACAGTCGCGATTATCCCCTGGGCCCTCGTCCTGCTCGGCTTCGGCCTGCTGCTCGCCATGCTGCGGCACGCCCGGCTGCGCCGCGCGCAGGCCGCCCAGGCACGCGCCAACGCGGCACCGCCGGCCAGGCTGCCCGCGGCCGCTGTTGCCCCGGCCGTCGCGGGCGTGACCCTCGTGCCCGTGACCGAGGTGCCCGTGACCGAAGTGCAGGCACCAGAGCGGCCAACGCGGCACGGCCGGCAAAACGACCTGGCGAGCCGGCAGGCGGACAGTCACGCACCGGAACTCGCGCTGGACGCCGAGCCCGGTCACGATGATCCCACCAGCGACGAGGCTCACTCCGACGGTCATCCGCAAGACCTTTGGGTGCCGCACGCCCGTGCGGCAGAACAGCCAGCCGGCGACAGCCGGAACGCAGCCGAGAACCCGGCGCCGATCATGTCTCCTGCTCCTACCGCTGAGGTCATCCCTGGCCGGCCTGCCTGGCCGGAGCTGGACAGCGAGCCAGAGCTGAACCGCGGCCCTGGACCTGAGCTGGATCGCGGGGACAACGCCGAGCGTGTCCCGGAGACCGGGCCTGAGCTGGCAGGCGAGCCCGGTGCGGAGGACGAGCCCGAGCCGGGCATGGCGCCAGTTGCCCCGTTCGAACGGATGTGGAGTTCGCCAACGCCGCCGGATGTGTGAGCGGCTGCTGCGGCAGCAGGCCATCCGGGTCAGCGCAGCACGAGCGCGGTGGCGATGGCCGCGATGCCCTCACCGCGACCAGTCAGGCCCAGTCCGTCCGTGGTCGTCCCGGACACGCTGACCGGCGCGCCGCCGAGCGCGGCGGACAGAACCCGCTCCGCCTCGTCCCGGCGCGCGGCGATCCTGGGGCGGTTCCCGATGACCTGAATCGCGACGTTGCCGACCGCGAAGCCAGCGGCTGACAGCAGCCGCGCCGTTTCCGCCAGCAGGGCAGTGCCCCGGGCACCTTTCCAACGGGGCTGTGCCGTGCCGAACTGGGCACCGAGATCTCCGAGGCCCGCGGCTGACAGCAGCGCATCGCACGCAGCGTGCGCTGCCACATCCCCGTCGGAGTGGCCGGCCAGTCCTCGCTCATCCGGCCAGAGCAGGCCAGCCAGGTACAGCCCCATACCGTCACCGAACGGGTGAACGTCTGCACCGATGCCTACCCGCGGCAGCGGGCCCGGCATCACGGTCCAGGCGGGCGCGGCTGCGACATCAGGCCCCGCTCGCTCCGGTACCGGCACGTCACCTCATAGTGCACGCGACGCGTGCGCCCGGCAGCGGCCTCAGGACGCGAGGATCTCGTCGAGCAGCGCCTCGGCCTTGTCTTCGTTAGTCTTCTCCGCCAGGGCGAGCTCGCTCACCAGGATCTGCCTGGCCTTGGCGAGCATGCGCTTCTCCCCAGCTGAAAGCCCGCGCTCCCTGTCCCTGCGCCACAGGTCGCGGACGACCTCGGCCACCTTGTTGACGTCGCCAGAGGCGAGCTTCTCCAGATTGGCCTTATAACGCCGGGACCAGTTGGTCGGTTCCTCCGTGTACGGGGCGCGAAGCACCTCGAACACCTTCTCCAGCCCTTCCTGCCCGACCACATCCCGGACGCCCACAAGCTCGGCATTGTCAGCCGGAACGCGCACCGTCAGGTCGCCCTTGTCGACCTTGAGCACCAGGTAAGATCTCTCCTCACCCTTGATCGAACGAATCTCGATCTCTTCGATCCGAGCAGCCCCATGATGGGGGTAGACGACAGTGTCGCCGACCTTGAAAGACATGTGGCAAGTACCCCTTCCGCTGAACCAAGCTTACCACGCCGAACAGAGGCGATTAGCCGGCACAGGCGGCAAACTCGCAGGTCAGTGATGCAATTCAAGGCGCTGAAATTGATCAGGAGCAGCTGCCCTCGGCACCGGCGCCGGTGATCACCCGGAGCACGCCCGGCGAGGGGCCCGGAGCACGCCCGGAGGAGGGGACCGGAGCATGCCCGGAGTACGCGCCCGGACGAGCGGCCAAGGGCGGGCCGCCCGCGGCGGATGCGGCGAGGCGGCAGCACGGCGGCATCAGCCCCCGGCAGGTCGCCCCGTGCCCGGCGGCTCAGCAGTCCGCGGCCCGTCCGGGCCGCAGTCCGGCCGGGCTGCGGGGGTAACGCGACGGCCCGGCGGGCCGCATACTGGAGATGACGTGGCCGCTCATGCCGGAGAGGTGCGCGTGAACGTTGGCGGTGAACCAGACCGGGACGACTTCGGCCTCCCCCCGGTCGATATCGAGATTCCCGACGATGCCAGGGAACTCGATCGTGACGTGCAGGCATATCGTCGCGAGCTGCGGGCATTGCGACGGCGGATGCGCATCGGGCGGCTGCACGGGCCGCTGACCCGCGATGGTCTCATGCTGCCATTGCTGGCTGGCTGCCTGGCGATAGTCCTGATCTCCGGCGTGCTGCTCACGGTCTTCACCGCTGGCAGGAGCGGTGCGCCGCGGCCATCGGCAGGATCGCCGGCGCAGGTCACGCACGCCTCGATCCGCCCGGTGCCGACGGCGGCCCGGGCAGCAGGGCTGCCCAACGCGAAGGTAATCATTGCCGGCCGGCCCGTGGAGCTGAGTTCCCTGAGCCCCACGGTGCTCGCCCTGGTGCCTGCGGGCTGCCAGTGCACTGCCGCGCTGCGCCAGCTCAGGCAGCAGACGGCCGCCGCCCGCGTCAGCCTGTACCTGGTCGGCGTCAACGGAGACATGCCGCGGGTCCGCCAGCTTGCCGCCCGCGCCGGGCAGCCCCGCGGCCGGGTCGCCAACGACACGAGCAACGCGCTCGCCACGGCGTACCAGGCGCAAGGGCTGACAGCCATCCTGGTGGGCGCCGACGGTTCCGTGACGCTGTCCCAGGTCATGCGCGACCTGACCGCCCGGGACGTGGGACCGGGATCGCGGCTGGCTGGACTGTTCCCGTCACTTACCCCGCCCAGCCCATAGCCCCCGCGGCCGGGTGGCGGCCCGCGGCGGGTGACCGCCGCGGCCCGTGCGGCCCACGCGCGTGACCAGCGCCGGCCGGGTCAGGGTGGCCTGACCGGGCCGGCGCTGGCCCGGATCAGGGTGGCGACTACGCTTTGCGGCGTCGCAGTGCCGCACATCACGCCGACGAGGAGAGCATGTCGTGATCCGGAGCAGCCACGGAGCTGGTGGCCGGCGGGCAACGCTGCCTCGCCGCCTGCTCATCGCGGCCGTCGCCGCGCTGATTCCCGCACTCGCTGGATGCGAGGCGGGCGTTCACGCGCCCACGCAGCTATGGCATCCGCCGACCGACGGCACGGGCAGGGTGGTGCACGGAATCGACATCAGGGACATGTTCGTGCTCGGCGCGGCGCCGGACTCATCGCTCGCCGCCGGGCAGTCAGCCGGACTGTTCTTCGCCCTGTTCAACAATGCAGCACCGGACCGGCTGCTGAGCATCTCGGCTCCCGGCACGGCGAAATCGGTGCGGCTGCCCGGCGGCACGGTCAGCCTGGCGCAGCGGAAGGTGGTCCTGCTGACCGGCCCGCAGCCCAAGGTCATCCTGACCGGCCTGATGCGGGCACTGCAGGGCGGCAGCTTCATCCGCGTAGTGCTGACTTTCCAGAAGGCCGGCAGCGTCACGCTGGACGTTCCCGTGCTGCCGCGCGCGCAGTACTACTCGACGTTCTCGCCGGCACCCTCTCCCACGCCGAAGCCAACGCCGGCGGACAAGGCGGCCCCCACGCCCAGCGCAACGGCCACTACTGGGTCAACCGCCACGCCGACGCCAAGCCCCACCGCGTCATCCTGACGCGCGTCGCTCGTCAGGCGGCCGGCTCGAACTTGTACCCGAGTCCGCGGACGGTGACGATATGCGCTGGGCTGCCCGGATCAACCTCGACCTTCGCGCGCAGCCGCTTGACGTGGACATCAAGCGTCTTGGTGTCCCCGACGTAGTCCGCGCCCCAGACCCGGTCGATCAGCTGCATCCGGGTCAGCACCCGCCCGGAGTTGCGCAGCAGCACCTCGAGTAGCTCGAACTCCTTCAGCGGCAGCTGCACCTGGCCGCCGCGGACCGTCACGACGTGCCGTTCGACATCCATCCGCACCGGACCCGATTCCATGATCGATGTGACCGGCTCGTCGGCCTCGCCGCGGCGCCGGAGCACCGCGCGCATCCGCGCGACCAGCTCCCGCGAGGAGAACGGCTTCGTCACGTAGTCATCCGCGCCAAGTTCGAGGCCGACCACCTTGTCGATCTCGCTGTCCTTGGCGGTCAGCATGATCACCGGGACGTTGGACCGCTCGCGCAGCGTCCGGCAGACCTCGCTGCCCGGCAGGCCGGGGAGCATCAGGTCAAGCAGCACCAGATCGGCGCCGGTCCGGTCGAAGGTCTCGATCGCGTCGGGGCCAGTCGGGCAGACCGCGACCTCGAATCCCTCCTTGCGCAGCATGTAGGAAAGCGCGTCGCTGAATGATTCCTCATCCTCCACCACGAGCACCCGAGTCACGAGACAGCCTCCCTGGCAGATTGCGTGATCGCATGGACAGGACCGCCGCTGAAGGCGGGTGCATCGGGCCGCAGCGGCAGCCTGAGGGTGAAGGTTGATCCGGTGCCTTCCTTGCTCCAGACCGTGACCTTGCCGCCGTGCGCGGCGGTGACGTGCTTGACGATGGCCAGCCCGAGGCCGGTCCCGCCGGTAGCCCGGGACCGGGCCGGGTCGACCCGGTAGAAACGCTCGAAGATCCGCTCGAGATCGTGCTCTGGTATGCCGATGCCCTGGTCGGCGACGCTGAGCTCGATCGAATCCTCGCTCGACTGGCAGGTGGAGACGACCACCCGGGTCCGCTCCGGACTGTAGGCGACCGCGTTCTCCAGCAGGTTGCGGAGCGCGGTGATGAGCAGGTCCTCGTCGCCGGGTACCGACAGGCCGTGCGGGCCGCTGGCGGCGAGCTCGATTCCCCGCGCGGCCGCCTTCATCCGGCACCGGTCCAGGGCCTCGGCGACCACGACGTCGAGGTTGACCGCGATCGGGTCGGGGACCGGCTCGGCGGCCTGGATCCTGGACAGCGTGATCATGTCCTGGACCAGGTTGGTGAGCCGGGACGCTTCCTGGCGCATCCGGCCGGCGAAGCGGCGGACCGCCTCCGGGTCATCGGCTGCATCCTCGACGGTCTCCGCGAGCAGCGCGAGCGCGCCGACCGGGGTCTTGAGCTCGTGACTGGTGTTGGCCACGAAGTCCCGGCGGACTTCCTCGACCCGCCGGCTCTCCGTCTGGTCCTCGGCAAGCAGCAGCACCAGGCCGCCGTCGCCGACAGCGGAGCCTAGCGGCGCCACCCGGACCGCGAAGCTGGTGGTCCTGCCATTGAAGCTGCTGGTCGATACCTCGATCTCGCCCTCCCGGATCTCACCGCTCCTGCGGACCTGGCGAACCAGCGCCAGCAATTCCCCGACAATCAGGTCGTCGCCCCTGACCAGCCCGAACGCCCGGGCAGCTGAACTAGTGAGCAGCACCCGGTCGCCGCTGTCAAGGACAACAGAAGCAGAGGAGAGAACGGAGAGCACGGAGGCAATGCCGGCCGGCAGCCTGGCCGGCTGTGACCGATCGCCAGGACCGGCGCGCGCCTTGGGCGCCGCCTGGATATTCATGCCCTAGCGGCTCCTGTCGCGAGGCGGGCAGCTGTCAGCCCGACGAAGATGGCGCGGATGCGGACAGTGACGATCACCTGCCCGCGCACCGGCGTTCAGCCCCACGTCCACCCTTAGATGGTAAGCGGCTGCAGGGGCTGGCGCATCGTGCGAGGTCTGCGACGTGCCGTTATTCGCAAAACATTCATATTGCGGACAACAGCGGTACATGTCGGCTTTTTCCGCAGGTCACCCGGGTGCCGCGCGCACGTTGCGCTACCGCCCGCTGCTATCTACCCTGGCCCGCCACGGCCGCTGCCGCGATGGCCGCTGCCTCCGGGTCAAGATACCGGCCGCCGGTCACGACCGGCTGGTATGCCGCGTCCAGTTCGTAGCTGAGCGGGATGCCGGTCGGGATGTTGAGCGCGGAGATGTCCGCGTCTGAGATGCCGTCAAGGTGCTTGACGAGGGCGCGGATCGAGTTGCCGTGCGCCACGACCAGGACCGTCCGGCCTGCCGCGAGATCGCCGATGATCGCGTCGTACCAGTACGGAAGCATCCGCCGCACCACGTCCTTCAGGCACTCGGCGCGCGGGCTGAGCTCGTCCGGCAGCAGCGCGTACCGCGGATCGCCGAGCTGGGACAGCATGTCGGCGGCGGCAAGCGGCGGCGGCGGCACATCGTACGAGCGGCGCCAGAGCATGAACTGCTCCTCGCCGTACTCCTGCCGCGTCTGTGCCTTGTCCTTACCCTGCAGGGCGCCGTAGTGCCGCTCGTTCAGCCGCCACGACCGCCGGACAGGCAGCCAGAGCAGGTCCGCAGCCGCCAGCGCGATGTTGGCAGTCTGGATCGCCCGGGTCAGCACCGACGTGTGCACGATATCCGGCCGCAGGCCGGCGTCACGGAGCAGCCCGCCCCCGGTCGCCGCCTCGGCGGCCCCTTTCTCCGACAGCCCGACATCCACCCAGCCGGTGAACAGCCCCTCGGCGTTCCAGGCGCTCTCTCCGTGCCGGAGCAAAATCAGCGTGCCCATGCCGGAAAGCCTAGCGGTTGCCGTCTTCCGGGCCCGCCGGGCAGACCCGGAACACGGTCGCGGGAACAGCAGGCCGCAGCCCGGGGTTGCCAAGACGGAGGTGCATGCCCGTGCCGCGACGCTTTCCCCGGCGGATCGCGACGATCAGCGTCCACACATCACCGCTTGAGCAGCCAGGAACAGGCGATGCGGGCGGGCTGAACGTCTATGTTGTCGAAGTCGCAAGGCGGCTTGCCGAGCGCGGCGTCGAAGTGGACATCTTCACTCGCGCGGTCTCCCGTGACGTGCCGCCGGTGGCTGAGCTTGCCCCCGGTGTGCTGGTCCGGCACCTGACTGCGGGCCCGTTCGAGGACCTGGACAAGGCCGACCTGCCCGGCCAGCTGTGCCATTTCACCTTCGAGGTGCTGCGCGCGGAGGCCGCGTACGCGCCCGGCCGCTATGACCTCGTGCACGGCCACTACTGGCTGTCCGGCCAGGTGGGCGCCGTGGCCAAGGAACGCTGGGGAGTTCCCCTGGTGCAGTCCATGCATACCCTCGGGCGGGTCAAGAACGCGGCACTCGCGGCCGGTGATGCCGCCGAGCCCGGCGTGCGGATCCGGGGTGAGGCAGAGGTCGTGGCAGCGGCGGACCGGCTGGTGGCCAACACGGACGAGGAGGCCACGGAACTCATCCGCCTCTACGATGCCGACCCGGCCCGGGTAAGGACGGTCAACCCCGGGGTCGACCTGTCCCTCTTCCGCCCCGGCTCCCGGCGGCAGGCGCGCCTGCGGCTCGGGCTGCCGGCCGACGCGGTCGTGCTGATGTTCGCCGGCCGGGTGCAGCCGCTGAAGGCACCTGACGTGGTGCTGCGCGCGGCCGCCGCGTTGACCCGCGACGACCCGGACCTGGCCAGGCGACTGTGCGTGGCGTTCGTCGGCGGGCCGAGCGGCACCGGCCGGGCTGACCCCGACGGGCTGACCGAATTGTCAGCGGCCCTGGGGATATCCCGTGTTGTCCGGCTGGAGCCGCCTTGCCCGCAGCTTGAGCTCGCAGACTGGTACCGGGCGGCCACCATCGTGATGGTGCCGTCCCACTCCGAATCATTCGGCCTGGTGGCAGTCGAGGCCCAGGCCTGCGGCACGCCAGTGGTGGCTGCCTCGGTCGGGGGCCTGCGCACGGCGGTGCGTGACGGGGTATCCGGCATCCTGGTCGACGGTCATGATCCGGCCAGTTACGCCCGTGTGGTCAGGGAACTCCTCCTGCAGCCCGCGACACTGGCGCGGCTGTCAGCCGGAGCCCGTGAGCATGCCTCCCGGTTTGGCTGGGGCGCAACGGTCGACGGTCTGCTCAGGGTGTATACCGGTGCCATGGACACGATGGCGGCCGCGGTCGACGCGTGAGCACCGCAGCGGACCCGGCCACGGCGATCGAGTCGGCGCTGGCCAGCCTCGGCCTGGAGTACGAGGCGCCGCGGCCGGGCGCTTACCTGATCCGGCTGGAGGGGCAGCACAAGCTGGCCACCATGACCTGGCTGATCGCCGGAGCGCACAGTCTGCACGTGGAGGCGTTCTTCTGCCGGCAGCCTGACGAGGATCACGCGCGGTTCTACCGGTTCCTGCTCGAGCGCAGCGGGCGCATGTACGGCGTCCACTTTGCCCTCGATCCGGTCGGCGACGTGTACCTGGTGGGACGGCTGCCGCTCGGCTGCATCACGCCGGACGAGATCGACCGGATCCTCGGCTGCGTGCTCAGCTATTCGGACGACAACTTCGACGCCGCGCTCATGATCGGCTTCGCCTCCGCCATCCGCAAGGAGTGGGCGTGGCGGCTCAAGCGGGGCGAGAGCATCGCGAACCTGCGCGCGTTCGCCAGGCTGGCGGACGACAGCACCGGCCCGCCGGGCCTCAGGACCTGACCAGCCGCGAGATCGCCTCGGCAGCCTCATGCACCTTGGCGCGGGCGTCGGGACCGCCCTCCTCGATGGCCGAGGTGACACAGTGACCGAGATGATCTTCAAGTAGCCCGAGCGCCACCGCCTGCAGCGCCCTGGTCACCGCGGCGACCTGGGTAAGCACCTCGATGCAGTAGTCATCCTGCTCCACCATCCGCTGCAGGCCGCGTACCTGCCCTTCGATCCTGCGCAGGCGCTTGAGGTAGGCGTCCTTGTCCTGGGTGTAACCGCGCATGCTAAGACGATACGCCCCGCGGCGGGGCCAGCGTCTTTGCCGGGACAACGGGCGGGCCAGCGCGACGTGACCGCGGCGGCCGCAGTCCCGGCCCCTTTCGCCCGGCCGGCCCGCACCGGGTACAAAGGAAGGGCTGGCCACGAGACGGACGCAGGTTTGCCTTGCTGGTGAACCTGAACGGTCGTTTCAGCGATTCTTAAGATGTGGCGGCCATGCTGGTGCACGGCCTGGCGTGACCGGGACGATGGATCCGGTGAGCAGGGAGGATCGCATCATGCGTCGGGACAACGCCGGTGCCGCGATGGACGCCCGCGATGAAGGTCTGCGTAAGGTCAGCAGGCTGACGTGGCGGGTCGGCGCGGCCGGCGTCGTGTGCTCGGCGCTGATCGCCGCCGCGTTCGGCCACGGTGTCACGAACTCCCGCGCGGGCACGCGCGCCGGGACCGCTCAGCACGGGCAGGGCACGATCCTGATCCCTGCGCAGCCTCCGGCCCTTGCCCCGGGCTCCGGCCAGGTGAACTCGGGGGCCTCATGACCGCGGTGACCGTGGTGACCGCGGCGGCTACGGCGGCTATGGCGCAGGACACGTTCAGGGTCTTCGGCACCACCGCGACGCTGCTCCTCACCGAGGCCGGCCCGCTGGCTGCCGCCCGGCGGCTCGCCGACGCCGAGCTCGCGGCCGTTGATCTAGCCTGCAGCAGGTTCCGCGCCGATTCCGAGCTGTCGGCGCTGAACGCGGCCAATGGGGCAACTGCCGGCATCAGCGAGCTGTTCGCCGAGCTGCTGAGCGTGGCGCTGCGTGCCGCACGGCTCACCGACGGCGCCGTCGACCCGACCTGCGGCCAGGCACTGGCGGAGCTGGGCTACGACCGCGACTTCGGGCTGCTTGAGCCTGCGCGGTCCGTGGCACCCGCGCCGCCGGGCGCGTTGCCCGGCGGCCCCCCTGCCAGGCCGGTGCCGGGCTGGCGTAGCGTGCGGCTCGAGACTGGGCCGCCGCCCCGGGCCAGCCTGGCCGGCGGGGCGCAGCTCGATCTCGGGGCCACCGCGAAAGCCTGGGCAGCGGATCGTTGCGCTGACGCCATCGCCCGGCAGCTCGGCTGCGGCGTCCTGCTCAGCCTGGGCGGCGACATCGCGGTCGCGGGGCCGGCGCCGGCAGGCGGCTGGCGGATACGGGTGACCGACGACCACGCGGCCGGCCCGGATGCTCCCGGCCAGACCGTGGCTATTACGTCGGGCGGACTGGCTACCTCGAGCACCACGGTGCGGGCCTGGGCGCGGGACGGCAGGCGGATGCATCACATCGTCGATCCGGCCACCGGCGAGCCTGCCCGCTCGTGCTGGCGGACGGTGAGCGTAGCAGCGGGGACCTGCACGGACGCGAACGCCGCTAGCACGGCTGCGATCGTGCGTGGTGCTGCGGCGGTGGCGTGGCTGCAGGATCTCTCGCTGCCTGCCCGGCTCGTCCGCGAGGACGGGTCCGTGCAGACTACGGCCGGCTGGCCGCACGAACCCGACCCGGACCCTGGACCCGGACCTCGACCCGGACCCGGACAACCAGCACCACCCGTTCCGGGCACATGATCAGCTCCAGCGCCGCCGCGCCTGCCGTCGCGATCGTGGTGAACTCCAGCACGCCGCTCTGGTACATCACCCGGGCCACCGGGCTTGTCGCCCTGGTGCTGCTGACCGCGAGCATGGCGCTCGGCCTGCTGGCCTCGGTGCGGTACGCCAGCCGCGGCTGGCCCCGGTTCGTCACCGCCGGGCTGCACCGTAACGCGTCTGTGCTCGCCTGCGCCTTCACCTGCGTGCACATCATCACCACGCTCGCCGACAGCTTCGTGCCGATCCGGCTCCAGGACGTGGTGATCCCGTTCATCTCGGCCTACCGGCCGGTCTGGCTCGGCCTGGGCGCGATCGCCTTCGACCTGATGCTGGCGCTGACGGTGACCAGCCTGATCAGGACGCGGCTCAGCTACCGGATCTGGCGCCTGGTGCACTGGGCCGCGTATCTCTGCTGGCCCATTGCCGTGCTGCACGGACTGGGCACGGGCTCGGACACGCCGGTGCGCTGGGTGCTCTTGCTGACCCTTGGCTGCGTCGCCGTGGTGGCCGGCCTGCTCGGATGGCGGCTGGCCTGCGGATGGCCCAGCCACCCGGCGGCACGGCTGATGGGCGCGCTCGCCCTCCTGCTTGCCCTCATCGCCGGCGGGGCGTGGCTTACCGCCGGGCCACTGCATCCGGGCTGGGCGCGGCGGGCCGGCACCCCGCCGTCGCTGCTGGGCGGCCCGTCCGCCGCCGCACCCGGCAGCGGCGGCGCGCGGTGAGTGTCACCGGGCCGCCGGCCAAGGGCGGCCAGGCACTGCCGCCTCGCCAGCTGCCCCGGCTGCTCCAGCCCGGCGCGCCGCTGCCGCTCGCCGGGCACGTGAGCAGGTACGGTCCGGTCCCGTTCCGGCGCAGCGGGGCTGAGCTGATAGCCGAGGTCCGCCGGGCAGGCCTGGCCGGCCGGGGTGGCGCTGGCTTCCCGGCCGGCCGCAAGATGCACGCCGTGGCCGCCGCCACCGCGGGCCGCAAGCCGGGACTGCTGCACACGGCAAGGGGCAGCGTGGTCGTTGCCAACGGCGTCGAGTCGGAACCGGCCAGTAGCAAGGACAAGATGCTGCTCGGCCGTTCCCCGCACCTGGTGCTCGACGGCATCGCCCTGGCCGCCGCGGCGGTCGGGGCAAGCCGGGCTTACCTGTGCCTGCACGACGGGCATCCCGGGCTGACCAGCCTGCTCCGGGCAGCCGTCACCGAGCGCGAGCGCGCCGGGGTGAACCGGGTGCCGATCCAGGTCACGGAGGTCCCCGGCGGATATGTGGCGAGCCAGGAAACCGCACTGATCAGCTTTCTGAACGGCGGGCCGCAGCGCCCGGCCTTCGTCCCGCCGCGGCCGTTCGAGCGTGGCGTGCACGGGCGCCCGACGCTCGTCCAGAATGTCGAAACCCTCGCCCACCTGGCTCTGATCGCCCGCTACGGCGCCGCCTGGTTCCGCGGGCTCGGGGTGCCGCAGTCGGCAGGCTCGGCACTCATCACGGTGAGCGGAGCCGTATGCGAGCCGAGCGTGCTGGAAATCGAGCTCGGCACCAGGATCGGCGACCTGATAGAACGCGCAGGCGGCCCGGCCGAGCCGCCCCAGGCAGTCCTGGCCGGTGGTTACTTCGGCGGCTGGCTGCCCTACCCGGCCGCGCTGAACGTCCGGATGACCGACGCCGGCCTGCGCGGCGCCGGAGCGGCGCTCGGACCCGGTGTCCTCGTCCTGCTTCCCGCGTCAGCCTGCGGCCTGGCCGAGACCGCACGGACGATCTGGTACCTGGCCAGCCAGAGCGCCGGCCAGTGCGGGCCCTGCCTGAACGGGCTGCCCGCGCTGGCTACCGCATTCGACGAGGTGGCCTTCGCGCGGCCAGGCCGGGACACGCAGGGCTGGGCGCGGCAGCTGCTCGCGCTGGTCGCCGGACGCGGTGCCTGCCACCTCCCGGACGGGACGGCCGCGCTCGCGGCCAGCGCGCTGCGCGTATTCGGTCACGATCTGCGCAGGCACGCCGCGTCCGGTCCCTGCCCGCGGGCCTGGCGGGCTCCGGTCCTGCCTGAGCCCGTGCTGCCTGAGCCCGGCGGCCAGGACCCCACGCCGTGAGCCACCGGCTGCGGGTCAACCCGATCACCTGCCAGGCCCACGGGGTCTGCGCCGAGCTGTTCCCCGAGCGGATCACCATGGACCCGTGGGGGTACCCCCTCATCGCGCCGCAGCCCGTGCCCGACGAGCTGCTCGGGCATGCCCGCCGCGCCGTCGCCGCCTGCCCCACGCTGGCCCTGCTGCTCGACCGCCTGGACTGACGCAGGACGTACCTGTGCCGCGTCCCTGCGCCAGGGCGTCGGCCCGGCCGGCGGGCGCAGGCAAGCACACGGTGAACAACAGATATTGATGCGGCGAAAAATAATACTTTCCCCCTCTTTGCGCGAACCTGACGAGTCATCATGCCGGTGATTGGCGCCGCCGCCTTACGACCACGGAGTCCCGGGAGTCACCCAGTGCAGCCATCGGCCGTTCCGTTGTGCTTCCCGGCATGCCCGTCGTCCTGCCGGTGAATTAGCAGCGGATCCAGGCCGAGGAGACTGGTTTTGCCGACGCTTGAGGAAGATCGCGATACTGGGGCAGACGCTGCCGACTGGGAGCGGGCGGCTGGCCCAGGCGCATGGCGAGCCGGGATACAGGCCGGACGGCGCTGGCGGGCCGGCTTTCCGGCCCTGCTGCGACGCCACTGGCTCTTCACTGCGGCACTAGGGCTAGGGGTCGTGCCCCGGGTGGTGGTCATGGCAGGCTTCGCGCCCGCGGCCCTCTTCAAGCTGGACACCTATGACTACCTCTGGGATGCCATTCATCTCACGCCGAACCCGGTCAACCCCAGCGGGTACTCGGTCTTCCTCTGGCTGCTCTGGCCGTTCCACTCGCTGGTCCTTATCGCAGCCCTCCAGCATCTGATGGGCCTGGGCATAGCAGTAATGATCTACGCGGTGCTGCGGCGCCGGGGCGCCGCTAGCTGGCTGTCCACGCTCGCGGCCACGCCAGTGCTCTTTGATCCGGCCCAATTGCTGCTTGAGCAGCTCATCATGGCCGACATCCTGGCGATGTTCCTCATGATCGCGGCGCTCGCTGTGCTGCTGATGCGGAAGTCACCGTTGGCGGGGCGGTCGGCTGCCGCAGCGCTGCTG
>Ga0302324_100002860_pt1 | contig 39251 bp, 31 predicted proteins | sample Palsa_T0_1_FD_201949 | JGI IMG/M metagenome (GOLD analysis project Ga0302324, IMG submission 201949) | Peat permafrost microbial communities from Stordalen Mire near Abisko, Sweden - Palsa_T0_1 | ecosystem: Environmental > Terrestrial > Soil > Palsa > Peat permafrost | place: Sweden: Abisko...
AGCCGAGGTTGCTGCGGATGGCCGCCCGGGGTCTGGCGAACTTGCCCTGCAACGTTGTTCTTATCGCCGGCGAAGGCAGGAGCCTGGAGAGCTTGAACCTTGGAACGCTGGCGCCGAACATTCGCGTCCAAACCTGGACTCCGTTGAGTGACGTTTTGCCGGTCGCCGACGTGCTGGTGGCCGGAGGGGACTCGGAAACCGTGATGGCGGCTCTCGACCAAAAGGTCCCTATGGTACTGGTACCGATTATTCTAGATCAGCCCGAGATTTCCTGGCGGGTAGCGGTTTCGGGCGCAGGATTGCGTATACCGGGCCGGAGATGCTCTCCGGTTCGGCTGGCAGCAGCCGTCAGCCGGGTCTTGAAGGAGCGGCAGTTTCGCGACAATGCCGCCCGCGCCCGCGACGAGTGCCGACAGTACTCAGGAGGCGATCTGGCCGCCAGTTTGCTCGAGAAGCTGGTTTCCATCTAAGCGCTCCATCGGCCATATCCCTACAAAATCCACCGGACGCTTGGAGATAAATACGAATCACAAGATGCCAGAAAACATCGCCATGGAGAAATAGTACTAACCTTACTCAGGGACCTTTCTGGTACTTGACTGAAAAATATCCCTGCGTTAGCCTGACTTCACAGTTTGCAGGCCCGGAGCGCGTGGAGGTGAGTCGATCTCTACTACTCACGCGTGTGCAAGCTCGGGAGGTTTCGTGAGCGATACTGGCCGTAAAGTACTTTTTTTCGTTATTCTCGTGGTTGCACTGGCTTGTGGGTTTATTTGCCCACGGCCAGTTATGGCGCAGACTGGGCCCCCCACCCCGCCCGCCCCGACTGTCGATCCGCTTTATCCGAACGTTTTCTATGGCGCTGTAAATCCTTCGTTTGGAGACTACAAAACTCCCGTACTGGTGTTTGTACCCGGATTGGGCGGAGTAGCCTGCGATTGGTATTCAACTGGTTCCACGGGCAACGCGCCGTGTGTGGAAAACGGCGTGGCGGCCCCGATCAACAATATGTATGCTTACGCCTACCAATGGGGATACCGTACCGCCTTCATCAGCCCGAACACAAATAACACCCCGGCCACCTCTAGCATTCAAGCCGACGGGACCGTGTTGCAGAGCGTGATCCCAAGAGTGTCCAGCTACTTCAACGCGCCCCAAATGTATTTCATCGGCCACTCCAAAGGCGGTCTGGATTTGCAACAAGCCATCCTGGATGGGGGCATCACTCCGTACGTCAAGGGAATTTTCACCGTAGCGACTCCCAATCAAGGAACAGCGCTGGCGACCTGGGCTTTTTTGCCCGGCAGCGCGACCTACGTGCAGGAAATAGAAACGTTATTCGGCTTCAATTTGGATACTCCGGCCATCGGCGATATGACGCTTGCCAATATGGCGACCTTCCGGGCTGCCGCTGACCCGGTGTTCCAGCAGATCCCAAACAAGCCGTTCTTTTACTTCTCGGGAGACGGATACGGCAATAGCACTCTCACCGCCGCCACGGGGTCGTTGCTACTCCAACTGGTGCCTGGAACAGATCTGAGTGTTCAAAACGATGGGCTGGTCACGGTTGGAGAAACCCAGCTTCCGCCTCAGTATTCCAATGAGCTGGGAGTCATCCAGGCCGCGGACCACTTCCAGATGAATCTGGGAAGTATCAGTTTTTCCAAGATTCGCGGCCGTATCGAGGCATTAGAGACTGAAACCAACGAGTTCCAGAGAATCGCGGTAAACGGCTTAACCCAATACGGCGGCAGCCCCAACAATACCTGGATTTGGTCCGCCGCATGGTTTAACAACAAGCTCTATATTGGAACGGGCAGTCAAGAGCTCTGCCTCAGCCTGCTGACGTCCGACGTTCGCACTGGAACCAACGACTATCCTACCGCTGTTACTCTGGACCAGTGTCCCAGCGAAGTTGTTCTGGCGCAATCCTTGTCCGCGCAGATCTGGGAATACACGCCTTCCACCAGCACCTGGCGGCTCGCGTATCAGTCCGCTGCCACCGTTCCCACCACGGTGCAAGGTACGCCTGTGAATACAGCCGTGGATGTTGGATACCGCGGCATGTATGTCTATACCGAGATGGACGGCACTCCAGCCCTTTATGTGGGTACGGTTACTTCGGGCGGCGCCTTTGAACCTTCCCCGTTTCCGCAGAATGGTTGGCCGCCGCCGCGCATATTGAGAACTACGGACGGCCAGACCTGGACACCAATTCCCCAGGACTCCGGAACATTTCTAGGTAATATCGGCAACTATTATCTGAGCCCCACCACCCAGGTCCGTTCTTTCCGTTCCATCATACAGTTCAATGGGCAAATGTTTGTGACGGCCGCGAGCTATGAGGGATCGGGGATTGTCATAGCGTCCTCCAATCCATCCGCCGGCGACAACAGCTTTCAACAGGTGAGTCCCAACTGGTCGGTGCTTCCAGTCTGGGATCTGGCCGTATTCAACAACTATTTGTACGCCGCGACGGGCTTTCTCCCGGCGGAGAATCCAGCCGAGACGGGATACGGAATGTACAAAACGGCGGCCACCGGTACACCGCCTTATACCTTTCTACCCATTATTACCGACGCGGGAAATCAGACCAATGCCAGCTTGGTGTCGCCCAACGGTCTGCAACTCTGGATGTTCCGAAACGAACTGTATATGGCGACCGCGGAACCGTCGGAGCTGCTCAAAGTCCGCGCCGACGACAGTTGGGATCTCGTGGTGGGACAGCCGCGTCCCGTTCCCACCGGACAAACCATCGGTACCAGCGGCGCCAACGGCGAAATCACGCCCCTTGCCGGAATCGGAGCCGGGCTCGGCAACTGGTTTAACGGCCACTTCTGGCGGATGACATCCATCACCGGAGCGCAGGAACCGGACCAGGCCTCGGCGGGACAGAACATGTTCCTGGGCACCTGGGACTGGAGCGTCGGTATTCAAGAATACCCGAACGTTCTGTCGCTCGACACTCTCTACACCCACCAGTACGGCACCGATGTCTACCGGACCGAAGATGGCGTTCGTTGGTCCGCAGTCACTCAGGGCGGCTTTGGAGATCCCAACAATTCCGGCACCAGGACTCTCATCAGCACGCCCATGGGCGTAGTTATCGGCACTGCGCGGCAAAGATTCGGTGCGGAGGTTCTGCTGCGTACCGCCGCGTCTACGAATACCGTGCTGTCGCCTCGAAGATTGAGGGCGCAAAGCGGAGCGTCGTCGGGTCAAACTGTCAACCTGGCGTGGGATCCGCCGCCCGGGGCCGTTTTTTTCAACATCTATCGCGCCGAGGTCAATCCAACTCACAGCGGCTCCGTCCTGGCGCCCGCCGCGGTTCGCACGCCCGAGGGCGGCAAGGTAAAGGATTCTACCATCGTTGATGGTTCCGTCGTCGTCGACCCGGCATCCTTCCCCTATCCTTACAACCTGATTGCCCAGACCAACGCGACAATCACCACCTACAGCGAGCACATGCCGACTGCGCTGCCGTCGCTTTATTACGTGCGGACCGTGGACGCGAACGGGAATCTGTCCGATCCATCCAATATTGTTGCCGGGCCCTCCCAGTCGGCGCCCATACCGGTCCTCCAATGCGACATCAACGGGGACGGCTATATCGATCAGAACGACGTTGCCTTGATCACCGAATCGATCGGCACACCGGTCTACGGATCCAGCGATCCGAGGGACGCCAACAGCGACGGGCAGATCACGTCCGCCGACGCCACCCTGTGCACCGGACTGTGCACCAAAACGGGTTGCCTGCTGCAGTAGAAAGAACGCTTGCGCAGGGAGCCGCCCACGCCCTTCAGGAAAATCCCGCGCTAAAAAATAGCGCAGAGGATTCAAATACGTGACGTATTGAATGAGCACCGGACCACGCAGAGATTTGCTATCTCGTGTGCGTCAGCAGCCTGTATCTAAAGTCCGAGGAGCGTTACAGAGCCGCGACCGTAAGGGAGACGGTTGTCGCGCGACAGGCCACGGCGACTTACTTTAATCCAGTTTCTTGCGGAACATCAGGGCGCTTAAGCCCATAATGACCGTTCCATACGCCGCCAGAACAGTCAGTTGCGGCCATAGAACGGAGACGCCCACGCCCTTCAGGAAGATCCCGCGCACAATTTCTAGAAAATAGCGCAGCGGATTCAAATAAGTGACGTATTGGATGAGCACCGGCATGTTGCGAATCGGGAAGGCGAAACCGCTCAGCATGAACGTGGGCGTGGCGAAGAGAAATGCCGACATGATGGCCTGTTGCTGGGTCTGCGAGATGGTGGATATGAACAGCCCGGCGCCCAGGCTGGTCAGCAGAAACAAAAGGACGCTCGCGATCAACAGCAGGAACGATCCGCGGAACGGAACGTGGAAAATCAGCAAAGCGCCGGCCGTAACAATGGCCATGTCCATCAATCCTACAAACGCGAACGGGAGCATCTTTCCGATCATCAGTTCGATGGGCCGGATGGGCGTCACCATCAACTGCTCCATGGTCCCGATTTCCTTTTCCCGCACCACCGCCATCGCGGTCATCATCACGGTAACAATCATGATGATGTTGGCCACCACGCCCGGCACAAAGTAGTTCCGGCTGATCAGGTTGCCATTGAACCACACGCGCGGGCGAGCGTCCAGTTGCGTGGTTCTCAGGTTCAGCGTGCCGGATTCGGCCTGCGCCATGGCGCGCGGACCCTGCTGTCTGGTGGCCACCGTTTGCGCATAATGCGCCAGGATGGTGGAGGCGTAGTTGGAGATGAGCGAAGCCGAATTGGAATTGGTGCCGTCGATCACGACTTGCGCGGAGGTATTGCGGCCGAGCGCGATGTCCCTCCCGAATCCGGGCAGCACGCGAATGGCGGTCTGAATTTCTCCGCGGTCCAGCAGATTCTGTATTTCGGCTTCATTCTGGGGCAGAGCCGCCAGCACAAAGCGCCGCGACCCTTGAAACTCAGCCAGCAATTCGCGGCTGGCGGGAGTGTGGCTTTGATCCATCCAGGCGAAACGAATGTTGTCCGCGTCCAGGTTTACCGCATAACCAAACACGATCAGTTGGATCAACGGCGGCACAAACAGCGTCGTACGCATGCGCGGATGGCGCAATACCTGGTTGATCTCTTTTTTGACAATGACCAGAATTCGTTCCCACATAAAATTCCTTTTTTAAACCGCTCCCTCAGCTTTACTGAGCCGCGACCGTAAGGGAGACGGTTTTTTCGCGGCGCAACAACCTCAGGCCAGCTTCTGTTTCAGCTTGCGCGTCGCCAGCAGAAAAACCACCAGGGAGAAACCAGCCAGAAGGGCCAGTTCGCTCCATAGAACCTCAAACCCCACCCCTTTGAGAAAAATCCCTTTCAGGATGGTCACGAAATAGCGCGTCGGAACGAAGCGCGTGATGCCCTGAATCACAACCGGCATATTCTCGATCGCATAGATAAAACCCGATAACATGAACGACGGCAAAAACGAACTTAAGATTCCCATCTGAAACGCCAGCAACTGGGATTTGGCGACGGCCGAGATAAGGATTCCCCAGAACAGCGCGCCGGAAAGAAAGACGCAACTGGTGACGATCAGAAACCACACATTGCCGCGGAAAGGCACGTTGAATACGTAAATGCCGGTGAGCACGGAGAGCACCGTGTCGACGGCGCCCACCACGAAGAACGCCAGCATCTTGCCCAGCACGATTTCCGCCGGACGGACGGGCGTCGACATCAACTGCTCCATGGTGCCCATCTCCCATTCCCGCGCAATGGTGAGCGAGGTGAGAAGCGCCGCAATAATCATGAGGATCACCGCGATCAGCCCCGGCACCACGTAGTTCTTCGATTCCAGCGTGTTGTTGTAAAGGATGCGCACCTGTTCATCCACCGGGTTCGACACTCGCATGCCGGCGGTCCGGTTCCGGCCGTGGGAGCCCAGCTTGTTGGAGAAATCCGCCACCACCAGATTCGCGTAGCCGAGCGCGATGGACGCCGTGTTCGAATCGCTGCCGTCCAGCAGGATCTGAACATCGGCCTTCTCTCCGGCCGCAACGCGCCGAGAATAGTCGCGCGGGATGGCGAGAGCCATCAGGATTTGGCTGCGGTCGAAACCCCGCTCGATCGCGCCGTAATTGTCCACGAACCCTTCGATCTCGAAAAAGCGCGAGCCGCGGAATTGCTGGATCAACTCGCGGCTGGCGGCGCTCTGGTCCCGGTCGTACACCAGCGTCGGGATGCGGTCCACGTCCAGGTTCAGCGCATAGCCGAACAGCAGCATCAGGAACATCGGCAGCACCAGCGCCATGATCAGGCTGCGCGAGTCGCGCAGGACGTGCCGCACTTCTTTCTGAAAGACCGCTCTGGTGCGCCGCGCGTTCATGCTTTTTTCTGTTCCTCGGCCTCAACCAGCGCCACGAAAACGTCTTCCATGGAAGGCTGGATGGATTCCAGCCGTTGCACGCCGATATTCCGCTCGGCCAGCACCGTCCGGATGCGCGCGCTGGACGCGGTTACATCCCCTACCGTCACATGCAGCCCGCCGCCAAACACCGCCACGTCCATCACCGTGGGTTCGTGCTCCAACGCGCGCATGGTGCCCAGCGGATCGGAAGTATCCAGGCGCAACAGTCCCTGGGAGTGAAACTCCTTGCGGACCGCGGCCGGCACGCCGGTGGCGATAATCCGGCCTCCGTACATCAGCGCGATGCGGTGGCAATACTCCGCTTCGTCCATGTAATGCGTGGTTACGAATATGGTGCGGCCCTCTTCGGAAAGCCGATAGATGAGATCCCAGAAACCGCGCCGCGCGATCGGATCCACGCCCGAGGTAGGCTCGTCCAAAAACAGAATGGGCGGCTCGTGTACGATGGCGCAGCCGAGCGCCAGCCTCTGCTTCCATCCGCCGGCCAGCAGATGCGTCGGCACATCGCGCTTTTCTTCCAGACCCGCCAGACGCAGAACATATTCCTGGCGCTCGGCGCGAATATTCTTCGGAACGCCGTAAATGCCGCTGAAAAATTCGATGTTTTCCCGCACCGTCAGATCGTCATAGAGCGAAAACTTCTGGGACATGTAGCCCAGTTGTTTGCGCACCATCTCCGGGTGCGTGGCGACATCGAAGCCCGCCACCGTAGCGCTTCCGGAAGTGGGCGTCAGCAGCCCCAGCAATATTCGAATCACCGTCGATTTGCCGGCGCCGTTCGGTCCCAGAAATCCATAGATCTCGCCCTTGGTCACGCGAAAAGAGACGTGATCCACGGCGACAAACTTGCCGAACGTCTTCACCAGGTTGTCGGCCTGAAGCGTCACGGTGCCGGAAGTCGCCGGCATGCTCAGTTCACCCGCTCTTCATTCTGATCGATCTCCCGCTGGCCCTCGTTAATGCGCACCATGGCGATGAAGACGTCTTCCAGTGAAGGCGTGATCTTGCGAAATGACGCCGGCCCTAAACCGAGTTGATCCAGCTTCCGAACGAGCGCGTCCGGGGAGGTGCGCCCCGGCAAGATGAAGATGTGCAGCGCCGCACCGAAAGGCTCGGCGCTCAAAACACCTTCGGTTCCCTGAAGCACTTGCCGGGCGGCGCGATGATCGGGCGCTTGCAGTTCGTAACAGCCTTCTTCCTGTCCGCGCCGCAAGGCTTCCGGAGAATCGCATTGGATCAGGCGTCCGCGGTCCATCAAGCCCAGGCGGTTGCAACGCTCCGCTTCGTCCAGGTAAGCGGTAGTGATGAATACTGTGATTCCGGATTGCACCAGTTGATAAAGAATCGCCCAGAAATCGCGCCGCGAAACCGGGTCTACGCCGTTGGTGGGTTCATCCAGAAACAAAATCTGGGGGCGATGCAGCAAGGTGCACATCAGCGCCAGTTTCTGCTTCATTCCGCCCGACAGACGGCCGGCCGCCCTTTTGCGAAAAGGCTCCATCCGAGTCATGCGGAGCAGGTCCGGAAGCAGCTCCATCCGTTCCTTCATGCCGATCCCGAAAAGATCCGCGTAGAACGCCATGTTTTCGTCCACGCTCAGATCCGCGTAGAGACCGAAGCGCTGCGCCATGTAGCCGATCCGCTCTCTTACCGCTTCCGGTTGGCGCTGGACATCGAATCCGGCCACCGTGGCCGCTCCCTCGCTCGGGTCCATCAAACCGCACAGCATTCGGAGAGTGGTGGTTTTGCCCGCGCCGTCCGGACCCACCAGGCCGAAGATCTCGCCTTTGGACACTTGCAGAGTGAGGTGATCCACGGCCGTGAGCGCGTCGAAGCGCCGGGTGAGATCGCGCGTGTTGATGATCGGGTCCATCGCTTTCCAACCGTCAGTTTCCGAGCGCCAGCTCGGCATCCGCCGGCATGTTGGATTTCAGCTCATGCCGCGGATTGTCGATCTCGATTTTGATGCGATACACCAGCTTGACGCGTTCTTCGCTGGTCTGAATCTGTTTGGGCGTGAACTCCGCTTCGGGCGAAATGAACGTCAAGTGGCCGTCGTATACTTTCCCGGGATACGAGTCCGTAGTCACCTTCAGCTTGTCGCCCAGCTTGATTTTCCCCAGATCGCTTTCGCCGACGTAAGCACGCAGCCAGGGATGGTCGATGTCGCCCACCGTAACTATGGAAGTTCCCGGCGCCAGAATTTCGCCCGGGTCGGCGGCTTTCACCAGCACCACTCCATCGATAGGAGAAATTGCGATGGTGTCCGCAAGCTGCGCATCGATCAGCGCGATTTGCGCCCGGGAGCGTGCGATCTCCGCCTCCCGCATGGTGACTTCCTGCTGGCGCCGTTCGGTCTCGATCTGGTTGGCTTCGCCCAGCTTGAGTTGCGCCTGGGCGCGAGACACCTGCGCGCCGGCTTCATCGATCTGCTCGCTACGCGGACCCGCGCTCACCAGGGCCGAGTGCTCTTTGGTCTGCTTCAAATTCGCGTCGGCGGCGTCGAAGCGGTGCCGGAACTCGTCGAATTGCGACGTCGAAATGTCGTCGTTCTTGATCAAAACCTGCGCCCGGTCCCAATCTTTCTTAGACCGGTCGTATTCGGCTTGCGCGGCCGCCACGGCATCCTGAGCCTCCTGCACTTCCTGGGGGCGCGAACCGTTCTTCAGTTCCTTCAGCTTGAAATTTGCCGAGTTGATTTCGGCATGCCGCACTTCCAGGTCGGCAGCGGTGGTGGCTTGCTGGTACCTCCACGCGGAGCCGGCTTCGGCCAGCATGGCCTCTGCGCTCGCCAGCGCTGCCTGCTCCCGCTCGCGCTGCCGCAGCAACTGATCCCGATCCAGGCGCGCGACAATCTGGCCTTTCTTCACCGCGTCGCCCTCTCCCACATAAAGATCCGTGAGCCTCCCGGCGGTCTTGAAGGCGATATCCACCTGGGTCAGTTCGATATTGCCGGAGACCAACAGGCGATTGGTGGGCCCGCGGTGCAGATTGCCGTAGGTGATCCATCCGGCCGTGGCAAGACCCGCCAAAACGACAAACGCTACAATGAGTTTCTTCATAGAGAACACCGATTCATGGTCGATTTCATGTTTACTGCAATTGCAAAAGCAGACTCGCGCCAATCCACAGAGCGCCGGAGCTGCCGCAATATCCTTCCGTTAAATTTGATGCCCTCGTTTTGGCGTCATCGCCCTCCGGCGATTCGCACAGGCCCACAGTCCTATTCGGGGCCGGCGCCGGATCGGGCGCATTCGTTGTGGACAGGTCCGTCATAGCTCGAACCGTGCCGGTAGCCTGACCCAGGTCGATCCGCGCCAGGTTGTAATTGAACAACGCGGCAATCTGGTTGTCTCGGGCCCGCTCTAGCCGGGTTTGGGCATCGGTGACTTCGATACCGTTGGTCACTCCCGCCTCATAGCGCCGTCGCGCCTGCGCCAGTTCGCTGTCGGCCAAAGCCAGCCCTTCTTCGGCGATCTGCATCTGCCCCTTGGCGGAATTCAAGCTGTCCAACGCCTCTCGCAGCTCCAGTTCGATCTGTTCGCGCAGATCCCGGGTGCGGACTTGTTCTTCGCGAAACTGGGAGACGGATTCGAAGCGCCGGGCGTCCCGCCGTCCCCCGTCGAATACCGGTACTCGCAGGGCCAAGCCGTAGTCTCGAGTCGGAAGCAGCGGAGAACCGCCGCCTGCGCCGGTGGTGCCGTAATCGCCGAACCCGGTGATAGAAGGCAACCGCTCCCAGGTCACCGCGCTGGCAGTTAACCGCGCGGTCTCTTCGTGGCCTTGCTGCGCCTTGAGATCTTCGCGGGACCGCACAGCTTCCGCCCTGGCCTGGTCGATTGTCATCGTTTCCACAGGAATGTAACTAAGCTTGTCCGTAAGTTGGATTTCCGTATCCAGCCTGGCGCCGATGGCTCGCAGCAGTTCGAAGCGCGCCTTCCGCCGCTCGTTTTCCGACACTAGCTCCCGCTGCTGCTCGTTGGACAATTGCACTCTGGCGCGCGTGATCTCGATGCCGGTTCCCGTGCCTGCGGCTTTCTGCGTTTCGGCCTGCTTCAACAACGCCTGGGCCAGCGTGACATCGGCGTGAACCGCCTCATAGTCGGCCTCCGCGTGCAACGCCGCCAGATAGGTTTTCGCTACCAGCGTCGCCACCGCGTTATCGGTGTTCCTTTGTTCCGATTTGGCCGTGCGGACGCCTGAGCGCGAAGCCTGAAATCGCCGGATAGAGCTGAAATCGAAAGTTTCCGTCCCGTTGGCGCGAATGTCGATGATGTTATACGGCCCCACCACTTCGGGTATTTTCAATCCGAAGGGCAAAGGAATTTTAGTCACGCCGAGCTGTCCCAGGCTCCTGATACTGCTTTGTTCGCTGGCCGCGCCCTCGGCGTCCGGTAGAAAAGCCGCGCGCGCCTGCGCGGACCGGGCCTGCGCCTGGCGGACAGCTTCATCCGCCATCAGAATGTTGGCGTTGCCTTGCCGGGAAACCGCGACTTCCACCGCGCGCTTCAAACTGAGTTGCAATATGCCTTGCACCGCCGGCACCGTGTTTCCCTGAGTTTCGGCCGGCTCATCGGCGGCCCACAAGAGCACCGGTACGGCGAGTAGGATGGTTGGAATGATCGGGCGCATTTTCTCTCCTATTTAGCTTGTCCTACGGCACGCGGCAGCACAGGCGCGGACTCCCCGGCACTCGCCTCCCCGGCATAAAAGAGTGGAGCGCGGAAGGCTGCCACCAGGAAAGCCATCAGCCGTTGCATGATCAGCTCGGAGCCGGCCCAATTTCGGGACGGGCTGCCGAAAATTTCCCAGTCCTTGCTGCCCCGCAGGGCCTGTGCAGTGGCCCCCATGGCGAAATGTACCCGCCAGAACAGCTCATCCGGCGGCAATTCCGGCAGCGCTCGCGCCAGCGCCGATGCAAAACGGCCCAACAGCGGGAGGAAATGCGTCGCCACGATGCGCGGCAGAATATCGCCGCCCTCCGCGTACAAACGCCCCATCAGGGACTGAAACACCGGTCCGCCACGAGCCGGGTCGTAGGCCGTATGGAAAGCCGGCACTACAAATGCTTCGATCACCTTTTCCAGCTCCAGCGCCCCGTCTCCAGCCTCTCGCTCAAAACGCTCCAGCAGCATCAGCCGTTCCTGGTTCGCCGGCTCCGCTCGCCGGAGAAACACCGCTTCCAGCAGCGCTCCCTTGGAGCCAAAGTAATAATGGACCGCGGCAAGGTTCACCTGCGCCTCTGCGATAATCGTCCGCAGCGACGTGCCCGAATAGCCCTGTTGGGCAAAAAGTCGTTCCGCTGCATCAAGGATACGTTCCCTCGTCTCAGTCATTCAGCTTATTCTAACGAATGATTCAATCATACGTATGAAATAGTGGCTGTCAAGAGTTTTTCTGGTACCTGGGAAGCTTTCGCGTACTGGAACTAGTGAAACCAATCCGGAACCCGACTAGGCTTACATCAGCCGTTTTGGTACTTTACAAGACACCAGTCAATGCTACTATCAGTTTGAATTAATCGAACCGGACCCTTGGGAGTAGAGCTTTGGGATGCGTGAGCTATCCCTGAGTTAGCCTGTCCAAAGTCCATTTTACGGAGGAAATCTGTGAGAGTTAACTTTCTTACACTGACATTTTTAGCGGCGAGCGCCGGCGTTCATATTGCCTCCGCCGCGTCGGAAATCGATGCGGTCGCTAAGGCCAAGGCCGTGGGTGAATATATTCAGTTGCCCATGAGTTTCGAAATGAATGAAGGCCAGTCCGACCCGCAAGTCAAGGCCCTCGCCCGAGGATCGCATTACGGGCTGTTCCTGACGTCTAACGAATCGGTCTTTGTGCTTACGTCCGGCAAGAAAGACCAAGCCTCCGGCAAGAAAGATCAAGCGGTGGTCCGGGTCCGGACGGTTGGATCGAATCCAGCACCCAAAGTCAGCGGCCTGGATCGCCTGCAGGGCGTCTCGAATTACTATATCGGCAACGATCCGTCGAAATGGCGCAAGGGCGTGGCCAACTATGCCCGGTTAAAGTACGATTCCGTTTATCCCGGTATCGATCTCGTCTACTACGGAAATCAGCAGCAACTCGAGTATGACTACGTGGTTGCTCCCGGGGCGGACCCCAGTTCCATTCGGCTCGCGATCGAAGGCGCCCGCAAACTTCGTATCGATAGCAAGGGAGATTTGCTGCTGGAAACCGCACGGGGCGCGATCTATCAACACAAACCGCTGATCTATCAGGAGGTCGACGGTGTGCGCCGGGAAATCGCCGGCAGTTTCAATCTGCACGGGAACCGCGTTTCGTTCAACGTCGGCGATTATGATCGCTCCAAAGAATTGGTGATCGATCCCAGCCTGGTTTTCTTTACCTACCTGGGTGGATCCGCCGTGGACGAGGGCAAGGCCATCGCCGTGGCCTTTTTTACCGGCGTCACCGTGGTCGCCGGTTTGACAACCTCAACGAATTTCCCGCTCGCCACTCCCATATACCCCACGTTTGAAGGCTCCGAGGACGGCTTCGTCACAGCCTTTGCTACGGCCGGCAATAGTCTGATCGATTCGACCTACGTTGGGGGCACCGGCGGCACAACTTCGGTAGCCGGCCTGGCGCTCGACGACTCTCTCGAACCCCAATTTCTGTACGTCGCCGGCAACACCACTTCCACCGCTTTGCCGCTGGTAAATCCCCACCAGAGCACCTACGGGGGCGGCAGCTCGGACGGCTGGGTGGCGCAGATCAAGCTGACAGTGACCAGTATTAGTCCCGTGATGTTCACCACAGCGATCGGCTTTTCCACGTATCTCGGCGGCAGTGGGACGGATGGCATTACTGGTGTCGCCATGGACCAAATCAGCAAGGACTGCTTCGTTACCGGCTATACCGCGTCGACAAACTTTCCAGTGACGTCCGGCGTCCTCCAGACTACATTGCGATCGGCGGAGAACGGTTTCGTTACCCGCTACGCTCAAGCAACAGGAATTCCATCGTTTTCAACATATTTTGGCGGGGCAGGAATTGTTCAGCCAAACGCTATTGCAACATACACGGACCTCAGCGACAGCGTTGTGACTGAATATGTTGCCGGCGTGGAGACTGCCTCCACCACGGCCAAAGAGGGGTTCCTCGCCGCCCTGAACTCGACCGGAACCGCCTATGGTTTCTTTAAAAGCATCGGATCGACAACTACGGTCACCGCAGCCACCAGTGTAACGACGGACAGCGCCGGCGGCATCTATATCGCCGGATATACGGACGACCCGACCCTTCCAACGGTCAGTCCAGTCCAGGCCACTTACGGTGGCGGCGGGAACGATGCGTTTGTTGGCGCTTATAATTCTTCGGGAACCGCAACGTTTTTCAGTTACTGGGGCGGTAGCGGTTACGACGAAGCCGAGAGCGTCGGCGTATTGTTGACGAACAACTCGGACCTGACCACCAGCATAAACCTGTTCATCGCAGGCTATACAACGGGCAGTTTTCCCACGCAGAGCGCGGTGCAGGGTACCTATGGCGGAGGCTCAACCGATGGATTCGTGAGCTTGTTCTCAACCAGTCACAACAGCGCGTTCGCTAAGGGATATTCCACTTATCTCGGTGGAACCGGCACTGATATCATTTACGGCTTGTTCGTCGGTTCGTCTGGGAACGTCCGCGTAACTGGCCTCACCAACTCCGCGGGCAAGGCGACAACCGGAGCGTATCAAACCGCCATCGCTGGCAGCTATGACGCATTCGTCGCGGAGATACAAACCACTCCGTAACAGACTGCAGTTACAGAGCCGCGACCGTAAGGGGAGCCGGTCTCGACGCGAATGAACAAACGTCCGGAATCGCGTTAGCGCGATTCCGGAGGTTTTTGCTTTACTGCACGGTTATATAGGCGTTGGCTTGCGATTGCACCGCGCCTATCGTTGCCACCACCAACTGGTCGCCGGGGGAAAGCCCGGGCGGCACCACCACGTTGAACTGATCCACTCCGGATTCGGTCACACCGGCATAATCCACCGTCGCCTCAACGCCGCCGATCGTAATGGTCACGCTCTGCGCCAACGGGTGGGGACTGGTTATCGTTTGGCCCGTCGGAGTGGGCGGATTCGTGGCGCCGAAACCGGTTCCAAGTAAGATGATCTCTTCGCCCGGCTGGGCGGGTGTAGAAGTCCCTGGATAGAGAGTTGTGGCGCCCACGGGAGTGCCATTGGCGTGGGTGGCGACAATATATTTGTCGCCGCCGACCGAATCGATAAAGAATGCCGGAACGTACGCCTGCTTGTTCACGCTCACGGTGGTGCTGTTCAGACCATTGGTGGTTACCTGAACGTTTATCGACCCGGTGGTAGGATCGTCGGGAGCAAGTACGTCAATCTGACCCGGACTGATGTAATAAACGTAGGCCGGAATGCCGTTAATCGAAACCGAGACTCCATCCAGCTCCGTCGGGAGGTTGTTTCCCGCGAAATCCAACGGTCCCCACTCTCTGGTATCCGGCGAAAGGTTCTGGCCAAAGATTGTCACCCACTCGCCAGAGGCAAACTCAGGGGTAAAGCTGGCGCCGTTCACCACCGGGTTGAGGGTGTTCAGCACGGGATTGCCTACTTGCGTCTCAAATACCAGACTGTACAAATAGATATTGTTGAAAGTCTTGCCGTCCGAGACGTTGGCTACGATTTGGTTGTTGTGGACGCCATCGGCGGGACCCCAGTCAAAGTCGTCAAAGTTGACATAGGCCCCATCGACGTTGTAATACATGGGCGTTCCGGGAGTGTTGTAGGTGGTGGCGCAAAGCTTGTCACCGCCGCCAGGATTTTGGATGGCGAGGTCGAGCGCAACATTCTTGATGGTGACTGGCGGCGGGTAGGGCGTGCATGTGGATGTCGTAAAAGCGTAGTGAGTTCCCTGCGGATTGATGTTGCCCATCTCGGACCATTCGATGCCGCCGGGAGAAACAATCTTGAGGGTGCTCATAATGGTGTCCGCATCCCCGCTGCTGATATCGATGGAATATTGGCGCAACGCCTGAGTGGTGTTGCCCGCCATACTAAAGAACAACGTCTTGGTGGTGGGTTCCACCGAAGTGGGGTACGTGGTTGCCCCTTCCACAAATGCTTGACCGCAGAGATTGCCTGGGAGGGACGGACCGGGCAGAATATCGCCATCCAGCGTGTTCGCCCCGGTGTAGACAATTGGTGTTGCGGACGGCGTGTTTGTCCAGTTGAAGATTCTGATCGCCAGCGCCTCTCCTAAAACTCCGGTGCAACCGCCGCTTTGTACCACGATATGTCCACCGAACAACTTCGTGCCGTCGGCGCTAAAACGATATTGCAGAAACCCCGAGGCGCTGCCGGTTCCGGAGACCGCGAGACTAGTACAGCGGGTTGTGAAATTCGGGTCGCACTCCCACAGGTCGTTACAACTCCCGATGCCCGAAGTCGCGTCCACGGCATCCAGGGTGCATCCCGACCGCTGCTGCTGGAAGACGATGTCGCCATTTGGCGCCCATTCGGGATTACCTTGGGTGCATTGGCTATTCCCGGAGGGTCCGCAGGTCGCGCCCGGGAGGTTGCCTTGAGCGAACGGGGTGCAAGAAAGGCAAGTCTGGTTTCCGCCGGTGGCATCCATGGTCCAGATCTGATAAACGTTTCCGCTGTTTGGCACCAGTTGCTGATAGGCAATCACATTCGTCCCGCAGTTGGCTTTGCACCAGACGGGGTGTTTGGCATCGGTGGCCACTTGGGTAATCGAACTCACATGGACGCTGGTCTGCGCCACGGCTGACCAGGCAAGAAAACAGAAAGCAACCAACAGCTTCATAGGTTTATCTCCTCAACTCTCGTAATTAACGGGTGCCTATGCAACGTTCCGAGCGCAGCCCGTCCTGCCAGCCGTCCGGCGGTTGGCAAGCCTTTTTAGGGTTATCGGTGGTCAGGCTGCTCGTAGATCGCCGTGAGCATCCATTCAATAGACAACGTTGGTCGCAATTACTTTCGCATTCAGGGAAATCGGGTTGCCCGGATAGTACCAAATTATTTTTGGGGGGTACTAGCACAGGAGTCCGGCGGGAACGGGCGCAGCGCGGGAAACTTCTCCAGCGCCGGCCACATCTTGAGGGCCCACGGGCCGCCGAACAATCACGGCCTACGGAATTGGATTCGGTGGCGTCTTCGCGGGGGTTCGCGCTCTTGGCTATGGCCGTGCGACAGGCAGCACGCGAAAGCGGCGTCGGCCTTCGATGCGATAAGTTTCGAAATTGGCGTGGTCCACCGGTAAAGATAGTCGAGAGCGATTCCCGTTTTGCGAGATAACTGAGTGGCAATTGTTGCAGGTCTGCAAACTGGTGGAGCTGACTTGGGTAAGAGCCGGGTTTACATAGTCGGACAGGCCGGTTGAAGGATTGCCGTTTGCCGAACGCTATCGGCAAGTGCGATCCAGGCCCTCCTTACCATGCAGCAAGCGCTCACGGGGCTAAGACCACCCTATTGCGCCCACCCGTCTTTGCGGCATACAGCGCTTCGTCGGAACGGCTCAACAATTCGCTTGGACTGTCTCCTTCCGGCACGGCTGCGCCGACGCTGATGGTGAAGCGGATGGGCGCGCCTTCAGAGCCGGCAGCCTCAGTCGCCGCGACTGCGATGCGCAGCCGCTCGGCGGTGGACAGGGCCCCAGCCGCGCCAGTGTTCGGCAGCACAATCAAAAACTCTTCCCCACCCCAGCGCATAACCATGTCCATAGGCCTCAGCGCCTTCCGGCAAGTCTGCACCAGAGCGATGAGCACGGCATCGCCGGCGCCGTGTCCGAACCGGTCATTTACCGCCTTGAAGTGATCGATGTCCAGCATGAGCACCGCGAATGACCGCCCATAGCGCTTCCACTGGCTGAACTCCACCGCCAGCAGAGCATCGCCCTTCCGCCGGTTGTAGGCGCCAGTGAGCGGATCCACCGCTGCGAGCTTCTTCATGTCGTCTTCCAGCCGCTTGCGCTCGGTAAGATCGCGCGAAACGACCACGAAGCCGCGTACCGTTCCCGATTCGTCCGGCAGGGCGGTGATCACGGAGTTCGCCCACAGGCGCGAACCATCGCGCTTTAGCCGCCAGCCTTCGGTCTCTGTGGAACCGATGCGCTGCGCCTCGGCCAGCAGCAGGTCGAGATGCGGTTGATCGGGGTCGTCCGAAGGGAAGAACATACTCTCGCTGCGGCCCTGAACGTCGGCGGCGAGCCAGCCGGCATAACGTTGCAGGGACTGGTTCCATTCTTCAATAAGCCCCTCCTTGGTGGTCGTATAGATCGCATAATCACGCACATGGTCGAAGATGGCGAAGAACTTTTGCCGATCGACGTAAAGTTTCTCTTCCTGCTCCGCGAGCCGGGTCACGTCCGTCAGGACAGCCATATAGACGTTCTTTTTTATCCGGTTGACAGTGAGCGACACCACCAGCGCGTGCCCGCCGGCACGAGTTCTAAGCCATTGCTGATCGACGATCACGCCGGCTTGTCCCTCAAACCGCGCCACCCGCTGCCGCAGATCGGGCGCGATGGATGCCAGCGCCGAGTAAATATCCCGGAGCGCTTCGGGTGACGTCATTGACAGCAGAAGCGCTGTGGCAACGGGGTTCATCATTTCGATTGTGCCGCCGGCACAGAACTTCAACACGCCCACGGGCATCAAATAGAGGAATTGAAGGAGGTCTTCCATGGGGGGCGTTTCGCCTCCGGTCAAGGGGCTACCTGAGCTCGACGGCGAGGTACATCCGGCGCCGTTCGGGCTGTTTCAGCAACCGAAGTCTCACTGCGACGGGTTTTATACGCAAAGTGAAGACGTAGTCGATGACGGCGTCGAGCGCCGGTTCGGTTTCGAAGCGGTATGCCACCAGGAAATTGTTGGTGCAGGGCGCCACCGCTGAGAAGAAATTCCGGCCAACAACGTTGGCTGGACTCAGACCGGACAGCCGGCTTTCGGGCAGGTTGTAACTGGTAACGACGCCGTCTTCCGACATTGCCACAACACCGAACGACAGCGCGTTCAATGCTGTATCGTCGGCAGCCTCCAGCCGATCCAGAAGGTCTGGATCCATAAATTTGCAGTCCATGTGCGTTGTTCCTCTCGCATAGCGGCTGCAACTCCTCAGAGGATCTGCGAACCTTGGTTCCCACTGCCCCGTTGCAGGCTTGCCTATGACTCATCGGCAAATGGACAAGCAAGTTTGAGGGCGCGACTTTGTTATAGCTTTTGAGACGGGATTTCTTTTGGCCAGCTCACGCCACGATGCGAAGGATGAGGACCGATCGCCAATTAGTGGCGCACGACTCCAGCGGGAACAGGCGCGGCGCTGGAAGCTTTTCCGGCGCCGCGCCCTATCTTGCGGGTGGCTTGGTCTAATTTTAAGCGATCATCAAAGCAGTGTACCCACGGCCGCCGTGCCAGTACCCGGATACATGCCCATGATGCTCATCGTATCGCCGCCCTGGATCAGGGTCAGCAACTGCGCATGCGTCAGCGTACCGCCGGTATCGAGCACATAATTGTTGGCCGACGGACTGTAGCGCAGACCGTGAACCACGCCTGAAACCGTTCCGCGCGCCACCAGATCGATGTTGGCTGCCGTGGCCTGAGCCTCGAGCGTACTCCAGACAGTCGCGGCCGCCGCGACTGTAGCCGATGTCATGGTGCTCGTATACCCGACCGCCGGAGCGGTCCCGGTATCGAAACACTGTAAGTAAGCGAAGATGTCGGCCTTCTCGAGGGCAGTGTAATTGCCGAAAAGCGAGGCCGCGAAGAATGTGCCAATCCCACTCGCGCTGCCGTCGTGATCGAGACCGAAGCCGTCGATTACGGCAAGACCGCCGCTGGGGGTGGAAACGGGCTCACGGAGGAGTTTTTGATATAAGTTTCTCAACTGGGGATTCTTCATCGCTTGGCCGGACGCACTAACAGGATTGATGAATCGATTCGTACCGGGACCGGACGGGCTGGCCAAGTGGCAATTGTTACAGGTCTGCAAGCTGGTGGAGCCGACTTGAGTAAGAGCCAGGTTCACAAAGTCGGACAGTCCGTTCGAAGCATTGCCCTTGCCGAACGACGTCGGCAGAGTGCGATTCAGGCTCTCATTCGGGTTAGGCTGATACTGAATGCTGTTGAGGAAGGTGATGTAAGTATTCAGATCCGAAGTGGATAGCTCGGAGCCTCCCAACAGATCGGGGAACGTGGTGTTGAAGGCCGCCAAATTGGCGTGATCGCCCCTCCAGTGATAAGGGGAAAGATTGACCAGGCCTTTGAATGTTTGGGTGGTCATGGGACCCTTCATGGGATGAAACGTGAGGGTTACTCCATCTTCCACGGTGGTGGTCAGGCTACCGGCCGGATCGCCGAGATCCCATGCCAGGTGATCCATATCTCCGTCCACGTGGCAGGAGGCGCAGGATCCAGTGCCGTTGCCGGAAAGCTTGGCGTCGTACAGGAATCCGCGTCCCTGGTGGATCGCTGTCGGTGTAGCATCGTAACCGACGGCGATTTCGGAGACAACCGCCACGGTGCTGGTATTCACGATCGAAATGGTGTTGGAGATTCGATTTAGCACATACAGCGTGTTCGCGGTGGAGTTGAGCGCAAGCCCGCGGGGACCCTTCTTGTGTATCGGATCGATATTGGAGCCCGCGCCGCTGGCCTGAGCCACTTCGACAAAGGACAGTACGTTGCCGCTGGTATCCACGTTGGCTACCCGGTCCGTTCCGAACGCGGCAATCCACATGGATGTGCCGCTGGGGTTAAACACAATTCCGGCAGGCTGCGCCAGCGCTGAAGCAAGGGCTAGCGTGTTGGGCAGCACCGAGTAATTCAATCCCGGATTCAGGTCGTAGGGCGTGACCGATCGTGTGGAGAGCTGAATCTGGGTGACCCGGTTGTTCACAAAGTGGCCCAGCAGATTCGTCTCGAAGTGGATGGTGTTCAGGGCATCCGTGTTGGTGACATAGATATCGCCGTTTGTGGGATTTACCGCTATTCCGAGATTGATGGTGCCGACCCCGGAATAGTAGCCCAGCACCGACGGCGCGGCGCCGGTACCGATGATCGCAACGTCGTAATCGGGCATGATGTAATTGATATCGGCAGTCCAGTTTGGATCGCTGGCCTGGACGATCAAGCCCACCTGCGGCGGGGCCGGCAGGCTGGTATTGGTGGGCGCGGACTGGGCCGGGGCCAGTTCGCGCGGAATGATGGTGGTTGCATTTCCGGAAATAGCCATGGCCGCATAGACTTTGTTGCCGGTGGGGCTGACGGCCAGAGCGCGCGGGCTTCCCCCGAACAACGCCAGCGAAGCCACCAGCGCATGCGCGGTGACATTATAGGCCAAGACGGCGTTATCGCGAGAAACGGATACGTACGCCAGGCCTGCGGCAAAAACGACATCGTGGGGCTCGGAGCCCACATTGATGGTGGCTGTGACAATTCCTTGCGAAACGGAAATAATGCTGACGCTGCCCGAGATTTCATTCACTACCCAGGCTTCGTCGTCGGTGCGGGGATTCACGGAAACCGGCTCGATGCCAACCGGGATCTCGGCGATTAAGGTCGGAGATGTTGGCTGTGTAAGACTGAATACGGAAACGGTGCCATTCGGAGTATTTACCGCGAAGAGGCGCGTTCCATCCGCCGACATGCGAATAGGATTAGCCTGGGATGCCTCGAAATTTGCCGTACTGGTCTGCGCTGTCAAAAAACCGGCGGCGAAGACAACGGAAATAAGAACAGGGTAAGTGGCCTTAATTGCGGCCACTGGAATCCAAGAGAGAAACCGAGTCATGGACTGCCTTCCTGCAAGCTTGATGCTGCGGGCCGCAAGCGCAACTCCAGACATGGGAGCCGAATCAGTTCATAATGCTACTTCCGGCCCAATTTTGTCTCACAATAGTACGCATGGGTACCGAAGGGCGTCAAGACATATTTGGGGGCTTTATCAGCGCAAGAATCGCATTTTTGGCAGAATAGCTGTTGACAAAATGCACAACTTATAAAATGTAAGAGATATAACTATTGACGAATTCAAAGTTTTCAAAGTCCAGAGATTGCAAACGCAGGGCTGCGTCGCCCGGAACCGAGCGCGCTTACCATGGACCTCCGCCTGTAAGCGAATGTAAATTCGCCCTGCCCGCCTGTCTAGCATCTATATTAAGTACCAGGAGTTTAGTTACTGTTGCGTGAAGCCGAGACGTACGCGAGACTCCTATTACGATCGATATAATCTTTGTAATCATTAATTTGCTTGTAGAGCGACAAGTGTCTATTGAAGTATTTGGCGCGGCTGTGAGGCAGGACTACACCGCGTTGCCCTAGTCGCGTCTGAACTGTATAATTGACCTCACCTGAACAAACGCCGGGAGGCATAAATGGTTCCTTGTCTACTTAAACTTCATAGCCCGAATTCCGGGAGACGAACTTCGCAAGTTGGTCTAAGTCTTTTATTTTCATGTCTGTTGTTGGCGATTCCCGCGCTACGCGGCCAGGCGATTTTCAACCAGTCCACCAGCATCACCCTGACGCCCAGCCTGCCGTCCGGACAGCCTGTGGGCACGCCGATTACCTGGACAGCCACCGCCAGCCCGGCTCAGTCGCTTTTGTACCAATTCAGTGCAGCCGGCTCGACTGGCCAGTTCCTCGTCTTGCGCGACGTCTGGGACTCCAACGCCTTCACGTGGACGCCTCTCATTGAGGGAACGTACCAGATTCGGGTGGTCACAGCTCCACTTACCGGAGGAGCCCAAATCATCACCACCGTTTCTTATACGATCACCTCAAGAGTTACAGGAACTCATGCGGTAGTTAGTACCACAGCGCATCCCCTAGTGGCGCTTTACAGCGCTCCACCATGTAGCACCGGCGATGTTTTAGTGGAGTTTAATGCTGTCGGTTCTAGTACATGGCAAGAAACCAACGCCATAGTGTGCAATGGAACCACCAGCGAGAACTTCTATGTTGGCGGCATGCTACCCTCGACTACTTATAACTTGAGGCACGTTATCGTGCAGGGTTCCACCTATACGCCAAGCGCGATCACGCAGTTTACAACCGGTCCATTGCCTTCCAGCCAACCCTTCCCGACCTACACGGTAGTGGACCCCGCCACGAGCCAAAGCAGCGTAGCGGAGCAGGTGGTGCTGCATTCGGTGCTGGACCCGGCCCAACAACTGGAAAGTATTCCGGTAGCTACCGACTTATTTGGACGGATCATCTGGTATTACAACGCCGTACGCGCGGTCCCCAGCGTGGGCTTATTTTACCTGACCAGACCTATTGCCAACGGGATCTTTCTCGTGCTGATGGAATGTTGTAATAACGCCGAATACATCGTGTCCGAAGTCGACTTGGCGGGCAATACCGTCCGGCAAACCCAGATGTCCTGGATCAACGCTCAGTTGAATGCCATGGGCAAGGAATCGGTGATCGACTTCGACCACGAAGCCATCTATTTCTCAAACGGGCAGATCCTGTTGATTGGCATGACCCAGAATTCGGCTAATCCGCCAGTCCTGGGCGACATGATCATCGCTCTGAATTCGCAATTACAGGTGACTTGGGCATGGGATGCTTTCGACTACTTGAGCACCAGCCGTAAGCCGCCGCTCGGCGAAACGTGTTACGACAACTATGGCACGGCCTGCCCATCGCAGGATTACGACGCCATCGACTGGCTGCACGGAAATTCCTTGGCCTATTCGCCCGCCGATCACAACCTCATCTTCTCCATGCGGGATCAGGATTGGGTGGTCAAGATCAACTACCAGGATGGAACCGGGCCAGGCAACATCATTTGGACCCTCGGATTGGGGGGAAATTTTTCGATCCAGGGCGGCACGCAAACTTGGCCCTGGTTCAGCCATCAGCACGATGTGGAGTGGGTGGGCACGGAACAGATTGCGCTGTTCGACAATGGCAACACGCGCTGCGCGGTATTGCCGGCACCTTGCAACAGCCGCGGCCAGGTGTACACGTTGAATGAAACGTCTCTCGTCGCCACGCAGGTCCTCAGCCAGAACTTGGGAGTGTACTCGAACGGGTATGGGACCGCGGAACTGCTTTCCAACGGCGACTACGACTTTGCCGCCGGTTGGGCCGAGCCGGCCTTGAACAGCTTCGACTTTGAGATCACTCCCACCGGGAGCACTGTGTACAATCTGGAATCGAGCGACAAGGAGTATCGTATAATTCGGATGAAGAGTCTGTATTTACAGTGACACTGAATCTGCGAACTAGTTCTCTGGTCGCGTGCGCCGTCGCGCTGATAGGCTGGTCCGCAGGGGGTCAAGTGCCGCTCGCGTTATCGCAGGGACAACGGATACAGCCGAAGAATAGCAGTCTGAAGTCCATCACCGTTCTTCAGGCCAACGGCGCGCGCCCGAGATTTTCACCGGACGGCAAGGTGCTGGTCTTCGATCGCAGAAATGCGGACGAATACTTCGATGTGTACTTGAGCGACATCCAGGGGAACATCCTTCGGAAAATTACCGAAGGCAACCCCGGAATCACGCAGCGCAACAACGGCAACGCACGCTTCGATCCTTCCGGTAAGTTCATCGTGTTCGTTTCCGAAGCGCCGCGCCATTATCTGGACGACCGGCCGCGCATGGGCGACTCCGGCATCGGCCTCTATTCGAATTTCTGGGCCACCGACCTTCAGGGATCCCACTTCTGGCAGTTGACGCATGAACCGGTAAAGCAAAGCATGACGGATGGCGTACCGAATTTTGCCGAATCAAATCCGCTTTTCTCTCGCGACGGGCATACTTTTCTCTGGACCCAGCGCTATGCGGACCGCGGGCATTTCTTCGGCTGGTGGCGGATCATGGCGGCGGACTTTGTGGTTTCAGATGGCCAGCCATCGCTGCGGAACCAGCGCATCCTGATTACTCCACAAAAAGGAAATTACATCACAGCGATGGCCTTTTTGGACAGCGACCATCTGCTGGTCTCCGGAAACCTGGATGGGCAGCATGAATATGGCATGGACCAGTATGTGTACGATCTGCGCAGCGGCCACTTCGTGAATCTGACCAATACGCCCTTGATTTGGGATGAAGATTCCTGCCTGGCCCCCAATGGGGACATCGTCTGGATGTCCAACCAGGACTCCCGGATCAAATTCGATTTTTCAGAGCGGCACGGAGTTACCCAGCCGATCGAGCGGGAATATTATTCGATGACGAGCACCGGGCAAGACAAGCAGCGCCTGACGTACTTTAACGAGCCGGGCGCGCCGGAGTATGTCGGGATTCGCACGCTGGTGGCGGCCTGCGACATCAGCCCGGACGGGCGCTACCTGGCCGGCACTCTGTCCATAGATTTTGGCACGGCCAGCAGGCGAGAGCGCGGGGAATTGAAGGCGATCCTGATCGAGTTCGCTCAGCCGATGGCCGGGACGCATCACTAGGAGAACTGAATGAATAACGAAGAGCTGGATCAACCGAAGACAGGCACGGAGGCCGGCGAGACCGGCGGCGAAGTGGAGGCTGCAGCGCTTACGCCGCAGGACGAGGAAATCCTGCTCAAGCGTCTGCGCGAACTTGGGTACGTGGAATAGCCGCGGTTATCGGGCGGTCAGGGTTTTGGCAGAAGATGCCAGGATCGAACTTCGGCATGGTTGGTGTCCACGCCACAACTCGCCGCGATAACGGCGACCTTGGAAGTGATGGTCCCATTGGCTTCACGCGTAAAGGTTCCATGCAGGAAAGTCCGGCATCCCCTTTGATCCATCCGCACCACGGACAGGCTGGCCGCGTCGCCGGTGGCGGGGCCTGAAAGTTCGTAATGGATAGCCCCGCGGCCGCTGGTATACTTGCCCTGCAGGTTGCAGCCGTCCTGCGAAATCTCCATCGCCGACAGTTCCGATGTTGCCTGCCACGTCCCGGCGAAATTAGAACACTCGGCCAGTAATCCGGAAGCTCCCAGCAAAAGACAGAATAGTGTTCGCATGATAGGGTGTACTTGTCTCATTATGCAATGCGCCCCAGGGCGCGGATAGCCAGTCCGCAATAAGCCTGTCTGCTGTGACGAAACCGGCTTCCGAATGGTGACCGTCTTACCGCCTTGCCGCGCGCAATCTACTGAGCCGCGCGCGTGAGCAAGCGGTCTTTTCGGACTCTCGACACAGCGCTCCCAAACTAACCCTTGCCGCTCTTGCGAGCGTCTTCGTCCTGGAATTCCACTTTGCGGCCGGTGCGCGCCTCCAGAACCACCAGCGTGGTGCGGATATCGTCTTTATTGATTTTGAAAATCATGGCCTGCTGACGATCTTCTTCGTCGGAATAGCCGACCGTCAGGAAATGCTGTCGCTTCTTGGCAAGCAGGAAGAGCGGCGAGATGGCCGCGATGGGCAGCCCCACCGCTCCAGGCGCTCTTTGGAAGGAGCGCAGCAGGGGCGCGGCTGGGATGCCGTCACGCCTGGGCTTCCTCCATGCGCTTTGAGGCCGCGTTCCATGGCTTCGTGGCGTCGTTTGGACGTGAGATAGGCTTCGATCCCACGCTGCGCCATGCCCGGTTCGCGCGGTCCGGCCGCGGCTTTTTCATTCCGCTTGGCGATGTGAAAGCCGAACCGCGTGCGAAAGATGCCGGAACGCCTGTGCCGCGCTCGAACCAGATTCCAGAGTTGCTGGCGCGCCGGGTTACTATTGCAGGGTGTTGTGGAGGCGCTCGTCAAACGGACTTCCCAACATCGGCTGAAGCTTTTCACGCATTTGTTTGGTGTGGGCCGCTTCCAGGTGCGCGTCGAACGCGGCTTGATTTTCCCAGACGCTGACCATCGTGAAATGGTTTTTGCGCGAGACATCCACCAGCATTTCGAAGCGTACAACGCCCTTGTCCTTGCGGCTGTCGACGGCGAAGTTCTGCAGGAGCCTGGTGCCGTCGGCGATGTAATTGGGCGTGAGATCCACGTGCGTGACGACGTACAGCTTGCCGTCCTGAGCGGAAAGAACCAGACTGATTGCGAAAAACAGAAGTGCTGTGAGGGAAAGTCGCATGGCTTCTGATAGTCTACTCCCGATGGAACTGGATCGCCTGGAAGCCTTGAAACGCGCGTTTGGCGGGCACGAACACGCAGCGCTGGCGCGCTTGCTTCGCAAACTGGGCCGCGCACGTCCCCCGGACGCCAGCTCGCTGATTCGTTTCCATGAGGCGCTGCTTTTTTTTCGGGCGTATCCGCCAAATCCCGAAGTACTCCAGTTAAGCGATGAGCTGCTCCAGTCTATGCCGAAGAAAATCGCGCAACTGCGCCGCGCAGGCTTGGATCTCTTGCCATTGGAAGAACCCGATGTCTCGGGCATCGCAGGTACTGCGTTCTCCGCGCTCTTTACTTACGACATCACGCGCTGGCTGGCCGGGAAACATCCCCGCGCCGTCGAAATCGATTGGGACGGATATGATGCCGCGCTGCTGGGGCCGCTGCTGCGCCGCTTGCATCCGTTCGCGAACGAAGACCTGCTGGTGGAGGCAAACATTCCTTATATGGATTGGTTTCGCGCGGCTCAGGGGAGGATCAACCGGGAGAGTGGTTCGGATCTGGCTTGGCTGGTGTCGCGCATCGAAAGCCTGCCGATTCCGGCTGCGGATCGAGCCGAGCTTTTCGCGCAAGCCAAGATCGCCATACGATGGGAACTCGGTGTTGGGCGCGCCACCCGGACGCATGGGCGCTTGCCGGGACGGAATCAGGTTTTCTTTCACCACGGCCCCTTGATCCGCCGCGCCGATGTGTCGCTCGGGGCCGAGCTTGAGGCGCCCGCGTTTGCGATCGACCAGCTCAGCCGCGCGGAGGGCGAAAAGATGCTCGACTTCGCGCGCGAAACTTCCGCCATGCGATATCGCGAGCTACACGGGTTCACCTATGGCGATCCGGCTCATGTGATTCGCGCCGGCCTGGGCCGTGGCGTCGAGGTTTTCGTTTCGGGCGTTCCTCCCGCGCATCGTTTGCCGCTGCGCTCGTATCACGCGGGCATGTTTTTCAAAAACGGTGTTCCTATCGGCTACATCGAATGCCTGACCTTGTTTGAGCACATGGAGGTGGGTTTCAACCTCTACTACACGTTTCGCGATGGCGAGACGGCGTGGCTGTACGCCCGCCTGCTGCGGCTATTCCGCCAGTTGCTGGGCGTGACCTGCTTCGCTGTGGACCCGTATCAGCTTGGGGCTAACAACGAAGAGGCTATTGAATCCGGCGCTTTCTGGTTCTATCGCAAACTCGGGTTCCGTCCCACGAGCGCCGGCGTGGCCAAACTTTTGCAACGCGAAGAGTCAAAGCTGCGCGCCAATCCCGCGCACCGTACCTCGGCCGGCACGTTGCGGCGGCTTGCGGCCGGTTGGATGCTCTACGCGCTACCTGGAAAACGCGCGGGCGATTGGGATCGTTTCGAGACGCGCCGCGCGGCGATGGCGCTGCGTCAGTCGCCGTTTCCACCCGCGATTCGGCGGGCGAAAAACGCGCCCGACGAATCCGAGTACGCGCGGGCTTTGCAGCAAGACGCCGCTTTGCGCAGGCGCATTCTTAAGTTGGGATCTGCGCCCTTTTGATCACGCGGCGCGCTCAGCAAGGCGCCTGCTAGGATGAAGCCGTGGAGCGACACGATGCGCCGCCCGGCGCCACCGATCAGCCAGTGGAGGAAGTGACGCCCTGGCCGGCGTTGAAAGACGACGAGCTGCTTCAAAAACGCATCTGCGACCTCGGCGTGCGTATTCCCGGCAGCGAGCTGGAGGGGCGTATCGCGCAGCTCTACGACGAACTCGGCGCGCATGGCCTGGCGTTTCGTCCGGCCTGCTATCTGGGCGACGAGTGGTTCTCGCCCGCCGGCTCTCCGGCTATCGCGATTCCGTTTTATCTGGCCCATCCCCGCCTGAGGACGCTCGAGATGCACCAGATGCTGCAGGTGGAAGGCGGAACTCCCGAATGGTGCCAGCAACTGTTGCGGCACGAGAGCGGGCATGCCATCGATCATGCCTATCGCTTCTCCTCGCGCGGCGATTGGCGCGCGGTGTTCGGCAGCCCGGAGACCGAATACTCGCCCGAAACGTACCAGCCGCGCCCCTACAGCAAAGGCTTCGTGCGCAATCTGCCGAACTGGTACGCGCAAGCCCATCCCGACGAAGATTTCGCGGAGACCTTCGCGATCTGGCTGGCGCTTGCACCCGAGCAGTGGCGGGAACAGTATCGCGGGTGGAAGGCGCTGGACAAACTGGAATTCGTGCAGTGCCTGATGGAGGAGGCGAGGAACACGCCGCCCCAAGTGACTCGCGGCCGGCGCATCTATGAGGCCAGCCGCCTCCAAAAAACGCTGGCGCGATATTATACCGAACGGCGCAAGCTTTACGCCGAAGATTTCCCCGACTTTTACGACGCCGATCTGCGGGTTATATTCGGAAATGGCGATCCGAACGGAGAGTCCGCAGCAAAAGTAATGCGGCGCACGCGGCCGGCGCTGGTGGCGTCCATTGTCCGTTGGACCGGACAGCACAAGTACACGGTGGACATGCTGGTGCGCAAATTGATTGAGCGCTGCCAAGAGCTGAAGCTGACGTTTCCTCCGCCGCTGGAGCGCGCGCGGGTATCGTTTGAGCTGGCTGCTTATCTGTCCGCCATGGTCACCAATCACCTGCACACCGGGCGCTTCAAGAGGTCTGTGTAGTCGTGAGGGTTCTTGTATTATTCGACGTGGCTTATCATGCTGTCGCCGCATCCGGAACGTTTTCGCCGCAAGAGCTGAAGGAAGAAAACAAGCCGACCGAAGCCGACGTGCTGGCGTGTCTGCAGCGCCTGGGGCACGAAGTGGATACTCTGGCCGTGTTCGACGATGTGGCGTGCATCGTGGAACGGTTGCGGAACTTCGCGCCGGAGGTGGTCTTCAACCTCACCGAATCCTTTCATTCCAGCCGCGCGCATGAGCCGAACATCCCCGCGCTGCTGGAGTTGATGCGCGTGAAATACACCGGCGCCCGGCCGGACGGTCTGATGCTTTGTAAAGACAAGGCGCTGGCCAAGAAGGTGCTGGCGTATCATCGCGTGCGCGTTCCGCATTTCGTGATTTCCACGGAGCAGCGGCCGCTGAAGCGCTTGCGGCGCTTTGTATATCCGGCCTTCGTAAAGCCGGTGGGCGAGGAATCGTCGGACGGAATCGCCAAGGCGTCGTTCGCCAAGAGCGAGGAGGAAGCGCTGGAGCGCGCGCGTTTCATCCACGAGAAGTTTCACTGCGATGCGCTGATCGAGGAATATATCGAAGGGCGCGAGTTGTACCTGAGCGTGATGGGCAATCGCAAACTCACGGTTCTGCCGCCGCGCGAGATATTTTTTCATGACGTGCCGGAAGACACGCCGAAGTTCGCGACGTTCAAGGCCAAGTGGGACGACACGTATCGCAAGAAGTGGGGCATCCAGAACGGGCCTGCCACCGAGCTTCCAGCCGGTGTAGACGAGAAGCTGGCGCGGCTGGCGCGCAAGGTTTATCGCGTGCTGAAGATCCGCGGCTTCGGGCGGGTGGACGTGCGTTTCACGCCGAACGGCGAAGTTGTGGTGATCGAGGCGAACCCCAATCCGTCGCTGGCCTGTGAAGACGACTTCGCGCAATCGGCCGCCACGGCGGGGTTGCCGTACGATGCGCTGATCCAGAAAATTCTGGATACGGCTTGCGCATGATTTGTTTTGACGTTTGGAAGGTAATGAATCCCGAACTGCGAGCCGCCTTCTTGGGAATCGCTCCCTGACGGTCGCGCCTCCGTTACGAAGCATACTGCTGCACACCGAGGCGCGACCGTCAGGGAGCGACGTTGTCACCGTATTAGGCGAACCTCAATAAAGTTCGCCTCCAGGTTGAGAACCTCGATAATGGAGTTGAAAATAGATAATGGAGTTGAAAATACTTAGAGTACGGTTACCTTGCTCGGAGAGGGCGCGGTAGAGACTTACACGAGCCTCCACACTCTCCGCCAGTTCGGTCGATGCCAAACATTGCATCAGCGCCTCGCGTTATCTTGCTGCCGCCTATCGCGAGACCCGCTCACTTACGGACGCATTCTGTAACGCGCGGAATCTATGTCGAAACCGGCTCCCTCACGGTCGCGGCTCTGTAGCGCTCGGAATCTACCGCGCCGCGCGCGTGAGCAACCGGTCTTTTCGGACTGTCCTATCTAGCGCGACACTTACTTAGTACCAAATTCTCACGATTCCGAACGCGGCGTCTGCCGATGACTATTGGCTAGAGGAGCAGCCTCTGACGTGACGTAGCTATCTGGTGGTTGCGTCCATGAGTCAGCGGTCGCTCGTTTGTCTTGTGTCCATGATTTGAGGGGCACGGTTTCCTTGTCCGTCCCCTCACTTTTTTCGCTCCCGGGCCTTCTCAGAATTCCAGCCGACCTTGAAACGCGATCATGCGAGGGGAACTGTCTCCGCCCAGTCCGACGCCCAGCAGTCCGGTGGGCGGCGAAGTGGAGTAACTGAAAGCGCCGAATCCAGTCTGGGTGGAAGGTTTGCCCGGAATTCCGGCGTAAACCACGTTGGGAAGTCCGAAATTCGGATGATTGAACACGTTAAAAAGCTGCCCGTCGATGCGCAGTTTTACATGTTCCGATAATTGGAAGAACTTCGTGAGATACAGATCGCTCCAGACGAAAAGAGGACCGCGCAGCGCGTTTCGGCCAAGGTTGCCAAACTGGCAATTGGCCGGGCTGCCGCCGCCGGTGCAAGCGCCGGTACTCGGATCGACACTCGAAACAAAGGCGTCCGGGTTGAGCCATTGGACAGTTCCAGGCTGAGTCACGCCCGGGATCGGCGAATGTTCGTACAGTGGTACGCCCGGAACAACGCTCGCGTATTGTGGGCCGCTGCCTTGAACAATGCCGTTCCCGTTGGCGGAATATGGCGCGCTCAAGACGGAAAATGGCAAGCCGCTATGCCAGAAGGCAGTGCCCGAGACCTGCCATCCGTTCAGGGCGCGCGCCAGCAGGGGATTGCGGACATGGATCGGTAACCGATAAACATACTGCGCTGTGAGATTGTCGCGCACGTCGTAATCGCACGGGCCGTATTGGCGGCCAAGCTCGCCGGGCAGCGGTGAAAGAAGAGCGCCCGCGGCGAACGGAAGGAATCCGCCGTTCGACACCGTGTCCATGCAGCGGCTCCAGGTGTAATTAACCAGGAGCTGAATGCCATGCGCTAGCCGCTTATCGGCCGTTAGCTGCAGGCCGTTGTAGTGACTGTTCGCGCCGGTGTTCAACTGCGTTACGGCGCCGAAGCGCGGGTCGATGGGCCGGTTGTAAGGGAACGGGGCAAAGCAGCCCTGGCAGATGGTTTGATAACCGTTCACCTGCGTTTCGTAAGGCTGGTTTACCGCTCGCGTTCCAACATATTGAGCGCGCAAATTGAGTGCATTGCCAATTTGACGCTCCAGGGCAAGACTCCACTGCATGAAGTAGGGCGGGCGGAGCTTGCCATCCGGAACGGCGCTGATCGAAATTGGCGGAAGGCAGGAGTTTCGATTGGCCAGAGGCGATGCACAGGAAAGCTCGCCGTTCGCGAAGCCGGAGTCGAATAGCTGGTTGGCCGCTGCAGTGGCATCGATCGCGCTATTCGGGACTCCCGGCGCGATGGCCGCTCCGCCAACCGCTCCGAGCAACCCGCCCTGAAACGTCTTCGAATAAGGAGGGTTCACGCCCACCAGATCGGCGACGCTGCCGGGCAAGATGTCGCTGAACAAACCAAAGCCGCTGCGCAGCACAGTATGCGGCGCGATCTGCCAGGCGATTGCGGTCCGCGGTTGGAGGATCGCAAGAGGCGTTGCGGCAAAAACGTTCGCGAGACGCGTCTGAATTACTGCATCGAGCGGTTGATTCACGTTGTGCGAGATGGAATCGAACGAGCCGGCCAGCCGCGCCACCGCGTCGTGGGGATTCAGGGGATTGGAATTGTAGGTGTCGCGGATACCGAACGTCCAGATGAATGACCGCGTAATCTTCCAGGTATCCTGCGCATAAAAGTCTAAATTGAGGAAATTGTAGGGCTGCGAATCGGCGAGTGGAAAAGTTTTCGAGGCCGTCGACGCGACGCCGTAGATGAATTCGGGCAGGCTTGTATAGGTGACGGTGGGAACCACGCCCTCGCCGAAGTCATAATCGTTCAAGCGGAGGATGCGGCTGTTGGTTCCGAAACGGAATTCGTGCGAGCCCAGGGTCCAGGCGAGATTGTCGTTAATGAAAAACCGCGTGGCGCGCCGGCCCTGCACCCACGTATTGTCAAGCCCTCCGAGCGGCGTGAAGGGTGCATTCGCGCCACTGCCTTCCAGCACGATTGGAAACGCCGCGAGAGTTTTTTCAAGGTCCACGGGACCGAACAAGCTGGAATACCAGGAGAACGCGGGATTGAAATAGTTCACCAGATGCCCGGAAAACACGTGCGTGTAGCCCGCGGCAAAGGAGTAAAGGGGCTGCGGAGAAATGACGTTGAAGATTGGATTGATGGGGTCGGTATAGGCGGCCTGAAGGCCCGTGTCGGACTGAAAGCGGAACCAGGCCATGTTCCGGGTGTCGACGTTGTAATCGACACGCGCAGTTTGCACCTGCTCGCGATCGTCGCTGGAGTGCGACACGCTCTGGCGGTTCGCGCAACCGTTTCCATTGGGCGGATTGCCGGCGGCACTGGCCCCATTGCTGTAGAACGGGCATCCGAGAACCGCGAGCGGAGTGCCCGCGGTGTTGCCGTAGAGCGAAAAAAGCTTCTGGTAAAACGGAAGGAGCGCTGGCGCAGGCTGATACGTCGATCCGGTTATAGCGTCAACGCCGCCGCGCGGCAACTGCCGCAGGACGTAATTCTCGAAGGCCGGCGTCGGCACGGTGGCGGCGGTGACGATCGGGAGCGCAATCCGAACCCATTCGGAATCGAAGAAGAAAAACAGCTTGTCATGGAGGATGGGGCCTCCCAGGCTTCCTCCGAAATGATTCACCGTGGAGCGGGGCTTATGATTTCCGGGCGTGGCGTTGGTGAAGAAATCGGCAGCATTTAGTCTTGACCCGTTCCACAATTCGTACAGATTTCCGTGAAACCGATTGGCGCCGGATTTCGTGACATAGTTGACCTGCGAAGCGCCATAGCGGCCTTGATCCACCGCATAGGAAACAGTGTTGACCGTTACCTCCGCAATCGAATTCAAACCGAGCACCAAGTTGGTCGAAAGGCCGCTGTTCAGGTTCGTCAGCGGATCGTTGGTCTCCAGTCCATCGACAATGTAGCCGTTCGAAAGCGACGGCAAGCCGTTGAACTGCACGTTGCCATAACCGTTCGTGCCGCCGACAAAATCGTTCCCGCTGCCGGCCGTGTTGATGAGCGCGCCGGCCGCGAACTGCAAGGGGTACGTCAGGTCGCCACCAGGGTTTGGAAGGTCTTCGAGGGCACGGGCGTTCAGCGTGGTGGAAGTGTTGGGGTCTTCGGGGTTGATCAGCGGCGCCTGCTCCTGAACCAGGACGGTTGCGCTTGCGGACGCGATGTTCAGCTTGAATTCCACGGTCTGCTTTTGTCCCAGTCCCGCGGATACCGAGTTATTTTGTTGTGCCTCAAAACGGTCTGCTTCAGCCTTCACTGCGTACACACCGGGCTTGAGTTGGGGAAAACTAAACCGCCCGGCGGCGTCTGTTTGCACCGATCGCCGGAGGCCATTCTCCGCGTTCGTGACCGTGACGGTTGCGCCGGGAATGGCCGCACCGGTTGGATCGGAGACCGAGCCGACAATCGCGCTGGTGGTCTCGCCCTGTCCCATTGCCAGCATTGCCGTGAGATGCAGCGAGAGCAGGATTTTAGGCATGCCTAAATCATATAATGAAGGCGTGCCAGCTTCCAAACCGGGCCGCGAAAGAGGACCGTACAATACCGAATCGGTAGACGATTATCTCAAGGGCATCCTGGAACTGAGCGGCGAGCTGAGTGGCGTCGAAGAGGAGCGCGTCAGCAGCAACGCGCTGGCAAAGCGTCTCGGCATTCGGGCCGCTTCGGTTACCGGAATGCTCCAGAAGCTCGCGGCGCAACAGCCGCCCTTCGTCAAATACGAAAAGCACCGCGGCGCTCGTTTGACGACAGCCGGCCGGAAGCGCGCTGTGGAGATTCTGCGCCATCATCGTTTGCTGGAGCGGTTCCTGCATGATTTTCTCGAATACTCCTGGGACGAAGTTCACGACGAGGCCGAACGGCTGGAGCACTTTATCTCGGAGCGGTTGGAAGATCGCATCGCGGCGAAATTGGACGACCCGGAAACCGATCCGCACGGGCACCCGATTCCGGAACGAAACGGCGCGGTCCCGGCGCGTGAAGAGGTGCGCTTATCGCAGTGGGCGTGCGGCATTCCCGCGGTCATCAGCAGCGTTTCGGACCGCGATGCCGCGGCCTTGCGCGAGATGACCAGGCTGGGATTGAAGCCGGGCATCGCGATCACGGTGGAGGCGGGCACGCGCAATGCTTCGCTGCGGGTGAGAATCGGCGACCGTTCGGATGCGGTCCGCTTGAGCCAGGCGCTGGCCACCGGAATTCGGGTAATCGCGGGTGGTCCGCTAAAATAGTGCTTGCGGCCCTTTGTCCCATTCTTTCGGAATCCTCACCTGCTCACTCTCGCGGGAAACTATTGGCATCGCGCACTGGATGAACGGCGTTTCCCGGTGGAGACGAAATTCTACGACACGGAGCCGGGCGTACAAGTCCTGGTCCATTCGCAGTCGCCGGCCGCGGAACCCGTCGCTCAAGTGATTCTGGTTCATGGGTTGGAAGGGTCCAGTTCCGCGGGGTACGCTCGCAGCTTGGCCCAGGCGGCGCTGGAAGCCGGATGCGCCGCGCATCGGTTCAACATGCGAAGCTGCGGAGGCACCGAACATTTGAGCGGCCGGACGCTGTATCATTCCGGGCAGACGGCGGACTTGCTGTCGGTGATCCGTCAACTCCGCGGCGGAGCGCCGATCTTTCTGGCCGGGTTCTCGCTGGGCGGCAATGTGGTGTTGAAGCTGGCGGGGGAACTGGGGACTTCGGCCGGCGAATGGATCGCCGGCGTGATGGCTACATCCACACCGATCGATCTCGCGGCCTGCGTCCGGCAACTCGACAAACCCTCCAACGTCGTCTATGCCCGAAGATTTCTCGCGCGGCTCAAGGAGCGCGTGCGCGCGAAGGAGCGGCTGACGCCCGGGCTTTTCGACTTGAACGGCCTGGATCTGGTGCGGAATATCTACGACTTCGACGACCGGTTCACGGCCCAGGCTTTCGCCTTCGGGAGCGCCGACAACTACTACGCCACGCAATCCTCGAAACAATTCCTCGGCAGCATCCGCGTTCCCACGCTCGTAGTGCAGGCCAAGGACGATCCGCTTATCCCTTTCGACGTCTACGATCAGCCCGCGTTTGCGGCGAACCCTCACCTGCGCCTGTTGGCGCTGGAGCACGGCGGGCACTTGGGATTCATCTCGAAAACGCAGCCGCGTTTCTGGCTGGATGAGCTTCTCGTAAACTGGATGTTGGAAGCGGGGAACAAGGTAGCGGCGGGTTTCGTCCCTTAATATAGTGGCTCAAACTGCCTCATTTCGCGAAGCGGCAGCCGTCGCGGCGGATTCGCTGCGCTCCAGCAAACTGCGCAGTTTTCTGACGCTGCTGGGAATTATTCTGGCCACCACCACCCTGATCGCTGTGATGTCCATGATTCACGGCATGGACGTTTACATCGCAAACACCATGAGCAGCATGGGGTCGGACGGGTTTCGCGTCGTAAAAATCGCCTTTCTGGGCAACTTCGATCCGAAAAAATTCCTGCAAATGCAAAAGAGGAACCCGGAGCTGAGCCCGGACGAGTTTCAATACCTGAAGGATCGTGCCACGCTGGTCAGCGATGTTGGGATGAGCGCCAGCCGCACCATTACGGTTTTCTTCGGATCTCAAACGTTGAGCAATGTCTCCTTGAACGGCGCCACCGATAATTGGGCCGCGCTCACCGACACCCAGATCGCCAGCGGCCGCTATTTTACGGAAATCGAAGACCGCCATCGCACTCCCGTGGCGGTGATCGGCGCGGATCTGAAGACCAACCTGTTTGGGGGCGGCGATCCGCTTGGGAAGGAAATCAAGATAGAAGGGCGGCCGTTCCTGGTGATTGGCGTGGCGGAGGCCAAGGGCAGCGTTTTCGGACAATCGCAGGACGCCTTCGTCGACGTTCCAAGCGGCGCTTACTTCCAGATTTACGGAGCGCGAACCGGCATTCGCTACGCCGCGCGCGCCTCCGATCAAAAAGTGCTGGAGCAGGCCATGGATCAGATGCGGATGCTGATTCGGGCCCGCAGACATGCGCGGCCGGGCCAGGACGATACCTTTTCGATACTTTCTTCAGGCGCGCTGGTCAGCGCCTGGGATCAGCTCACCAACGCCATCGCAGCAACGGCGGTGGCTGTGGTGTCTATCTTTATGGTGGTGGGCGGCGTGGTGATCATGAACATCATGCTGGCTGTGGTGAGCGAACGCACGCACGAGATCGGCATCCGCAAATCGGTGGGGGCGCGGCGTCAGGATATACTCAATCAGTTCCTGGTGGAGTCCTCCATGCTGGCGGGCATGGGCGGGCTGATCGGGGTGGTGCTGGCGTGGGTGATTGCCACGGCGGTGCGAACGTTCACGGCGGTACCCATGGATGTGCCCATTTCGGCCGTTCTGATCGGCGTGGCTCTTTCCACCGCGGTCGGCTTGTTTTTTGGGATTTATCCGGCGCGGCGCGCTTCCAAACTCGATCCGATCGAAGCGCTCCGGGTGGAACGATGACGCGTGTAGAACTAGTTTCCGCCATTGGCTTGGCGTTGGCCACGGTGCGGGAGCACAAGATGCGCTCGTTCCTCACGGTGCTGGGAGTGATTATCGGCACCGGCACTATCATCGCCGTCGGTTCCATCATTGCCGGCTTGGACGGCGCGGTCACCGGCGTCATCCGCAGCTTCGGGACAAACACCGCCATTATTTTCAAGTTCCCCATCGGTTTTCAAACCCGCACGCCCGAAATGCTGCGGCGCAAGCCGATCACCTACGAGGATGGCTTGGCCATCGCGCGCCGCTGCCCGTCGGTGGAGTCCGTGAGCCCGTATTTGATCCCCAACTCGCCGGGAAACGGCCCGCAGATCAACACCGCGCGCTATAAAGGCAATGAGGTGTACAACGCGGACGTCTCCGGAACGGAAGAATCCTACGCACTGAGCGGCCAGGCCGAAATGTCGGAAGGGCGTTTTTTCACCGGCGCGGAGAACCAGCACCGCATGCCCGTCGTGGTGGTGGGAGCCGACGTGCCGCGCGCGCTCTTGAATGGCGAAGACCCCATTGGCAAATGGATCGACGTGAATGGCCACAAATTCGAGATCATCGGCGTCCTGAAGCGCTCCGCGGAGTCGTTTCCCGGCCAGGACGACACCCGGGTCATGCTGCCGTATTTCAGCATGCATAAGCTATTTCCCGCGTCCAAGGAAAATCTGCTGATGGTGACCGCCAAGCCCGGCCGCATGGCAGCCGCCATCGACGAAGCCACGGCGGTGCTGCGCATCCAGCGGCACGTTCCCGCCAATAAGCCCGACGATTTTTCCATCTCAACGTCCGATCAGTTGGTGGAACAATTCCACAGAGTAACGGCGATCGTCGCGCTGGTGATGGTGGTGATGAGCTCGGTGGGATTGCTGGTGGGAGGGATTGGCGTGATGAACATTATGCTGGTCTCGGTCACCGAGCGCACGCGCGAAATTGGCATTCGCAAAGCGATCGGCGCCCGCCGCGCCGACATCGTGCTGCAGTTCCTGACCGAAGCGGTGGTATTGACCGGTTTGGGCGGCTTGATCGGGATGACGTTCGGATGGGCGGTTTCGCTGGCTTGCCGGCTCATTTATCCCGCTTTGCCGACGGCGGTTCCGTTGTGGGCGGCGGCGCTAGGCGTGGGGGTGTCGGTAGCGATCGGGCTGTTCTTTGGGATTTGGCCGGCGAATAAGGCGGCGCGGCTGGATCCGGTAGTGGCTTTGCGCTACGAATAGGCTATAAGGCGCGCGTCCTTAGTGTGCCGCGCCTTAGCGTGCCGTGCCTGCGGTTTTGCGGACCCGTTTGGTTGGTGGGCCATGAGGTTGGAGGGCGGCGCGCAGAAGTGCGGGCGCGACAGGCTTGGGCTTCCGAATGGGACGTTTGGCCGCTTGCGGCGCGGTATGTAACGGTCGGTTGCAATGCAGACAGCGCACCACGTCCGAGCGGGTGGACAAGTGGCAGGAGCGGCAATAGATCTCCGGCAGGCTAACGGTTGTGAGGCCTTGTAACATTTTCGCCTTGGTATGTTTATCGGCCGGGCGCGCGCTTTCTTTAGGATAAATTTGCCCCCTCCCGGCAGTGTGGTATACTCGGGCGCTATGATGTGCCAGGAACGTATTCGTCTGGTCGCCGACTACCGGGAAACCACGCGCACTTACGCCGATTTTGTGCGCAAGATGACAGATCTCGTTGGTTTGGGGGTGGAATCGGAAATCGATCTGCTGCAACGTTCATGCCGGATGGCTTGGGAAGCGGCCGAAAAGGCCCGTCTCGCGCTGTTCCGCCATGAAGCCAATCACAGTTGCAACCGATCGGACTTCCGGGCCTCTGCCGCTTCCACAGGTACCCCGCACGGATAGCGGGTCCGGTCCGGTGACTTCGCGCAGCGCACTATTCTGTTGTTTTCGAACGTTTTCGGTTTAAGGCGCCTAGCTAGGGAGTCACCGGACTTACACATCTTTTCCAGCCGGGCCAAGCCGATCGATCCGTTCAGAAGTCTTTCTCACCCTGTGCGAGAGCTGTGAAATGAGAATCGCTCCGCGGTAACCGCGCATG
>Ga0302324_100002862_pt1 | contig 39249 bp, 20 predicted proteins | sample Palsa_T0_1_FD_201949 | JGI IMG/M metagenome (GOLD analysis project Ga0302324, IMG submission 201949) | Peat permafrost microbial communities from Stordalen Mire near Abisko, Sweden - Palsa_T0_1 | ecosystem: Environmental > Terrestrial > Soil > Palsa > Peat permafrost | place: Sweden: Abisko...
TGACACCCACCTCGCTCGTCCCCGAGCAAGCCCGTCATGCGGGCATGAGCTTCGGGCAGCTCGTGCGCTGGATGGTGGAGGACGCCTCATGCGATCGCTGAAAGCCGATCGCAAACCCAAGGCAGGCCGCCGGCCGAAACCGGTTCGGCGCAGTGTCGGCGCGCGCGCCAAGCCCGAGCCACCGGTGTTCGGCAAGCGCAAACGTTCGCCGGATAGTCGTTTCACGCGTCTCGTGCGCGCAGTTCGCGCTGTTTTTTCCTTTCGGCATCCCATGGTTTGGGTCGCAGTGAGCGTAGCGACCGTGCTGTTGGCGGGCATCCTGCTCGCGGGCGGTTATGTGACCGCGGCGCGCAATGCGGGCGGCCGCGCGATCGGAGCGGTCACAGCCGATGCGGGTTTCGGCATCGCCTCGGTGCGCCTCACGGGCAATCATCGCACGCAGCCCGCGGATATTCTGACTGCTCTGGGCTTTCAACCCGGCGAATCCATTTTCGCGGCCGATATGCAGAGCGCGCGGGCGCAGCTCCTGAAGCTCACCTGGGTCGCGGATGCCGAAGTCCGGCGGCAATATCCCGATTCGATTTCGATCACACTCGTGGAGAAATTACCCTTCGCGCTGTGGGAGACGGCAAACGGCACCTACGTTGTCGAACGCTCCGGCCGCACGATCACGCTGGTCAATCCTGCCGAGTTTCCGCATCTGCCGTATCTGATCGGCGACGGCGCGCCCGAGCCGGCAGCGGAGTTCATCGAGGCCGTCGACGCTCACCGCGCCGTTAGCGCGCGCGTCAAGGCGCTGCAACGCGTCTCGGGGCGCCGCTGGAATCTGATTCTCGACGACCAGGTTGTCGTCGAGTTGCCGGAAGAAGGCTGGCAGAGTCAGCTCGACGTGCTCGAACACCTTATCGTCGACAAGGGTGTCCTCGAGCGCGACATCTCGGAAATCGATCTGCGCGCGCGCGACAATTACTTCTTTGTGCTGCGAAACGGTCAAAAACAGCAGTCAACGCGGGGGAACGCTGCATAATGGGCGAAACGATTCGTATGCGCATGAGCGAAGCACAACCCACTGCGTACCGCACCGGCCTGGTCGCCGCCCTCGATATCGGGTCGTCCAAGGTCGTCTGCCTGATCGCCCGCTCCGATCCCGGGAGCTTGCGGGTTCTGGGCGCAGCCTTGCGCGAATCGCAAGGCGTCAAGGCCGGCACCGTGACAAGCCTCGAAAATGTCGAAGAGGGCATCCGGGAGGCCGTTGCTGCCGCGGAAAACCACGCCGACATGCGCATCCAGAACGTGCTTGTCTCCGTCAATTGCGGCGCCCCGCGCAGCGTCAACGCTCGCGCGGCCATGACGCTCGATGGCGCGCTCGTTACCGACGGTCATCTGCTCGAACTGCTCGCCGAAGGCCGGGCCAGGTGTCAGGTGGAAGGCCATGAAGTCATCCAGGCCTCGCCCGTCTCCTATGTCGTGGACGAGGCGCGTGGCGTGCGCGACCCCAGCGGCATGTTCTGCCATCGCATCGGCGTTGCCATGCATGCCGTAGCGGTCAAACCGTCGCCGCTGCAAAATCTCAAACTCGCGGTCGAACGCTGCCATCTGTCTGTAGCCGGCGCGCTGTTCGCGCCATATGCGAGCGGTCTATCCACCCTCACGCCGGACGAGATGCAACTCGGCGCCACCGTGATCGACATGGGCGGCGGCGTCACCTCGATCGCCGTATTCCTCGAGGGCGCGCTGGTGCATGCGGATGTCGTTCCGATGGGCGGCCTGAACGTCACCGCCGATCTGGCGCGCATGCTGGCCGCGCCGCTCTCGGCCGCGGAACGCATCAAGACTCTCTATGGCGCCGCCCTGGGCGACATCGAGACGGGAACCGATGTCGTGTCGGTGCCGCAAATGGGCGAGGACGGCGACGCCTACGCCGTTCGCGTGCCGCGCTCGATGCTGACGCGCATCATCCAGCCGAGGCTGGAGGAAATCTTCGCCGAAGTGCAGACGCGGCTCAGGGCCAGCGGATTCGATGTCGCCGCCGGCCGGCGTGCCGTGTTGACGGGTGGCGCCAGCCAGCTGGCCGGCACGCGCGAACTCGCACAGCGCGTGCTCAACAAACAGATTCGCATCGGGCGGCCGCAGAATTTGCAGGGGCTGCCGGCTGCTTCGACGGGACCGGATTACGCGACCGCGGTCGGGTTGTTGCGGGCCGGCGCGACGATGCCGCCGGAATCGCTCAATCCCGACCTCCCGGTTGTACCGCCGACGCGCGGGCAGGACGGCTTTCTGCGCCGCATCGTCGGCAATCTGTTCGGATGAGGGGGAAATGACCAAAAACATCGATCAACACCAGACTGAAAAAATGGACGGCCGTGGGGCCAAAGTCGCGTTTAAGATCAAGGAGAACGGATAATGTCGATTAATCTCAAAGCGCCGGATGTCACGGAGTTGCGCCCGCGTATTACCGTGCTGGGTGTGGGCGGGGCGGGCGGCAATGCCGTCAACAACATGATCGCGTCGCGACTGGAGGGCGTGGATTTCGTCGTCGCCAATACCGATGCGCAAGCCTTGGCGCAGTCGCGGGCTGAACGCCGCATCCAGATGGGTGCGCGTCTCACCGAAGGTCTGGGCGCCGGTGCGAGGCCGGATGTCGGTCGCGCGGGCGCAGAGGAATCGCTGGAAGAATTGCTCGATCAGCTTTCCGGTTCGCACATGGTGTTCATCACCGCCGGCATGGGCGGCGGCACCGGCACGGGTGCCGCACCCGTCATCGCGCGCGCCGTGCGCGAACAGGGCGTGCTCACGGTGGGCGTCGTCACCAAGCCGTTCGCGTTCGAAGGCGAGAAGCGCATGCGGATCGCCGAGCGCGGCATCGAAGAGCTGCAGGCGTTCGTCGACACGCTCATCATCATCCCCAATCAGAACCTGTTCCGCATCGCCAATGACCGCACGACGTTCAGCCAGGCGTTCGCCATGGCCGACGACGTGCTGCATTCCGGCGTGCGCGGCGTGACCGACCTCATCGTGATGCCGGGGCTCATCAATCTCGACTTCGCCGACATCAAGACGGTGATGTCGGAGATGGGCAAGGCGATGATGGGAACGGGCGAATCCGAAGGCGAGGAACGCGCGCTCAAGGCCGCGGAAGCCGCCATTTCGAACCCGTTGCTCGACGATGTATCGATGAAGGGCGCACGAGGCGTGCTAATCAACATCACGGGCGGTCCCGACATGATGCTGTTCGAAGTCGATCAGGCCGCGAACCGCATCCGCGCCGAGGTCGATCCCGACGCCAACATCATTTTCGGCGGCACGATTCTGGAAAACATGGAAGGCCGGCTCAGGGTCTCCGTCGTCGCGACGGGAATCGAGGCCGAGCAGGCGACGCAGATGCCGCCCAATGTGGAGACGCTGCGTCCGCGGTCGAGAGCGTCGTCGCCGGCGGCGCATATGCCCGAACCGCGGCAGATGGCAAATCCCGTGCACGCACGCATCGATAACATCAACCAGGAGATGGCGGCTCCGGCCAGCCTCGCGCGGGAGCAGATTTCGCCTGTCGAGCCTTTGATTCTCGGCAATGCGGAAGCGCCGGAGATCGTGGAAGAGGCACCGCCCATACAATTGCGGCAGGCGCCGGTCCGTCCGCAGCCGGTGCCTCCGCCGGAGGAAAAGGTGAAGAGCCGCTTCGGCTTCCTCGGACGCAGGGCCGCGAAACCCGAGCCGCGCGTCGAACCGCAGCCTTTGCCGCGTCAGGCGGCAGCGCCCAGGGCGACCGCGCAACCCATGACCCGCAATACCGGCATGGACACGCAGCAAGCGTCGCAGCAGGGCGGCGCCGAAGACCTGTTCCCCGACCACAAGAAGGACGATCAGTTCGAAATCCCGGCCTTCCTGCGCCGGCAATCGAATTGATTCATTCGCGACGTATTTCTCCTCCCCTGCGTGAACAGGGGAGGAAAATGCTGTAAAGCGTCGCGCAGCATGACCCGGCGCACGCTCGCAGCTGAAATCGCAATCGAAGGCTTGGCGTTGCACGCTGGCGGCACGGTGCACATGGTGCTGGCGCCGGCCGCCAGCGGCGCGGGCGTCGTGTTCCGCCGCAGCGATCTCGGGATCGATATTCCCGCACTTTACGACCATGTCGGCGAAACGCGGCTGGGCACGGTGATCGGCGACAAGGGGGCCAGTGTTGGCGTCATCGAACATCTGATGGCCGCGGTGGCTGGCGCCGGGATCGACGATCTGGTCGTGATACTGGACGGCCCCGAGCCGCCCATTCTCGCTGGTGATGCGCTTTCCTATCTCGTGCTGCTGGAAAAAGCCGGGCTTCGCGATACGGGCGGCGCCCGCGATGCTATCGTCGTGAAACGGCGCGTCGAGGTTGCAAGCGGGGAGGCGCGCGCCGCGCTCGTACCGGACGAACTGTGCGTCTTCGATTTCGAGATTTCATTTCCGTCGGTCGTCATCGGCGAACAGAGTTTGCTCTGGCAATTTTCGGAAGCGGCGTTCCGTCGTGACATTGCGCCCGCCCGCACATTCGGTTTCGTCCATGAATTGGACGCCTTGACCAAAGCTGGTCTGGCGCGCGGCGCCTCGCTCGAAAACACGCTGGCGATTGACGGCGACACGCTCGTCAATCCGGAACTGCGGCGCTTTCCCGACGAATTCGTGCGTCACAAGATATTGGACGCGCTGGGCGATCTGGCGCTCGCGGGGTCACCGATTGTCGGCCGCTTCGAGGGCCGCCGCTCCGGTCATGCCCTCAACAACGCGCTCTTGCGCGCGCTGTTCGCGGACCCGGAAAATTACGAACGGACGGCGGTTCTCTGAACGATTTTCGGATTCCGGAAAACCCGCGGAATCCCTGGGAAAAACACGGAACGTTCTGTGTACGGAAAGAATCGCTTGACTCGTTTGATCAAACGCGCTATAAATTTCGTCATAACGGCATCGTGCGCCCGGCGCCCCGAACAGGAGCGGCCGGGTTTTTCATTGGGTGTTCGTTAAGCAGCTATTCGTTCCACGTGTGTGCGCCTCCAGCAGGGGGAATGCGGACGGCTGCGCAATCGACAAAACCGGAAAGGCGGAGATTCATGCACTGGAAGATGCCCCTGTTTTCCCTGTTAATGTTATTCCCTGTTAAATTCCCTGCTAGCAGGGAATTCGATCTCGGAAAGTTCCACCGCGAAATTCCCTGTTCGGAAGACCGGCAGAGACTCCATCGGGGTGCTCAGATGCCCGCGCCCAGATCGGAGAAGGCGTCCGCGAGGAGCGGTGCTGTGCCATGTCCGTGCTCCGGCGCGCACAATTCTTCGACCAGCCGGTCGATCTGCGCATTGATCTCGGGCGTGGCCGTCACTTCCCACCAGGCGGGCCTCGTGAGAGGCCCGAGCGCATAGAGCCAGGGCGAAGTGTGTCCCGCGGAGCCGACCACGGCGCAATCGCGCGTTTCGAGTCCGAGACCCAGCTGATCGGCGGCGATAAGTCCGCGTCGCAGCATGTCGGAAAAAAGCGGGATCGCGATGCGGTCGAGATCGCTGCGCGGTCCGGTGCAATTGACGACGCGTCTGGCATCGAACGTCACCGTGTCGTGCGACCGGCGCGGGGCGATTGTGGCACGCAGCTCTTCGCCTTCGCGGCGATAGGATCGGATACGTCCCGCCATGGTGCGCAACTGGCCGCTCTTGATGAGTGCGAAGAATCGGGCCGCGACGCGTGGCGCCATGCGGTGGCGATGAACGTCCCAATAGGGCCGCAGATGGCGGAGGAAGCCTTCGCGCTCCGCGGCGCTCCAGGAGTGCCAGAGGCGCGCGATGGAGGGTCTCACCGCGTCGATCACCCTTTGCCAGGGAATGCCTGCGGCTTCAGCGCGTTTGGCTTCATTGCGAACGAGGCGCGCCAGCGCGCGCGGTGGATGATGAGTTGCAGCGTCGATGAACGGCTCCCAGCTGCCGCCGGCACGATGGGAAAGCGGCAACTGGCCGCGACGGGACACGGCGAGCATTTTGCCGCGATGACCCGCGGCCTGCAGTTTGAGCACGATGTCGACCATGGTGAGTCCGGTGCCCAGCAGCAGCACCGGTTCGTCTGCGTCGAGCGTTTCGATGGCGCCTTTTGCCCAGGGGTCGTCGATGAATTGCGGCGTGTCGTAAACCCAGGCATCGCGCGAGGCTGGCGCGCGCGGCGGCAGATTGCCCGTCGCCAGCACGATGAGATCGGCCTCTATCCTGCGGCCGTCGGAGAGCTGCACGCCGCGGGCGGGATAGTCGAGCAGGCGCACGGCCTCGCCTCGGACAAGATTGATTCCGTTCGAATCGCCAAAGGATGCGGTGGCCTCGAGTCGCGAACGCAGATAGGCGCCGAACATGGCGCGCGGCACATAGGCGTCGCCGAGACGGGCGCCGCTCTCCGCGAGCGCGTCGCTGAGCCCGTCCGCATGGGTCGCGAGCCAGTCCTGGAAGCCCGGATTGAGGCCCACTTCCATCCGCTGGGCGGGTACGTTGAGCAGGTGATAGTCGGCGCAGGCGCCATAGGCGAGGCCGAGCCCAGGCCGGGCGTCGCGCTCGATGAGAAACAGGCGCGTGTCCGGCCGCTGCCGCAGGAATTTGAGGGCGAACAGGCTGCCGCTGAGCCCGCCGCCGATGACGGCAACCGTCATGGCTGGGGCTGAAGGTGCGACCACGGACATTCCTCTCGATCTCTGCCGGCAGCGGGGTGCCTGGTACGCCGGTCCACCCGGATCACCGCCAGTGCCGCGACTTGTGGCTGGACAGGTCCCGCCGCGTCAATGGCTGGCATTGCGCGTCTGTAATCCCGCAATTTGTGCTCCGTCCGAGGGCGATGTGGCTCTGGACCGGGCTTCCCCGGCAATGGCATAAGGATGGCCCGGAAGCGCGCTGTGCGCAGCGCCCCGTTCATGAAACAGAAGAGAACATGCCCTTGATGGAAATGCGGAAACCGGCCACGAGTTTTGGCCCGGTCCTGCGAGTTGCCTCTCGCGCGGCCCTGATCGCGGTCGCCAGCGGGATGCTCCTGGCGGGCTGTTCCTGGTTTGGCGGCGATTCGAGCGACGACAAGGACGCGGACTATGTCGAGCGGCCCGTCGAACAGATTTACAACGACGCCTGGGCGCAGATCAAAGGCAAGGACTGGCTGGAGGCTGCCAAGCAGTTCGGCGAGGTCGAGCGCCAGCATCCCTATTCCGCCTGGGCGCGCCGGGCGATGCTCATGAGCGCGTTTTGCTACTACCAGGCCAACAAATACACTGACGCCATCAACACCGCGGACGAATATATCCAGCTGCATCCCGGCAGCCATGAAGTGGCCTATGCCTTCTATCTGAAGGCCATGTCGCTCTACGAGCAGATCACGGACACCGAACGCGATCAATCGGACACCGAGCAGGCGCTGACCGCCCTGCAGGATGTCGTACAGCGTTTCCCGGACACCGAATATGCCCGGGACGCCAGCCTCAAGGTGGACCTCACGCTCGATCATATGGCGGGAAAGGAAATGCAGGTCGGCCGCTATTACCTTTACCGGCGCGATTATATCGGCGCGATCAATCGCTTCCGGACGGTGGTCGAGCGCTATCAGAAAACCTCGCAGATCGCCGAGGCGCTGGAGCGCCTGACCGAGGCCTATTACTCGCTGGGTGTTTACAACGAGGCGCAGACAGCGGCGGCTGTGCTGGGCGCCAATTACCCCGGCAGTCCCTGGTACCAGGACGCCTACGATCTGCTGCAAGAGCACAATTTGAAGCCGAAAGAGGACAAGGGTTCCTGGATCAGCAGGTTCTTCGCGAGTCCGCTTTAGCCGCCCGGTCATGCTTTCGACGCTGAAAGTCCGCGACCTCGTCCTCATTGAGGATGTGGCGTTGGATTTCGCGATGGGCCTCAATGTTCTGACCGGCGAAACGGGCGCGGGCAAATCCATCCTGCTCGATGCGCTGGGCATGGCTACAGGCGCGCGCGCCGGCCAACGCTCGGGCGTGCGGGAAGGCGCCCTGCAGGGCTCGGCGGTTGCGGTCTTCGACTTGCCTCCAAGACACGAGGCGCGCGCGCTTGTCGCTGAGAATGGCTTCGTGAGCGACGGAGAGGTGATCCTGCGCCGTACGGTCGCAGCCGATGGGCGCACGCGCGCTTTCGTCAATGACGAGCCTGTCGGCGTAACGTTGCTGCGCGAATTGGGACTCATGCTGATCGAAATCCACGGCCAGGGCGAAGATCGGGGCCTGTTCGACACGGCCATGCATCGCAAATTGCTCGACGCATTCGGCGGCCATGAGGCCCTTGTGACCGGCACGGCGGCGCGCCACGCGGAATTCGAACGCTTGCGCGCGGAAACCGAAAGGCTCCGTCGCGCGGCGGCGGCGAGCGCACAGGAAGCCGATTATCTGCGTCACGCAGTGGAGGAGCTCGCCACGCTTGCGCCGGAGGAAGGCGAGGATGCGCGGCTCGCCGGCGAGCGTGCCTTCCTGTTGAATGCGAGCCGTATCGCGGAGGAGGTGTCATCGGCGGTCGAATCCCTTTCCGGAGACAAGGGCGCCGAAGCAGCACTCGCCCAGGCGCTGAAGCGCCTTTCGCGCCTCAACGACGAAGCGCGCAAGCGTGTGGGACCGGCGGAAACGGCGCTGGACCAGGCGTTCGCCCTGGTGGAAGACACGCGGCGCGAACTCGATGCGCTTCTGTCGCAACTGGACGTCGATGCGAGCGTGCTGGAACAGAAGGAAGAACGCCTGTTCGCGCTGCGTGCGGCGGCGCGCAAATATGCCGTGCAGCCGGAGGCGCTGTCGCGGTTGTGCGAGGAATATCGCACAAAGCTCGACGCGATCGAAAACGGCGATGCACAGGCGAAAGCGGCCGAACGCGAGGCAGCGGCGGCGCGGCAGTCTTATCTCGAAGAAGCGCGCCGCCTGTCCGCCGCGCGAAGGGAAGCGGCAAGAAGACTGGAAACCGCCGTCGCCGGCGAGCTTGCCCCTCTCAAACTCGGACATGCGAAGTTTCGCACAGAGCTGGAACCCGCGGACGAAAGTGACGGAAACGCCTTCGGGCTCGAGCGCGTGAGCTTCGAAATTGCGACAATCGAAGGCGCGGCTTTCGGACCGTTGACGAGGATCGCTTCGGGTGGGGAATTGGCGCGGTTTTCTCTGGCGTTGAAAGTGGCGCTTGCGGAGGCGAACCCGCCTGCGGCGCTCATCTTCGACGAAATCGATCGCGGCGTGGGGGGCGCCGTCGCCGATGCCGTGGGTGAAAGATTGCAGCGCCTGGCGAAAGCGACGCAGGTCTTGCTTGTCACCCACTCGCCCCAGGTGGCGGCGCGCGCGGAACGCCACTTCCGGATCTCGCGTGACGGCGACCGTACCAGCGTGACATTGTTGTCTGACAATGAACGCATCGAAGAAATCGCGCGTATGCTGGCGGGCGCCTCCGTCACCGACGAGGCCCGTGCCGCCGCACGCCGTCTTGTCGCTGAAGCGCGGGACCTGAAAAGTGAAAAGAAGAATTCACGTTCCTCTCGTGGGGGACGCGGAGTTGAACGATGACATCCCCTGCTGCCAAACCCGTGGAAAAACTCACTGCCGCCGAAGCGAAGAAAGAGCTCGCGCGGCTCGCGGAAGACATCGCCGCACATGACCGACACTATTATCAGAACGACGCGCCGACCGTTTCCGACGCAGAATATGATGCGCTGAGGAAGCGCAATCTGGCGATCGAAGCGCGCTTTCCCGATCTCGTCCGGCTCGATTCGCCCAGTTTGCGCGTCGGCGCCAAGCCTTCCGAGAAATTCGCGAAAGTCATCCATGCCATACCCATGTTGTCGCTCGACAATGCGTTCGCCGATGAAGATGTCGCCGATTTTGTCGTCCGTGTACGCCGCTTTCTGGGGTTCAAGGAGGATGCCGAACTTGTCATCGTCGCGGAGCCCAAGATCGATGGGCTTTCGGCGAGCCTGCGCTACGAGAAGGGGTTGTTCGTGTCCGGCGCCACGCGCGGCGATGGCGTGGAAGGTGAGGACATCACCGCCAATTTGCGCACGCTGAAAGACGTGCCGCTCAGACTTCACGGCGATGCGCCGGACGTCGCCGAAGTGCGCGGCGAGGTCTATATGCTGCACGAGGATTTTGCGGCGCTCAATGCGCGCCAGGTGAAGGAAGAAAAAGCCGTTTTCGCCAATCCACGCAACTCAGCGGCGGGTTCGTTGCGCCAGCTCGATCCCGCCGTCACCGCATCGCGGCCGCTGCATTTCTTCGCTTACGCCTGGGGCGAGATGAGCGAACTGCCCGCGGCGACGCAATGGGATATGCTGCAAACGTTCAAATCATGGGGGTTCCGCGTCAATCCGCTCGCGAAGCGGCGGCACAGCGTGAGCGAGCTTCTCGAGTTTTATCACGACATCGAAACGCGCCGCGCCACGCTCGGTTACGATATCGACGGCGTCGTCTACAAAATCGACCGGCTCGATCTGCAGGAACGGTTGGGTTTCGTGTCGCGGTCGCCGCGCTGGGCCATCGCCCATAAGTTTGCCGCCGAACAGGCCGACACGATTCTGGAAGACATCGATATCCAGGTCGGCCGGACGGGTACGCTCACGCCGGTCGCCAAGCTCAAGCCGGTCACGGTGGGCGGCGTCGTGGTCCAGAATGCCACGCTCCACAATGAAGACGAGATCGCGCGCAAGGATGTGCGCATCGGCGATACCGTGGTCGTGCAGCGGGCGGGCGACGTCATCCCGCAGATCGTGCGTGCAATTCCCGAGAAACGGCCGCATGGTGCGCGGTCTTATGTGTTTCCGCACAAATGTCCCGCCTGCGGCAGCCACGCCGTGCGCGAAGTGGACGAAAAGACGGGCAGGCAGGACGCAGCACGCCGCTGCACTGGTGGCCTTATCTGTCCCGCGCAGGCGGTCGAGCGTCTCAGGCATTTCGTCTCGCGCGATGCATTCGACATCGAGGGGCTAGGTGGGAAACATATTCAGAGCTTCTATGAAGACGGATTGCTGAAGGAACCCGCGGATATTTTTTTGCTGAAAAAGCGTTATAGCGCGGGAGAGCGGGCGATCGCCGGTCGCGAAGGCTGGGGCGAGCAGAGCGCAACGAAGCTTTTCGAAGCGGTCGACCGCCGACGGAAAATTCCGCTCGACCGGTTTATCAATGCGCTAGGCATCCGTCATGTGGGCGAGACGACGGCCAGGCTGCTCGCGCGCAATTTCCACACGCTGGAAGGTTTTCTGGGAGCGATGGAGGGGGAGAACGCGCTTGCCGAACTCGACGCCATTGGCGGCGTGGGAGAGACGATGGCCGAGGCAATCCGCGATTTTTTTGCGGAGCCTCACAACAAGAAGGCGATCGCCCACCTGCTTGAAGGAATCGACGTGCAGCCTGTGGCGGCGCCGAAGACGCAGAATTCCCCGGTCGCGGGCAAGACGGTTGTCTTCACCGGTTCTCTCGAAAAGATGACGCGACCGGAAGCCAAAGCGCGCGCCGAAGCGTTGGGCGCAAAGGTCGCCGGCTCAGTGTCGAAAAAGACCGATCTCGTTGTGGCTGGTCCTGGGGCAGGGTCGAAGCTTGCCGAAGCCGCCAAGCTCGGTGTCGAAGTGATCGACGAGGATGCGTGGCTTAGACTGATCGGGGACGGATAGGATATTTTCGTTCCGACGCTCGGCATGCGGAAGAGCTGCTATTTCCGAACGCCGAACAATTGGCCAAGCCAGTCATAGTAATGGGGTTGCTTTGCGCGGAGGTTCTCGCGTGTAAACGGTTCGCGGTCGACGCGGCCCCAGAGGTAAAGGCTTGCGGTCGTCGCGAAGAACTCACGTTGGTTCGTAAGGAGATAGGCATCCGGCGAGTAAAGCGCCGCCTCCTTCGCATGATGATAGTAGGAGAGAATGTCTGCGTTGCGGGTGCCGTCAGGCAGCACGCGCGCGTGATAGGCGTGCAGCAGTTCGTGCAAGATGATCGGTTGTTCCGGCGGTTCTGGGGCGGCGTCGATGACCACACGTCCCTCGGGGTCGAATTCTCCTCCGACATCGCCCATGCCGCGCTTGAGCACGATCTGTTGCGCGCGGAAGAAAGCGAGAACATCGGGCTTTGCGCCACAATCGGCGACGATGTCGAGCTGGTGGGTAAGCGATTTCTCGATTTCGGCGCGCCGTGAAGAATTGCCGATGGCCGAAATGTCGACCGTGAAACCGCGATAGACAAGCGGTCCGTCCAAACCGCCGGCAAAGACCGGAACCGCGTACTGCAGCAACATCGCAAACCATAAGAGCATTTTGCGCATGGGTGAGGTTCCGGTCCGAGCATAGCAGTCTTAGCCCATGCGGACGCTTTCGACCATTGCGTAACAATGCAGGCGGGGACGCTCTTGGCGTTGGATTCTGCGACGCAGGGAGCGTAATACGACGATGGAATTGCAGGCCGGGTGTTGTTCCCGGCCTTCTAATGGGGATTCAGCGTGGCGCAGGCACGGCAGATCGAAGAACAGGAAACATCTTACCCGACGAACGAGCGGCTTGGCTTCATGCAGGAGCTTGACCGCAAGGTGCATTGGCTTTCGGCCTGGACGATCCACAACGCCAATCACATCCGGGAAAGCCGCGACGGATTGAAGGTCGGCGGCCATCAGGCATCCTCGGCGTCGCTGGCAACGATTCTGTCGGCGCTTTATTTCGGCGTACTGCGTCCGGAAGATCGCGTCGCGGTCAAACCCCACGCGAGTCCGGCATTTCACGCGATCCAATATCTGTTCGGCCGTCAAAGCCGCACGCAGCTCGAGAAATTCCGCGCTTTTGGCGGCGCCCAATCTTACCCGTCGCGCACCAAAGACAAGGATGACGTCGATTTCTCCACGGGATCGGTGGGCCTTGGGGTCGCGATCACCGCCTTTGCGTCGATCGTCCAGGACTATCTGCTCGCGCATGATTGGCTGCCACCCGAGCGCAAGGGGCGCATGATCGCGCTTCTGGGTGACGCGGAACTCGACGAGGGAAACATCTACGAGGCGCTCATCGAGGGGGCCAAGCACGATCTGCGCAACACCTGGTGGATCGTCGATTACAATCGCCAGAGCCTCGACGCTACGACTTCGGATCGCATGTTCGACCGCTTCGACGAGATATTTTCCGCCTGCGGCTGGGAGGTGGTCACGCTCAAATATGGCCGCGCTATGCAGCGCGCCTTCGCCGAGCCCGGCGGCCGGGCACTGAAAGACTGGATCGATGCCTGCCCCAACGATCTTTATGCGGCGCTTACCTTCAAGGGCGGCAGCGCCTGGCGGTCACGGTTGATGGCCGATATCGGCGCCGATGCGAACACGCGCTCTCTGCTCGAGCGTCGCGACGACACCGCACTCGGCGCCTTGATGGGCAATCTCGGCGGACACGATCTTGAGCTTCTGGTCGATACGTTTGGAGGGCTTGTCGATGAGCGGCCGAAGCTCATCATCGCTTACACGATCAAAGGCATCGGTCTGCCGTTTCAGGGCCACAAAGACAATCACTCCGGCCTGATGACCGAGAACCAGATGGCGCTCTTGCGTGCCTCCATGGCGGTCGGCGAGGGGCGCGAGTGGGACAAGTTCGAAGGCCTGCCGCGTGCGCCGGAAGCATACGAAGCCTTTCTGGCGACTGTCTCTTTCGCCCAACCCGCTTCTCGCCAGTACGACGCACCGTTCGTCGCCGTTCCGGAGCGCCGCGAATTTCCAAAACCCGCAGGCCGCCAATCGACACAGGTGGCGTTCGGAAAGATATTGAACGATCTGGCGCGCGCGGGCGGACCGCTGGCAGATGCCGTACTGACCACCTCGCCCGATGTTACCGTCTCCACCAATCTCGGCGGCTGGGTCAATCAGCGCGGAATTTTTGCACGCAACGTCCACGCCGACGCTTTCAAGGAGGCGTCGATCGCTTCGACGCAACGCTGGGTGATGACACCGGGCGGACAGCACATCGAACTGGGGATCGCGGAACACAATCTGTTTCTTCTGCTCGCCGCGGCCGGATTGTCTGCGCCGTTGTTCGGGCGCCGCATACTGCCGGTGGGCACCGTCTACGATCCCTTCATCAACCGCGGCCTGGATGCGCTGAACTATGCCTGCTACCAGGATGCGCGCTTCATGCTCGTCGCAACGCCGTCGGGCCTGACACTGGCGCCTGAAGGTGGCGCACATCAATCCATTCATCCGCCGCTTATCGGTATGGCACAGGACAAACTTGCCTATTTCGAACCCGCGTTCGCCGATGAACTGTCGGAAATTATGCGCTGGAGTTTCGCGCGCATGCAGGAGCCTGCAGGGGAATCCGTTTATCTGAGGCTTTCGACCCGCCCCCTCGACCAGCCCGAGCGAACGCTGAACGACGATGACATCGCGCAAATCATAGACGGTGGCTATTGGCGTGTCCCGCCGGGTCCGGGTGCAGCATTTGCAATCGTCTATTGCGGAGCGCTCGCGCCCGAAGCCCTGGATGCGCTTGCCTCCCTTCGCGAAGACGATCCCGACGCAGGTCTTCTGGCCATCACAAGCCCGGACCGGCTTCATCGGGGATGGCTTGACGCGCTCGAGCTGCGGGCACGTGGAAAGCGAATGCAAGCGCCGGTTGAGCGGCTTCTGGCGCTGCTGTCGCGCGATGCGCTGCTCGTCACGGCGATCGACGGTCCGCCGCAGACCCTGTCCTGGATGGGTGGAGTGACAGGGCATCGCGTTGCGCCGCTGGGCCTCACGCATTTCGGTCAGTCGGGCGACATTCAGGATCTTTATCGTGCCTACCGGCTCGATGGCGAAGCGCTCGTCGAGGCTGCCGCGGTGGGACACCTCGACGGGATGCTCGCGGACGGGCGGTGAGGGAGGCGGTCTCGATATGCCGATCGACGGTGCGCCGGATGTATCGCTCGGTGACTTTCTGCTGGAATCCGGGCTGGCGCGCGATGGCGAAAGCGCCGTCTGGACGCTTCTGCCGGGCGGTGTCTCCGGCGACGTCTGGCGTGTCGATCTGCCGGGCCGCAGCCTTTGCGTGAAACGCGCATTAGCCAGATTGCGCGTTGCCGCGGAATGTCTGGCGCCTGTCGAGCGCAATGCCAGCGAATGGGCCTGGTTTGAAGTCGCTCGCGGCGTTGCGCCGAATGCCGCGCCTCTGCTCCTGGCGCATGCCGCGCGCCGCGGGGTCTTCGCGATGGAGTATCTGCCGCCGGATCGATTTCCGCTGTGGAAGCAACTCTTGCTGGATGGCCATTGCGATCCAGAGGTTGCGGCGGCGGTCAGAAGCGTGTTGCGAAAGATTCACGCCGCGACTGCAAATGATACTGATATCGCCGCCCGATTTGCGACGGACGCGGTTTTTTTGCTCTACGTATAGCTCCTTATCTTCTCGCCGCCGCCGAACGCCGGCCGGAAGTGGGTAATGAACTTCGTGATATTGCGGCCAGCGCGCAGGCGACACAACTGCACTCGTGCATGGCGATGTAAGTCCAAAGAACATCCTCATCGGGCCGCGCGGTCCCGTTTTTCTGGATGCCGAAGGCGCCTGGTATGGCGATCCGGCATTCGATGTTGCGTTCTGTCTCAATCACATCGTTCTGAAAGCGCTGGTGCGTGCGGATATGGCTTCGGACCTTTCGCGCGCTTTTTCGAAATTGTGCGGTGCGTATTTTTCACAAGCTGACTGGGAAGCGCGCGACGGACTGGAGCAGCGTGTCGGACGCCTGCTGCCCGCGTTGATGCTGGCGCGCATCGACGGCAAATCGCGGTGGAATATCCGGGCAACGCGCAACAAGGCACCGTGCGAAGCTTTGCCCTCGACCGGCTCAGATCGGGTTCTGCAGACCTGAAGGATTTCTACCCGTCCTGGCGGAAACATCTGGGCGGCTGGCGGCGGACCGCCGGCATCGTTCCTATCCGTTTGAAAAATCTGGAAAAATCAGCGGGGCGGCTCTCGGATTATACCTAAGTAACAAACGTATATCCACCACTATTGCTCTATATATCTATATGACATAGCATATCGGAAATATCGGGTTAATGTGATCCGGTAAGGAAAAACGTCGCAATGCGACCGTCCGCTTTGGCGGCGCGAGCGACACCTTCGGGGCGTTGGGGTCTTTGGGGATCGTCGCACACGAATCGGAACGACGTGGGAAAGAGACACGGCTTTCCAGCGACGGGTTCGCATTTCGTTACCCGAATTCTTCGTCAACCAATTCGACTACAGGAGACGGACTGAAATGCTGAAACTGAAACATCGCATTATGGCGACGGCATGTGTCGCCATCGCGGGAGCGGCGGGATTCGCGCCCGGCGCAATTGCTCAGACATATAATCCGGGAGATATTTTCGGCGGCGGTGCGTCATTGCCCGCGCCTTATCTCCGCCAGACATTCGACTGCTACGGAATACCGACGCAGCTCATCATCAAAGGCACGCCGCCGCAATTCGAAACGATCACGCCGTTCGACTATACCGGCTCGCCGCCGTTCAATTGCGCCACGCAGCATATCGTCTCGAACGCCACCGTTTATTACGTGTCCGCCACGTCCGGCACGGGCATTTTGACGGTCTTTGCTCACGACCCGACATTGCTTGGTTACGTCAATCAGAGCCAGACGGAATATTTCCCGAGCGTGCAGTTCGGCTATTCGGAAACGCCGTTGTCCGACACTGATGTCGGAATCTACAACAATGGCGGCACGGAAACGCAGGGCAAATCCAGTGTCACGGTGGGCACGCCGGGCCAGTATACCTGCGGAAACCCGGCTCCGAATTATGCCAACCCGCTGCAATGCTTTGGGCCGCTGGTTCAGTTTCCGTTCTCGGTCGATCCCGTCGTGTTCGCGTACAATTCAACTTACGAGAAGGTCTTGAACGCGGACAACTCGGAAACGGACTATCATTTCAATATCAAACATCCTCGGGCCGATGGCAGCGGCGGTTTGCGTCTCTCCCAAACCACCTATTGCAAGATCTTCAACGGCCAGATCACGAACTGGAACGACCCGGCGATCACGGCGGACAACAGCAAAAAGTCGCTGGAAGATCCCAAAGACCCCACACCTCCTGCCAGCTGGAGCGTTCCGCTGCAGATCGTGGGCCGGGCCGACAGCGCCGGCGCAACCACCGTCTTCACGCGTCATCTGGCGGCGGCCTGTGCGGCGTTGACCGGAAATCAATATACGACAGGCACTTCGACACTGCCCGCGAGCCTGCAGGGGCCGACATATAATAGCTCGAATCCGAACTATCCGTCGGTCCCTGGCGAGACGCCGGGCAAATACACTTTGGCGACGCTCAACACGGGTATCGCCCAATATGTCGCGTTCACGGCAACGCCGGGCGGCAGCAATCCTTCGAATTGCACATTGGGCGTGGCCTGCATCCAGTTGGGCCGTATCGGCTATATCGGCAATGATTTTGTGCTGCCCTACGTGCTCGAAACTCAGGCGAATACCTACAATCTCAACTCCGCAACGCTTGAGAACGTGTCCAATCAATGGGAAGCGCCCACGCCGACGACCGTGACGGCGGCTTTCAAGCCGATTCAACCGCCGCAAAGCAATGCGAACGGGACGTATTGCGCGAATTGTCTGAGCTGGGGCGTACGAACGGATCCGGCGGACTGGGTCCAGGGTTCGACACCGGCGTCGGTATTGGCCAATCCCATGACCAAGGGTTCCTACCCCATCGTGGGCACGGCCAATTGGCTCGGGTACCAGTGTTACGCGAGCCCGAACCAGACGACAACGGTCACAAAAGTTAACAATTTCATCAACAACAATAAGGTCAACTGGAATGCGAAGCTCGGCATTCTGGCAAGCGCGGGGCTCGCGCCCCTGCCAGCGCAATGGCGGACCGCCATCCAGCAGACCTTCGTCACCAATACGTCCGGATTGAACCTCAATATCGTTCAGGCCGGAACCGCAGGAGCTTGCTCGGTAGCAGGCGTTGTCGGCGGCTGACAAAGCCTAGCATTCGGAAGAGAAACGGCCCCGCGCGTCGGGGCCGTTTTTTTTGGCAGAGGTTTCGCCTCGCAACGTTGACAATTCCGTTCGTATTCGAAGGCGCAAAAAAAAGAGCGGCCCGGTTTCGGGCCGCTCTCGAAGTTGCAGACCGAGTCAGTAGTCAGCCGCCGACGATGCCTGCCGTCGAGCAGGTACCGGCCGCGCCGACCGTAGAGATGTTGAGGCCCAATCCGGAACTATTGGTGACGAAGTCTCCCTGGATTGCAGACCGCCATGACGCCGGAAGGGGCGAAAGACCAGCCGTGGCCAGAATGCCGCCTTTGGTATTCCAGTTGGTCTTGGCATTGTTCACGAAGTTCAGCAATTTCGTGATCGTCGTCGTCGCGCCGCTCTGGGCATAACACGTGTAGCCCAGGAAGTTGGTCGTGCCGACGATGGGATATGCGCCGGAGATGGAGGGATCGCCCAATATCGTCGACGTCCCGCCCTGCACCCAGTTGGCCGGGTCGGCAGCATTCGCTCCCGTCGGCGCAGAGAGCACGGAGAAGGCCTTGGCGGCGCCCGCAGGTGTGGGCTCTTCCCACTGACCGGACTGGTTTTCAACCGTCGCCGAATTCAACCCGTAAGGATTGGTGTTGGTCGAGTTGACATAGGGCAGCACATAGTCGGGCCCGATATAGGCAATGCGGCCCTGGGTGATGCACACCTGCGCGCCAGCCGGCACTGTGCAGTTTGAGGTCTGGCCCACGGGAGAAGCCGTAAACGCGACGTATTGCGCGATGCCGTTGCTGCCGGGTGCCAGCGTGAATTTGCCGGCCTGGTCGACGCCCGGGAAGTTCGGATTGCTGAGGCTGTAGGTATTGCCAATGATGCTCGTGGCGCCGGCCGCCTGCAGTGTCGTCTCGCCACCCACTGTGTAGAGATTGTTCACGCCGGCCAGACCCTGGCAGACCGAGTAGAGATGGCGTGTGATAATGAAGGTGGTGCCCGAGGAGTCGGAACGCCCAACGGGAATCAGCGGCACGCTGAAGTGTGCCTTATTCGGATCGTTGGGATCCGCGAGCGACTTGCCGCCATTGTCCGCCGTAATGTGCGAGTCGTTCCAGTTCGTGATCTGGCCGTTGAAGATCAGGCAATACGTCAGCGGGCTCAGACGCAGGCCGCCGCTGCCGTCGGCGCGGGGTTTTTTGACATGGAAACTGTAAGTCGAAATCGACCCGTTCCCATTGAGGATCTGCTCGTAGACGGGGTTATAGGCAAAGGCGACGGGGTCGATCGAAAACGGAAACTGGATGAGCGGCCCAAAGCATTGCTGCGGGTTGGCATAGTTGGGCGCCGCATTTCCGCAGGGATATTGGCCCGGCGTTCCAAAGGTCAGGCCCTGTTCCGAGCCGCCGCTGGCGTAGACGTTGACGTCGGACTGCGCCAGCGCTGCGTCGGAGAGGCCGTAGTGAACCTCCGGGAACTGTTGAGTGGGGTTCCCCTTATTCACATCGCCGAAAAGTGTCGGGTCATGGGCGAAAACACCTTTAATGCCCGTCCCCGAACCGGTCGAGATATACCACGCGGTCTTTCCGGAAACGATATGCGTGGTGGCGCAGTTTAGTGGCGGTGAGCCGGTGTAGTCGAACAGGGTCTCATCCGCAAAAGTCGGCGGCGAGCCGCTGAAAATCAAATCCGCCGGATTGGCATAGCAATCTGCTGTCTGGCGAAAATAGGGCGCCACTAGCGATGAGCCGGCGCCGAAAATGTCGTTGCTTCCGAACGTGTAAGCGGTCAGGCCGAGGCTGCAATTGGTTTGGCCATTGCAAGTCGCGGCAGAAGCGCCTGGCGCATAAGCCGCAGCGCCCACCAGGGCCGCGCAAGCTGTCGCCAAAAGGTAGTGGTGCGATTTCAGCATTTCAGTCTATCTCCTTTGGTTGACTCAAGGTCAGGAACACAAATGGATTAAAGCGTTTGGTCGGTTGTCTTCGTTGTACGCGTCGGTTCTTCGTCCTTTTCGGTTTCCGGCAACCGTGAGCCATTTTTTCTGATAACCGAAAGAGCTGGATTCAAGCGGCGATCTTCGGTGCGTTTGTTGAAACAAATCGCGGGGATATTATCCAAAACGCCCCTGTTATCAATACAAGCTAAAAAGTATTCAACAAAATTTCACTAGGTTATTATTTCACAATAACTACATTTGTTTTACTAATTACTGAAACAGATATCTTCTCAAACAAAACTACATTTTGTTTGATTGTCACACATGATACGCTTGATGGACATTTTTCTGAAAATTTTAATGAAGGCGCCGCTTCCATCCCCGATTACCGGCTTGTCTCCCGAAACATCCGCACCGGGCCGACGCCGATATGGCGGACGGTTAGGCCCGAAATCCGACATTCAGGTGAAACTGATGTGAAGGTTTTTCGACACAGGGGTTGAGCGTGTGGGTCGAATGATTGCTCGGCCCGCATGTAGCTCTCGTTAGGCAAGTGTTTCAGCGAGTCGAACTTGTGCCGGTGTGTAATTGCCTAAGTCGACAGGCGATCCACAGAGATTTTTCGTCCCAGGCATCGGAACCGTAGAGAAGGACCACTGCAACGATCCACTCGTCCCGTACTTGCCTAGGGCGTTGACAAGAAATCATCTAGAATGTATATCTAGTATAGATAAACCATTGAAATTACTTTATATGTTGACTCCTATGACGACAGACTACGTGTCACGGATACGTAGTTGAACTGTCACTGTACTGTCATTTTTGGTGTGAGCTCCAAATGGAGTTGTTTATTCGTCGCGACAAAAGGGCAGAAGATTCGCGTTTGTCTTGAAGGGTTCTTGCTTCTCGGTTAGGCGTACTTTGGGGCGCTCACCCGGCTAGGGGCGTCCGAGCTTTGGGGGCTCGAGGTGGTTGTGGGCGTTTCGCCAATATTGCCGGCTTTTGCCGGCTCAGTGCGCTGCGCTTTTGCCCGGGCAACCATGGGGGTGGCAATAATGCTTGCATCCGTGGCAGCGGTGCGCGCGGCCGACACACCGCCCTCGTCGCCGTCCCAAACCCAGGAAAAGCGGGTCGATATCGATGCTTATGATGTCGATGGCAACACCAAACTCGATCAGGAGACAGTCGAAGCCGCAGTCTATCCCTTTCTGGGGCCGCAGCGGACACGGACGGACGTGGAGGACGCCCGTGCCGCATTGGAGCGTGCCTATCAGGAGCGCGGCTTTCAGACGGTCGTCGTCGAAATCCCTCCCCAAAACGTCACGGACGGGATTGTGAAACTGCATGTCGTCGAAGCGCCGATCGGACGGCTGCGCGTCGTGGGTTCACATTACTATCTGCCAAGTGCGATCAAGGACCAGGTTCCCGCTCTTGCAGAGGGGCAGGTTCCGAATCTGCAAGAGGCGCAGCAACAGATCAACGATCTCAATCATCTTGCGGATCGCCGCGTTACGCCCACGCTGAAACCCGGAATCGTGCCAGGCACGATCGACGCGGACCTGCATGTGAGCGATTCGCTGCCGCTGCATGCAAGCGCAGAAATTAACAACGATCATAGCGCAAACACCGACCCGCTGCGCGCCGTCGCGACGGTGCATTACGATAATCTTTGGCAGATGGGGCAAAGTTTCGCTTTCACGTTTCTGCGCGCGCCGCAAAACGTGCACAGCGGGCAGGTCTTCTCCGGCTCCTACCTTGCTCCGATCATGGGTTCGCCGTGGAACATTCTGACCTATGGCTATCAGTCCAACAGCGACGTGAACACGCTCGGCGGCACCAACGTTCTCGGCAATGGGTACACGGTCGGGCTGCGTGGCGTACTGCAATTGCCTTCATTCGACGACTATACCCAGTCGTTCAATTTCGGAGCCGACTTCAAGCATTTCCTCGAGTCGGTAACGCTTGGAACCGGTGGCTCGCTCGCGACTATCGACTACGTGCCGGTAACCGCCGCTTACAATTTGCAGCGTGTCGCGAAAGACTCGGAAACGGATGTCGCCGCGACAGTGGTCGCGGGCGTACGCGGCATCGGCAGTACGCCTGCCTCTTTCGACAACAATCGCGCGTTCGCGACCGGGAGCTTCACCCATCTGAGCCTCGATGTGAGTCGCACGCAAAACTTCGGCGACGATATCGTGGGCTATGTTCACCTGACGGGGCAGATCGCCGACCAGCCATTGCTGTCTAGCGAACAGTTCGCTGCCGGCGGGCTCACGTCCGTACGCGGATATCTGCAATCCGAAGCGATCGGTGATGACGGTTTCGTGGAGAGCGCGGAACTGCGCAGCCCATCCATCGCCCGTTACACGAGCTCGATTCTGGACATGAGTTCGATTGTGGACGATTGGCGCCTGTTCGGGTTTTTTGACATGGCCAAAGTCTGGACCATCGGCGTCCTGCCGGGGCAAACCGGAGCGTTCACGCTCGAAAGTTTCGGCGCGGGCATGCGTGTTCAGGCGCTCGGCCATTTTTCCGGCAATGTGGACGTGGCCCTGCCACTTATAAGCGGGTCAGCGACGCCGGCACGCAAACCAAGAGTCTCATTCAGCGTCAAAACGGAGCTGTAACGTGAAACCGACGATCTCGGCCGCATCGATCCTGCGCCTGGCCTACAGGCAGGGCGGGTTGCTGCTTTTGCTTCTGGCGCTTGTGCCCACGCCTGCCGCCGCCTGGTGGCAGACAGACTGGTCATATCGCAAACAGATCATGATCGACACGACGCCCAAGGGCGGCAATATCGATCAGTCCGCAGGTCGCGTACCCGTGCTGATCCGGCTGCACAGCGGCAATTTCAGTTTCACCGACGCTCAGGACAATGGCACGGATTTGCGGTTCGTTGCTGCGGACGACAAGACGCCGCTCGCCTATCATATCGAGACATTCGATCCGCTTCTGGGTGTGGCGACGGTCTGGGTCGACGTGCCGGATTTTCCTGCAGGCTCGGCAAGGCAGATCTGGCTCTACTACGGCAACAAAAAAGCGCCGCCGGCCGCCGACACGGCCGGCACGTTCGACGCGGACTATGCGCTTGTCTATCACTTCGATGACGCTGCCGGCACGCCGGTCAAGGATAAAACCGCCTATGGCAACAACGCGCAGAATGCTCCGAGCGGTATCGATGACGGTTCCATCATCGGCAAGGGTGCGCGCTTTGCAGGAACCGGCCCTATCACGGTGGCCGCGGCACCGTCGCTGGCCACTGCTGCCGCCGGCGCCTTTACGTTCAGCGCCTGGGTGAAATTCGATGCGCCTCAGGCGCGCGCGGCCCTTTATGCGCGCGGCGATGGTTCATCTGCGCTGGTGATCGGTCTCGATCAGGGCACGCCGTTTGTCGAGGTTCAGGGCAGCGCACCCGTTCGGGTAGCGGCGCCACAACCAGTCGCGAAGGGGCAGTGGACGTATATCGCCGTTACGGCTGACGGAAAGGCGATCTCGCTCTACGTCAACGGCAAAAGCGTCGCCACCGGAGCCGGCGCTTTGCCGGCGCTCAACGCAGTCACCGGTATCGGCGGCGCGCCACCGAATTCGGTCGCTGCGAGTGCCACGCCCGTCGCCGCCTTCATCGGCGAAATGGACGAGGTGAGGTTGTCCAAAATCGCTCGGCCGGTCGCTCTCATCCTTGCCGACGCGTTGGCGCAAGGCGCGGAGTCGCGTCTCGTCGTTTATGGCGTGGACGAAAAGCAGGCAGGTTTCGGCTTCGGTTATTTCGGCATCATCGTCAAATCCGTGACGATCGACGCGTGGGTCGTCATCGGTATCCTCGGCGTGATGGCGGCCATGTCATGGGTCGTGATGTGGACCAAGGCGAGCTATATCGGCTCGGTCGATCGCGCCAACGACAAATTCGTCGAGATGTTCCGGCGCGCCGGCGGCGACGCGCTCGCCATCGATCTCGACAAATTGCGGCCGGCGGAACGCAGGCGGCTGCAAGCGTCGTCCATCTACCGAATCTTCCATGCGGCGGCGCAGGAAATCGAACGCCGTCAGGCCAAATCCGGCGGTCGCCCCGTGCTCACCGCGGAAGCGATCGAGGTGATCCGCGCGTTGATGGATGCCTCGATGGTGCGCGAAAATCAACGTCTGGCGCGTTCGATGGTGTTGTTGACGATTTCGATTTCCGGCGGACCGTTTCTGGGTCTCCTGGGCACGGTCGTCGGCGTGATGATCACGTTCGCCGCCATCGCCGCGTCGGGTGACGTGAACGTCAACGCGATCGCGCCCGGCATTTCCGCCGCGCTGCTGGCGACAGTGGCGGGCCTTGCTGTCGCGATCCCGGCGCTGTTCGGCTACAATTACCTTCTCATAAGAAGCAAAAACGTGACGGCGAACATGCAGGTGTTCGTCGACGAGTTTGTGACGCGCCTGTCCGAACTTTATAGCGGGCATGGCTTCGCGCGTGCGGCCGAATAGAGGGCCAAATAGGGAAGTGCCATGAAAGCGCAAGACGAAGACAAACCTTATGACGACATCAACATCACGCCGATGCTCGATCTGGCGTATGTGCTGCTCATCATTTTCATTATTCTGACCACCGCATCGGTGCAGGGGATAAAAGTCGATCTGCCGAAAGCGAGTTCGGCGGTCAGTCTCGCCAAGCCGCAGACGAAGGCCATCACGATCAACAACAACGGCCAAATTTTCCTCGACGCCTACCCCGTGACGCTTCCCGAGCTGGAAACCAGATTGCGCACACAGAAAGCATTGACGCCAGAGTTTCCCGTGATCGTAAAAGGGGACTCGGGTGTTCAGTACCAGAAGGTGATGGACGTTCTCGATCTCCTACGCCGCATAGATTTGAACCAGGTCGGTCTCGTCACCGGCAAGCAGCAGAGCTGAAATCATGAGTGAATTCGACGAATATAGAGAAGATTGGTCCGCGCGCTGGCGCAGCCTCGCAATACCCGTCGCGATCCTGGCGATCGTCGTGGGTGCGATTTTCTATTTCCTGCACGATACCGCAGGCGTTCGCCGTGAAGCGCCGCCGCTTCCCGTCTTGACAATGCTTCCGCCGCCTCCGCCCCCACCCCCGAAACCTCCCGAGCCGGAAAAGAAAATCGAGGAGGCCCAGAAGCCGATCGACCAACCGAAGCAGCAGCAGCCCGTGGATGCTCCGAGGCCGATTACGATCAATGGTCCGGCACAGGCCGGCACAGATGCGTTCAATGTCGGCGCGGGCAGCGGCGGCGGCAGCATGGGTTCGGGCGGCGGATTCGGCGAGGCCAACTACGGTCGCTATCTGGGTTCAGTCCTGCAGCAAGCCATCCAGAACGACGAACGGGTCAATCGCCAGGTGTTTTCGGCCGACATGGCGGTATGGGTAGACCCGACGGGTCGCGTCACGCGCGCGAAGGTTCTCAAGACGAGCGGAGACCCGAAGCTCGATATGGATCTGGTTGCGGCGTTGGAGGGAATGCCCGCGCTCGATGAATCGCCGCCTTCAACGCTTCTGTTTCCGCAGCGCGTCAGGATCGACGGACGCAGACCTGCCTGAGAGTGGAAACGAGACGCGATTGTCGATGGAGGAACAAGCAATGGAGGCGACCGGGCAAAGCGTGCGAATCCGCCGGCCGTGTTTGAGCCGGAAATTCGCGGTCATCGAAGGGTGGCGTCTATCCGGGGCGCGTCCTTCGCAGGCACGCCTCGCATTTCCGCTCGATCTCAAGGCGACAATTTGATGATGACGAAAAAAACCTGTCTCGCAGCATTTTCGGTCGCGGTCATGACATTTTCGGGTGCGATCGCCGCACACGCACAATCGCTGGAAGATAAGCTGCGCGATCAACTGCGCTCAACCATAGATCAGCTGCACCAGCTGCAGGATGCGCAAGCAGCGCTGCAGGCGGAAAAGACCGCTGCCGAACAGGAGCGCGACGCGCTGAAGGCGCAGCTGGCGGCAGCAAAGGCCGCAGCAGCGCATGTGGTTGTCAAGGTTCCCGACAACACGCCCGCGCTCGAGGCCGAAATCGCACAATATAAGGACGCTTATTCCAAAGCTGCCGATAGCGCCCGCCAGGCACAGGTCGATCACGACAAGCTTCAGGCCGCGGTTGCCGACGCGGAAAAAAAACTGGACGTCTGTGTCGAGAAAAATGCCGCCCTGCTCAAGACGGGCAATGAGATACTCGACGCATACCAGAAGTTCGATGTTGGCGATGCGATCGGCGCCAACGAACCTTTCATAGGCGTCAAACGGGTGGAACTGGAAAATACCGCACAAGGCTTCGGAGACGACCTTTATCGGAGCAAATTCGATCCGAAAACCTCGCATAGTGTTTCGACGAGCAATGCCAGCAATACTTCGAACGCGAACAGCAAATAGGACGCGACGGTCGGCGAATCGCAGAGAAAGACACCGCCATGAGCGAAATTCTGGGAACTGGGAAATTCCGCAACGACGCGCTACGCGGTCGTCTGCTGCGTGGAGCAAGCTTTATTGCATTGGCAGCGGCTGTCGGCGTTTCGCCGGCTTCAGCGCAAAGCCTGTCGGCGCTACGCGCTGTCGTGAGCGCCAACAATGCCCAAATTGCCACACTGTTGAAGCCGCAATCGATGAATCAGCAGAGCCAAAACGCGGCCGGCATGAGCGCGGCAACGGCTCGCGCGGTGCAATATCAGGCTCAGGTCGCGCAGGCGCTTAATCTCGCACAGCAGGCGCAAGCCGCGGCGCGGCAAGCGGTATTGGGCAGCGTCGTAAATGTGCCGGACGGACTTGTCATCGGCGGGCTGCAGCCGGTCGCAGATCCCGTTCCCGCTGCGCAGGATCCCACCGGCCTCAACACCTGGCAAGGTGCCACTCAGCCGACCGAAACCAAATCGGGGAAAACCGTGCAGGTTACGGTGCAGCAGACCCAGCAACGCGCAGTGCTGTCGTGGACGACGTTCAATATAGGCCCGAACACCACGCTCAATTTCAATCAGACGCACAACGGCGTGGCGGAGCCTTCATGGACGGTGTTGAACCGTGTCGTCGGCCAGTTGGACCCGGCGACGGGTTTGCGCGATTATGCGGGCACCCCCACGGAAATTTTCGGTTCGATCAAGGCGCAAGGCACTGTTCTGATCATAGATCAGAACGGCATACTTTTTGGCGGTTCCGCACAGATCAACGTGAATTCTCTGATTGCGACGAGCCTGGAAGTCGGTCCGACGACGATCTCCGCCAACAACACGCTCACACCGACGACGATCGCCGATCGCAACAGCCAGTTCCTTTACTATGGGCTGCTCGGATTCGCGGATGCGGCCCCGCCGAACACGGTGGATACGGAAACCTTCTCAGCGCAATCGGTTCAAGTCGGTCAACTCGATCCGCTTCTGGAAGGCGAAATCGAGGTTAATGCCGGTGCGAACATCCAGGCGAATACCGGAGGTTTCGTTCTTCTCACGGGACCAAAGGTCGTCAATTCCGGTCAGCTTACTGCTCCCGAAGGACAGGTGAGCCTCGAGGGCGGGAGGCTGGTAACGCTCAAGCGTTCAACAGGCGCGGCCACCAGCGCAGACCGCTATGTGCGGGGATTCGTGCTCACGTCAGCTGACAGTTTACAAGCAGACGGCACCTACGCGGAAAACACATCGACAGGAATCATCGACGCTCCGCAAGGCTACGTGTCGCTTGAGAGCAACGATCAAGGTGCCGCCATCAATGACGGTATTCTTGAAGCGACAACGAGTGTTTCCCGGGACGGCGATGTCGATCTTATGGGCGGCAATATCCAACTCGGATCGGGAAGCGTCATCGCGATCTCTCCGGATAACAGCCAGGAAACGATCCCGCACGATCCGACATCTCTGTTGGATTTCAAGCAGTCCCAGGTCAATATCGGCGATGCGCAGTCGCTTGTCGAAATTCAGCACAATTCTATCGTCTACGCGCCAAGCGGCGATGTGACAGTGGGCGCCTCTCCGGGCGCGACCCTTCAGGCGGACGGAACGCCGTCGCGGGTATTCATCGACTCCGATGCCATCATCGATGTCGCCGGTCTTCCCAACATTCTCATCCCGGCGTCTCGCAACAGCATCGAGATCAGCCCCGTCACCGGCAATGATTTGCAGGACACACCCACTTATCGCGACAGTTTCCTGAATGGCGCGACGGTCTATGTCGATCCTCGCCTTTCCGGCGTCAATTCCGATGGTGTCGCGTGGGTAGGTTCGCCATTGATCCCCGCAGCGAGCTATGCCGAGCAGGTCGGCGTCACCGTGCAGGAACTGATGACGAAAGGCGGGAACGTCTCGCTCGGCGTCCAGGCAGTTACGCAGGGCGAGAATCCGAGCCTGTTCTCGGATATCACCGTCAAGACAGGCGCCATCATCGACGTGTCCGGCGGCTGGGTGACATATCAGGCAGGGTGGGTTCAGACCACCGAATTGATCGACGCTGCGGGCAACATCGTCAATATCGGCGATGCAAATCCGAACGACACCTATATCGGCATCTACAACGGTTTTACGAGCAGCCAACCCCGTTGGGGCATCACGCAGACGTTCGCCAATCCTTTGCTTACCGATCGTCAGTATGAAGGGCAATATACGGAAGGGCGCGATGCGGGCTCGTTGACGCTTCAGGGCTCGACGATCGTGCTGGACGGCACGGTCTTTGCCAACTCGTTTCCAGGCCCGGTCCAACTCGCCGATGCACAGGTGGGCACGGCGGCATCGAGTGTATATGGCGACGCGCGCGCGCTCCAGGGTGCGCCATCGCAGCTCCCGTCTGGTGGATTTCTGTTCGTTCAGGCGCTGGGCGTCGACGCAAACAACTCCGAGAACTTCGACGGCGGTGGCGATATCGATCTGGTGAGCCAGTCGAACTACGAGCCGGTGTCTTCCAGCCTTGCTTATGGTCAATCCATTTCCATCGACAGCAATGGAAATCTCATAATTCCGACCCGCGATCCTGCGTCGTATTTGCCGCAAGCCCGGATCGACACGATCAGCCTGTCGGCCGACGCGCTGTCGGCAATGGGGCTGAGCGACGTTGCGCTCGAAACGAGCGGCCAGATCGATATCGAGCAAGGCGCGAATCTGAAACTCAATCCCGGCGGCGCGTTCGATGCGGTCGCTGGCCGCACGATTACGGTGGATGGCAGTATCTCCGTCCCGTCCGGCACCATCAATATGCAGACAGTCTATATCGCGCCGACACTCGGCTCTGTATTCGTGCCCGAGCAAGCCGGGCTGGGCTCGTTCGACATCGTCGTCAACGGTACTTTGTCGACGCGCGGCCTCTGGACGAACGATCTGTTTGCGGGACCGGGGACGCTTCAAGGCAAGGCTTATATCGGCGGCGGCAATATCGATCTTTTCGCCGCGCCAAGCGTGTTGCTCGATCCTGACGCCGTTCCCGTCGGCGAGGACGGCGAGCCTACGGTGAACACCGACCTTAGCGGAAGCATTCTCATTAACAGCGGTTCGTTGCTCGACGTGTCGGGCGGCGGCTATGTCTCGCCGACGGGTGCCCTCAACTTGTCCGCCCGTGGCGGCAATGTCAGCCTGATCGACGAGACCGGTTATTTCCAACTCGCGAACGACCAAAGTAGCAATTTTTACCAAGGCGGCTTCTCCGGGTTCCGCGTTCCGGATATCGATTTGGGCGGTGTCAACGATGTTGCCGTCAACCCGTCCTCGATCAACGCACGGGTCGCCATCGCGCCCGGGACGATTCTGGCGAACGGGTTTGCCGGCGGCGGCACATTCACGCTCACAACACCGGAAATCAGCTTCGGCGATCAAATTGCATCGGTGGGAACGGAGTTACCGCTCGATTTCTTCTCGCAGGCGGGTTTTGCGAATTACAACATCACGTCCTACAAGACGGACCTGTTGCCCAACACGTTCTACGACCCCAACAACGCCGCCAATACCCTTGGCGGTTACAATGCCGTTCTGGCGACGCAGGTGCTCACGATCGGGGCGGGCCAAACGCTCGATCTGAGCCAATCCTATTTCGCGCTCGCGCTCAATTCGCCCGCGCTCGCCGCTGCGCAAACCGCATCATTGCGAGAGCTCCAATCGGGCGGCGACATCTATTCCGTTCTGGCGCCGAGCGTACCCACCGACGCCTGGGATCGAAAGGCGGTCAACCTGACGCTGGGTGGCCTCATCGAGTTGCAGGTGGCCAAGGGTGGCATGGTGGTCGACGATGCAGGCGGTGTCCTGACGGTTTCGCAACTGGACAACGAAGGCACAATCCGTATTCCGGGCGGTACGATCAATCAGACGGAAACTCTGCCTTCGACTTACGGCTCCGCTACGGGACTGGGGGTCAGCAGCCTGTCGCAGGCCTTCGTCGTAAATCCCGACGGCAGCATCGACGAAGATGCTATTGATACCAAAGTTGATGGCGGCGCGCTCACCAACGGGCAGGTCGCTGCCGACTATCAGATCTATCTCCTCGGCACGCTCGGTGCCAATGAAGGCATTCATCTCGCGCCGGGCAGCGTCACCGACTTGTCGGGAACCAGCATCCGCGATCCGCGTGCGATTTCGCCGGGGCAGAAGAATTTCGTCACCGGCGATATCGTCGGGGGGGGCACACTGGAAGCCTCGTCAACCTTTCTCAGCTCCTCGCCGATGTTTCATCAGACGTTCATCGGCACCAGTGTCTATACGCACGAGGACCCTCAGGGTCTTCTCCTACCCCTGCAAGTCATGGCGGACGCCGATTCGACGATCAATCTTTCCGGTGCGTCGGACATTTATGACGAGCTGGGCACGAACGGCGCCTATGTCCCGACGCAGGTCTGGAGTAATGCCGGGACTTTGCAACTCGGAAATGGCGGCACGCTGACAGGTGCCGATATCCTCGCGCAGGGCGGCGCATCCGCAGCACTCGGCGGCACGCTCATCATGCAGGATCCGGTCTTCTATCAGGGCGATCCGACAAGCCCGACGCTGGACGCCATTTCCGCCCAGGCCATATCGTCGGCCGGCTTTTCGACTTTCGTGGCCCAGGGAAGCATTTCTTCCGTCGGCGACGCGACGATCGACCTCAGCCGCGCCTTTTTCCTCACATCAATGCCATACAACGGCGCGGTGGACGTTGAATCCGCATCGGGTAACGACAGCCTGGTGCCTGTTGTCCACTCGGGTGGTGCGCTGGAAATCTCCGCGCCCTATATCGGCTTCGACAGTGTCGTCCAATCGGTATCCTCGCTAAATCCGGATAACAGCACACCGGGCGACAACAGCGTTTTGTTCAAAGCCAACCAGATCGACGTCGTCGGCGCGGTACTGTTCGATAATTCCGTCGCAAATGCGACGCTGGACGCAACGGGCGATGTAAGATTCATCGGCGTTGAACCGGCGGTGGATACGCTCGATATTCCCACCACGAGCTCCGTGCCCAATTCCCTCGCCGGACAATTGGCTGTCAACGGCAATCTCACGATTGACGCGGCGCAGGTCTATCCAACGACTGGCTCGACTTTCTACTTAACGTCGTCCGCCACCAACGGCACGATCACGTTTGCATCGCCGGGCGGCACCGCGCCGGCCGCGCCCTATTCCGCCGGAGCAAATCTCACCATTCAGGCCGCCAATATCGAATTGGGTGGGGTGCTGCGCGTTCCGGTGGGCAGCCTCATCATCGGCGCCGATACGTCGCTCTCGCTCACCACAGATGGCACCACCAATATCTTCGCGCCTGCAACGGTATCCGTTCAGGCGCTCAGCGGCAGCATCACCTCGGTTTCCGCAAACGGGCTCAGCATTCCCTATGGAACCACGACGGATCAGACCGAATGGTATTTCGCGCCGACGACCGCAAGCGAACTCACCGCGCCGCCGGCCGCGATATTGCAATTCGGCGGAACGACAGTCTCGCTGAACTCGGGCGCCACCGTGGATGTGAGCGGCGGCGGCGATCTTTACGCCTATGAGTTCATTCCCGGCACGGGCGGCTCGCGCGATGTGCTCAGCCGGTACAATCCCGATGAATTCAGTGGCAACGACGGTTATCAATATCCGAATGGCGAGCAAGTTTACGCTATTGTGCCGGGTCTCTCATCGACAGCTGCCGCGGCGTATGACCCGATTTATTCGGGCAACTATTCCGACCTCTATTCCGCAACCAATGTAGGACAAAGCGTCTATCTGAGCGCAGCCCCGGGTCTGGCGGCCGGATGGTACACGCTGTTGCCCGCGCAATATGCCATGCTGCCGGGCGGCATGCGCGTCGTAGAGCAATTGGGCAATCCGGCGACCGCGCCTGGAACATATACGAAGCTCAGCGACGGCACGTTGGAGGTCGCCGGTTATTTCGGGGTTGCGGGAACAGATTCCCGTCAATCCAATGTTCAGGTGTTCGACGTTCAGTCGCAAAGCGTGTTCGACAAATATTCCGAGATTGCGTTGACGTCCGCGAATTCGCATTTCAGCACGCTGGCGGCCGAGAAGAACCAAGCGGTTCCCAGACTACCCCTGGATGCGGGCCGCATCATCATCGCACCAAGTCAATCGCTGGACGCCAGCGCGACCTTCCTCACATCGCCCGGACAGGGCGGACGAGGTGCCGAGGCGGACATCACCGGAGCATCGTTCGATATCGTTTCCGAACTGTCCGGCGACTCCGATCCCGGCACGATCGAGTTGACCGCCGGCAGCCTAACGGATCTCAATGCCGCGAGCCTGCTGATCGGCGGTGTCAGGACCGACAATGCGGATGGGACAACCTCACTCGATGTGACCGCGCAATCGATCACGGTCGACAATGATTCATCACACCCGCTGACAGGTCCGGAAATTATTCTGGCCGTGGACGGCTCGGGCGCGGGCATCACGCTCGCTGACGGCGCCACCATCATTGCGAGCGGCAAGGACACCGATAGCCAGACCGGCAATTACATCATTGACGGCTCGGTCGGCGGCGAGACCGGGCAGGGAGCACTGGTGGCGGTTTCGACAGGCTCGCAACGGCTGATTACGCGCGAGAACCCAGAGGACGTCTCCGCAGGCGTTTTGACCGTCGGTCAGGTCAATCTCGAAGGTTCTTCCCTGCTGCTTGATTCGAGCGGCAATTTCACGGTTGCGCCGAACGCAGCGATTGTCGCGGATGCGCTGGCGCTCGGTGCGAGCCAAGTGACGTTCACGTCGAACGGAACGGGGCTCTCCGGCCTGGTGATTACACCCGAGCTGCAGGCGCTGTTCGGCCAATCGAAACAACTCACGATCACCTCGCCGCAGGCGATCAGCTTCTCATCGGGCGATTACACTTTTGGAAATATCCAATTCGATACGCCGGGCCTGTCATTGCTGGACGGAAATGCCGTCACGCTCAAGACGGGTGTCCTGACGCTTTCGAACGATAACGGCGCGCTTGCCGATTGCGAAACGGCTGGCATGCCGGCTTGCGGTAGCGGCAGCTTGACTATCGACGCATCCGAAATCGACTTCGCCGGCGGCACGGTCAATACCTACGGTTTCGGCGACTCCACCACGCTGGCCGCGCCGGACGGCATGTTCATGACCGGCAACGGCGTATTCGATGCCGGAAATTCGGCGCTGAACATCGAGACGCCTTTCCTTGGCGATCGCGCGCTCACCCTGTCGCCGGGAGAGAGCGCCGATATTCCGAGTCTCACGCTGACGACGACGGGCGCCGTCACGGTATCGAATCCTTCTGGCGCCGCTGTGCCGAGCGTTGCGGGCACGCCGGGGACCTCGCTCACCATCCAGGGGCAATCCGTCTCTATTTCGGATTCGGAGCTGCGCGCTACTGCCGGCTCTCTGGCTATCTCTTCGGCGACGAGTATCACGGTATCGGGAGACGCGGTACTCGAAACGCCGAGTTATGCCGAAACACTCGGCGACCCCGCCGATCCGAAGACCGTTTCGGCGCCGGGCGGCAGTCTGACGCTGACGGCAGCTGACGGCAGCATCAACCTTGATTCGGGCACGACGCTGTCGGTCGGCGGCACGTCCGGAACCGCAGGGACCTTGTCGCTGCTCGCGAACAAGGGCGACGTGGTTCTCGACGGGACGCTCGACGGCAGTGCGCCGGATGGCGGCGGCTCCTTCAATCTTGCGACTGGCGGAGCTTTCGATCTTTCTGCTTTCAGTCAGGGGCTTGCAGCGCAATTCACCGGCACGATCGACATCGCTTCGGGAGCCGGCAACCTTACGCTGGCCGCCGGCGATACGCTCAAGGCGGCGAATGTCGCTCTCACTGCCGATGGCGGACTGGTGGATATCGCGGGCACGATCGATGTCTCGGGCGTCAATGGCGGCGATGTCGACCTCTTTGGCCTGTCGGGCGTCAAGCTCGAAAGCACGGCGCTTGTCGACGCTCATGCCAACGGTTATGGCCGGCTTGATACGCGTCAGGCCACGGGCGGCACGGTCAATATCGGCACGGATCAGAACGGCGGCGTCACGGTGGACAGCGGCGCCGTGATCGATGTGGCCGCGCTTCAGACCGAGGCGCGTCTGGTGCCTATGACGAACAACGGTGTCGTCTATTACACCTTTGTTCCGGGCGATACGGGCGGCACGGTGAATTTCCGTCTGCCGGTGATCCAGCAGCAGGGCGGCGATACGGTCAACATGACCTATGCGGGCACGATCGACGGTGCCAGTTCGATCGTTCTCCAGGGGTTCGAGCATTTCAATCTGGCGGATATCGCTGCGGATCCCAACTTCGTCGGTGTCACGATTAACGATTCCGGCCAGGCGGTGCTCGATGTGAGTGCCGTCGCAGGCCAAGGGCAGGCCAATTTCCTCGCCGACAACGCGCCGGGCACGCTGGTGAATTTCGTGCAGGGCTTCAACATCTCGGCCGCTTACGGAAATCTCGGCGGTCTCGCGTCGCAGGCGAATTTCCACGCGCGTCCCGGCATGGAGCTCGATTACTCCGGTGACATCGTGCTCAGCTCCAACTGGAATCTCGGCGCCGGCGTGGTCGATCAGCAAGCTGCCTACAATGCCGGTTTGATGGCCTATGTTCCGGGGTCGAACGACACGCAATACTACATTCTTCCCGGGGACGACGCAGCCGTCTTCTCGCGCTTCACGACGATGACCTATCGCGTCGGCGGCTCCGTCCTCGGTGAGCCGGGCGTGCTCACATTGCGCGCCGGCGGAAACCTGGACATCAACGGCAGCATCACGGACGGCTTCTTCCAGTTCGGCGATCAAACCGATCCCAACTACCTCGATGCCCAGCTGGGCGGTGGCAATGAGTATTGGAACTCCTATCTGGCGCCGAGCTGTCGCGGTTCCAACACGACGTGCAACGGCATCGGGCAGTGGGAGATGCTGAGCAATCTGCCCAGCTACTACATCCAATTCATGATCCCGGCACAGGGGGCGTTGGGGTACATACTCGACAACCCGGCGCCTTACAGCGCTGCCGCGAATTCACCGGCCGCGCTGGGCGACCAGCTTCCCAATGATGGCGGCACGAGCGATGCGCTCGGCAGCATGCAACTTTTCCCGCTGGTCAATGGCAAGACCTATGTCAATTCATGGTCCTACCAGCTTGTCGCGGGCGCGAATTTGTCAAGCGCAAACCCGACGCAGACCGCGCCGGGCGCCACCGGCAGCGTCGTCGTCCAGGGCATCAACACATACAACTATTCGGCTGCGGCGGGCGGTACTGACGAGTTCAACCCGAACGGCCTCGAAACGGAGATCACAAATTCGTCCGGAGCGACCGAGTTCGTCTCCCTGGATGAATGGTATCAGGCCTTCCTCGCGGCCAATTCGGCGCTCGATCCGAATTCCTATACCTATATCGATTTCCAGCAGGCGCCCGGTGGGGTGAAAACCTTGCTCGAAGATGCGCTTCCGGGCTTCTTCAATCAATTCCAGGGCCAATACCAATACCAATATTCCGGGAAGGATCTCATTGGCGTGACCACCACGCTCGCCATCGCCGGACAGTTCATGAGCAACGTAATCGGCACGGACGAAGCGCAATTCGTGGCGGGCTATAAACCGCCGAAGGAGGACCCGTCGAAAAAGCCGACGACCGCGCTGTCGGAGACGCTCGTCAGATCCGGCACCGGCACGATCGACGTCGCAGCGGCGCAGGACATCAACCTTCAGAACGGCGCTGTGCCGACTACCGAAACTATCGACAACGTCAGCTACCTGGTGGGCGGAACCGCGATCTATACGGCCGGCCACCTGGCGGATGTGACGCCCGAAACGGTCGTGGACGAATTGACCGGCGACACCTTCACCGTCGATCCGTCTGAATTCGAGAACACGAGCGATGCTTTCAGCGATCCGAATGTCCTGAACGATTACCGATATGGCTCCGGCGGCGAAGGGTTTAACAATGGCTATGCGGGCATATTCATCGCCAATCCCGTCTATGCCGATGGCGGTGGCGACATTTCCCTGCAGGCGGGCCACGACATACTTTCACGGCGCAACGCATATCAGCAAGCGTTGCTGTTCATCGACTCCAATACCGGCGGCTACGACTGGATCGGAGGGCCTCTCCAGCCCTGGCGTACGGGAACGATCGGCGATGTGACCAACGTCCAGATCAACCCGCAGCTGTTCAGCGAGGGCGTGGGGGCCCTGGGCGGCGGCAATATTTCGGTGGTTGCCGGAAACAATATCGTCGATCTGTCGGTCGTGGACGATACTTCCGCGACCACCGCCGCCGTCAGCGGAACATTGCTGGGCAGAGAGTCGACACTGGCGCTGTGGCAATTCGGCGGCGGCAATGTGACCGTTCAGGCGGGCAACGATCTGCTTGGCGGCCGTATCGACGTCGCATCGGGCTCGGCCGATATCACCGTTGGGGGGGATGTCGAAAGCGCCGGCCAGATTGAAATGTCGTACAGCGACGCGCCCGGACAGATGGTTGCCGACGCGCTGCGGCTGCGCCTCAGCGATGCGACGATCGATTTGAGCGCCCGCGGCACGGTCGAACTCGAGGGTATCACCGCGCTTGGTGTTCAGGACATAAACGGAACCGATTATCAGGGAAATCTCGACGCATTCGGCTTTTACGGCAAACAAGCCGGTGTTTCCGTCGTCGCCGACGGCTCCGTCACGGTGGACAATAATGAACTGGACGTCGTTACGCCTCAGAGCCTCGCCACGAACGACACCTACACGGCGGTCTATCCCGGTACGCTGGAGGCGTCGTCGCTGACGGGCAGCCTCGATCTCGTCACGGCACCCAATACGTCCAGCACCGCCAGCACCATCGTGCTCTATCCTAGTCCGACCGGCCAACTGGACCTTTTCGCAGGCGGAAACATCATGCCCGTGACCATCGATATGGAGGATGGCGATCCCGGGATATTGCCGGGCATTTTTTCGATCTTCGCGACCGACACGAACGGCGACGTGCTGCAGGGCCGCACATTCGCGTTTCCGGGCATATTGCCCGATACCTCGCAGACCCAGCGCGGACAGGATCACGACAGTCTGATCACCCATCTGGACGATCCAGATCCGGTCTACATCGACGCCGGCGGCGATATTCTCGACATGATCGTCGACCTGCCGAAGCAGGCGCGCATCTGGGCCGGCCAGGACATCATCAACATGATGTTCTTCGGTCAGAATCTGTCGTCCACGGATGTCACGCGAATCGTCGCAGGCCGCGACATCACCGCAACGACAGTATTGGTGCAGCCTATAGGCGCCAATGACGAGCCCTATGGCACGCCCGAGGCAACGGTCGAGGGGAACACGTTCGTGATCGGCGGACCGGGCTCATTCTTCCTCGAAGCCGGGCGCAATCTGGGTCCCTTCCTCAACTCCGCAAATACCGACGGCTACGAGTCCGAAGCAGGCGGAAGCATCCAGGCGACGGGACCGCTTTCCTTTGCCGGCGGCATCCTGTCGGTGGGCAATGACTGGAATCCATGGCTGCCCGCAGCCGGCGCCAATCTTTATGTCGAATTCGGCGTCAGCAAGGGCGCGGATTACACGGCGCTACGCGACTACTATCTCGATCCCTCAAACCTCTCCAACCTGCCTGGCTATCTGTTTGCGCAGACGACGGATTCGTCCGGCAATATGGTTCCGGACCGGTCGCAGCCGATCTACGAGCCGATCCTCATTCAATGGATGCAGACCAACGAGGCGGCAGCGCTGCAAGCAACCTACGGCACGACAAACGTCACCTATCAGCAGGCCTATACCGCCTTTGCGGCGCTGCCCCAGTTGCAGCAGCAAATCTTCCTGCTCGATGACGTCTATTTCAACGAGCTGACCCAGACGTCGATTCCGACCGGGGCCTCTTACAAGGAGTACAGCCGCGGTTATATCGCGGTAAATCTGCTGTTCCCCGGCTCCTACGGCTATACCCAGAACAATCTTTCCGGCGGCGGCAATGGCGCCAACCAGCTTGTCGAGACGGGCAATCTCGATCTGCGCCTGGCGACCATCGAGACTCAATGGGGCGGCAACATTTATATCCTGGGTCCCGGTGGCACGGTGCTGGCCGGCTCAACCGTCGCCACGTCCGCACAGGCTGCCTTGCGCACCTATGCCGGTGCCCAGCTTTTCGAAGGCATTCCCATCGTGATCGGCTCCAACGGCGAACCTGTTACGCCCACCGAGCCGGATCTTCCGCTCGCAACCACGATTGACAGTATTCCGTCGGGCTACGAGGGCATTCTCACCCTGCGCGGCGGTTCGATCGACACGTTTACTGACGAGGATTTCCTGCTCAACCAGAGTCGTCTCTTCACCGAGGATGGCGGCGACATCGCGATGTGGTCGTCCAATGGCAGCCTGAATGCAGGCCAGGGCCCCAAGACGTCGTCGGATTTCCCGCCCATCGTGGTTCAGGTGGACGACGATCTCTATTCGGAAACGGATTCTGTGGGCGGCGTTACGGGCGCAGGTATTGCTGCGTTCGAGCCTGCCCCCGGCGTGCCGTCGCCGGATGTGTTCCTTATCGCGCCGCGCGGCACCGTGGATGCGGGATCTGCCGGCGTACGCGTCGCGGGCAATTTGTTCGTCGCCGCGCAGACCGTCGCCAATGGTAACAATTTCAGCGTGAGCGGCACGTCGGTAGGCGTTTCCTCGGCCGCGCCTGTCAATGTGAGCGCGCAAACGAGCGCGAATTCGGCCTCTGCCGCCGCGGCCGAAGCGGCGTCCACCGCGTCGGGCGCATCGGGTCAGAATCAGAATCAGGAATCGATCATCTCCGTCGATGTGATCGGTTATGACGAGGGTGATACATCCGCCGACGACGAACGCCGAAAGAGAAACAAGGCGCCCGGATCGTAGCCGACAGAAGCCGCGTGCTTGCCCACAAGTAGCAGTTCGCCCTTATCCGCGAGGGCGCGGCGGTTTTCATTTTGGCCTTTGGCACTGCGCTTATTGGAAATTATCTGCCGTCCCGCGTCTGCGC
>Ga0302324_100002863_pt1 | contig 39243 bp, 27 predicted proteins | sample Palsa_T0_1_FD_201949 | JGI IMG/M metagenome (GOLD analysis project Ga0302324, IMG submission 201949) | Peat permafrost microbial communities from Stordalen Mire near Abisko, Sweden - Palsa_T0_1 | ecosystem: Environmental > Terrestrial > Soil > Palsa > Peat permafrost | place: Sweden: Abisko...
TGACCTCCAGATTGTCCAGGTGCAGCGCCGGCTGGCTGGCTTCCGGCGCCAGCGGTGAGCGCCGCAGCCCGGCGCGGATGCGCGCCAGCAGCTCCTGCATGCTGAAAGGCTTGGTGATGTAATCGTCAGCGCCGGCGTCCAGAGCGGTGATCTTGTCCTTCTCCAGGTCGCGGACCGAGAGAATAATTATGGCCACGTCCCAACCGGAGCGAATGGCGCGGCAGGCTTCCAGGCCGCCTATTCCGGGCATGGCCAAATCCAGCAGGACCAGGTCGTGCCGGTCGTGGCGCAGCCGCTCCAGGGCCTCTTCGCCGCTGCGCACATCGTTGACCGCGTAACCTTGGGACGTCAGCATTTTACGCATGACCCTGCGAATCTGCAGATCGTCGTCGACCACCAGAATTCTAGCACCGCTCAAACGTTGACCTCCTCGTGCGCGAATGGAAGCGTAAAAGAAAACGTGGCGCCTTCGCCCGGCCGGCTCTCGACCCAGATACGGCCGTCGTGCGCCTCCACCACCTGGCGCGCGATGGGCAGCCCCAAACCCATTCCCGTCAGATGATCGCGCCCCTGTTGCCCCCGGTAATATTTATCGAAGATGCGCTGCTGCTCCTCCGCCGGTATGCCGGGCCCCCGATCCGCGACGCTGACGGCCACGCAGTCCTCTTCGGCGCGCGCCGTTAGGCGAACGGGCGCGTCCCCTTGCGAATACTTCAGGGCGTTGCCCACGATCTGGCGAATCACCAGCCGGATCAGCCCGGCATCCGCGGAAACCGGCGGCAGATCCTGCGGCAAGTCGATTTGTACCTGCGCGGGATCCGCCAGCTCTCTTTCGAGCGCCGAGTGCACCAGGTCGTCCACCGTATGCGTCTGCTTATCGAGGTCTACATGGCCGGCTTCGATGCGCGCCATCTGGATCGCTTCTACCATCATTGAGCTCAGCCGCGCGCTCTCTTCATCCATGATCTCCAGCCACTCCCGCTGCTCCCGTCCTGGAGATTCGGCCAGCATGGCGGCCACGCCTGTGCGGATAGAAGTGAGGGGCGTCTGAAATTCGTGCGCCAGGGCGTCCAGCAGCATGGACTTCAACTCCTGATGGCGCCGGGCGACCTCGGCCTGCGCGGCGACCTCCTGTTTGCGCGCGCGATCGAGCGACATCGCTACCAGATTGGCGATCGACTGCATGGCGGTCGCCGAAATGGAGGCCTCGCTGAATCCCAGGCTGCCGAGCGCCGTGGCGCCCAGGTTGACGGGTACGGTTACGACATTCCCGGCGATTCGCCTTACCAGGTCGGAGCCGCCGGCCGCCTCCTGCAGCGCGCTTTCCAAGATGCCCCCCGGATCTCCCGCGCGATGGATCAGCCCCGCGGCGCGATCGTAGAATGCCACGCCCGGACATCCGAAAACCTCCACCACATGCCGCGGAATGCGCCGGGCCAATGCGGCCGCGGTGTCTTCCGGGATGAGACTGCAGCTCAGAGCGTACATTTTCTCGATTTCGTGCTGGCGCTGGGTCGCGTCCGAAGCCCGCTTCTTCGAGAGAGAGGAAAGGTGGCTCGCCACCAGCGAGGCAATCAGGAAAGCGCCCCACGCGACCCAGTCCTGGGGATCGTCGATGCCCATCGAATGCAGCGGCGGCAGGAAGTAATAGTTGAGGCAGAGCATGCTCCAGACGGAGGCGAAAACCGCCTCGCGCAGCCCCCAGCGGGTAGCCGCGGCGAGCACCAGCAGCAGAAGGGTCAAGGCCACCGTCATGCTGTTGGCGTGAACCGCATAGTAGTACAGGGCGGAGATCGCCGAGAGGACCACGGCGAGGCTCACCATGCGAAGGAGCGCCCGTATCCACGTTCGCAGCATTAGAAGTTAATTATAATCGCCTGATGGGCGCACTGCCCGATCGACTCACCGGCGAATTCTGGATGCTGTTCCTGTACGACGTCTGCGAGGAGATCCGCCTGGAGGAGTTGCGCGCCATCCTGGGCTCGCAGCCCGCCGGAAGGGCGCCCAGATTCCGCCATCCTACGCCCGAATACGTGCGGTTTGAGAAACCGCCCGTCATTGAATACCTGGAGCCGCTGCTGCTCGAAAGCGGCGAGCGACTGCAGCACCAGGTTCACTATTACGAGTACGGCGTGGTCAGCATCGAGCTGCAACTGCCCTTTGAATTCGGCTGGGATGAGCTGATTCAACTGTCGAGCCGCTGGATCGCCGCGCCGGATATCGAGAAGGAGGCGGGCGATAGTGTCCGGCGCAGCCTGGTGCGGGCCCGTGCTGCCCTCGTAAAGCCATACGAAAACCGGCTGAGCGAAGACTACTACATCATCCAGCTTCGTCCCGTCGTCAGGATGGATGGCAGCGCGGTTACCGGCGAGGAATTGATCGCGGGCCGGGGCGATCAGATCGCACAGATCGTGCGCGGCGAAACCATGCGCCTCGCGGCGGACGAGCGCAACGAGATTCTGCAGTCCCACCATTCGTATTACCCGGACGACCTGGTGGTGATCGGCTGGACCGCCGCGCTGGTCTACGACACGCCGGAGGATGCGCTTCCGGTGATCCAGTTGCTGGAGTACGCCAACTCGCAGTTGATCGAGTTCCGCTACTACGACGAGATGCTGACGCGCCTGCTGGCCGATGTCTATCGCTCGCTGGATAAAGGCACCGGAGCGCTGGCCCGCTGGCGGTTGGCGCGCGAGGCCCAGCGCCTCAACACCATCCGTCTGGATGTGCGCGAGCTGACCGAGCGCATGGACAATTCCATCAAGTTCCTGAGCGATATGTTTTCGGCGCGCGTCTATCGCCTGGCCGCCGGCAAAGTCGGCGTCGAGGATTACCGCGGGCTGGTTGACGACAAACTTCGCACGGCGGGCGAGCTATACCAGTTCATGGTGGACCAGTTCCAGCAGGGGCGCGCCTTTGTGCTGGAGTTGCTAGTGGTGATTATTCTGGTGATCGAGCTGGTGTTTTTCTTCCGGGGGAAGATGTAGGGGGAACGGGTTCCTCGCTGAATTCCACAAACGTGAACGTCTCGGGAATATGCGAGTCGTAATGGCCGTGGCGATTCCAGGTCCAGCCGGCGCTGGGCTCCAGTTTCGTGCCGTTGCGGTCGAATTGCTGGAAGCGGGAGCAGTCGATGCGCCACACATCGCCATGGCGCGGCGGGAGGGCGCGGCCATCGGCGAGCCAGCGCAGTCCTTCCCACGGAAAGGCCAGTTCGACAGTCCAGCCGCGGTCCACGCGCACCGCGTGCCGCAAGCCCGGAAAGTCCCAGTCGAGAAAGCCCCACCGCTCGCCGCGCGGATGGACGTGGCCGCCGACCCCATCGAGGACCATGGTCCGCTGAGTGGCGGGATTGAACTCGGGACGCCCGAAATACGGGCTGCCGGGCGCCAGGGCGTCCTTCCAGATCCAGAACACTTCGTAGATGGTATTGAGCGCGTTGATCTCAAATTCGTAGTAGGCGTTCTGGCCCGCGATGAACACTTCCACGTCGTTGTCTTCGTAGATGCGCGAATCGCGTTCCGTCAGGTAAGCGCGCACGTCGGTCTCCTCGACGGTGAAGGCGAAGTAGAGGCACTGGTCGTCCCACAGCATGGCCACGCGCGTGTCGAACCAGGCCGGCCCGCCAGTGACGATATCGACAAAGGGTTCCGATTGCGGAGCCATGCGCCAGGAGGGCTCGTCGAGTTGGCCATCTACCTGGATCGGTCCGGCCGTCCGGTAGCAGGTGTAATGCGCCAGATTCATGCCAGTCTGCGCCCGTCGTATCCCACGTGGCGATCCCGATCGAATGCCGACATCGCCACGGCCATGCGCGATTCCAGATAGAGGTTCACGCTGGCTTCCTCGATCAGGCCTTCCGTCCACCGCAGGCTATAGGTCGCGGGGAATGCAATCGTGGTGCGATCGCCGAGCGTCAGAGTCACATCGGCTTCCAACACCGAGAGGCTGCCGGCGGTCCAGAGCATGACCGGATCGTGATGGAGTTCGTCCACGTCGAGCGAGAGCTGCACAAGAGCCTTCCGGATCGCGGCCCTGCCCGAGATCGGGGACGCCCCCGCGAGCCGTACCGTGGCCCCAGTGGCAAAGAACGAAGCTACGGCGTCGGCATCCAGCGTATCGAGCAGGCGAAAGTACTTCTTGACGCGCGTCTGAAAGAATTCCGGCAAGTACGTGAGGCGCGCTCGCGCCCAGAGGGGTTTCGTTAGGTATGTTAAGCCTGAGTAAAATATTCAGAAAGCGAGCTTCAGGGCGAATTGAACTAAGCGCGGGTTGTTGACGGTGGTGTTAATTGCGCCAAAACCGGCGGTATCCAACTGCGGACAGGCGCTGCAGACGCTGCTGCCCGGTGTGCCGAACTGTGGATGGTTCAAGAGATTGAAAAACTCAGCCCGAAAATCCAACCGCATGCCCTCGCGGAACGGTATCAGGAAGTGCTTGATGGCCGAGAAATCGGTGTTTACGAAATCCGGACCGGAGACCGGAGTCCGGGATGCGTTTCCAAGTTCTCCGCTGGGTGGGTCGACGAAACATGCCGTGTTGAACCACTCGTTGATGGTCGGATTGTTCAACTGCGGGTTACAAATCTGGTTGGGACGGTTGACGCTGTTGCCGTTGTTTTCGAAGTTTACTCCGGAGCTGTTGCTGCCCGCGATCAGGAAAAGCGGGAATCCGGAGGTGGCCTTCTCAATCACAGTCAGTTCCCAATTTCCCAGAAACGTGTTGACCGGACCACTCCAGGAGTTGCCGAACCGCTTGCCTTTGCCGAAAGGCAATTCGTAGATCAGGCTGGCGGTGAAATCCTGATTGAGATTGATTTGAGACAGACCCCAATCCAATTGTTGCCACCCGGGTAGAGGGAAATAAGGCGCTCCCAGGTTACTACCCAGGCCGTCCGAGTAGCCGGTGTCGTAGTTTCTGGAGTAAGTGTAGCCGATCAGCGCATAGAGACCGTGCCGGCTCTTCGTCTCAGCTTTGATCTGAAGGGAGTTATAGTGGGCCCGGCCTATATCATTGATGTTAGAGATGGTACTGTACGGGAATTCCGTAATAGGAACGCCAAAAGCCGCGCTACCGGGGCCGCAGCCCAGTGTGTAGCCGGAGACCGTGCCGCAAGCGCTGGGAGACGATACATTTAAGTTATTACCGTCCACCAGAATGTGTGAGGCGCGAGACCCCGCATAACCAACCGTTAGCACCACCTGTCCGGGTAACTGGTGCTCCACGTTAACGTTAAACTGCTGCACCATCCCCTGTTTGAAATTGAGGTTTTGCGAGAGAATAGTCCCGGTGAAATCTGCAAGGCTGGGCGACGAGGTCACTATGGGGAAGCCGGAAGATATGCTGATTGCGGTGGGTGTCTGGCCATACTGTGTGGCGCAGGCGGCGGTCGCGAAGGTGCATCCACCTCCGAAGGCGAAGGCATCGGACTCGTAGAAATAGGGCGGATTCTGCCACAGGCCCTGTGCTCCCTGATTCCACGACGAATCGTGGAAAATCGCATAACCTCCGCGCAGCACGGTGTTCTGGCTGCCCTTGGGCTTCCAGGCCAGCCCTATGCGCGGTTCGAGAGCGGTCTTGTCCAGTTGGATGCCGACCTGTGGATCCGCGCCCTGCCCCGCAATCAGGAACTGACTGGTGGCAAAGTCGAAGTTCGCCTGGCGATTCGCCTCCTCGGTGATGGGTGTCACCAGCGCCCAAGCCAAGCCAAGGTTCACTGTCAAGTCCTTGGTTACCCGCCAGTCGTCCTGTACAAATGGGCGGAACATTTTCCAGCGGCGTCCGGTAATCGTTCCGTCGAAGGTCTGATCGTGGATAGCCAGGTCAGGCAGGCCAAGCAGGAAAGAGGCCATGGTCTCCCCGGCCCAATCACCCGAAAAGATCCAGTATCCATCCTGGAAAGCATTGGTCAGGACATTCATCTGGTTGGCGCGAATGGAGCCGCCTACCTTAATGTCGTGACTGCCACGAATCATATCCAGTGAATCGGAGACCGAGAAGATGTTAGTGCCGCCTTGAAAGGGAGCATATCCGCGATCGCCCAGGGACCAGTAGCCAGTCATCTGGGTCGAAGTCAGTCCGCAACTGATGCCTCCCAGATTGGCGCCGGGAATGCCGAGTTGCTGCGCTTCGCAGGTGCCCGTGCCGAAGGAAGTGATGAAGTTGAAAATCCGATTGTAGCCGACGTTGAGCTGATTGACGGTGTGCTCGGAAAAAACGTGTGTCTCCGATATGGCCGCATTGCGGCCGTGGTTGGTAATGTGCTGCGTGCTGGCGAAGGGGCTGGCTTCCGCGAATCCCGGCGAGCCGCCCGGAACGAACGAAACCGCCTGATCGTAGCTGAAGCGCGCAAACGCCGAGTCCCTGGCGGAGAAATTATGATCCAGCCGGATGTCGAATTCCCCTTCATTGAGTTTCCGCACGGGCTCACTCACGTAGTTGTAGCCTAGCGCCGCGTTGTCGGCGTTGGGCAAAGGATAAAGGTTAATCATCTTTTGGGCGATCGGGTTGATCAGGCCTTGCGGGATCTTGTTGCAGTCGACGCCCAGTGACTGGGTTCCATTCGCGGCCACGGGAAGAGCGTTGCCCTGGCTATCGCACTGGAAGTTCGTGTCAGCCGCTCCAGTCACATACGGATTGTTCAGAGAGCCCACTCGCGGATTGCCGAAAGCGTCATCGGTAAAGTCGCCGTCCCGCATAGCAGCCGTGGGAACCAGGCCCGTAAACGGAATCCCGTGCCGCTGCATCTTAGCCTGATAATCGGCGAAGAAGAAAGTCTTGTCTTTCTGCAGCGCGCCGCCCAGAGAGCCTCCGAACTGATTCAGATTGAATTTCTCCGTCGAGGTAGCGAAGAAGCTGCGTGCGTCCAGGTCTGTATTGCGGAAGAACTCGAACAGCGACCCGTGGAAGTCATTGGTCCCCGACTTAGTCGTCACCAAAACGGTCGGACCGGCGCGTGTCCCATATTCCGCGGAGTAGTTAAAGGTCAAGACCTTGAATTCCTGGATGGCATCGATGGAAGGGAGAATGGCGATGCCGCCCGCGGTCAGTTCGTTGTTGTCGTTGCCGTCGAACAGCCAATCTGTGCTGTTGGCGCGTGACCCGCCGACCGAGAGAGAAAAAGACCCCCGAGCCGATACTTCGCTGCTGGCGCCGCCATTGAAAAAACTGGTCGGATTGGTTTCCGAGATAGTACCTGGTGTCAGTGTCGCCAGTTGGACGAAGTCGCGTCCGTTCAGCGGGAGTTCGGCGACTTGCTGCGAGGTGATCACCTGGCCCAGGGTCGGATTCGACGTTTCGACAGCCACCGCGGTCGCAGTCACTTCGACAGTTTCCTTCACCGACGCGGGGACCAGCCTGAAATCCAGCTCGCGATGTTCATCAACTTGTAACCTTACGTCCTTGTCTTCGGCAGTCTGAAAACCCTGGAATGCCACCCGAACCGTGTAATTGGCGACGGGCAGCAGAGGAACGAGATAATGTCCCGACTCGTCGGTTGTGGAATCGCGAGAAACCCCCATGGCTGGAGCGGTCACGGTTACCTTCGCCCCGGAGACCGCGGAACCCGTGGCGTCAGCCACAGTGCCCGAAATACTTCCGGTCGCCTGAGCATAAAGGAGTGGGCAGACAAAAAACACGACTGCACAAACAACCAACGCTGGCAAGGCTCTTCGAACGAGCATCGAACCCCCTTTACCACTACGCATGCGAGAAGGCATCCAGTATCGCTTGGTTGGCACGCGAGTGTCAAGGGCTGCGAATTCCGCATCCGCGCGGCATCTGCTATACTTAGGAGGATGAAAGACATCCCTGTTCTACCCCTGTTAAAGGTTCAATATGACAAGCAATAAACTGCGCCCTGTTGAACGTCTGAATGGAACCGGGGTCGTCATCACGAAGAGCGGGAAAGAGATCTCGGTCCAGTATCACCTTTGCTTCTCCCAGGACGAGGGGGGTGCTGAAACCGAGGACTCGCAGGCGCCTGGGTTGAAGGAGCTTTCAGGTCAGGTTTGGTGCCCGCACGATGGCTCTTTCGTGTGCGTACATTCCGGACAGACCATGACGCTGTTAATGGAAGACGGACGACGACTGCGCTTTGCTCACCGAAATCGCGATGGCGCGATATCCGTAATTAAATGGATCGGCTGACGGCTAGCGGTCTTCCCGGGCCAGTTGCGGGTCGGACACCTGCCGGCCGCTGATCTTACGCTCGAGTTCGTCTCGCGTCGCCTTTTGCAGACGGGCGGCTTCGTCGAATTCCGGCTTGGCTTCCGCTCGTCGGCCCATGGCGAAAAAAACCTGACCCCGCAGGTAGTGCACGCTGGCGCTGCGCGGATCGATCGCCTCTGCCGCGCCCAGCGCATGCAGCGCCTCCGCGTACTTGGCCTGCTGCTTGTAGATCTTCGCCAGGCCGAAATCGGAAGTGCCCAGTGAAGCATCCAGGCTCAGCGCCTGTTTAAAGTAGCGCTCGGCGTCGGGGATCTGGCCGAGGGCATAACAGATTAAGCCAAGCTGGTCGTAATCGTAAGCCACGTCCGGCTCGATGGCGGCGTCTTTCAGAAACTCCTGTTTGGCCGCCTCGAAATCGCTGCGGCGCCGGTATAGCGTTCCCAAGAAGTAGTGCACGAAAGGCAGTTGCGGATCAATGCGCGCGGCGTGCTGAAGCTCGTCGAAGGCACGGCTGTCCTCCTCGTGCGCCAGATGAGCTTTCCCGATAATCAGGTGGAACAGGGCCGTGTCCTGGCCTACCTCGATCATCCGCGCAGTGGCCTGCTGGTCGAGTTCCACGCGTCCCGCCTGATTCGCGGCGATTGATACTACATACAGATAATTCAGGTTTTCAGACTCCTGAGGCCAAAGCGGCTGGAGCGTTGCAGCGGCGTCAGCGTATCGCTCGGTGAAGAAATAGCACAGGCCCAGCAGGTAGCGTGTCTGCTTAGACTCCTGATCGCGCAGGACGGATTCGAAGGGCCCGATCGCTTGCCGATAGTCGGCCTGCTTGTAGTAGACTAACCCGATGTTGAGCCGGATACCAGGTATTTTGGGCGCCAAATGCTCAGCGGCCCGCAACTCCGTCAAGGCCGGCCTCCATTCACGGCGGCGCATGTAAACAACCGCCAGGTTGCCATGGGCGCCCACGTTGCTTGGCTCGGCTGCCAGGACCTGACGGAAGTCCTTCTCGGCGGCGATGAGGTCGCCGCGACTGAGTTCCCGCTGTCCCTGCTCGAAAATCTCCCGGGCGCTGGCCGGCTGGGTGGCGGCCCGGAGCGGCATTAGAGAGGCCAGAATCAGGAGGCTATGGCATCGCTGGAATCGGCATCCCAATCGCACAGACATCAGTGTACCTGGAAAAAGAAACGGCGGGGACTCCTTTCAGAGCCTCCCGCCGTGAGCGTTACATTGGAACCGGGATCAGAAGGCGAACTTCAGCGCCAGTTGCAGGATGCGCGGGTTGTGTGCGCCGCTGGGATGCAAGAAGCTCTGATCGAGACAACTTGGGTCGCCAGCGGAATTATTGGAGCCGCCGTAGCAACTGATTCCGCTATTGATGCCGTTCCATTGCGTGTGATTGAACACGTTGAAGGCTTCGGCGCGGAACTGGAAACCGGCGCGCTCGTTTACCGCGAAGTTCTTGAACAGCCCCGTGTCGAGGTTCCAGCGGCCGGGAATGTTCATGATGTTGCGCCCGGCATCGCCGAAGGTGAGGCCGGTCGGCGCGGCGAAAGCGGCGGGATTGAACAGCAGCGGACCAATGACGTTAGCCGCGTTCGTAATGGGCGGCGCGGAGTTCGGATTGCCGATCAGGTTGGCAAACGCGTTGGTGCCCGAGCCGTTGCCCACGCCGGCGCCTGGTATCAGGCCGTTGCCGGTGTTGGCCACCACGCTAAAAGGCGTTCCGGACTGCGCGGTAAAGAGACCCGACCAGTGCCAGCCTCCCAGCACCTTCCCGGTCAGCTTCTTGGTATCCGCGAAGAACGGCGCATCGAACACGTACCCGACGTTCAGGATTTGCCGCTGGTCGAAATTCGAGCTGGCTCGTGTCAGCTCCATGTTGTACGAGTCGAGGAAGTTGCCATCGTAGCGGTCGGAAGCATCGTCGATCGAATGGCTCCAGGTATAAGCGAGCGTGAACTGGGCGTACTTCGCGTTCCGATGCGCCGAGAACTGCAGCGCATTGTAAGAGGAATTGGCGCCCTGCTCGACCAGCGTGATGTTGGAATAGCCGATGTAGGGCCGGTATGGATCAGCCGCACTGGAGCCGCAGGCTACGGACAAATCCTGCGCCGTAACTCCGGTCACCGTCTGGCCATTAATCACACCTGTCACGTTCGGGGTCCAAGCGCCGCTTACTGTATTGCATTGTGTGGCCGACAGGGGCTGCCCCGGCTGGAACGGATTGTTGCTCACCGGCTGGAGCTGGTTGATATCCCGCTGCCAGCTCAGGTGCGTGCCCTTGCTGCCCACGTAAGCAACGGTGGCCACGGTGTCTTTGCCTATATTGTGCTGCAAGTCAAAGTGCCACTGCTGCACGTAAGGATAGTGTATCTGCGTGGCATAGTCGGTGATGCCGGTGGTGCCGGACAAGCCGTTGCCGCCGATGTTGTTGTAACCGACGATATTGTACACCGTGGGATCCAGAACGCCGGGAGGCGCGCCCTCCAGCCCCGAGATGCCTTCGTTCCCGTTCAGGTGCTCGTAAAAGATCCCGTAACCGCCGCGGATGGCCCATTTGCCCTGTCCCGTGGGATCGAACGCGAAGCCTAAACGCGGCGCCCAATTCACGAAGTGCCCCTTGGAACAGCTATTGGGCGTGCCGCCCGTGCCGCAAGCGACCTCGCCATCGTAGGCGTTCCCGACACCCGGCACCAGGTCGCCTTGCACGCCCGTGATTTTGCCGGTGACGTCGATCTGTGGCGCATCAGCGGCAGTGTAAAGCCCCGGGAAGAAGTTGTAGAACTCGTTGTATCGATTCGTGTACGCGCCGAAACCGCTCATACGCAGGCCCAGGTTGAGCGTCAGTCTCTTGCTGACGTGCCAATCGTCCTGGATATACGGTTCAAACACTTTGTCGCGGTAGTAATACTTGAGCTGCTGGTTGACCTGATTGTAGTTGGCGATATTGCCAACCAGGAAGTCCGCCCAGGCGTTGCCCGTGGAGACCGGCGAAGTGTTGCTGAAATTCAGGTACCCGGCGAGTTCCGAGCCGCCGTCTTCGTTCTTCTGGGCTAAGGCAACATAGGCGCCGATGTAGACATTGTGCGATCCCCAGATCTTGACGATCTGGTCGCGGAAGGTGTAGGTGGGGTTGGCATTGTTCCAGGGCGCGTTGCCGCCAACGTCGGCGGTGAACCCGCCGCCATACGGCGACCCGTTGTCGATCTGGAAGCCCGGCAGTTTGCCGTCATATCCGTTGTTGAACAGCGTCGACATGTTCATGCTGGCGGGCCGCTGCCAATCGCCTGAGGGGGTCAGGAAGATGTGATCGGCGGTGTAGCTGAAGGTGAACTCGTTCAGCAGGGTCGGTGTCACGTTCGAAGCCGTGTGCAAGGTGAAACTGGTGCCGGGACCCACGAACTTGGTCTGCTCCGTGGGGAAAGTGTCGCCGCTCCACAACGACGTTGGAGTGATGGTATTCCACGAATCGTGGATATAGTGGAAGAATAAGCGTTCGGTGTCCGAGAAGTTATGATCGATGCGGACCAGTTCTTCGCGCCAGTTGGTCGGCGTTGTCGCGGATCCGGTGAAGAAGGATTCCGCTCCGCTGCCCGAGGTAGGCGCCGGGACCATGCCCAGCATATCCTGGGCGTTAACATTGATGGGCACTGTGTTGTTCGGGTAATACGCGCCAGTCGCCGTGTTCACCGGGCAATTCGGATAGGTGGTCTTGTTTACCGGGCTGCCCGCGGCCGGACAAACGTCGTTGAAAATGCCCTGCCGCTCCTGGGTTGACGGCACCTGGTTATTGAACGTGGCCGGCAGCCGGTCGTAGCGCCACTCCTCACTCCAGAAGAAGAAGGTTTTATCCTTGTCCTTGTTATAGAGCTTCGGGATGTAGACAGGACCGCCGATGGTGTATCCGAAATCGTTCTTCTTGTATTCGGGCACGGTCGGCGCAAAGAAATTGCGCGCGTTAAAGTCGTTGTTCCGCACGAATTCGTACGCGTCGCCATGGAAGTCCTTCCCGCCCGACTTGATAGCCACCTCGATGGTGCCCGATCCGTTCCGGCCGTATTGCGCGCCGTAGTTGGACGTCAGGACCTTGAACTCCGCGATGGCGTCAACGCTGGGATAGACGTTCAAAGTGCTGTTGCTGCCATTGTCCATGTTGTCGCCGCCATCGAGTTCCCAGTTGTTGTATTCGACGCGGCCGCCGTTGACGCTCCACGAGACGTTGCCATAAACGCCGACCGTGCCTTCGTCCGTGCCGGTCTGGTTGCTGACTCCCGGCGTCAGCGAAATGAGCTGCGTGTAGTTGCGCCCGTTCAAGACCAGCCCGGTGACTTCGCCGCCCGTGACTACGCCCGAGACCTCGCTCGATTCGGTTTCCACCTGGGCGGCGGCGGCGGCCTCCACGGTCACCGTGGTTTTCACCTCTCCGACGGCTAGCGTGGCGTCCACACGCGCGCGCTGGGAGACGGAAAGGACAATACCCTTGGCGTCATAGGTATTGAAACCCACGGCGCTCACTGAAAGATCGTAAGAGCCAGGGGGAATTGCGGCAAACAGGTATTCGCCATCCGCGTTGGTGGTGGTTTTCAATGCGGTTTGGGAGCCGGTATTGGTCAAGGTGACTTCGGCCTTGGCGACAACCGCCCCCGTATTATCTCTGACAGCGCCGGTGATCGAGCCCGTGCCCTGCGCAAACAATGCGGGCGTGCACAGGATTACCAATGAGAAAAGCGTTCGACGAAAGGCTTGCATTCAAGTCCCCCCTTGGACAAGCTTTGCAAGTTAGCTGTCTGACGCTCCCTGAGTTGTCACGCCGATACCGCACACTGCGGCAAAACGCGCAACGGAGCGCGAAGAGGCAAGTTATCCCCACACCTCGCCGCACGCGTATTTGGAAGCGCGAAGCGAAATTGTGTAGTACGGCTAGCTTCTAATTAGACCCTGCTGTCCCCAAGCCTGTCCGAAAAGCAGTGTAAGTCAAGTGCAGGACGATGTCAAGCAGAATCTTGCAAATCTTCTTGGGTCGGGCTGGGCGCTGGCGTACTATTGGCCAGAACCCAGCACCCAGCACCGGCTGGTTACTCCTCGCCGTTGCCACTCACACTCGTGCCCCACGCAGCGGATGTACCCCACGCAGCGGATGTGCCCCACGCAGCGGACGTGCCCCACGCAGCGGATGTGCCCCACGCAGCGGATGTGCCCCACGCGGCGGATGTGCCCCACGCAGCCGAACTGCCCCAGGCAGCCGAAGTGCCCCACGCAGGTGCGCCACCGTTTGTGGGCGATTGGATCACCTGCGGTCCCCAAACGTTAGTCAGGCTCCAGAGGTTGTTATCCCAGGTCGAGGAGGACGCTTTCTCCAGTATCGCCATCGAGAGCAGTGAGTTCCAATAGGCGCTGGGCGATAGCGCGACACCAATGGTGGCGTCCTGATTACTAAGCGCCGCGGTGATGTCGAGGTAACCGGCGCCGATAGTGAAAATGTCGTAGGTGCTCGGATAAACGGCTCCCGTTGAATCGACCGCGATGCTCGCCAGCGGGAAAGTCTTCGACGCGGTCTTCATGAGCCGCGCTTTGACCTCATCCGGAGAAAGAGTCGGCTCGACTTGCAGCAGGATCGCAGCGGCGCCACTGACCACGGGCGTCGCCATGCTGGTGCCGCTCAACTGGAAGTATTCGGCCGGCCCGGTGTACCCAGCGTCCATGTAGGCTGAAGGGGGCAGGATGTTCTGCGGATACTCCGTCGAGAGCGTGGAGCCCGGAGCGAGCAGTGAGGAAACCAGGTTGCCCGGAGCCACGATGTCGGGCTTCACCGCGAAGTCGATCCAGGTGGGTCCCTTCGAGCTGTAGCTGGCAATGAGATCGTCCGCGCGGGTGGGTGTGCCTTCCGTCTTCATCGCACCGACCGTAATCGCATAGGGGCTGTTGCCGGGCGAGGTAATCGTGGCATAGCCGTTGCGGCCCAGATTGCCCGCGGCGACTACTACCACCATCCCCCGTTTCCAGGCTGCGGCCACCATCTGACAGATAGGATCGAGCGAGGAGCTTTCGACTATCGGTCGGCCAATGGAGAGATTAATCACGCGGATGTTGTATTGAGACTTCAGGCTGATGGCGCGGTCGATGGCCGCGATTACCACGCTGTCGCTCGATGCGCCATTGGCGTCAAGAACCCGCAGATCGATTAAATGAGCGCCGGGCGCCACGCCGCGATAGGTGTGCGTAAATTGAGGGCCGGTCGACGACGCTCCGCTGCCCGCGGCGATGCCGGCCACATGGGTGCCATGGCCATAATCGTCCAGGTTGGTTGCCGCGATGAAGGTCTGCCGGTAAACGACACGCGAAGCCAGATCGGGATGCGCATAAATGCCGCTGTCGATAATGGCGATACCCACGCCCGCGCCGGTGTAGCCGGATTGATACGCGATGTCGGCATGGGAGGCCGCGGTGGTCAGGTCGAGCGTACCCGCAATCGGTCGATCCAAAGTAATGTAGGCAACCGCGGGACTGAGCGAAAGCACATCGACGACGGCGGCGGGCAGGGTCACCGCGACGGCGGGGATCGCCGAATACTGTTGATTGATCGTACCGCCCAGGGTTAGCAGTTGCGTAAGCTGCAACAGGCCGGGCGCCGAATTATACTGCACTACAACGTGGACCGGCCCGAGAAGATTACTGAGCAGATTCAGGAGGTCGGGAGCGATCTTAGAAGTTTGCGCAAAGGCTAGTCCGGTACTGGCCATCAGGCCGGACCAGAGAATCATCTGACGGAAGAATCGTTTCATGACGAACCTTCCAATGCACCCCGCCTGCCAGACTGGGACTTTGGATCGAAGCACTGATACAAAAGGGCTGGCAGTGTGGAACTATCACGCAGCGGATTTTGGGGAAGCGCCATAATGACGCCCGCTGCGCCAATGTGACGCCCGCGTCTCCTCTAAAGTCCCCGCGCCAAGTGCCGATAAACAAGAAGATGTCGTCCCCTCGAGCATCCGCGTATGTCGGCCTGGTCCTCGCGGCCGGCGTTGCCATTCTTTGCCACGGAATTTGGACCTGGAACATTTCGGACTGGACCCGCTATCTCTCCTACTTAACCATCGCCCTGGTCGCCTCGGGCATGAAAGTCGCGCTGCAAGGGGTCACCGGCACGATGTCGATGAGCTTCCTTTTTGTCCTGATCGGCGTCTCGGAGGTAGGCCTCCCGGGGACGCTGTTGATGGGCTGCCTCGGCATGCTGGTGCAGTGTATCTTTCGGGCCAAAATTCGCCCGCGGCCCATCCAAATATTGTTCAGCGTGGCGAGCATGGCCTGCTCCGTCGAAGCCTGCTACTACGCTTACCGCTGGTCGGCGCTTGGCGGATCGCTGGAGCTGCCTGTGCGGCTGCTTCTGGCGGCCGGGGCGTTCTTCGTCATCAACACGCTCTCCGTGGCTGCCGCGATCGCCTTGACCGCAGGCCAGAGTCCATGGACGGTGTGGCGTAAATCCTACTTCTGGACCTTCCCGAACTACCTGGTGGGTGCAGCCGTGGCGTGGGCCATCGCGGCCCTGAGCAAAGCCTTCGGTTGGCAGTCCGCATTGCTGTTGCTGCCGGTTCTCTATGTGGTGTACCGCTCGCACAGTTCGTACATCACGCGCCTGGAGCACGACAGAAATCGGGCCGAGGAGCAACGCGCGCACGCCGAGGAAGTCGCCCAGCTGAATCGCCGCGCGATCGAGACGCTGGCGCTGGCGATCGAGGCCAAGGATCAGACTACGCACGACCATCTACAGCGCGTCGAGGTCTACGCGATCGAGGTGGCCAGGGAGATGGGGTTGGACGAATCCCAGTTGGAAGCCCTGCGGGCAGCGGCGCTGCTGCATGATGTCGGCAAGCTGGCCGTGCCCGAGTACATCATTTCCAAACCGGGCCGACTGACGCCGGAAGAGTTCGAAAAGATGAAAACGCACACGGTGGTGGGCGCAGAAATCGTCGAGCAGATCCGGTTCCCGTATCCGGTTGCGCCCATCGTGCGCTCGCACCACGAAAAGTGGAACGGCGGCGGCTATCCGGACGGATTGTCCGGGGAGAGTATCCCCATCGGCGCGCGCATTCTTGCCGCGGTGGATTGCCTGGATGCGCTGGCCAGCGACCGGCAATACCGCCGCGCCCTGCCGCTCGATGAAGCCATCAAGATCGTTCAATCGGAAGCGGGCAAGAGCTACGACCCGGCCGTGGTGGAGATCCTCGCGCGGCGTTACGTCGAGCTCGAGCGCATGGCCACCAGCATCGGCACCATCGAAAGGACAAAGTTATCAACAGACTTGAAGATCGCGCGCGGCGAAGCCCCGGCTGCCGGCTTCCAGGCAACCGCGCCCTCGATCTCCGCGCATTGCGACCTGGTGAACCTCCAGAATTCGATCGCCGGAGCAGATCGCCAGGAGCGAGCGCTCGCCGACCTGACGGGGACCATCACCGGGTGCGAGGATCGCGCGGCAATCTTCGCGGCGCTCGGCCAGTCGCTACGCGGTCTGGTGCCCTATGACGCCATGGTCGTATATCTTTGCCGTGGCGACCGCCTGATTCCCGAGAGCCTGGATGGCGAGGACTACCGGCTGTTCACGTCGATCGAGATCCCCGTCGGCATGGGCCTGTCGGGATGGGTGGCCGAGAATCGAAAATCGAGTATTAACGGTAATCCGGCCGTGGAACCCGGCTACTTGAACGATCCGGCCAGGTTTAGCGTCCTGCGGTCCGCGCTGGCCGTACCACTGGAGTCGCAGGAACGCATGGTCGGCGTGCTGTCGCTATATCGCACGGAGCGCGATGCATTCAGCCCGGAGCATCTTACACGGCTGCTTTCGCTCGGGGCAACGCTGGCACGTGCGCTGATTCTAACCGCGGACCGGGTTGGCGTGGAATAGCCGCGATCAGCTTGCGCGTGTATTCGTGGACCGGGTTGCGGAAGACTTTTTCGACGGAAGCGCACTCGACAATCTCGCCGTGCGAAAGAATCGCGACCCGATGGCAAAGCGAGGCGACCGACGCAAGGTCGTGCGAAATATACAGCATCGCAATGCCTTGCTCGCGGTTCAGACGCGCGAACAAGCTGAGAATTTCGGCCTGTGTAATGGTGTCGAGCGCGCTGGTCGGCTCGTCGGCCAGGAGCAGCTCCGGCTTGTGCAGGATGGCCAGCGCGATCAGAAACCGCTGCGCCATTCCGACGCTCAAATTTCTCGGGTATTGACGCAGGAAACCCGCCTCTGCGGGCAGGCTGACGCTCTCGAGCAACGGCTTCCAGTCGGGCTCGCCCCGCTCATGGGCGCGCCAGGCTTCTCCAAGCTGCGCGCCTAGCCGCAGATTCGGATTAAGCGCCGACAAGGGGCTCTGCGGCACCAGGCCAATGGCTTTGCCCCGCAACTCGCGCATGCGGCGCTGCTTGAGCTGGAGCAGATTTTCCCCGCGATAAAGAATCTGCCCATCCGAGCGGCCGCCCTTGAGGCCAAGCAGACCGAGGATTGCCAGGGCAATGGTGCTCTTACCTTCCCCGCTCCGTCCCACCAGGCCCAGCATCTCGCCTTCAGCCAGCTCGAACGACACGCTGCGCAGCACGTCCGGTTTTCCGCCGTATCCGGCTGAAAGGCGCAACTGGAGCAGTGGCTCCCTCATATGCCCTTCGGTGATTTTGCTTGAACGTTAAGATGCTCGGCGTCCCAGAAGGTGTGCGGGAAGAAGACCGTGGCTTTTGCGCCAGTCACTTGAGGCGAAATGGCCGCGAGAGCGTTTGGGTGCACCAGATAGATCACGGGCGCCTGCTCGCGCAGAATCTCCTGTACGCGGTCGAAGTCCTGCTTGCGTTCGCGATAGTCGGCGGTGGCGGCCTGCGCCAGCATCAGGCGATCGATTTCGGCTTCCCATGCCGTCTCAGGCGACTTCTGCGCCGGATTCCACGGATGATTGCTGGCCGAGCTGAGCAGTATGTTCATCAGCTCGCTCGGATCCGCCTCTACATTGACCAGTCCGAGAAGACAGGCTTCATAGTTGAGCGTGCGTGTAATTCGCTCTATCAGCGATGGAAAATCGAGGGTCACCAGATTCACTTTGATTCCCAGCTTCGAAAGGTCCTGCTGGATCATCACCCCCATACGCTCGCGGGTCTTGCTGCCGGCGTTAGTGATGATAGAGAATTCGACGGCGTTGCCGCGATGGTCGCGAAGAACTCCCTGCTTGTCGACCGAGAAGCCGGCCGCGGCGAGGCGCCGGGCCGCACCGGCCGGATCGAAGGGCTCCGGTGTCATGCCCTGTTTAAACCAAAGCTTATTGGCCGGCGACACGGGGCCGGCCGCCGGACTGGCATGACCACGGTAGACCACGCGGCTCAGGTCGGCGCGATTGATGGCCTGGGACACGGCCTGGCGAAATGCGGTGGTCTGGAACCATTCTTTGGCCGGCCCGGAAAGCGGCGCGCGCCTGGCCTGGTTGAACCAGAGAAACTCGGAGTCGAGCGTGGGGCCGGCATCCACTACGGTTCCGGGAGCGTCCGCCGCCAGGCGGTCGTAGAGGTCGGGTGTCAGCTTATCGATGAATTGCAGTTCGCCGCGGCGGAATCGCAAGACTTCGAGATCGCGATTCTGCTCAATATCCAGCCGGATGGCATCCACGCGGGGCAGTGCCGCCCCCTGCGCGTCGCGCTTCCAGTAGGAAGGGTTGCGCTTCAGCAATATAGAGACGCCGGGCCTGCGCTCGGCGATCACGAATGGACCAAGACCGGGCGCCGGGCGCTCGGTGACTTTCGCGGAAACGATGGCGACCTGATCAAACATGCGCTCGATGCCCGATGCGGGCGCTGGAAAATCTACGACGACCGTGCCCGCCCCTGCGGCTTTGACCTGGACGGTCCCGTGGCTTGTCTTGAACGTGTCAGCGATGGGCGCGTGCAGCGTGGGGTCGAGCAATCGACGAAACGTGGCCACTACATCGGCCGACGTGAAGGCCGATCCGTCCGGAAAATGCACGTTCGGACGGAGGTGGAACACAATCCGCGCGCCATTATTTTCGATCTTCCACGACTGGGCCAATTCGCCCTCGGGTTGCTGCGTCAGGCGATTCACGCGGATCAGCACGCCTTCGGTCAGATACAGCAGCGTTTCGGCCGATTCATCGGACACCAGGAACGGATCGAGCGTTTTGGCATCGTCGTGGAGCGCCAGATGTAGCTCGGCTCCGCTCGTGAGCATGGCCGCCATCGCCAGATACAGCGCGTATTTCATCGCGTATTTCATAAGGAATAATCCTCTCGGGGCAAAATAAGCTGGAAACTTCCGACCACGGCGGCCAGCAACAGCACCGGCGCGAGTAGCCAGAGGTGCGATAGCGCCGCTCCATCCTCGAGCTCGCGCAGCAAGCCGCCCCACGAGGGGAGCGGTTCGGCGACGCCCAGTCCCAGCATTCCTAGCGTCGTCTCCGCCAGGATGTAGACTGGCACGGCCACCCAGAACTGCGCCCAAAGAATCGGCGCCACGTTGGGCATCAGGTGCCGCCACAGCAACCGGGACTGGCGGCATCCGGAGGCGCGCGCCTGCAGCACGAAGTCGGAGTCTTTCAGCTCGCGCACGGCGGCGCGGATCACTCGCGCCGGGGCGGCCCAACCGAGAGCGCCGAGCAGCAGAAAGGTGATGGTCACTGAGGCTGCTGGCGACACATTCAGCGGCAAGCCCGCCCGCACCATGAGCAACAGAAAGAGCCAGGGCAGCGAGAGGAAGAGGTCCGCCGCCGAGACGATCGCGCGATCGATCCATCCACCGGCCAGGCCCGCGATGCCGCCCAGCGCGGCCGCGGCTAAGCAGGAAAGCGTCGCAGCCGCCGGGGCCAACAGCAATGACACGCGTGTGCCATAGATCAACCTTGAGAGCCGGTCGCGGCCCAGCGCGTCGGTTCCCAGTGGAAACCGGTTGGACGGGGAGGCGTCGGGAGTCTCGCGGAATTGCGCGTCATAACGTGCAGGCGCCCAGAACTGCGGTGTGATGGCCGCCAGAGCGACGGCGGCCAGGAATACAATTGCCGCTGTGCGGATAGGCTTCATGGCGAAAGGGCGCCCTCCCGCCGGGCAGTCGTTTCGGCAGGCGTCATGGCTTCCGCAAGCGCCGCGGCCGCTATGGTGATCAGAGCCACCAGCATGGTCAGATTCACCAGTAGCGGAAGATCGCGCGCCGTGGCCGCCTGCCAGGCCAGTCGCCCCAGGCCAGGAACGTCGCAGATCGTCTCGATCGGAATTGCGGCGCCGATCGCCATACTCGCGGAGGTCGCCGCCAAAGCCAGTAACTGCGGCGCCGCGGAGCGGAGCACGTGCCCCCACAGAATTCTGGACTCCGTAATACCTCTGGCGCGCGCCATCGAGACGTGCGAAGCGCCGTACGCTTCGACAACCAGGTTTCTGGTGAAACGGAAAATCTTCGGCGTAAGGACGATCACCAGCACCACCGCGGACTTGGAGCCCGCCGCCAGGCACAGATACGCCACCAGGGCGGCCGGAAGGCACAGCAGCAACCCCGCCGTAAGCGACGCAGCGCCGTCATAGATCCAGGCGCGACGCCAGCGGCCCACGGGAATGGCGAATCCCAGCCCCAGCAGCCAGCTTCCCGCCAGCCCGATGGCAAGCTCGCGCAGTGTTTCAGGAGCACGGTCGAGGATGAGCTCTCGGATAGGCGCATGGTTCGATCGCGAATAACCCAAATCGCCGCGAGCCAGGCCGCGCACGTAGCGAGCGAACGTTGCTCCCGCGTTGGCGTCTTCTCCTCTTGTGGCGCGCAAAGCCGTCAAGCTGTCCTCACTCAGCCGCTGATCGAGCTCGCGCTCATCGACCAGCGCTCCGGGCGAATATCTCGCCAGAAACGCCCCGATCAGCCCCGCGGCGAGAACCAGCAACGCCATGCGGACGAGTTGGGGCACGACGACCTTCACACCTCTATATCGGCGAGCGGGGGGTCGAGAAATAGAGACAAGGTTCGGTCTCGACGGTCGATATGACTGTTAGGCATGGCTAGCGTACCCGAAACGAAAGAGTTCCTTGGCGCCACCGCGGTGTTCAGCAGCGATGCCATGCGGCAGCTCCTCTTTATAGTCGAAAAGGTGGCCGTCACCGATGCTACCGTGCTTATCACCGGCGAGAGCGGCACGGGCAAAGAGGTGATCGCGCGGGCCATCCATCATTATTCTTTGCGCAGCTCGAAATCCTGGGTGGACATCAATTGCGCCGCGCTCCCGGAGAACCTTTTGGAGAGCGAGCTGTTCGGACACGAAAGGGGCGCCTTCAGCGGAGCGGATTCCGCGAAAGCCGGCCTGTTCGAGCTCGCTCATAAGGGCACGCTCTTCCTGGACGAAATCGGCGATCTGGATCTGAGAATGCAGGTGAAGCTGCTGCGCGTGCTGGACGGCGCCGCCTATTATCGGGTGGGCGGCCTTAAGAAGGTGTCCGCCGACGTGCGGCTGGTGGCCGCGACGAATCAGGATCTGAAGGCGGCCGTTCGGGAAGGCCGGTTTCGCAACGATTTGTATCATCGGCTGTCGCAGATCCGGCTGCACGTTCCCACGCTGCACGAGCGGCCGGACGACATTCTGCCGCTTGCCGCACACTATCTGGCACAGCAGAGATCCGATCTGCGCTTTTCCTCGGGCGCGGCGGAGATGCTGCGCCGCTATGCATGGCCGGGAAATGTGCGGGAGCTGCGCAATGTCGCGATCCGGGCGGCAGTGTTTGCGGCAGGCCCCGAGATCACGGCGGCGGACTTGCCCGAAGAATTTTCAGAGAGCGCCTTTTCGTCCGACCTGCAGAAGCTGGCCGCGCTTCCGGAGCTCGAAAAAAATGCCATCGGGAGGGCTCTGGAGCACAGCTGCGGTCACCAACAAAGAGCCGCCGATGCGCTCGGCATCTCCAGGCGGACTTTGCAGCGCAAAATCAAGTCCTACCGGTTGAGCTTGGACCGTCACGTGTCGATCGCGGGTTGATTCCCGCACGGCTACAATCGAACTATGACGGACGCGGCGCTGCTCGATCACATCACCCGCCTGCCGCACGCCAAAGCTAACTTCAAACAGCTGGTTCGGGAACTGGGCGCCAAGGGCTCGGACCGCGCGGGCGTGGAACTTTCGCTCGCCCGCCTGTTGGCCCGCGGCGACCTGGTCGAGCTACGCCCCGGACACTACGTGGTCACCGCTCGCACGCGGGAATACGCCATCGGCCGCGTGAACATGCACCGCGACGGCTACGGCTTCCTGATCTCCGACCGGCCCATCGAGGGCATCACGGGGGACATCTACATCCCGGCCGATTCGGCGCGCAAGGCCATGCACGGCGACCGCGCCCTGGTCCGCGTCGCGCGCATCGAAGCTGGCGGACGCGCGGATGGCGAGATTCTGAAAATCCTCAAGCGCGCGCATCCCACCGTGGTGGGGGCATTCCATGTCGGCCGCCGGGGAAATTACGTAGTGCCGCAGGATGACCGCATCCAACAGTGGATCGATATTCCGGAGGGCCTGGAGATCCCCGCGGGCACGCGCCAGATCGATCGCATCGGCGCCCCGCCGCTCGAGGTCTCCGATCCCGCGGACCTGGATGGCCTCATCGTCAACGTCGAACTGCTCGAATTCCCTGAGGAGGGCGAGCGCGCCTCGGGACGCGTCATCGAGATTCTGGGCCATCCGGACGATTTCGGCATCGATGTCGAGATCGTCATCCGCAAGCATCATCTGCCGCACCAGTTCCCGCCGGAAGTGGTGGAGCAGGCCGAAAAAGTTCCGGATGCGATCGCCGCCGCGGAGCTTGCCGGCCGCCGGGATTTTCGCGGCTTCGAGGTGGTCACCATCGACGGCGAAACCGCCCGCGATTTCGATGACGCGGTGTGGGTAGACCATCTGCCAAATGGCAATTTCGCGCTGCACGTCCACATCGCCGACGTAAGCCACTACGTCCGCCCGGGAACGCCGATCGATGCGGAGGCGCGCCTGCGTGGCACCAGCGTCTACTTCCCGGACCGCGCCGTGCCCATGCTGCCCTTCGAGCTTTCCACTAACATCTGCTCGCTGAAGCCGCAGGTGGACCGGCTGGTGCTCTCCGCGTTGATGGAGTTCGATCATCAGGGCGACCGTGTCAGCCAGGAATTTACACCGGGAGTGATCCGCAGCGCCGAGCGCATGACCTATACGAGTGTGCACCAGCTTCTGGACGGCGACGCCGCGCTGCGCGCCCGCTATGCGCCGCTGGTTGGCCGCTTCGAGACTATGCGCGAGCTGGCCCTGATTCTGAACCGTAAGCGGGTGCGGCGGGGCTCCATCGATTTCGATCTCCCGGAGCCGCTCATCGAGTTCGACGAGTGGGGCGCCATGACCGGCGTGGTCCGCGCGCCGCGCAACATCGCGCACCGGATTATCGAAGAATTCATGCTGGCGGCCAATGAAGCCGTCGCGTCGCATCTCGAAGCGGCCTTGGAAGCATCCATTTACCGCATACACGAGCCGCCCGATCCCAAGCGTGTTATGGAGTTCGAAGAAGTGGCGGCGCACTTCGGTTACTCGCTGGGCATTGGCGCTATACCGGTGAAGAAGTTTGGCTATCAGGATCGCAGGCGTGACGGGCGCCATGGTGGCAAAGTCCGCAAAGATATTGTGCTGGCGGATCCGGTTGTCAGTATTTCTTCACGCAACTATCAGAAGCTGGTCGCCAGGATCGAGGGCAAGCCGGAGGAGCGTATTCTCAGCTACCTGATGCTGCGCTCGCTCAAGCAGGCGCGCTACAGCACCGAGAATGCCGGCCACTTCGCCCTGGCCGCGGATAGTTACACGCACTTCACTTCGCCCATCCGGCGCTATCCCGACCTGATCGTACACCGGCTGCTGATGGCGGCGTTGGCCGGCCAGGCCGCGCCGCCGGAGCCGGAGCTGCGCGCCATCGCCGAAGAATGCTCGCAATCGGAGCGCCGCGCCGCGGATGCCGAGCGGGAGCTGGTGGAGTGGAAGAAAGTGAAATTCATGGAGGCGCGCCTCGGAGAGGAGTTCGGCGCGCTGGTGATCAGCACCACTAAGTACGGTCTGTTCGTCGAGCTGGAGAACCTGTTTATAGAGGGCCTGGTGCCCATCGAGACGCTGCCCGGCGACCGCTACACCTACCACGAGAATGTGCGCAAGATTATCGGCCAGCATAGCCGGCGGGAGTTTTCGATCGGCGACCACCTGCAGGTGGGACTGGACCGCGTGGATGCGGTCGAGCGTAAGCTGCAGTTCTCCGTCGTCGAGGCGAGGGGGCGAAAAGGCGAGGGGGCGAGGGGGCGACGGGTCAAGCGATGATTGACTCCATGGGTGACATGGTCCCTATTCCGGGCGGCGAGTTTTTGATGGGCCAGGCGGATGGGCGCGATGAGGAACGACCTCTGCATGGCGTCACAGTTACACCGTTTTTGCTCTGTCGCTTTCAGGTCACCAACGCGGACTACGACGTCTTCCGCCGCACTACAGGCGGGCCATGTACGCGCTTTCACGGTCAGGCGGAGTTCGCCGATCCCGCGCAGCCGGTGGTGGGCGTGAGCTGGTTTGATGCGGCGGCCTATTGCGATTGGCTGTCGCGTCAATCGGGCAAGCGGTTCCGTTTGCCCACCGAGGCCGAGTGGGAATGCGCGGCGCGTGGAGGATTGGAGCAGAAGCTCTATCCATGGGGCAATGAACCGGTATTCGAGCGTCCCGGCTATCGCGCGCGCTGGGCGCATGCGCCCGAGCCGGTAGGCGTTTCCGCGCCCAACGCTTTCGGCCTTTACGATATATGCGAGAACGTTCACGAATGGTGCGCGGACTGGTACGAGCCCCAATACTACGCCGTTTCGCCCGCGCGGAATCCGCAAGGCCCGGCCACCGGCACGCGGCGCGCATCGCGAGGCGGAGCCTGGCGGCATCATATCAAGGTCGCGCGATGCGCCGCGCGCAGCAGCATTCCCCCCGAGTTCTGCTATGCGGATTACGGCTTCCGCGTTGCGTGCGAACTTGCCTGAAACATCCCTTGCCTAGCGCGTTTTATCCACAAACAATCCACGCGCTAGTCTTGTAACTGAAACAAAATAAGAGCTAATAATCTTGAGGAAAACCTGTGTCCGACCACACAATTCATTTGACTGTAACCGGCCTTTCGAGGCAAGCTATCACTTGGTTCCAAGAGGTTCGAGGAACAGTGAGCCTCCCGGAAGCGAAACGAGCCTGGAACGTTGATCCGACGCTGTCGCTATTCCAATAGAACCGGCGGCGGGGAGCGAAGGGCAACCGGACGCATTTCGGAAGGTGAGCTTCCTGGCCGGGAATCGGATCGAACGCTTTGATCCGGACGGGTCCAAAAGGCCCCAAAGGGGAGTGGAGATCCGAGGAGAGGCTGGGGTTGCTGAGCAGGATGCAGGGAACGGGCCTACGGCATCGATCTCGCCCAAACCGGGGCTAACCGGGGAGAGCGAAGTAGCCGTGAGCCGAACGGCTCTGTTGACAGTTCAGCAGGGCATCGAAGCAGTAGGCGGAAACTTCGATCCCAGAATGGCGGTCCGGAAACGGGCAGTCGTCCTGGGGGAGCGAAAGGCTGTTGCGAGATGCCGGTTCCAGCCGGATAGATGTCAGGCGGCCTTCCGAGGCACTGATCCGCTGCCGCCAAAAGCGGTGACGGGGAGCTTAAGAAGCCATCGCCGATCATTCCGGCTGCTAAAGCTACGGGCCGTGCATGCCGGCGTCGGGCTTGACTGTGAGTCGGATCACTTGGAACCATTTTTTGGTCTCCACGTCTCCTTGACGACCAAGGAGAGATCGAAATGAAGAAAGCAATGCTTGCCTTCGCTTTCCTTTTCGCCGTGGGGACGCCTGCGCAGCAGCCGGGCTCGCTCACCTTCACCACGTTTGAGGCTCCGGGCGCAGGCACGGGCGACTACCAGGGCACCATCGGCTTGGGCGTAAACACGGCCGGGGCTATTGCCGGATATTACGTTGACGAGGGCTTTGTGTATCACGGCTTCGTGCGCGCCGCCGACGGCCGGATAACCACGTTCGATGCTCCGGGCGCGGGCACCGCTAACAGCCAGGGCACCACCGCCAAGAGTATCAACGTGGCGGGAACCATCGCGGGATACTACCGTGACACGAATTCTGTGTATCACGGCTTTGTGCGCGGCGCCGGCGGCACGCTAACCACGTTCGACGTTCCGGGCGGGGGCACAGTCTCCTACGAGGGTACGGTGCCCTATAGCATCAACGCGGCAGGGGCGGTAACTGGATACTACTCTGACGCGAGCTCCGTGTATCACGGCTTTGTGCGCGGCACTGATGGCACGATAGCCAGGTTCGATGTTCCAGGCGCAGGCACAAGCGCAAACCAGGGCACCGCCGCCTTCAGCATTAACGCTGCTGGGGCTACCACGGGAAACTACATTGACGCCAGCACCGTGTACCATGGCTTCGTGCGCGCCGCCGATGGCACGATCACCACGTTCGATGTTCCGGGCGCAGGCACCGGCCCATACCAGGGCGCCCTGCCCGCGAGCATCAACTCGACTGGGGCTATCGCGGGCTCGTACAGTGACGCGAGCGCCGTGGAACATGGATTCGTACGCGATGCCGATGGCACGATAACCACATTCGGTATTCCGGGCGCCAGCACTTCGGCGGAGAGCATCGATGCGGCGGGCGCTATCGCAGGGGAATTTACTGACTCCGGCGATGTGAATTATGGCTACGTGCGCACTTCGAATGGCGCCATTATCACGTTCAGAGCTCCTGGCTCAGGTCAACGGGCGAATACGGGAACCGGCCCCACTGGCATCAGCAACACGGGGGCCGTCGCGGGATTTTACCTTGACCGGGGCAGTGTGTATCACGGCTTTCTGCTGACTCGGTAGGCCTGGGTCCGCGTCTCTCTAACCCGTGGCGGCAACCGCGTCCAGGATCGGCACGGCCCCGAGAACGGGGACGTGGTAGCGGTCAAGGTCTCTACAGGTGCAACGCAGTGGGCAGTTGCCCCGAACAGCGGGATGCCGTCAAGGTTGGATTCTGAACACTACTCCACTGCCCGATATGCCGCCGAAACGAGCAGTCCCGTAGAGATTGCCTGCCGAGTCTCGGATCAGACCTGCATAGGGGTTCGATCCGTCCGCTCCCCCTGCGAAGCTGTACAGCACAGTCTCCGTGCCCGTCGTGTCCAACTCGAACACTACTCCGTTCTCCGGTGCGCCACCGTAGTAAGTAGTGCCGTAGAGATTGCCTTCCGGGTCTTGGATTAGACCCGCTTCGGGCTGCGATCCGTCCGCTCCCCCTGTGAAGCTGTACAGCACTGTCTCCGTGCCAGTCGTATCCAGCTTGAACACTACTCCGTTGCCCGATGCGCCGCCGTAGGGAGTGGTGCCGTAGAGATTGCCTGCCGAATCTCGGAGCAGACCACCGACGGGCTGCGATCCATCCGCACCTCCTGTGAAACTGTACAGCACCGTCTCGCCGGTCGCATCCAGCTTGAATACCACTCCCTCGTGCGACACGCCGCCGCCGGAAGTAGTACCGTAGAGATCGCCGGCTGAGTCTCGGATCAGACCTGCTTCGGGGTCCCCCCCGTCCGCTCCCCCTGTGAAGGTATGCAGCACCGTCTCCGTACCGGCCGTATCTAGCTTGAACACTACCCCTGTATATTCCGATACGCCGCCGGCGGAAGCAGTGCCGTAGAGATTGCCTGCCGAGTCTCGGATCAGACCTGCGAGGGGTTTCGCTCCGTCCGCTCTCCCTGTGAAGCTGTACAGCACCGTCTCCGTGCCGGCCGGATCCAGCTTGAATACCGCTCCGGAGTTCCACGCGCCGCCCGAGCCAGCGGTGCCGTAGAGATTGCCCGCCGAGTCTCGGATCACTGCGTTGGGGAACCCACCATCCGCCTCCCCTGTGAAACTGTACAGTATCGTCTCCGTGCCGGCCGGATCTAGCTTGAACACCGCTCCGTAGCCCGACGCGCCGCCACTGTAAGTGGTGCCGTAGAGATTGCCCGCCGAGTCTCCGATTAGATGTCCGTATTCGGGGTAGCGCCCGTCCGTAGGAGCTCCCTTGAACTTGTGTAGCACGGTATACGTCTGCGCCTGCGCCGCTGGTGTCCCGATCAGCGCTGTCACGAACATCGCCCCTAGTGCGAGCGTACCGCTTGCCTCCAGCCAGTGGATCGCGGAAATGCAGCGCTGGTGTTGCCCTGTCCTCGTCATAAATCCTCCTTTTACGTGCCCGATAATGCCGTTAGGATCGGATTCCAGGGTCCTTTCAAGGATTTGCACAGATGTTATCAATGCCCGCCGCGGTGTGTCAAATGCATAGAAAGCGTAAGGGTACTTAGCTCCGTGGCGTCCCGTGGAAAAGCTACGTGGGAATCCAGATGATTCCGGTATAGATTGGATTGCACAGAATATTGTCGAATGCCCGGCTGGCCCAAGCCAACAGACCCGCCAGCCATCGATGCGGTGACCCATCGGTACCGGTTGCCGTAAATGCACATATTCGGTTTCCAATGACATGGGACCACGCATGGCGCGTGGCCGGGAGTTGTCAACCTGACCAGAGTGTCGCCCCGGAACCCGGCACGGCCGCGAGAACTGTGACTACCGGTGCAACGGAGTGGGCCGTTGCACCAAACAGCGGGATACCTGCGCCAGTATCGCTGGCGGCAGTTGGAGCGAAAGTACCACGTCCCGGGCCGTCAAGGTTGGATTCTGAACACTACTCCATAGCCGTAGGTAGCAGTGCCGTAGAGATTGCCTGCCGAGTTTCGGATCAGACCTGCGTACGGGAACGCCCCATCCGCCCCCGTTGTGAAGCTGTACAGCACCGTCTCCGTGCCCGTCGTGTCCAACTCGAACACTACCCCTTGGCCCGACGCGCCGCCGCTGGAAGTAGTGCCGTAGAGATTGCCTGCCGAGTCTCGGATTAGACCTGCGTAGGGGTACCCCCCGTCCGCATCCCCTGTGAAGCTGTACAGCACCGTCTCCGTGCCAGTCGTATCTAGCTTGAACACTACCCCAGCGCCCGACGCGCCGCCGCTTTCCGTCGTGCCGTAGAGATTGCCTGCCGAGTCCCGGACCAAACTTCCGAAAGGGTTCGACCCGTCCGCCCCCCCTGTGAAACTGTACAGCACAGTCTCGCCGATCGCATCCAGCTTGAAAACTACTCCTGCGCCCGATGCGCCGTCTTGAACAGTAGTGCCGTAGAGATCGCCGGCTGAGCCTCGAATCAGACCTGCTTGGGGAGCCCCCCCGTCCGTTCCCCCTGAGAAGCTATGCAGCACCGTCTCCGTGCCGGTCGTATCCACCTTGAAAACTACTCCTGCGCCCGATGCGCCACCGAGAAGGGTTGTGCCGTAGAGATTGCCTGCCGAGTCTCGGATCAGACCTGCGTAGGGGTCCGACCCGTCCGCTCCCCCTGTGAAGCTATGCAACACCGTCTCCGTGCCCGCCGTATCCAGTTCGAATACTACTCCGTGGCCTGATGCGCCGCCTTAGGAAGTAGTGCCGTAGAGATTGCCCGCGGAGTCTCGGATCAGACCTGCCGACGGCTCCGATCCGTCCGCTCCCCCTGTGAAGTTGTACAGCACCGTCTCCGTGCCGGTCCTATCTAGCTTGAACACCACTCCAGCGTCCGATGCGCCGCCGCCTAACGTGGTGCCGTAGAGATTGCCCGCCGAGTCTCCGATTAGTCCGGATTCGGGGCCGCTGCCGTCCGTAGGAGATCCCTTAAAACTGTGTAGCACGGTATACGTCTGCGCCTGCGCCGCTGCTGTCCCGATCACCGCTGTCACCAACATCGCCCCTAGTGTCAGCGCACCGCTTGCCTCCAGCCAGTGGATCGCGGATATGCAGCGCTGGTGTTGCCCTGTCCTCGTCATAAACCCTCCTTTTGACCTGCCCGATAATGCCGGTAGGATTGGATTCCAGGGTCCTTTCAAATATGGCCCCGATGTTATCAATGCCCGCCGCCGGGTGTCAAAGGCGCGGCGTTTCCAAGAAGTGGAGAACCTAACGTCCAAGTCGTGCCGCCTGACTTTACTGTGGGGCAACGACGCTTCTCTTGTTGGATCATGCTGCGCGGCGGGCGGCTCACCCCCTCGCTCGCTCCGTATCCCCGTGTCTCCGCGTCCCCGCGTCCCTCACATACTCCTCGACATAAGCGGCGAATGCAGTCCGCATGGCCGCGCATGCCGGCCCGGAATGCGGGATGGGGCGCCCCTCCAGCTCCACCACCGGCAGCAGATTTCGGGTGGTGGAGGTGATGAATACTTCGTCGGCGCGCTCCAGGTCCGCGGGCAACAGGGCCCTCTCGGCGATGGTGTATCCGGGAACCCGGATCTGGCGTAGCAGCAATTCGCGCGTCACGCCCGGCAGGCATCCCGAGCCGATCTCCGGCGTCCAAACCCGGTCTCCCACGGCCGCAAAAATGTTCGCCGAAGTACACTCGGCGACCTCGCCGCGCTCGTTCAGCAGAATGGTCTCATCGAAACCGCGGGCCTCCGCCCTCTCGAGCCAGGTGAGGTTGGCAGCCCAAGATAGGATTTTGGCGCCGGCGAATTCTCCGGCCGCATAGCGCGCCCGCGGCGTCCAGCACAGCTTGACGCCTTCGCCCCATTTCTTGGTCTCGGCCGTCAGCGCAATCACGTCGCTCGAGCGGCCGCTGCCGGGGCCTTGCCACATGCCGCCGGTATTGCGCACCACCACCACCCGCATGGTCGCGTTATACGCCTGGTTGGCTTCTACCAGCTCCAGCAGCTTGCGGCGGACCGGCTCGGATTCGGGCGGAAGAGACACGCGCAGCGCGGCCGCGTCCTTACTCATGCGCGCCCAATGCTGCTCGAAGGCGAAGAGCACGCCATCCGCCACGCGCATGGTGCTGAAAACGCCCCATCCGGACAGCAGCCCCACCTGTCCCGGCGCCAGCACTTTGGCGGAGGCCTCCTGGATCTCGTCATTATGGAGAACAAAGCGGTGCACAGCCTCCTATTTTAGCGCCGGGAATTACCGCACTTGCATTTACTGGCCCGGTTCAGGCAAGCTGGTAGGTTTTCCACCTGTTGCTCCACCATGCGCGTACGCATCCTCTACCACGATCATTGTTTTGACGGCGCCGCTTCCGCCGCATACTTTACGCGCTTCATGCAAGGGGCCTTCCACCCCGACGCCGAATTTGCGTATACGGGAATGGCCCACAAGGCATCCCAGCTCTTCGAGGAGAGCCTCTTCGATGGCGACGTAAACGCTATCGTCGACTTCAAGTATTCGAGCGATCCGCGGCTGACGTGGTGGTTCGACCACCACCAGAGCGCCTTCCTCACGCCCGAGGACGCCGAGCATTTCCGCCAGGATCACAGCGGCCGGAAGCTCTATGACCCCACTTATAAATCCTGCACATCGTTCATTTGCGCGGTGGCCAGCGAGCGCTTCGGCTTCCAGGCGGCGGACCTGCGGCAACTGGTCGACTGGGCCAATATCATCGATGGCGCGCAGTATCCGGACGCCAAAACGGCCGTCGAGCTGGGAGCGCCCGCCATGAAGCTGACCCTGGTGATCGAGGGCGCCAAAGGCTCCGGGATCATACAGCAGATTATCCGCTGGATGCAGCACCGCAAGCTGGAGGAAATCGCCGCGGAGCCCGAGATCGTGGCGTTGTTCGAGCCCTTATACCAAAGGCATCTGGATTCCGTGGGGATGATCGGGGGGCGCGCCGTCGAGGATGATGGCGTAGTCTATTTCGACCTTACCGGCTACGACCTGGAAGGCTATAACAAGTTCATCCCCTATTACCTGTTCCCCAATTCCATTTATACCGTCTCGGTGAGCCCCTCGAGCTTCCGTACGAAGATTTCGGTGGGATCGAATCCGTGGGTGCAGGAAGTGCCCAAGCACAACCTGGCCACTATCTGCGAGCGCTACGGCGGTGGCGGGCACGCGCGCGTAGGCGCCATCAGCTTCGAGCCCGGCGCGCTGGAGAAAGCCCGCGCAGTGGCGGCGGAGATCGTGGAAGAATTGAAGCAGTAGCGGGCACGGTATCATAAAGACACGTGCCAGGCGTTTACGTTTCCTATCCCTTTTGCGCGCAGAAGTGTACCTACTGCAACTTCGCCTCCGGTGTGTTTCCGCGCGGTCTGGAAGCCCGTTATCTCGACGCGCTGCGCGCGGAAATCGACCGGCACGAGTGGGCCTGGCGACCGGAGACGGTTTTTCTAGGCGGCGGAACGCCCAGCTCTCTGGACCCCGACACGCTGGCCGACATACTTACACGCATTCCCGGCCGGCCGTGGCTCGAAGCTACACTCGAAGCGGCGCCCGGCACCGTCACACCGGAGAAGGCCCGCGCCTGGGCGAAGGCCGGTATCGACCGTGTCAGCCTCGGTATGCAGTCGTTCGTCGAGCGGGAGATTACGCGCGCCGGCCGCAAGCACACCGCGCAGACCGTCGCTGCCGAAATCGCTGTGCTGCGCAGTTTCGGCATCGGCAAGATCAACATTGACCTGATCGCCGGCCTGTCCGGACAGACCGCCCTAAGCTGGGGCGAGTCGCTCGATTGGATCGGACGGCTGGAGCCCGATCATGTTTCCGTCTACATGCTCGAAGTGGATGAGGATAGCCGGCTGGGCCGCGAGATTCTGGCGGGCGGAGCGCGTTACGGCGCGGCCGACCGGCCCTCCGAAGAGCTTACGGCCGATCTGTACGAGATGGCCGTCGAGCGGCTGGCCGCGCTGGGCCTGCCCCGCTATGAGATCTCCAATTTCGCGGTGCCGGGCCACGAATCCCGTCACAACCTCAAATACTGGAACCTGGAGCCTTACGCCGGCTTCGGCTGCGACGCGCATTCCTTCGATGGAGGCCTGCGCTGGCAAAACCCGGAATCGGTGACCGATTATCTCGGCGCGTGGCGGCCGGTGAGCGTCGCGCGCGATGCACTCGAAGAACGTTTCTTCGTAGGCCTTCGCCTTACCCGCGGGATTCGCCCGGAACCGCACGAATGGCGGCATTTTCGCGAGCCCATACGGCGCTTCCTCGAGCAAGGCCTGCTCGAGAGCGACGGGGAGACGCTGCGCCTCACCAGCCGCGGCGTGATGCTGTCGAACGAAGTTTTTCAGGAGTTTCTGACCACATGATCGATCTGCGCAGCGACACGGTCACCAAGCCTACGCCGGAAATGCGCCGGGCCATGATGGAAGCCGAAGTGGGCGACGATGTTTACGGCGAAGACCCGACCGTCAACCTGCTCGAACGGCGCGCCGCCGAAATAGCAGGTAAAGAGGCCGCGGTGTTCGTGCCCACCGGCACCATGGGCAACACCATCGCCATGAAGCTGCACACGCGGCACGGCGAGGAAGTGATTTGCGATGCACGCGGCCACGTGCTCAATTACGAGCTCTCGATGATGGCCTGGTTTTGCGGCTGCCTGGCGCGGCCTATTCATACCGACGATGGCATTCTGAGCTGGGATCGTATAGAGCCTGAGATTCGTCCGCTCGGCCCGCACGCCGCGCGCACCGGCTTGATCGAAATCGAGAACACCCACAACATCGCCGGCGGCAGGGTCTACCCGCTGGAGACGATTCACGAGATCTGCGACAACGCCCACGAGCGCGGCTTGAAAGTCCACATGGATGGGGCCCGCGTGTTCAACGCCGCGGAGGCCTGCGGCAAGTCCGTGCGCGAGATCGCCGCCAAAGTGGATACGGTGATGTTCTGCCTTTCGAAGGCGCTGGGCGCGCCGGTGGGCTCGATGCTGGCGGGCGACGCGGACGCCATCGATCGGGGGCGGCTCTACCGCAAGCGGCTGGGCGGAAGTATGCGGCAGGCCGGGGTGCTGGCGGCCGCCGGTCTGATCGCGCTGGAGCAGAGTCCGCGGCAGCTGTTCGAGGACCATCGCAATGCCCGCGTGATGGCGCAGGGGCTGGCCCGCATTCCGGGCATCCAGATCGATCCGGCGAAGGTGCAGACCAACATCGTCATCTTCGACGTAAGTGGAACCGGGCTTTCGGGCGCCGAAGTGAGTGCGCGGCTGAAGGAGCGCGGGGTGCTGATCAATACGATCGCCCCTAGCGTGATGCGGGCGGTCACGCATTATGACGTGGACCGGGAAGGCTGCGAGCTGGCTCTGGCGAAAGTGGCCGATGTGGTCGCGCGTGCCACAGTGACGGTGGGGTAGTCGGGCTGATGCGGGTTCATTCGCCCGAACCTTCCCAGACGACAACAGGAGTCAATTGGTGACTGATCCTAAGTACGCGGCCTTCACCGCGCTCGACCCATTCTTCGAAATATCACAGCGGGGATTGGCCGGTCTGGTCGACGGCGACCACTATTTTGATACCATCGCCGACGATGTGGTGTTCGAGTTTCGATATATTTTTCCAGGCTGGCCCCAAACAGTGAAGGGTCGTGATGCGCTCATGGCGCTCTATGCAGGCTACGGCAACAACATCGTCCTGCATGGCTCGGACTCGCTCGTCATTCACCGATCGCAGGACGCTCGTGTCGTGATCATCGAATACGAGGTGCATGGCAAGATAGTCGCTACCGGCGCCTCCTACGACAACCGGTTCATCTCAGTGGTTACTATCGAAAACCGCAAGATCGTGCATTGGCGGGACTACATGGACTCGCTGGCGGCGATGACCGCCCTTAATCAGGCGTCCATCGGCGCGGGAAACTAACCTTTGTCGGCCGCCAGCGCCGCCGCAGCTCTCCGCGCGGCTATATGCTAGAAGCATGCCCACCAATTCTTTCGGCGCAGCATCCAAGCTGCGCGCCGGTAATATCGACTACCGGATTTTTCGCCTCAACAGCCTGGAAGAAAAAGGCGTCGGCAACGTTGCCAGCCTGCCCTTTACCACCAAAGTTTTGCTGGAGAACCTGCTGCGCCAGGAAGACGGTCGGCGCGTAACCGCGGCGGATATCGAGTACGTAGCGCACGCCGCCGCCGGATCAACAAGCAAAGAGATCAGCTTCATGCCCGCGCGGGTTCTGCTGCAGGATTTCACCGGCGTGCCCTGCGTGGTGGATATGGCCGCGATGCGCGATGCGCTGGCCGCCATGGGCGCGGACGCCAGGCTGGCCAATCCGCTTTTGCCGGTAGACCTGGTGATCGATCATTCCGTCCAGGTGGATCGCTACGGCACCGCGGATGCATTCGAGTTCAATGCGCTGCTGGAATTCCAACGCAATCGGGAACGCTACATCTTGCTGCGCTGGGGGCAGACCGCGTTTCAAAACTTTCGCGTGGTGCCGCCGGACACGGGTATCGTACACCAGGTGAACCTGGAATACCTGGCATCGGCCGTATTCCGCCGCAAGGCTGCGCAAGGCTGGGAGGCGTATCCGGACACGGTGGTGGGCACCGATTCGCACACCACGATGGTCAACGGCCTGGGCGTGGTGGGCTGGGGCGTGGGCGGCATCGAAGCCGAAGCGTGCATGCTCGGCCAGCCGATCTCGATGCTGCTGCCGCCGGTGGTGGGATTCAAGCTGCACGGCCGCATGCCGGAAGGGTGCACGGCCACCGATCTCGTCCTGACGATCACACAGATCCTGCGCAAGAAGGGCGTGGTGGGCAAGTTCGTCGAATTCTACGGGCAGGGCCTCAGCGCGCTAAGCGTCGCGGACCGGGCCACCGTGGGCAACATGGCGCCGGAATACGGAGCTACCGTGGGCTTCTTCCCGATCGACGCCGAGGCGCTCGAATATCTGCGCTTCACCAATCGCGATGCAAGCCTGGTCGAACTGGTGGAAGCCTATGCCAAGGAGCAGGGCCTGTTTCGCACGGACCAGACTCCCGACCCGGTTTATCTGGAAAACGTGGATCTGGATCTGGCCACGATCACGCCGTCGATGGCCGGACCCAAGCGTCCGCAGGATCGCGTGAATCTGGGAGACGTGAAAAAGAATTTCAACGATGCGTTCGGCGGGGCGCACAACCCCGTCGAGATCAACATGAACAGCCACCCGTCCACGATCGATAACGGGTCGATAGTGATTGCCGCGATCACCAGTTGCACGAACACTTCGAACCCCTCGGTGATGCTGGCGGCCGGGCTGCTGGCGAAGAAGGCTGTCGAGCGCGGCTTAAAGCCCAAGCCGTGGGTGAAGACGAGTCTCGCGCCCGGCTCGAAGGTGGTCTCGGACTATTATCGCGAGGCCGGGCTCATGCCGTACCTGGAGGCGCTGAATTTCCACCTGGTGGGCTATGGCTGCACGACGTGCATCGGCAACAGCGGGCCGCTTCCAGACGCGGTGGCCGCGGCGGTGCAGACGGAAAATCTGGCGGTGGTGGCGGTGCTCAGCGGCAACCGCAATTTCGAGGGGCGCATCAATGCCCTGGTGAAAGCGAACTACCTGGCATCGCCGCCGCTGGTGGTGGCCTATGCGCTGGCCGGGCGCATCGATATCGACTTGACCAGCGAACCGCTGGGCGAGGATTCCGCGGGGGGACCGGTATATTTGCGCGATATCTGGCCGAGCGATGAAGAGGTGCGCAAGACGGTGCGCGCGTCGATCCGGAGCGAGATGTTCCAGCACGAGTATGAGAAGGCCTTCGAAGGCGATTCCAACTGGAACAGCCTGCCGGTGCCCTCCGGTGACATTTATGTCTGGGATGCGCGGTCGACTTACATCAAGCGCCCGCCCTATTTCGACAACATGGTGGACCCCGAAAAGGCCATCCAGGATCTTCACGCGATGCGCGTGCTGGCGTTACTGGGCGATTCGATTACGACCGACCACATTTCGCCGGCCGGGTCGATTGCCAAGGACAGTCCGGCGGGCCGTTATCTGATCGAGCAGGGGGTCCAGCCGAGAGACTTCAACTCTTACGGCGCGCGGCGCGGCAATCATGAGGTGATGGTGCGCGGCACGCTGGCCAATGTGCGCCTGCGAAACCAGCTTGCGCCGGGCACGGAAGGCGGGTGGACCAGGCATTTGCCCGACGGCGAGCAAATGTTCATCTACGATGCCTCGATGCGATACCAGGAGGAAGGCATACCGCTGGTGATCCTGGCGGGCAAGGAGTATGGTTCCGGCTCGTCGCGCGATTGGGCGGCGAAGGGTGTGCTGCTGCTGGGCGTGAAGGCCGTAATCGCGGAGAGCTTCGAGCGCATACACCGGACTAACCTGGTGGGAATGGGAGTGCTGCCGCTGCAGTTCATCGAAGGGGAGAGCGCTCGCAGCCTCAAACTGACCGGCCACGAACTGTTCAGTGTGAGGGGCGTGCGCGAGGCGCTGGAGGGCTCGCGGCGGGCTCGCGTGCTGGCCGTCGACGAAGCGGGCAAGGAAACGACCTTCGACGTGCATGTGCGCGTGGATACGCCGCCGGAGGTCGAATATTACCGGTTCGGCGGTATTCTGCCGTATGTACTGCGGCAGATCGCGGGGGCGCCGGTCGGCGCGTAGTGCTCCCGGTTTTCGACAAAGCTGAAATAGTGTCGAATTGTGTAGAATGGACTGCGCTGGACTGCGCCCTTTTTTGAGACAGTGGCGAGATGCAACACTCGCTTTTCGCCGCTAAATTCTTCCCTTGCTCACCAGGCGAGCGCATGCAAATCGCTCAGCCGGCTACGGTGCGCTTCCTGCGTATCCGTAATAGGGAGGGATGCGAGGTTTACCTGCAACCCTTTGCCGGAGCCCGCCGTGGCGATGGCCATCGGCGGTTACTTGGCCCGTCGTTATGGAGGAGATCCAGCCGGCACCGATTGGCGGCGCCTGGGTCGCCTGGCCGGTTTCACCAATCAGAAACGAGAGCGGCGCCTGCCCAACGGCTACGCTCCCTGGGTGCAACTCCAGGACGCTGAGCGCGGTTGGGCCAGCCAGCGGGATGCTCAGCTGGCGCTGGCTCGGCAAGCGGGCGGATGGAAGGATCAACTCTTCAAGACCGCGGAGGACGCCATCAACCTGGACGCCCGCGACATGGCGGCAGAGGATACCGCTGCCTTGCACGAGAGCGTGCGCACCGCCAGCAAGACCCTTCAGAATCTTGGGCTTCGGCTGCCGGCTCGAAACCGTTAATGCGGTCGAGGCCTGGCGCGACTCCATACCGGGAGACGGATATTCCAACGTCCGCCGGCCGCTGTTGCACACTCTGAATCTGGCCGACATACTGCTGGTCACTTCCGTCTGGGCTGGTCTGCGCGAGAATCCCTCCGCCCTCATACCCAAGCACAGGCCGCCTTTGCTTTACGCCGCCACCACCGGCGCTACGCCGTTTCGCTTCAACCTGCAGGCTCTTTCTATGACTTGGTCGGACCCCGCACCCATCTGGCGTTCTGCCCGCTGGCAGCGCTCGGCAAGCATAGCGATCTCACCTGGGCCGTGGGATGGATCGAAGCTCTCTGCGAGCTCAACGGGCTGAAGTTCACTCCGCGCCATCGCAACGCTGTGGCCGAAGCCCGCTGGGTTCCTTGCTCGATGCCGAACGCGACTTACTGAGCGATGGCCGCTTCTTCACCTTCGAAATGCAGAACCTCCTGCAGTTCGATGACAAAGCCGTCATCCCGGTGCTGCTCTATTTGTTTGGCGCCTCAGTTTGACCCGGCATATCGGCATTTTCTACAATGAAATCTCAGTGCGGGAGTAACTCAATGGTAGAGTCACAGCCCTCCAAGCTGTTGGTTGCGGGTTCGATTCCCGCCTCCCGCTCCACCAGGCTGGCGTAGCTCAGTTGGTAGAGCATCTGATTTGTAATCAGAGGGTCGGGGGTTCAAATCCCTCCGCCAGCTCCATGTTTAGAACCCCTGTGAGAACCAAAGATGAACGGGACATCGTGCGTCACTCGCAGATGCTCGCGAACCCAGAACCCTCCCCGCCACCCAGAACCCTGTAGAATGGGGGACTTGGAGCTATGGACTCGCAACTGGTCTTCCGCCTGGTGGGGCTGCGCTACAAGCTGCTGTGGGCTCAGACGCGCACACGCAACGGCAGGATCGCGCTGTTCATGGTGGGCTACGCCTCCGCCCTTCTCGTTCTGATCGCATTTACCGCCGGAGGGTATGGCGCCGCGATGCTGGCGGTGCGCTCGGGCCAGGCGGAGATGGTAGCGCGGGCCGTGCTGGGCG